>Ga0272442_10009954_pt1 | contig 11774 bp, 9 predicted proteins | sample SSMForm2O_FD_200262 | JGI IMG/M metagenome (GOLD analysis project Ga0272442, IMG submission 200262) | Marine sediment archaeal communities from Little Sippewissett salt marsh, Falmouth, MA, United States - SSM-Form-2O | ecosystem: Environmental > Aquatic > Marine > Wetlands > Sediment ...
CAGGGCAAACGCATCTAATCTGGGCCATTGCGTGACGTTTTCTTGCGCTTCTGGCACGATGCAGTGTTGCTGCGGGTCCGTTTCGAGCGTTTGCGGGCATGCTCCAATCGAGTAAGGCGCACGATTTCGTCGACATACTGCCGAGCCAGTTCGTTGAACCGGACATATCCGTCGATTGCGGCCTGTAGATCTTCGACCTCTTCCCGCGGCACGTAGCGCACGTTGTTGCGTCCGTTCTGCCAGGTCTGATGGTTGAAGTGCTCTCGGCCCTTCATCTGGCAGAGCTTTCCCCGTTCCATTCGGTCTATCCGCCCCATCTTCTCAAGCAGCTTGATGGCCTTTTGGGTTGCTTTCATGCCGCAATAGATATAGGAAGCTATATCATTTAGCAACCAGAAAGGAGCGGCCATGACACAGCAAGCACAACGGGAGCAGCCAAGGGACCTGCTGGGATGTCTTCAGGGGATCGAGGATCCGCGAGTCGAGCGTACCCGAGACCACAAGCTGATCGATATCCTGGTCATCGGGGTATGCTGTCTGATTTGTGGGGGAGAGGGCTTCACGGACATGGAGACCTTTGGCAAGGCCCAGCATCAATGGCTCAGCGGCTTCCTGGAGCTACCCAACGGCATCCCCTCACACGACACCTTCAACCGGGTGTTCAGTGCCATCAAGCCGGAGGCGTTCATGGACTGCTTCATGCAATGGACACAGTCGCTACGCTCGACCTTGGGCTGCGAGATCGTCGCGCTGGACGGCAAGGCGCAACGCAGGGCCTACGACAAGGGTAAGACCATTCCCTATGTGGTCAGCGCGTGGGCATCGACCAGCGGCCTGACGCTCGGCCAGGTGAAAGTCGATGAGAAGAGCAACGAGATCACGGCTATCCCCAAGCTGCTTCGCGTCCTGGAACTGGAGGGCTGCATCGTAACCATCGACGCCATGGGATGTCAGAAGAAGATCGCCCGAGAGATCATCGAAGCCGATGCCGACTACTGCCTCTCACTGAAGGGCAATCAGACCGTCGCCCACGAGGAAATCCGTGCCTTCTTCGACGATCTGATTCCTCCGGACCCGACGATGGGACCGGCCACCCGCCCTGAGCAAACCGACTACACCGAGTCCGTGGAAGCCGATCATGGCCGGATCGAGACGCGCCGCTACTGGATTACCGAACAAATCGACTGGTTTGCCGACGCCGACAAGTGGGAAGGGCTGAGATCCTTCGGCATCGTCGATTCGGTCAGGGAGATCGGCAACGACCGCTCATTCGAGCGCCGTTGCTTCTTGCTCAGCATCCCTGCAGACGCAACGAGATTCGCCACCGCCTGTCGCGGTCACTGGGGCGTGGAGAACCCGCTGCACTGGACCCTGGACGTTACCTTCCGTGAAGACGACAGCCGAGCACGATCCGGCAATGCCCCAGAGAACCTCGCCGCCCTGCGCAGGCTCGCCCTCAACACCATCAAGGCCGACAAATCGCAGACAAAGCTCTCCGTTAGAAGCAAGAGGCTTATGGCCGCATGGAACCAAGACTACCTCGCCAACCTGATCGGAGCCATTTAGATGCGTTTGCCCTGGCGCGCCGCCTGCCCCTCTTGCCGCCACGTGTCGGATTCAGGCGATTCCAGCATCGTCCGTAGGTACCGATACAACGCTTCCTGTGTCCAGTCCTCGCGCCACCTGAAGATCATTGACCTGAGAAATGCAAGGTACTCCGGACAGCTCGTCGCATTCGTTTCCCGCCGCCAGAATCGAAGGAGCGTATCGCGGTCGCAGTCCACGAGTCCCCACCAGAACCAACGCTCACCGTCCAGGCGCCGCCAGAGCTCGGCCGGCACACCGGCAACCCGGAGCCTGCGCACGAATTCCAGCATTCGCTCCCCGCGCGGCGCCGACAGGTAGGCCTCGTATCTCCAGACGAAGTGCAGGTCGGCCCCCGCCGGGAGCCCGAACTCGTCCGCTATGTCGACGGGCAGCGGCCAACCCTTGGCGTCCCCCTCCAGAATTTCCCGCACCTTTGCGTAGTTGGCAACAGTAGCCCGCCATGCGCTCTGCTGTATTCTGCCGAAAGGCATCCCGAACCAGCCCACGGACACCCAAGCAACGAGCGTGAGCAGCACTAGCCCCGCCGGAACCTTGATTCTGTTCCTCGCCTTCCGGGTAAAGAGCACCGCCGCAAGAGCAATCGGTAGAGCCAAGAGGACCACCTGCCACACGACAGGCCAGTATCGGAACGGCCGCGACCGGTTCGCTATCGCCAGGAACGCAAGGTAGAATGGGGGAAACCACAACCCGCACTTCTGGACCCGCAACGCGATCCGCTCCTTTAGCGTCGCCCCAGCGTGAGCGCCGACGTCCACTCCCCACACTCGTAACCCCGGAATATGGCTCACCGCCCAGCTAGCGACCGACTGGTAGACCATCACGCTTCCCGCGATGCCGATCAGGAAGAACCCCCAGTGCGTCGCCTTGCATACGAGGAAAACACCCAAGTACAGCAGCATGAATACCGCCGTGATAGCTGCATAGAGCAGGAACAGCAGCAACACCCGTAACACGTCCTCCGCCGCCGCAATGACGCTGATTTCCAGGACTGCGCCAACTGAGATCATGGCGGCGCTGAGCGGGAACAGCCAGGCGAACCAGAACGCAAAGGCTGCCCATTCGTCCGGGCCGCCGCGGCCCGGCACAAGCAGTGCTCCAGCGTAGAGCAACACAAGCGGCGCATGCACGGTGACAATCGCGAGCGTTTTCCCCAGGAAAATGCGCCGCGCCTGGACAGGGTAGCCGGCGAGCGCGCCAACCCCGCGCCCTTCGACGCCGAACGACACTACCGCAACGAACTCCATGCAGGAGACCCCGAGCATCGCAAACACGATCGGGGCCGTGCGCCATGCCCGCAACAACCGTCCGGCATGCTCTTCCGGCGCAAGGGCAATGAAGAGTACTGCCGGCGCAAGAGCCAACAGTGTCAGCCCAAACGCGGCGCGGGCGCAGAAGCTCTTGACATCCTTGCTCCAAACAGCCCATGTCTCTCTCGATACGAAGGGCAGTTGCGGATTCGACAATATGCTGCCCCGCCGTGCAGCCCCACACGCCGGGCCGTGCCCCTGCTTGCGGCTGTCCTGCACATTCGCGTGATAGAAACGTCCAATCAGCGTGATGGCACAGCGGAATCCCCCCACGGCCCCGGAGATGGCAAGAGCAATGAACGCCAGCCGCGTCCACGCGTTTCCTCCGATACAGGCGTCCCTGGTAACGGCCAGCCATTTGCCCAGCATGGAGGCCATCGCACACGCCCACGGCGCCCTGGCTGCCCAGCACACAAACGGGTAGACCGTGAGCGTGCCCCAGAATGCTGTCCACATACGGAACCGCACCGCCCCGTCGGGCAGTGCGCGATACACGGGGAAAGCCGCGGCCACCGCAACTTGGGCCCCCAGCCACAGCGCCAAACCGAGACCACAGAAGAAGAAATGCGAACTTGCGGCGAACAACGCAGCGTCTGGCCCCGGACACTCGACGTAGTCGGTAAGCATAAGGGGCAACAGGAAGAGGAGGAACAAGACGGGGAACAGCACGCCGTCCAGGAATTTCATCAGTCCGAGCGGCGCCCACCGCAACGGCCACGCCAGAACCGCCGCCAACTCGCAACGCTGACTCTTCGGGAAGAAGGCAAAGAAAGCCGTGAATAGTGCCGTGCCGGCACAGATCATCACCATCAGCCAGACCGGCGCGCGCAACAGGAATGGCGTGAAGTTGTCGTCCTTATCCCACAGGCCACCGAACGCTGCAACGCCACGCCCCAGGAAGACGGCGCCCACCAGCACAAACGTCAACGCGAATGACCTGATCGGCCCCCTCGCCATGGCCGCGAAGCACCTCACGTAGTGTCTCAGCACGGCGGCGGATTGTATCCGGTCGTCGGAAGTCATGTGGCGTCCATGGCAGGCGTTCCCTCCGAATCCTGTGCGCCCCGCACCAGGGTCACAAAGACTTCCTCAAGTGACATCCCCGGGTATTCTTTCGCTATCGCAGCCGGGGTGGTATCCGCGAGCAGCCGCCCCGAATCAAGGATCATCAACTTGTCACAATAGTCGTGAACCATCGTTAGGTTGTGGGTCGCCATCAAAATGGACGTTCCCGCATCCCGGCACAACTCTTTCAGGATTGCGCGTGTCGTAGCGGCCATGAGCGGATCGAGTCCGCTGAACGGATCGTCGAATATGAGCACTCGCGGCCTGTGCAGGAGAGCCATGCATATCCCAAGCTTCCGCTTCATGCCGTGCGAGCATTCAGAAACACGACACTGCATTATGTCCGCAATTCCAAAACAGTCCGCAAGCTCGGCAATGCGTGCGTCCAGGTCAGGCCTGGGAATGTCGTGCATCCCCCCTGCAAAATGCAGATGGTCGAGCACTCTCAGTTCGTTGTAGAGATACAGCTCTTCCGGCAGGTAGCCTGTGATGCGCCGGACTTCGAGGCGATCGTCGTAGGAATGCAGGCCATCTATCCGCGCAGTGCCGGCGTAGGGAGCCAGCAGCCCGATGAGACTTTTCAGCAGAGTCGATTTCCCCGATCCATTCGGCCCCAGCAGCACCGCCCACGAGTGCTTCGAGACCTCGAAACACAATTGGTGCAGCACCGGGGCGCCACCGTAGCCCGCTTCCAGTCCCTCAACCAGAATAACTGCCTGCCTCATAACTGTTCCCCTGCCACTCGGACAGGTCCGACGAGTCCAACAAATCAGTATAGCAGGGACGAGCTGGTTGGGCAACAGCGATGACCGAAGTTCGCGGCGCTGGAACACCGCGCCACATCGGGGACATCAACCGTCTGATGCGGCCAGCAGGGCGGCGCCGAGGGCCCCGGTAAGCTGCGGGTTCTCAGCGACTTTGACAGGGCGTTCGATAGCCGTTTCGATTGCCACGCGCATGCCGGGCAGCATTGCAACACCACCGGTGAACACAACAGGCTCTTCCAGACTGCGGCCCGCCATGGCCTTTATGCGTAACGCGATCGAGTTCTGCACGCCGGCAACGATATTGGCCGCCCCCTCGCCCGCTGCAAGCAAGCCGACTATCTCCGTCTCGGCAAACACCACGCACATACTGCTTATAGCCGACGCGTTCGCTGCCTCCGACGCCACGTCGCCGAGCTCTGCCAGTGCGATGTCGAGGCGATCAGCCACCACTTCCAGGAACCGTCCCGTGCCGGCGGCGCACCTGTCGTTCATCATGAAGTCACGCACCTTGCCGTCCTCATCCAGCCGGATCAGCTTGCTGTCCTGCCCGCCGATATCTATGACCGTCCGCACGTCCCCGGCGCAATGCCGCACACCTCGTGCGTGGCAAGTGATCTCCGTGATCGTAGTATCGGCTACGCTCACCCCCTCGCGCCCATAGCCCGTGGCCACGACTCGGCCAACGTCCGATCGAGCCACGCCTGCTTTGGACAACACGTTCTCGAACAGCCCTGCGGCGAGCTCCCCCTGCTGAACGCCCTGGTCCGCAACGCCGGAACCGGCGATACGCCCGGCGGCACCGTCCCAAAGAACAGCCTTGATCGCTCTTGACCCGGCATCGATGCCTGCATAGATCATCAGTCACCCCCGTTTCCCGTGGCGCGGGTCGCCCGCGCGGTCTCGATTAGCGCATCCAGGCGCGTGCTCAACGTAGGGCGCATGGGGTCGCTGACCGGCGGCACTTCGATCTCCACTACCGGGATCCCCAGTTGTTTCCTCACAGTGTTCCCGACCAGGTGCCCCTCCACGGCACAGTGGCTGGCTCCCGGGATCCTCGATACCAGCACCGCCTCCGAACCGAACTCCCGCGCATCCCGACAGATTCGCTCGGCCCTATCCGCAATCGACCCCACCATGGGGTCTGCGAGAGCGACACGTGCCAGCGCTTCCATCGGCGGGATGTCCATTGGTATTTCATCGATCGCGTGTGAGAACAAATACTCGGTTCCGCAGATCCGTCCGCCCCGCTCCTCCAGCAGGTTCATCACCCGCAGGTCGGCGACCGGGTTGACCCAGAAGACACGAACCGCGTCCGCTCGGAAGAATCCAGCACCAGACTCTACACGACCGCGCACCTCCTCTACAAGGTCCCTCAACACTGCGAGCGTCTCTTCACGGTCAGAACAGAAATGTATCGCCAGCATCTCCGCGATCAACAGCTCCAGCGACGGAAGCGGGCACACATCCGCCGTGAAGGTCAAGTGTCTGAGCTCCCGCAACTCTTTTCTCACCTCGTTCGCCACACCGATCCCATCCACCAGGTCTGAATCGCTCAGACGATGGCCGCCCACCTCGTCCAGCGCCTCTCTCACGCGCTGCAGCTCGAGTTCGACGAAACCGACCTGGCTCCGGGGTGCGGTCATTCCGCCCGGCAGCCGGACTATCTCCTCGCCCTGCCCCGGCGCTCTCCTGTGCGGAATTTCCCACCACACCACCGGGTGCCCCAACCCATTCACGCGCTGGGCAATTGCCGAGAAGTCGTCGCATACCGCCCCCACGCTGCAGATCAGAAGGTCGGGTATCGGAAAGTGGGCCTCAGTGGCAAACGCGCCGAGCATTGCCCGAACAGGACAGAAGGACTCGTCAACCCCCAGCGAATCGGCGATCTCCAGAAGGCCTGCGTCCAGCTCCATCACACAGGGGATCCACCACGCGCCATCGGGGTAGAATGCCGTGAGACGTGGTGATGAATACGCCATGACAGGTACCGTGCCAAGGTCCTTCATGGTCCCAACGATCTTTCGTCCCGACTCCCTCGCGGCCCGGAGGCGTTCCTCTTCGGTCAGCAGGAAGTTCCAGAGCCTGAGCGACGACGCCGACGCATCGAATTTCAGACTGGTGAGCCGCGTGTCACCGTTGTCAACATGCCGACGCATCGGCCCCCCGTATGCCGGTTCCACCATGCCCCCGCCGGCAAGCGTACGGTAGCGTTCGTCCCATCGCTCGAACGGTATCTGTTCAAGGTGTTGGTTCATCCAATCGCTTCCACAAAAGCTTCTATGCGATGCTGGACCGCGGAACCGGCCCCCAGCACCACGTCCACCAACGGGATCTCCAGCCAATCCCTCAGCCTGTCTACTTCCGCGTGCCAATTGTCACACCACACGTGTCTCAGAAGAATAACACCCCTTGCGCCGCTTCGGGCAAGCGACTCCTTCAGCCACATGTAGAGCATGCTGTTCGGTCGCCGGAACGGGTCGGGAATACTCCCGAAGTAGGCATCCACGAGCTCCTGCACCGGGTCGTCCCTGAGACCGCGCCGGTTGAAGCGGGCCGGCAGCGTCCGTTCCCCGTCCTCCGTACCGTCCAACACCACGCCGCCCCCGCACTTCTCCAGAATACGGAACACTTCCATGTCAGCATCGGTCATCGGCCCGCCCAACAATGCGACCGGCACACCTTTGGCGTCCAGCCGTGCCGCACGTGTCACCTCACGCCCTGCTTCGTACTCGACCATGCATTCAGCCAGGTCCTCCTTCGACGGCCGCACCCCGCCGACACCTTCCAGGAAGCGCCCGAACCGAACGAGCTCCGAACGGTACAGCCCCCAGGCATTAGCGTTCTGCCAGGTTGCCAGCACATTCATCAGGAAAAGCGGCGTGTCGCACTCGCACCGGATCAGTTCCGCACCACGCCGCATCTGGTCGCAGACTGTCGTTACGACAACCGCGCATGCGTCCCCCGTGCCGCACGCGGTTTGGAGAAAACGGTGTACGTACGGGCACAGTCCCGCGCGGACATCACTGCTGTCCCCGGACGGCCTAATCCTGTTCGGTTTGAGACCGTGCGCGGCAATCCATTCCGCCGGAACGAACGGACATGTGTAGTTGACATCGGACAAGCTCAAGAACAGACTCCTGCTGACTTCTGACATCTGACCCCTTGGGTTGCGGGCGAAGCCCGCATTGGTGTCAATTCGTGATGATGCCTCCTGCGCCCGGCCCGATCTATTCATCAACGTCCGCTACGAAGTTGATGAGTAGTCAGGCTAGCGGGCGCGCGCTGTCTCGAAGAGGGCCTGGACGCGCGTGGTTATTCGGGCCGTGTCGGACGGCGAGTAGTCTGTTTCTATCCGCAGGTACGGAAGCTTAAGCTCATCTTCCGCGAGCTTCCTCACGAGTGAGGACTCGACGTCGTACGTGATACACGCCTGCCATATCAACTCAACAATGCAGTCGGCGCTGTATTCTTCGGCAAGACTGCGGAGCGAGTCCATCCTGCCGTCATTACGCGTCATCACCGAACACGGCAGATGGAAGTACTTCTCCGCAATCGCGCGGAGCGGATCGTCCGTGTTCGGATCAACGTCCTCCAGCACCGGTTTCAAGCCCGTGCAGTTCTCCTGGCAAACGACCAGTCCGCCGCCGTCCTCGATGATATCCATCACCCGTTCCGCCCCGTGTGGTAACGGGACACCGGTTAGCAACACCCGGACGCGGTCTTTCGCCGGCGGGTCGATTGCACGGCCAGGCAAAATCTCGAGCGCCTTGCGGTACTGCTCGAAGTCGTCCGGAAGACAGGATACAAGGCTCTTGAAGTCGAGGAGCTCGCGCCCGGTCATGGGAGGCGCGTCTCCTCTCATCAGCCCCGCAAGCTCTCGTTTGAGCGACCGCTCCTCGTTCATGAAGCCGATAGCTTCACGGAGCTTGTCGTCGGTTATCGCCACGCCGAACTTCGCCTGCAGCGCGTCTTTCAGCTTCCCAATCTCCGCATACCAGTGCTCGAACGCGTCGGAGTCATCCGGTTTCTGAGGCAACTCCAGCACATGCATCTCGCGCTCGCCCGCCATCAGCTCGTACATCTTCTTCTTGCCGTCGCACGTGGTCTCCGCCACCAACAGGTCGGCCATTTCCAGGAACGGGTTCGCCTTATTCACTCCGTACCCGAACGTGGATTTCACCAGTGGACACAGGTTCGCGGGCAGGTGCTCTTCCGCGGCCGGGATCATGTCGGCCGAGCCGCCACACAGGCACACCGGCACGCCGCCGGCAGCCATGATGATTTCGCGCGGCGTATATTCACACATGATCCCCACTATGGGGCGCTTCGCGTTTTTCGCCTCGGTCGCATAGTCGTAGCAATGCTGGACCATGTCACCAAAATAGGTAATTGGACAATCCTCCCCTGCCCCGGTGTCGCCGTTCCCGGCCCCGCACGTGGGTTCGGGCGGACAGCAGGGATCAGCTTCCTTCGCATCTGCATTCTTGTTGCCACAGCACTTGCTCATGATGTCTCCTCTTGTTTTCCCTTGTGTTTCGAGGTAGACAGATGCGCGGCGCAGAAGCGCCGTGCTACGGTTGGGACTGGAAGGCAGAGGTCAGACGTGAGCGGCCGGTTAAATGCCGCCCGTACAGACAACCGTTGTGCGCGGGTACCTGTCATGGATCCTGGTCCTGTTTCGGGCATTCGCCGAATGCCCATCAGGCGGGTGTCATCCATGCTCCATGCGATTGACGGCCACGGCCGCCAGGCGGGTGCCCGAGACGCACAATTTGACAACGCGTTCCATTGTTTGATATAGTACACAGATGTTGGAACCAATGCAAAAGGGATCTGCGCGCAGGACTGCCCTATGGGTGCTCTATGTGCCGCTCTTGCTGCTCGCCGCCTCCTGTTCCGACCGTCCGCAACAGACCGCATCACTACCCGCCGATCCCCTGCCGCAGGAAGAATCCTCCGCGCCCAACGAGAAGGCGCCCGAACTCATGGAGGTGTGGACCGCATCGAACGGACAACGCCGAATCGTCTTCGAGGCCGAAGCGACCCAGTCAGACAATTACTGGTCATGGGGGGAATCCGGCGACCTGACCTTCCGTGTCACCGCCGAAATGCACGAGTACAAGGAGACACCGCAGGGCGATCTCGTCAGACGACTTGGCGGCAAGGCCAACGTTCTGATCTTTGATCCGTCCGGGAAGAAGCTGGTACACGAAGCGTACCAGCTCATCGATCTATGCCCTACGTGAGGGGGCGGCGGCGGCTACTTCGGTGAAGTAGCATCAACAGGCGCATACACCGTGGTCGTCTGGGTCGAGAAGCCTGTTCAGGGCACGTTCGGGAAGAAAATGATCCTGAACATTACGGACGAATAGGACACCGAACCGAAACGTCAGGGCGTCTTCCCGGCTTTCGCCCCCATGACCAGGGCGCGGAAGCGGTCGATCTGGGATTTGTGCAGTGCGATGAGCTTGATGTTCTTGCCCTGTACAGACGTCGTCCCCGACTCGTTCTTCAGCTTCACCACTCCCATCGTCACTATCCCGTTCAGCACGTCGCCGTTCCTTAGCTGGACGTCGGCGATCCGGCGATCGTCCCGAAAGGTTATGGACCGGATCTTCGTAAGCGGCAGTGGAATATCGGCGTATGACGTCTTCACCAGAACCTTCTCGATTCCCGGTACACCGACAACCGTCGAGCCGTCGAGCAAATCGACTGCAAAGCGAACCGGCCCTTTCGCCGCCGCTGCCTCTGTCTTTCGAAGATCGGCCAACACCGCGGCCATGTCCACGCCTTTCAGCCCGGCCAGCGCCGTGATCTGGGCGCTCGTGAGCCTGCAACCGCTGATCGTACGGCACAACAGCGCCCGGCGCAGGGCACTCACATCCGGAAGGATCTTCCCATCGAAGATGAACGTCCCCCTGCCTTTCCGGATCTCGTCGCCTATCGACTTCTGCAGGTGCTCGATCACGCCCTGCATCTTGCCGGCGTGGAAATCATCCACCGCGGCAAGAACGTGGTCCGAGTCCAGCGGCCGAATGAGAACCCTCTCCCGGTGTTCCGCCGCATCTACACGGAAGCCCGGCACGGACACCAGGTCCCGATAGGCACGACGCCGAAGGTGAACGTGCCCGTATCCGGTGTAGCCGGAAGCGAGGCTCTCGTAGAAGTCCACGACCTTCCGACTGTAGTATTCGGCCGCTTTGATCTCGCCGCCGGCCGAGAGCCTGCTGGCCAACGCAAGGCATATCGACGGCGTCCCGGCCCGCGTGAAGATAGCCTCCGCCCTCTTCACCAGCTCCGGCCCGGACATGTCCGTTGTTGCCAACTCCGAAACCACTTCGCCGTAGTGCTGCGCTTCCCATGTATCGAAACATTCCGGGAACAGCTCGTCCACGCTCACCTGTCCGCCTACACCCAGGGAACAATGGTACCCGAAGACCCGGCCGGCCGCGTCAAGGACGTTACCGGGGGGCATGACTTTCGCAAGCCGTATGAACTGTACCATGCGCGGTTGCGTCGGGCACCGTGCCAGCTCCCGCGTCAGCATCCGGAACGCCTTGCCCCTCAGCCCCGGATCCTGCGTAACGTTCGGGTCGCAGATCTCATCGAGGAAATCCAGCTCGAGTGGCGACTCGAGTGCGCGGGCCACGTCCTGGAGCCCTTGGCCGGCCCAGTCCTCCAGTCCCACGACACCGTGATCGTGCCGGTAATACGAGCCGGTACGCGCTCTGTAACGAAACGCAGGGCTCGCCGACAACACGTAGTCGTAGAACGCGGGCCTGTCCTCCTGCTCCTCCAGCTCGGCAACGAACTCCCGAAACGCGGATTCTGCCTCCCAGGCATGGCGCTCGGCGCCGACCATTGCCGCAGCACACGCGCGCTCCCGGGGGCCCGCGCCGAAGACTATCGAATAGGCACTCTTGAATTGGTCGAGATCGCCGCTCAACACGGCCGGACACAGCATCGCCAGGGCGGTCAACACTCGTTCCTCCGGCTTCTCGTCCAGCCTCGCCGCAAGCTTCTTCAG
>Ga0272442_10009955_pt1 | contig 11774 bp, 7 predicted proteins | sample SSMForm2O_FD_200262 | JGI IMG/M metagenome (GOLD analysis project Ga0272442, IMG submission 200262) | Marine sediment archaeal communities from Little Sippewissett salt marsh, Falmouth, MA, United States - SSM-Form-2O | ecosystem: Environmental > Aquatic > Marine > Wetlands > Sediment ...
ATCAGTCGGCTGCCGGAACACAGTTCGACTCCACGGTGCAGGGCACCACAGTTATGGGGCCTTACAGCGGCATTGACGGACGCATGCCCAATGACGTGTGGGTTTCAGCCCCTCTGCGCGGAAAATCATTTGGCACTGTAGCAGCCCTTGGTTTCACCCCGGCATACGGGCTTGTTGATGCGGGCCTGGCTGCCAAGCTCATGATCATCGAGCCTGTTACCAGACTGGCCCTGGCTGGTGTATCTGTCTCGGATATTGTGCTATGCGACAACTTCTACACGCCCAAGGTTACTGAGGCCGGCGTAGGCCGCGCCCTTACAGACATGGTCGACATGTGCTGCCGGGTCTCTATGGACCTGGGCACGCCCTTTGTCAGCGGCAAAGACAGCTCATCAGGAACATTTATTGATGAGCAGGGTACACGTATGGATATTCCCCCGACCCTGGCAGTCCTGGCCCTGGGCAAGGTTCCAGACGTAAACCTGTGCGTGACCAAGCCCTTAAAAAAACCGGGCAGCAAGCTGCTGCTGGCCGGCGCGCTCCACACCGGCCTGGGCGGATCTTTGTACACCGGCATGTACGGCACCCAGGGAGGACCCCTGCCCGACCCCGATCTCAACGAGCTCAAACTTTTCTGGGAAAAACTTTGCTCATATACTGCTGAGAAGAAAATTATCGCAGCCTCAGCCATAGGCCAGGGCGGCCTTATTCGCCGCGTGTTCGAAATGTGCCTGGGAGGCGGATACGGCGCGGACATTTCTGTGGCTGCCTGTAAAGATACGCTGGATTCTCCGGTTCCCGAAGCGCCGCTGTTTGCTGAAATGATAGGCGCGGCAGTGCTTGAGGCAGACCCTGACACAGCAGACGCCATGGCAAAAGACCTTGGCGGGATTATCATCGGAGAGGTGATCCGGGATCGGCGCATGAACATTGACACAGGGCCATTGCAGCTTTCAATCGACATGGAAACACTTTGCAACCAATGGGAACAACCGTTCCGGGAGATCATACAATGACAAAACCCAGAGTAAACGTACTGTACGCACCAGGCATTAACTGCCACAACGAACTCATCGACGCGTTTTCCTGTGCCGGAGCCGACCCTTCACTCTGCAATATTACAGCCGACCTGCTCTCCAAAAAGTCCCGCCTGGCCGACTGCGATATTCTGGCCATACCCGGCGGGTTTTCCTTCGGAGACCATATCGCGGCAGGAAGGATCGTTGCCATAGACCTGAACACACGCCTGAAAGACCAGCTCATGGAAGTAAAAGAAAAGAAAATACCGGTCATCGGCATCTGCAATGGTTTTCAGGTGCTGGTCAATACAGGGCTGCTGCCCGGAACCGGCAGCGTGGGCCAGCCCACTGCCCTTCTTGACACCAATGATTCATCAGTATTTGAGAGCCGCTGGGTTGATGTGGCTGTGCAGAAAACGGACTGCATATGGACCCGGGGCCTTGCGGGCGAGACTTTGCGCATACCAGTGGCCCACGGTGAAGGCCGGCTTATGGTGTCAGACGCCTATGACGACCGGCTTACAGTGATGCGGTACGGCACTGCCGGGGGAACAGATGAATACCCGGCAAACCCCAACGGATCTGAAGGAGGAAGAGCCGGTATATGTGACGCATCTGGACGCATCCTGGGGCTCATGCCTCATCCGGAACGTGCCATATACCCGTGGCTCGGGTCTGAAGACGGCCTGAAAGTGTTCAGAGCCGGTGTTCAGGCTGTGCTTTAAAAAACGCTCTGGGGGAGCGGTGTATGACAGCAGTAGAATCCGACATCTATGTGGGGCCGGCAGGCTGGCACTATAAGGACTGGTACGGCCCTTTTTACCCCAAACCCGCGCCTAAAGGTTTCAAAGAACTCGATTATCTTGCCCGGTATTTCAACACTGCCGAGATAAACTCCACCTTTTACAGGCCGGCCAACCCCTTTATGGGCGCAGCCTGGGTCAGAAAGGTGGCCCACAATCCGCTTTTCTGCTTCACTGCCAAACTGTGGCAGCAGTTCACCCATGCCAAGGGCTTGCTAGCCAAAGATGACGCGCATCTCTTCATGCAGGGCATAGACCCTCTTCTTGATGCCGGAAAACTGGGAGCACTGCTGTGCCAGTTTCCCTGGAGCTTTAAAAATGAGGAGCAGGCCAGGGAACGGGTTTCAGGCATAGCCAGGCTGTTTTCACACACGCCTCTGGTATTTGAATTCAGGCACCAGTCGTGGAACAGCCCCGGCATCCGGCAGTTCATCAGCGGGCTGGGAGCGGGCATTGCTGCCATTGACCAGCCTGTTATTGGAAACTCAATCCCTTTTGAACCGGTACATACCGGCCATATCGGATATGTACGGCTGCACGGCCGCAACTACAAACACTGGTTCCCCAAAAAAGGAGAGAACCAGCCTGCCTCGGCCCGGTATGACTATCTGTACTCAGCCGAAGAGCTTGACCAGGTAAAACAGGTCGTGTCCAGTGCAGGACAGCACCCGGGCAGGACCTTTGTCATATTCAACAACCACCCCTGGGGCCAGGCTGTTGCCAACGCGGCCCAGCTCCGCACCGCCCTGGGCCAGGCTGCCGCAGCACTGCCCGATGAGCTGATCGATGCCTTCCCCGACCTGTAGGCCGCCTGCGTAAATTTTTCTACCCTGCAACAAAACTCTTGATTTATACCTTTTGTATACCTATATTACTGTATGAATCTTACAGAAAAACAGCAGCGGGTATTGGCCTTTATACAGGATTTCATTGCAAAACGGGGCATATCTCCCACGTATGAGGAGATCCGGCAGCATTTCGGGTTCAAATCGATCCGCTCGGTACAGAAATATCTTGACCAGCTTGAGCAGCGGGGCTATATCCGCATACCCCAGCGCAACAGAAGCCGCATGATAACCCTGTCACAGCACGGCGCTCCTGCAGCACGTATTCCCATGGCCGGCATGGTGGCTGCAGGCAGGCCTATCGAACCTGTCGAACAGAACGAAGCCATGGATGTTCCCAGTGACATGCTGGGCAAGGGCGAGTATTTCGCCCTCAAGGTTACCGGCGATTCCATGATTGAAGAGGGCATATTCGACGGCGACACTATTGTTGTAAAAAAACAGCAGACCGCGGTAAACGGCCAGACCATTGTAGCCCTGGTCCAGGGCGAAGCAACTGTCAAAAAATACTACAAGAGAAACGGCGCCATTGAACTGCACCCGGCAAACCGCGCCATGCAGCCCATTGTGGTCACTGCCGGAGACTTTGCTGTTCAGGGCATTGTAGTAGGCCTGCTGCGCACGTACCGGTAACAGCCGGGCCAACGAACCGGCAGCTGCACCGAGACAAAACATGAACCGCAATATCATCTACATCAGCATACCCGACCTTCCCGCAGCCGTTGAACAGCTGCGGGATTCGTCTCTGCGGGAACGGCCTGTTGCCGTATGCAGCAGGCATTCGCCCAAAGCGCCGGTACTGTCGGTATCAGCCAGGGCCCGCGCCGAAAACATCTTTCCGGGCATGCCCATATCAAAGGCTTTGCAGCGCTGTCCCGGCCTGTCAGTTGTCCACCCCGACACCGGCCTGTACACCAGCACGGCACAAAAACTCCACACCATGCTGGGCTCTTACTCCCCCCGTATCGAACCGGGGAGCCAGGACGGTTTCTACCTGGACATGACCGGCACTTCACGGCTCTTCGGCGCTTCGGGCAGTACCGCGTACCGGATACGCGGCGACATTGTGTCTGCAACAGGCCTGCGCCCTGCCATAGGTATCGGGTCAAATAAACTGGTAAGCAGGGTGGCAGCCGACAGTATCGCGTGCCGGGCCGACATGTACGCGGTTCCCCCGGGCAGCGAAGCCTCATTTATGGCGCCCTTCCGCTGTTCCATTCTTCCCTCGGTAAAAAACCCGTCCGACAGAAAACTGCTGTACCAGCTGAATATCCGATACGTGCATCAGGTGGCAGCCATGCCTGTATCAAGGCTGGCTGCAGTATTCGGCAGCCGCGCCCACCTTATCTACCACCAGGCCATGGGCATTGACAACCGACCGGTACAGCCGCCCAGGTCAAAGCCCTTTGTGTTTGCCGAACAGGCCATAGAGCCCGACACTAATGATGATTCGATTCTTGTTCCCATGCTGCTGCACCTGCTCTCATACACCTGTTCTGTTCTGCGGAAAAAACAGATGCTGGCAAAAGCGGCCTGGTTTCACGCCCGGTACTGTGACAGTATCGACACCTACAGAAACATGCGCCTGCCCGTGCCTTCGGCAAACGAACTGCTCCTTAAAAGCCCGGTAACGGATCTGTTCTGCCGTGCCGTGGTCCGCAGGCAGCGTATCTCCTACATAAGCCTGACCCTTACAGACCTGGCTGGAATGTCCAGGCAGGCAGACCTGTTTGAACATGACATACCCTCCCGGCAGGATGCTGTTGTACAGGCCGTTGACGCTGTCACAGAAAAGTTCGGCACCAAGATAACCTGGGGCAGCACCCTGGCAGCGTTCAAACAGCAGGGCCGGCCCCTGGGCGCGCCCCGAAGTTCAGCCGTGACCCAGCGGAGGCAGTAAACCGTGTCATTCATCCACCTGCACATACACTCGGTCTTTTCTCTTATGCGGGGCACCGCGGACCTTGACACCATCTGCCGGACCGTCAAAGAGCTGGGCATGGACCGGTTTGCCCTGACCGACACCAATAACCTGTACGGCCATGTGTTTTTTCTTCAGGCTGCCCGCCGCTGGAATATCACGCCCATAATCGGGGCAGAACTCCGCAGGAACAACAGGGAGCGGGCCGTGGTTCTGGCAAAAACCGATGCCGGATACGAATCGCTGTGCAGGCTTGTCAGCCTGCGCCATGCCTGTCCCGGCCAGGACCTGGGTTCGGGGCTTCTTGCCAACAGCCGGGAAATCATTGTGCTTACAGACCATCTCCCCCTGATGGAACGGCTCCAGGGCGAGGCAGAGGTGTATGCCGAACTTGTTAGAGGCAAGCCTTTCGGCCCGGTCCTCGCCTTTGCCCGGAGCCGCGGCATACCCATTGCCGCCACCGGCGGTGTCCACTTTATTGCACCCGAAGATTTCGGCCTGCACAAGCTGGCCAGGGCCATAGACCTCAACACAACTCTGTCCCGTGTGCGGCCATCGGACTGCGCGCCCCGCAGCGCGTATCTTTCAGGGCCCGAGGAGATGGAGGCATCCTTTCCGAACCTGCCCGAAGCCGTTGATAACACCCGCCGCATCAGTGACGCATGCCTGTTTTCGGGAAGGCCCCGGCACATTGTCACACCGGGTTTCAGGGGCCTGGACAGGCGGGGCATTATGGATATGCTCCGCGCAAAAGCCGAAGCCGGTATTGCATGGCGGTATCGTACTGAAACACCTGCAGTGCGCCGCCGCCTGGAATATGAACTGGACCTGATCAGCCAAAAAGGATTCGGCTCAGTATTTCTCGTTGTCGCAGACATTGTAAAACAGGCGCCCATTACCTGCGGCCGGGGCTCGGCTGCCGCCAGCATTGTATCGTACCTTCTGGGCATTACCAATGTGGACCCCCTCGGCTACAATCTCTATTTCGAACGTTTTCTCAATCCGGGCAGGACAGACCCGCCGGACATAGACATCGATTTCCCCTGGGACCAGCGCGACCATGTGCTGGACTATATTTTCGACACCTACGGCCGTGACCGCACCGCCATGATAGCAAACCATGTAGGATTCAGGCCCCGGGCAGCAGTGAGAGAAATAGCAAAAGTATACGGGTTCCCCGATGCTGACATAAAACAGATCACTGACAGGCTTGCCCATATCTGGCACTGGACCGGTGCATCAGTCGAGGAGACAATACGGTCGCATCCCGTTTTCAGCGGCATGAACCTGGACACCCGCTGGGCTCAGGTTATCGGCCTGTCGCCTTTCTTGTCGTCCATGGTGCGCCACATATCAGTGCACTGCGGCGGTGTCGTCATAACACCCCGTCCTGTTAACTGCTACGTGCCGGTCCAGGCAGCGCCCAAAGGCGTGCAGGTCATTCAGTGGGAAAAAGATCAGGCCGAAGATGCCGGCCTGGTAAAAATCGATGTACTGGGCAACCGCTCTCTTGCAGTCATACGGGACACCATTGCAGCTGTACGCAGTATATACGGCAAAATCATTGACTACCAGTCGTTCAACCCCCTGCATGACCCTGAGACACAGCGGTGCATTGCAGCCGGCGACACCATGGGTGTATTTTATATTGAATCACCGGCCATGCGGCAGCTGCAGAAAAAAACCGGCAAAGGCGATTTCGAACATCTGGTCATACACAGTTCCATTATACGGCCGGCTGCAAACACCTATATAAACGAGTATATCATGCGCCTCCGCGGCAAAAAAACCGAACCGGTTCACCCTGTGCTGGACAGGGTGCTGAAAGAGACCTACGGTATTATGGTGTATCAGGAAGATGTTACAAAAATCGCGGTGGAACTGGCGGGATTTACTCCGGCTATGGGCGACGGCCTGCGTAAAACCCTTTCCAAAAAACACAACAGCCGTAAACTCACTGAATACAGACAGCGATTTGTCAGCGGCGCTGCAGCCCGGGGCGTTTCCCGGCCTGTCATTGACAGTGTCTGGCAGATGATCCTGAGCTTCGGAGGTTACAGTTTCTGCAAGCCCCACAGTGCGTCCTACGCCATGGTATCCTTTAAATCGGCCTTTCTCCGTGCGCACTACCCGGCCGAATTCATGGCCGCGGTCATCAGTAACCGGGGCGGATACTACTCCTGCTTCGCGTATCTCAGCGAAGCCCGGCGCATGGGCCTTGACATTCTTCCCCCGGACATCAACCAATCGGAACGGCACTTTACCGGAGCACACCGTCAGATACGCGTTGGCTTCATGCAGATAAAAGGCCTGAGAGACCGGGCTATTGACACCCTTCTGCGTGACCGCACAGCCAACGGCCCCTTTGCCTCTATGGAACAGTTCATACGCCGGGTTGACCCCGACCCTGCCGACCTCGCCCTTCTCATCAGGATAGGATGTTTCGATGTTCTTGAACAACGCCGAACCAGGCCCCAGCTTCTGTGGGTGGCAAAAACCCGCCGTAAACGGCCGGGCCCCGCGGTTCAGGCCAGCCTCGGCCTGTTTGATTCCGAGCCTGCGGTAACGCCGGACCTTGATGAATACGGACTGCGCACCCGCATCCTCACAGAAGTCGAGCTGCTGGGCTTCCCCCTTTCCATGCACCCCCTGGACCTGTACGCAGCAGCTCTTGATACCGTCTCGTACATCAATGCCGCAGATATGGAACAGTATGTAGGGAAGAACATCACCATAACAGGCTGGTGGATAACCAACAAACTCGTTTACACCAAAGAGCAGGAGCCCATGGCTTTTATCAGTTTTGAGGACAAGACAGCCTTGTATGAAACCGTTTTCTTTCCCCGGGCCTTTAAAAAATACGCCCGCCTGTTCAGCCCGGTCTACCCCTTTGTGCTCTCGGGCAGAGTGGAACAGGAGTTCGGCGCTGTGTACCTCAATGTTTCCCATGTGAGGACCATACGCAAGAAACCGGACCCGCGCTGCACTGCCGGCATGCTGCACCGTCATCAGGCATAAAAAACCCGGCTGCGAACCACATGATCGAACAGCCGGGTTTTTGTGCTGACGTATTTCTTATAAAATGCTGCCCTGCTCAACAGCCAAGGTATACACTGCTCCGAACAAAATCTGAGCCAGGTCTTCCATGATCTCCGGGGTCAGGACCGACGGATTATCACCGGTTTTATGGTACACATCTCTGCCCAGGGGGATGCCTGCAGCATAGAATGAAACCGATGGAATGCCCTCCCATATAAACCGGACCGCGTCGAGCCTGGGACGGGTTATGGTAATGTACTTCACAGGTTTGACATCTCTGTGCACATAAGCATCATTGGCTTCGTCTATGTATTGGTACAGTTTCGGATAGTTTGTTCCCGCAACGGCCACCAGCCTGTCTCCTCTGCCCACTCCGTCAAGATTGTAGTTGAGAACAATTTTCTTTCCCTGCAGCGGGAAATTTCTTATAAACACATCCGACCCCCGTACACCCTGCTCTTCGGCTCCGAAAAACGCGAACAGCACTGAGCGTTTCAGCCGCCCTTTCACCGGTGACAGGGCCCGGGCCACATCCATGAGCACTGCCACACCCGACGCATTGTCATTTGCTCCGGGTACGATCAAAGGATTCGCCCCCACGTGGTCCAGGTGCGCACTGAGTACAATAACTTCGTTTTTAAGCTTCGGGTCTGTCCCCTCAAAATACCCCAGTACATTATAAGCCACACCTTCAGGGTGGTGTTCCGTGGTATTTTTGATGGTCATGACCTTTCCTGTTGAAAAGGAACACGGTTTTGTTTTATTCCAAATCGTTTCAAGAACCTGCTTGTGAGTGTATTCTGTACCTGCCAACAGGTCATCAACAATGGTGTCGTTAATATAGGTAAGCACCAGGCCGGGAATAAAATCACAGTTTGGATTGGCAATATGGTAAATATACAGCATGCCTGCTGCGCCGTGCTCCCTGGCGTTATGAACCTTGTACTGGTGAAAAGAGTATTTACGCCACTTCTTGAATAGTTCAGGATGCCTTTCAGCTGAAACCGGCACTTCCCGTTCAACCAGTACGATTTTACCTTTTACATCAACACCGGCATAATCGTCGTATCCCAGCTCCTGAGCTGTTATGCCGTATCCTGCATACACTACTTCTGCTGTAACTTCTCCTGTATCTGATGTGGAGCCGGGAATAAAATCTTTTTCCAGACGGTAGGGCTTTGTAATACAGGCACCGTTACTGATGGGGATTCTCAAGGACGCTGCTGTCTGGTCCGACACCAGGGTGTAGGGATTGTCAAAAGCCTGTAAATAGGATCCTGAATCGCCCGCTCCTTCAAGGTCCCAACCAGAAAACCTGGCGCACACCCACTTTGCCACATTATTGAATCCCGGGGTTCCGGTCAGCCGTCCGCGGAATTCATCTCTGCAGATATAGTTAATAGTATTACTGATGGTTTCACTGGATATGCTATGGAAAGCCGAGTACACGGTTTTATCCGACAGCATGTTGCTGTTCTGTGAATAGCCGGCTGCTGATACGGTAAACGCAATAACAGCAATGAAGTACAAACATTTCTTATACATTTTTCCTCCTTTACAACTTTCACTATACTACGTATCTCCATGGGCTGGGGGATACAGATTCCTTCACGGTGCATCCCTGCACGTCCCTGTGTTACTTTGTTTACTGTGCCCTTCCGTACACTTCCGGCTGCGGCGGTTCTCTGTGTCCTGTTGCCTGCTCATACCCGTATGCGGTCTCTATGAGCATCGGTTCGCTGAAAAGCCGTCCGACTATTTGCAGGCCTGCAGGAAGCCCCGAAGGTGTAAACCCCATGGGCACCGTCAGCCCCGGGAATCCTGTATGGGGCGGTATCAGCTGGCTGTTGTCCCCGGCCGGGCTTTCCATATCGCCTATCTTCCTGGGCGGATTGCTCCATGTCGGATATATTATAGCGTCGAGATTTAACCTGTCCATGGCTCTATTAAAAGCCGTGCGCAAAGCGATATTTGCCGGCTCATGGAATATGTCTCCATGGACAACGGTGTCGGGCACCGCCAGCGCCTGTATAAGCCGCTCTTCAATATAGGGCGCGTACTTTCCTGATTCCACTATATCCCTCAGGGTTTTAACCGGTGCGTCATCTCCCAGAGTACGCAAATAGCTGTTCACATCACGGTGAAAGGTGTTGATCCAGATGTGAGCGGTGAGCTCTTTAAAACGGGGTACGGTAAAGGGATCAATCATAACCGCACCCGACTGTCGCATATCATCAACCGCCTGTTCGAACAGACGCAGCACGTCGGGGTCTGTTGCGGGGTTGTCGGTGTAAAAACGGAACACGCCGATTCGTTTCCCCTCAAGTCCGTCTTTTTTCAGGAAGGGCAGGTATGACCGTGGTTTCTTTCCCCGGCACAAAGATGTGACCGGGTCGGCAGGATCATATCCGGCAATGCAGTCCAGAATCCGTACCGCATCTTCTACTGTACGAGCCATGGGCCCGCCTATGTCATTACGCAGGTACAGGGGAATGATACCGTCCCTGCTGGTAAGCCCCATGGTAGACCGTATTCCCGCCAGGCAGCAGTGGGACGACGGGCCCCGAATGGAGTTTCCCGTATCCGTGCCCATCCCTGCCATTCCCAGGTTGGCTGCAACGGCGGCTGCTGTGCCGCCGCTGGACCCGGCAGGCACCCTGGTTAAATCATATGGATTTGCCGTGATTCCTGCTATGGAGCTGACCGTCTGGTACGGACTGAACGCCCATTCTGCCATATTGGATTTGGCAAGGACAATGGCGCCGGCTTCACGCAGTCTCCGTACCTGAAACGCGTCATCAGGAGGAGTTGAGCCCTTCATTGCCAGGGATCCTCCGGTAGTCTGCAGGCCTTTTGTGTCGTAATTGTCTTTGACAATAATCGGTATACCGTGCAGCGGCCTCAGTTTCCCCGTACGTGCGAACTCCTCATCAAGCTCAATTGCCTGTTCCCTGGCATCAGGATTGATCATGATAATGGCGTTGAGCCCTGTTTTTTTATCAAAATTTCTGATCCGTGAGATATACGCGTCAACCAGGTCCAGGGCTGTAAGAGTTCCCTGCTTCATGGCCTGGTGCGCCTGGGCAACAGTCATTTCAACGACAGGCACCTGTTCTTTTTGATGGAGTGTGCCGCATCCCTGGATGGAGCACAAGACTGCTGCTGTCAGGAACAGAGTTGAAAGATTACGCATATACACCTCCTTTTATGGTACGTCCCGGACAATAACATACCATGATCCGCCCTTTTCGCGGAACATGAAGAATTGTATAAGTGGTTATTATACAACTTATAAAAAACCGGGTATTTTGCAATAAAATTGTATTTCAAAAAAAAGTTGGAGTCGTATAATGCCAGCCAGCATCCCTCTCCCGTATCAGCCACTAATTCAAACCCCTGAATTTACAGCGGAACACTCACGTACATATCTTCGTATTATATGTATAGCTGTTCAGTATTCATCAAGCATGGGGGGCCCATGAAGAAATCAATTACTACTCCAGGTTCCCGTGTACAACAGGATGAATCACTCTCAAATCACAATAACAATGCAGCAGGAAACCTCCTTACAGACGACCCGCAGGTTCAAAAAACCTATTTCAACATATTATTTAATTCGGCCCCGGAAGCCATTGCCCTCCACGACAACAATGACTGTATCTCCGATGTCAATGACGAGTTTGTACGTCTTTTCGGATATTCCAGGGAAGAATGCCTGGGCAGGCCCATCAACCAGCTGATAGTTCCTGTAGAGCTGAAGCATGAAGGTGAACATCTATCAAAATCTGTATTAAAGGGCCACATTGTTGAACTCGACACCAGGCGAAAACGAAAAGACGGCTCTCTGGTAAGCGTATCAGTACTCGGAGCGCCCATTTTTCATAATGGCACACAGATCGGTGATTTCGCTATATACCGGGATATAACGGCACGAAAAAAAATCGAAGAAGACCTCCTGCTGCAGAAAATCTTCTATAAACAGCTGTTCACCAATGCTGCCGAAGCAATTGTGCTCCATGATACCAATGATATCATTGTTGATGTAAATGAAGATTTTATCCGGATGTTCGGATATTCCAGAGAAGAATGCATCGGCAAAAAAATTAATTCACTTGTTGCACCCAGGGAATATATGGACAACGCCGAG
>Ga0272442_10009956_pt1 | contig 11774 bp, 10 predicted proteins | sample SSMForm2O_FD_200262 | JGI IMG/M metagenome (GOLD analysis project Ga0272442, IMG submission 200262) | Marine sediment archaeal communities from Little Sippewissett salt marsh, Falmouth, MA, United States - SSM-Form-2O | ecosystem: Environmental > Aquatic > Marine > Wetlands > Sediment ...
ACGGGTAGAAAGTACTTTGATATGAGTGAGTATTATCAGTTTATCAATGATTGCAAAACTAAATCAAATCATATTGCAGCATGAAATCTAAATGCCGAGGAATTTACACACTAATATGGACTTGACTTCGCATAAACAGAAAAGTAATTATTATTAATAAAATTAGTACGATTAGTGCAATCAAGTTTGAATATTGCAAAATATTTATATTAGTGTAACGGTAAAGTAATGAGATTGATATTTAAAAAGTATTTGGTTTGCTAATAGAGGAGGACTAAGTTATGGGAAAACCAAAAATATTAATTATTTCTACTGGAGGAACAATTTCTTCAAAATATACAAAAAACCAAGGATATTCACCAGCTTTAACTATTACAGAAATATTATCAAATTTTACTAATTTAGAAGAAATTGCTGAAATTGAGACTATTCAATTTTGTAATGTGTTGAGCTTCGAATTAAATCCTCAAAATATTTTTGAGATTGTTAATGTTGCGAAAGAAAAGTTGGAAAAAGATAGTTTTGATGGAATTGTTGTAACTTTAGGGACTGCTGCCATTGAAGAAGCTTCTTATTTGGCGGATTTGTTATGGGATATTAAAGACCCAATCGTTTTTACTGGAGCAATGTTGAATGCTTCAGAAAGGGAATGGGATGGTCCAAAAAATGTTTTTCATTCTATTTTAGTCGCGGCAAGCAAATTAGCAAAAAACAAAGGAGCTATGGTTTGTATGGCTGGAGAAATACACGCAGCTCGAGATGTAGTGAAAATTCACAAAACAAGATTAAATGCTTTTGTTTCTTTAAGTAGTGGTCCACTTGGATTTGTTTTAGATAATGAAAGAGTTATATTTTATAGGGCTCCGTTACTTAGAAAAACATTTAATGTTCATAAATTAGAAACAGACATTGAAATTATAAAAATTGGAATTGGAACCAGTTCTAGAATATTAGATTTTTTAATTACCAATAATACCAAGGCAATTATATTGGAAGCTTTGCCTGGAGGAGGAGGAGTGACACCAGAAATTATTGAAAGCATAAAAAATACAAGAAGTAAGGATACTATATTTATTCTGACTTCTCGTTCTCCTTTAGGTTCAGCTATATCACAAGCTGGTGGTGGATGCGGACCAGCCGATTTATTCAAGTTAGGTATTATAAATGGAGGAGATCTAACTTCAGTTAAAATAAGGATTCTTCTTACAGTTATACTATCATTAACAAAAAGTAAGTCTGAAATTCGAGGAATAATTTATAATGTAACACCATGAAGGGAAATTATATAATGTTTGATAAAGTAATACTTAACGGAAATATTGTATTTCCTGGCCGTAACATCATTCAGGGAAATATTGGAATTAAAAACGGGAAGATTGTTAATATAACTGATGTTTTTACGAGGATTGAAGGATATGAAAACATAGATGCGAAGGAAAAATATGTTTTACCAGGAGTTATAGAACCACATTCTCATATTGGAATTGGTGCAGGGGAGCTGGACTTAATTACTGAAACTAGATCAGCTGCCCTAGGAGGAGTATCAACAGTTTTATTTTTCTTGAGAGAAAATACACCTTATGATCAAATATATGAAAAAGTTAAAGATATAGGTAATAAAAATTCCTATATAGATTTTTCCTTTCATATAGTATTAATAACCGAGGAACATTTAAAAAATATCCCGAAATATATTGAAGAATATGGTATCACTTCTTTTAAACACTATTTTACTTATAGAGGCGAGGATGCTGTAACAACAAATTTTGGAGGAAATCCAATTAAATTTAAAAGTATTGACGATGGCTATATACTTGAGAGTTTTCAGATGCTTTCAAATTATCCGAAAGCAGTTGCAATTGTTCATGCAGAGAATATTGAAATTGTGCAAAGGGCTGTAAAACGTTTAAAAAATAGAGGGAAAGATGATCTTGAATCATGGGCGGCATCAAGGCCTCCAATTGCAGAAGCAGAAATAGTAAGAAGAGCATTGTTCTTTGCTGAAAATGCAGGATGCAAGATCAATATACTTCATTTAACCTCTGAATTAGCTTTAAAAGAAGCCCTAATGCACAGAAAAAGATATAAAAATATATTTATAGAAGTATGCCATCCCTATCTACTTTTTAATGAAAATGATGTCGATTCGAAAAAATTTAAAGTAAGACCACCCATAAGAACAAGAAAAGATAATGTTGCCTTATGGGAAGCAGTGAAAAGAGGAGATATTAATACAGTCGGTTCAGATCATGTCCCACGTAAACTTAAGTCTAAAATGGGGAGTATTTGGAGCAAGATTGCTGGGATTGCCGGAACTCCTTATTTGTTACCAATTATTTTAAATGAAGGATATCACAAAAGAGGAATTCCATTGACAAAAATTACAAAATTATTAAGTTTAAATCCTGCCCAACTGTACGGATTATACCCAAGAAAAGGTGATATCATTATCGGTGGTGATGCAGATTTAGTTATAGTTGATTTAAAAAAGGAGTATTTATTAAGTTCCCAGGACATAAAACAGTTTAGCGATTTTACATTGTATGATAAGTATAAGGCAAAGGGATATCCTGAGCTTACAATGGTCAGAGGGAATGTTGTGGCTGAGAAAGGAAGTGTTGTAGGAAAGTCAGGCTGGGGCAATTTTATCTCAAGGTAATGTGAGAAAAATTCCATATTTTTCACAATTAAAAGTTCAAATGAAATTGAGGGTAAATGTAAAACTTCTAATTACAAGGTAAAAAAATAGGATAATGACAACATGATTTTAAAATATAATAAATCTCTAAAGATGTTCAGTTGATTATATTAATTTTGACATTCAATATATGGGATTTAGTTTTGCAAAATAGATATTAAATAGAAATTCAAGAAAGGAGAAAAGTTGATGAAAATTGGATGGGGAGTAATAGGTACAGGTAGGTTTGTAAAACGTTTTATGGGATCTGCTATTAATCAGTCCAGTAGATCGAATTTTATTGGAGTTTATAGTCGCAGTATGGAAAAAGCTGAAGCATTTGCTAAGGAATTTGGGGTTAAACACGCTTACAATTCATTGGAGATGATGTTAAAAGATCCGGAAATTAAAGTAATATATATTGCGTCTCCCAATAATTTGCATATGAAACAAACAATTCTAACAGCCAAAGCGGGAAAGAATATATTTTGTGAAAAGCCTATGGCATTAACTGTAGAAGAATGCGAAGCTATGATAAATATTTGTGAAAAAAATAATGTAAAACTTGGATTAAACTTTCAAAATAGATTTCATCCAGCACATATTTCGGCAAGAGATTATATTAAATCTGGTAACATTGGAAAACTTTTTGTTGCAAAAGCCCAATATTGTCATGGGTCTATGGAGGGAAGGTGGCAAGGTTGGAGGAATGATCCTGCGGCAACAGGCGCCGGTGCCTTGGTTGGAACCGGTCTTCATCCAATTGATCTTTTGCATTTTTTACTGGATAGTGAAATTAAAAAAGTTAGGAGTCTTGTTGTGAATAAGACAAAACATCATCAAGTAGATGAGATGATATATCTAATATTGGAGTTTGAGAATGGAGTAGATGCTGTAATAATTTCAGGAATACTTGCTCCTCGTTCTGATAACGATGCAGTATTTTATGGGAATGGAGCTAAAATAATCTGTAAAAATACAATTGGTTATGCACGAAATTTAGAAGGGCAATTAATTATAGAGGGAGATTCGGTGAATATTCATAAAAAATTTCCCTTTGATATGATTGGATTATGTATGAAAAGTATTGAAAAATTTAATGATTGTATTATAGATAATAAGAGACCAGATGAAGGAATGTCTGGTCAAAATGGCTTGAAGATGGTAAAAATTACAAATGCAATCCTTAAATCCAACAAGGAGGATAGGGCAATTTTAGTAAAATAAAATGTGATATTGATGTTAAATAGGATGTTAGAAATATTATAGACATACCTGATAGGCTAACATAATTCCCTTATACCGGGTTTTAATCAGTAATTTGAAAGGTGTAATCATGAAAGTAATACGTGATTTTCTATAAAGAAACTTTTTTTAAAGGAAGCACAGGTAAACGTTAAGTGTACATCACTCTAATTAAAGCGAATAAAAATTATTTAATAAAGATACTGGAACTGCAAACAATTTTGAGGATATTAAATATTTTTGTAAAGAACAAGGAGTAAAAATTAGTGACCTCGATATTGTTATTAATACTCATTTTCATCCTGACCATATTGGCTGTAATTATTTGTTTAAAAAAGCCAATCCTAAGATTATTATTTATTCTCATCGTCTAGCTAAACTTTCATAGAGATATTGAAAAACAACATCAGGAATGTCCCATACCTGGATTTTTTTATTTGATTTCAAATCCAATCAATGTAGATGAAGTATTGGAAAATGGAGATACAATAGACATAGGATGGGATTAAAAGTTTTACATACTCCAGTTCATTCAAAAGGCTCTATTTCGATTTTTATTCCAGAAAAAGATATGGTAGTAATTGGAAATACAGTTTCTGAGAAACGAGGTATCCCAATACATGAAAACATTAATGAGTTTAAAAAAAGTTTTCTTGCATTTAAAGATACAGAAGCTAAATATGTAATTTCATCATTTGATGGATATTGTAATAATAAATTAGATGTTGTCAAGAAAACAGAAAGTTTGATTAGTAAAATCGATTTCTGAGTAAAGGAATATTTAAAAAAAAGCAAGATTAGCAAAATAAAAAAATAGATGACCCTACCTTGGAAGAGATAGTTGTTTTTATTCTAAAAAAAATGGATATTAAGATTAATCTGACAGTCAATATTGCAACAAGTATAAAAGGTCATATCATTTTATTTTTATACTGCTTAGGCAAAATTAGCTAATTATGTTTTTTAAAAATCTAAATTTACTAAATTTGTTAGTTTGTTAACTTTCTTTTTAGCAAATAAGTTCTAATTATTAAAGTTAACTTGTCACAATAAATTTTTGACTTATATTAATTTTTTAAACTCGAATGTGGCATTGCATTAGTAGATTTATTAATTACCAAAACATAAGGAATTTTCAATTATATTGAAAGAATCCAAAACTTTCGGAATCTTTTTCTCTTATAATACGACTACTTGATTATCTTATACAGAGGGAAAAGTATAAAAAATCAACAAATAAAATATAATTTAAAATTAGGGGTAAATTAATATGTCACTTGAAATTATAAAACTGCTAATAGTAATAATATCAATTATTTTTTTGCTCAAACTAAAGATGAATTTAGGTATAAATCTTTTTCTAAACTCAGTATTATTGGGAGTTTTAGTTAAAATTAACATTTTGCAGGTTTTTCATATTTGGAAAGATTCAATCATAAATCCGACAACACTTGAATTAATAGGTTTTATTTTTTTAGTGTATTTACTAATCATTGTCTTAGAAAAATTAAAAATGTTTGATGGAATGGTTAAATCTTTACAAAGAATGATAAAAGACTATCGATTGGTAATGATTTTTATCTCATCTTTTGTTGCATTGCTACCTATACAGGGTGGAGCGATATTTTCTGCTCCCATGGTTAGAACGATGGGAGAAGTAAACCATGTAACTTCTGAGAGTAATATGTTTATTAATTACTGGTTTCGACATATATGGAATATTATATGGCCACTTTATCCTAGCTTTATTATTTATTCTTCCTTAATTGAGATGCCCTTAGTAAATTTAATATTGATTTTATTGCCTTTTGCTATTGTCGCTCTCTTAACTGGAACAATCTGGGTATATAAAAATTTAGATAGTCCTTCTATTAATCAGAAAACCAATAATAAAATTAAAGCATTATTAAAATTTTTGAATAGTACTTGGCCTATTTTAAGCATAGTCATTATTACATTATTTTTTAATATTACTCTTCTATTCTCACTTTCTTTTGTAATTATAATTCTATATATATTTAATTTATATTTAGGTAATCAAGTTATACAATTTTTATTTGAAGCTTTTAAAAAAAGTTATTCAACTGTTCTAATGATTCTTGGAATATTTTTTTTTAAAGGTGTATTGGAATATTCTCAGATTGTAGAATATTTGCCACATTATTTTATGACATTAGGGATTCCAATTGATGGTGTTTTAGGATTGGTCCCATTTCTAGTTGGGCTTTTAACTGGGAGCATGACTGCAATAGTGGGTATATGTGTCCCAGTACTTGTAGCGTTTCTCTCTACAAATGAAAGTATGATGACTGGTAGAGTTGTTTTATTATATATGTCTGGATATGTAGGAATGATGTGCACACCAATACATCTTTGCTTTGCAATTACAAAGGATTACTTTGAAATTAAAATTAGTAATTTTTACCGTATCCTTGTTATTCATTTAGCAATTCTTAGTATTTTTTTATTAACCTTATTGTATGTTTTTAGTAGATGCAGTTAATTATGTTTAAGAAATACATAAGTGGTCACGCATGTGATATTTCCTATAGAATATTGATAACCATAAATATTTAAAATAGGAAGGGAATAGCACATATGATTAAAGTTAAACGCATTACTCTAATTTTTTTAAATATGGTGCGCTACAACATAGATGAAAAATCAAGAATATCACTTATCTTTGCAAAATACTCAACTTTTCTAGAAGCTATATCTGCAAGTGGTTAAAAGGATTTAATGAGCTAGCTAATTAGAATTTCAAGATAAAGTTAGAAGAAGACCTAAAATGTTGCAACAGATCAATTAAGACTTCGAAGTGATTATCTTCAATTATATAATTAAGCATACGCCTATGGATCGGGAAGAATTGTAATTGAGCTAAGACGTAAAAGAACATCATTAGTGAAATGAGCATCTATAATGTATTAAAAAATTGTGGAAGATTTTTATTGTTTGGGGGCAATGAATAGGGTACAAGCTTTAGAGGATCTGAATACAAAATTGAAAATATTTTAAAATTAATCACTGTGCTATTCTAAATTTTCAAATTAAGATTACACTAATTTTACAAATTTTTTAAATTAACTTTTTCAAATATAATTTAAGGACATAGAATGAACTTTTTTCAAATTGGATTATTATTGATTACAGGTATTCTGGCTGGATTTATTAATGCACTGGGAGGAGGTGGTGCAATAATCATATTGCCCATACTCATTTTATTAGGTTTGCCGCCAACCATTGCAAATGGTACAAATCGAATTAGTACGTTTTCCAGCTGTCTTATATCTGTTCTAAATTATCGTCATAGAGGATTTTTTTATCCTAAATTAAGTATTTTATTGGGAATTCCTGCTTTAATAGGTTCGATTTTTGGAGCAAAAGTCGGGGTGTTTATTTCTGAAGAATTATTTAAAAATACTTTAGCAATTATTATGATTTTCGTTCTCATAGTAATTTTGAAGCGTCCTGGCAACGAAAGTTTTAAAGAATTTTCAGAAGAGAAATTAAGCTCTATCCGTATTATCATTTTTATGATTATATTTTTTGGAATTGGTTTTTATGGTGGTTTCATTCAAATTGGAATTGGTTTTCTTATTATTGTAGCTGTTTCTTTGTTCGCTGATATGTCTCTACTAAAAATAAATAGTCTTAAATTGTTAATCATTCTAATTTATACCGTATTTTCTCTTCCTGTATATATTGTTAATAATAAGGTAAATTTTACATTCGGTATTATTTTAGCAATTGGTAGTGCTATTGGTGGATATGTCGGAAGCAATTTTGCAGTAGATAAAGGGGATAAATGGATTAAATATTTTTTAGTATGTATGATTTTAGCATTATCGGCAAAGTTGTTAGGATTGTTTAAATATATAAATTTATAAATAGCAGGGAATATTCTTATTTTACGAGTTATTTAAAATAATGGAAAAGACAAAATATTTTGATGTAACAAAAATATTAAAGAAAACTCAATATAGGAATTTTACAGAAAATATTTTCAAAACTCCATTATGCAAGGCAGTTAGAATGAGTTTTAATATGGAAAACCAAGTTTAAATTTATCTTATTAGAGATTTACATGTATTTGAATGAGAATAAGGATGATTGAGGAATAAATATTTAAGATGAAAGCAATGCTGCTCTAGGAGTTTAATCCAAATTTAAAAATGAGGGATATATAGAAAAAAGAAATAAAAGCAGATTAAGTAAAAGTTAACATAAAAGCACGTAATGTCTGTGGGTCCGATTTAGAAATTAAATTCGGTTTACTGCCAACTTGTAAAAAAAAGTTTACTCATGTTTTAGGTCAGAAATAGCCGGGAAATTATCGATAAAGGTAATGAAGTTTGTGGTTTTAATATTGGCGATAGAGTTGGACTCTTTGTTTGACCAACACATAGGTAACACTTTTGATTCAGGACATAGGTTACACTTATACCCCTAAGATTTATTAGTTTCAGTATAAAAGGATGAAGAAATCAAGTAAAATTGGTGAATATTCATTATGTAAAAACTTAGTCTATTGGGCAGGATTTAGAGATTGGGTGGTTTTTCAGAGAATATTGTAATTCCGTCTAGAACAGCAGTAAACACTTGAAATGAAATTGATTTTAAAGACGCTTCAATTATTCCTTGTGTAGGTGGCACGGCATGTATGACGGTAGTACGAAAAGCAAAAAACTAAGCCGTGGATGGTTTAATAAATATAGGTGCCGGATGTTATGGCTTACACTCTTTACAGATAGATGCTAAGCATCTTGGAGCAAAAGTGATAGTTCTAAATAATGATATTAATCACTTAAAAAGCTGAATCTCTCGGAGTAGATGTTGTTATAAAAGCTGGTTCAAAAGAAGTTAAGGACATGTGTCGTTTAATTGGCAATAAACATATTGATGCAATCATAGATATTGTTGACATGCAAAAAAGCATTGCATTTGAAATAATTATTTAGAAAAGAAGAGGAAAATATTCATAGTAGGTTTTTACTCAGGATAACGAGGTTTTTATAGAACCGTATAAAATAATGTTCGAAGAATATCAAATAATTGGATCTAGAAATTGCTCAAAAGAAGATATAAAAAAATCAGTGGAAATGATTTCAAAATCATACATTAAACCGGTAATTGATGCAGTGGAGCCCCTAGAGAATGTAAATGATGTTCTTAACAGACTAAAAAAAATCAAGCATTAAGAAGAATTATATTGGTCTAAAGGAGAGATATTGTTGGTTTATAAAAACAAAGCAAAATAATGCCACTATTTTGCTTTATATTAGTCATTGCTATCTAATCAAATGTACCGAATTTGATTTATTGGCAAAAAGTTTAATGTTTAGGATGATATTGTTTTTAAAGAAAAATATAAAAAATAGTTTGCACTTTCATTTCCTTTAAACATAAGAGGATTAGCAACTATCTAGGTTAAATAAAAGGTATTTTCAATATATTGGTAGACAGTAAGGAAAAAATAAAAAAATAGAAAGGAAAGATCATGGAAGAAATACGAAATATTTTTACAAAAAAATTAAATTTTGTAGGAAGTACAGGTAAACGGTCTGTTTATATCACTTTGATAAAGGGCGAAAAGAATTGTCTGGTTGATACCGGAACTGCTGATAATTTTGATAATATCATAAGTTTTTGCCAGGAGAATGGAGTTTCAATTACTGATTTGGATGTAATTATTAATACTCATTGTCACCCTGATCATATTGGATCAAACTATTTATTTAAAAAAGCTAACCCTAACATTATTTTTTACGCCCACTCTTTGGCTGTACCATTTATAGAAAATATAGAAAAGCAGTATAATGAACGCCCAATACCTGGTTTTTTTAATTTAATTTCCAATTCTAATCCGGTAGATATAATATTGGATGATGGAGATATTATTGATATAGGGATAAAATTGAAAGTCATTCATACCCCGGGTCATTCTAAAGGTTCGATATCAATTTTCATTCCAGAGAAAAGTGTACTGATCACTGGAGACACGATACCTGAAAAAAAAGGTCTTCCAATATATGAAGATATAAATGAATTAAAGCAAAGCTTTATGAAACTAAAAGAGACGGAAGCAAACTATGCAATTTCATCCTTTGATGGATACTGCAATAATATAGTAGATGTTGTTAATAGTAATGGAGAAAAATTGATTCATAACGTTGACCAATTGGTTAAAAAATATTTAACTCAATATAAGATCGATAATTTAGATAAAATTGACGATCATCGATTAGAAGATATAGCAATTTTTGTTTTAAATAATGTGAAAATCAATATAAAACCATCCCGCAATATTAAAAAGAGTATTGAAAATCATATTATTAATAGTGTAACAAATTAATGAAATTTTTGAAGTGAGATCTTTTATCCTAAATTCATCTTTTAATTAAAAGAGAATTTTTGCTGTCAAGAATTCATTTAGGACTAAAATAAATTTTAATATTTGTTTAATTATTAGAAATTACTTAGTGCGAGAATTGCAAAATTTGTTATCAAACAAGAAAAAAGCCTTTTTTATGTTCCGCTTTTTTTCTTGCTTTTTCTGAAAAAACAATGATTAATTAATTAATTCACAGATTCCTGTTAGTATTTGCTTTTGATTGTAAAAGAATTAAAATTTAAAACTTTTATTGAAATATTCTCAAAATGAATTATTTAAAGGAAGATAAAGAATGACAATTGGATGGGGGTGTAATTGGTTCAGGTAATTTTGCAGATGGTTTATGGGATCCGCTATAAATAATTCTGGGTAATCAAAGCATTTAGCAAATTGTAGTCGTAATATGGATAATGCTAAAGCTTTTGCAGAAGAATTTGGAGTAAAGTATGCGTATAATTCAATATGAATGATGTTTGAAGGAACCTGAGTTAGAGGTTGTTTATTTTGCTTCTCCTAATAGCTACATGTGGCTTATATAGTGCTGGTTACCAAGGCTCGATGCTGACACGGTTCTCTTCAGGGACTCTAGCAAGGTTGGAGAAATGATCCCGCAGTAACCGTTTCAGGCGCAATTGTTGGAACCGGTCTACATCCCATTGATCTATTACGTTTTTACTAGATAGCGAAATTAAAAAAGTTAGAAGCCTTGTAATAAATAAAACAAAATTTCATCTGATCGATGAGATGGTGTACTTATTATTCGAGTTTATGAATTGAGTAGATGCTACGGATATGTCAGGGATTTTAGCACCTCGTTCTGATAATGATGCATTGTATTATGGTAGCAAAGCCAAGGTAACATGTAGAGATACTATAGGGTATGCAAGAAAATTGGAAGGCAATCTTTCTATAGAAGGTGATTCAACAAATAATAAGAAAACCTTTCCATTCGATATTCTGGAATATGCGTTAAAATCATTGAAGATTTTGACTATTGCATAGAAGAAAATGTAGATCCGAAATGGGGAACATCTATTAATAGTGGATTACAGATGGTGAAAATTACTAATGCGATTCTTCAGTCGAGCAGAGAGAACAGAATAGTGATATTCAATAGAAAAATATTATTTTTTCTGAAGTATTGCTGATATAGATTTATATACTGCTACCATCTAACAGAAGCTGTTAAATAATGATAAACAACGCAGTTTAAATACCTAAATATTCTTTTGAGAAATCATATTTTCTGAATAATACTTAGGTATTATTATTTTCGAATATTGACAACAATAACTCCCGTTAAGGTAAGAATTCCTCCAAAAAGTGATAGCGGTGAAGGTAATTCACCCAGCCATATCAGGGCAATAATAATTGCAAGAAGTGGTGAGAGATATAGATATGTTGCTGCTATGGACGCGGGAATCCGGGACACAATATATGACCAGGTGACATATGCCA
>Ga0272442_10009957_pt1 | contig 11774 bp, 8 predicted proteins | sample SSMForm2O_FD_200262 | JGI IMG/M metagenome (GOLD analysis project Ga0272442, IMG submission 200262) | Marine sediment archaeal communities from Little Sippewissett salt marsh, Falmouth, MA, United States - SSM-Form-2O | ecosystem: Environmental > Aquatic > Marine > Wetlands > Sediment ...
CCGTTATGTTTACTTGAAGGTCAAGCAAAAAGAAAAAATGCTTTTTGTGCAATGGGGAGGTGTGTTTTTACTTGACCTTACCTTGAATGGGTGACCCCTTAATAACAGATATACAAAATTCAGGTAAAGAAGGGGGTATCATGTTCAAAGAGTTCAAAGAATTTGCCATGCGTGGAAATGTTGTGGATCTGGCTGTCGGTATCATCATTGGTGGCGCCTTCGGTACCATCGTAAAAAGTATGGTATCGAACGTTCTGATGCCACCGATTGGCTTGCTGATAGGATGTGTTGATTTTACCAACTTGTTTGCTGTCCTCAAAGCGGGGACAAAGGCCGGTCCGTACGTGGCTCTCGCGGATGCCCAGACAGCATGTGCAGTCACAGTAAACTACGGTGTTTTTCTGAATACCGTTATCACTTTCATCATTGTTTCATTTGCGGTCTTCATGGTAATCAAAGGGATCAATAACCTGCGACACGAAGAGGAAGCGCCGGCGGAGGAACCGACGACTAAAGAGTGTTCATTCTGTTTTACCACCATCGCAATTCAGGCGACCCGATGTCCCAATTGTACTTCTGAACTCGGAACGGCACAGGCGTGACAGATCACTGATCCTCGATGCCCCTGCCGATATACTATGTTGCTGTATGTCTGCAGGGGCTCCCGGTCGTTAAGCATGCCATGAATCTCATGACGGGTGTCCCGGAGAACAACATTCCCCGATACCATTTCACCCGGGCATAGCACTATTGCCCTGTGACGCGTCGGAGTATGCGGCTGACATATTGTTATGATTCAGCAACACGGGAAATCAGTCCCCGGCGATTCTGCAAAACGGCGTGCAAAAGGCTTTTGCCTTTTGCACGTCCGTCTTCAGCGTTGAGGTGTGTGGCTATATCCCTGGAATACCAGCGCGCGTGTCACACACAGAGATCATGCTCACGCTCACTGAGCTGTCGCTTTGGCCCTGTCTTCCTGGGACATCGCCGCCAGCTTTTCAACGTCCTTGACGTTCAGACCTAACCCTTCAGCCACCCGTCGACCATAGTCCGGTTCTGCCTTGTAGAACAGCGCCGTCTGGCGCAATTGGATTCGTTTCTGAGCGCCACCGAGGTGACTTACAATGTTCCCCACAAGATGTTCGCGGTCCTCCTCAGTCATGACATCGCGGTAGAGGTTGCCGGGTTGCACGAAATCGTCATTGGGATGCGTGTACGGCTGACGCGCTGCCTGGCCGGATACCTCGAAAGATGGTTCCAGAGCAGCCGGATCAGGTCCAGGACCTCCGAAACTGTTGGGCCAGTAATTTGGACCGCCTCCCCCATTCTCGTCAAAGCGCATGGACCCGTCTCGCTGGTAGCTGTTCTCAGTCGCGGCTTTTGGTGTATTGACCGGTAAAAGGTGATAGTTCGGCCCCAATCGGTGGAGGTGGGTATCGTGGTACGAAAACAAACGTGCCTGCAACATCTTGTCAAATGATGCGGCAATACCGGGTACCAGGTTGCCGGGGCCAAAGGCAGCCTGTTCAACTTCGGCAAAATAATTCTTCGGGTTACGATTGAGTACCAGGCGGCCCACCTCTATCGGGGGAACATCGCCGTGAGGCCAAACCTTGGTAATGTCGAAGATATCAAATCGGTAATCCAGGCCTTGTTCGGCGGGCATAATTTGCATCTGCAGTGTCCAGCTTGGGTAGTCACCACGCTCAATTGCATCATACAGGTCGCGGGTTGCGTGATCGGGATCTTCGCCTGACATGCGTTCTGCCTCTTGTCGTGTAAGGTTCTTTATGCCCTGATCGGTTTTAAAATGGTACTGCACCCAGAAAGATTCCCCCTTTTCGTTGTACCACTTGAAGGTATGGCTGCTGTAGCCGTTCATGTTGCGGAACGTTGCCGGCGTACCCCGATCGGAAAAGAGTATCGTGACCTGGTGGATTGACTCAGGGGTAAGGGAGAGGAAATCCCAAAACATGTCAGGATCTTTGCAGTTCGTGGCGGGATGTCGTTTCTGGGTGTGAATGAAGTCGGCAAACTTGAGGGGATCCCGGATAAAGAAAACCGGGGTATTGTTCCCCACAAAGTCGTAGTTCCCTTCCTCGGTGTACAACTTAACGGCAAATCCACGGGGATCGCGGGCGGCATCAGCCGAGCCCTTTTCGCCCCCTACGGTAGAGAAGCGGGCAAAGACTTCTGTCTTTTTACCCACCTTGGACAAGAACTTGGCTTTTGTGTATTTGGTCACGTCAGCTGTGACCTCAAAATACCCTCCTGCCCCCGCTCCCTTGGCATGTACTACACGCTCAGGAATGCGTTCACGATCAAAATGAGCCAGCTTTTCAAGGAGATGGGCATCCTGCATGAGAACGGGCCCACGGTCGCCGGCGGTTATCGAATTCTGGTCGTCACCAACCGGTATCCCGAATGCAGTCGTCAACTTTTTGGAATCACTCATTTTTGTAGCCTCCTTTCGTTTATTTGTTTTCTTGTGATGGCACGATTACAGTACCCTCTTCTACCATCAGCATGCGGTATGGAAAGATGAATATGAAAAAGAAGTACTCTGAAAATCGTGTGTGGTGAAATGCACGTAAGGAAAAGAGTATTGCAGGTTTTATAACACTCAAAAGAGCTTTTCGCTGCAGCGGGGAGATGTCACAATAGTTTCAACATGTGTGACAAAAAGGGTGTTGAGAAGAGGTGCCGAACGCCTGATCCAGAAATTTTCCTGTAAGACGTTGAAAACAGGTTGTCAATTTCAGTAAGATGACACATTATAAAATCATGCCCCTGGCATGTCAATGCAAATATAGAGAGTATTCATCCTGCTGTTAAAATAACTCTTTCCAGAATGTATTGGAGTACAGGAATTGGTGTGGCATCGCGGAGAATACCCTTCATCCTCATTATCTCATAGATACGGTGAAAGAAGCCATGCCATTGCGTCGCGCAGTTTCACCGGCAACGGACGGCCGTCCATATCTTCCAGTGTAACGACTTGTGACCGCTTTATCACCTCTTCCACGTGCACGGTAAGTTGCTCTGCGAGAGGTCTGTCAAAAACCTCAACTGCCAGCTCAAAATTGAGTCTCAGACTTCGAGGATCAATGTTGGCCGAACCGATATGAACGTAATGCCCATCAATGATGACAAGCTTGGTATGGACAAAAGGCGGGGGCTGGTAATATATTTGAACCCCTCGTTCCAGAAGCTCCCAGAGCAGCTTGCGTGTTGCCCAGTGAACCAGGCGAGAGTCACTTTTTGCGGGCAGTATAACCGTTACCTGAAGGCCGCGCAGAGCCACCGCCTGCAAAGCGGCAAGCAGACCCCGCGGTGGAAGAAAGTAAGGTGTCATGACAACGACGGATGTTCTCGCTGCTGATACAGCACCAATAAGTATCATGGCAAGCTTATCCAGATCCTCATTCGGACCTTCGGTAATGACGCGACAAACCGTTGATCCTTCCTTCTTGGACTCCCCCTGCCCCGCTCCTTCGTATTCTCCGGTGAGGAAGCCCCAGTCCTCAAGAAAAACCTGTTCAATTTGTTCTACCACCGGTCCCTTCAGCCGGAAATGGAGGTCAACAACCCGGCTTGAATTTTCATGCTGTTCTGCCAGATGGCTGTCGCTGATATTTATCCCCCCCGTGAATCCGATTTCCCCGTCGGCAACGAGAATTTTTCTATGATTGCGAAGGTTAAGATGTACGGTGGGAGGAATCAGCCGTGGCGGGAGGAACCTGACAACGGGAACGCCACGTTTTTTTAAAAGCATGCTGGCTCGCGGCAGGTGACACATATCACTGAGCCCGTCGACCATGACCTTGACATCGACACCTCTCCGGACCGCCCGGGACAGGGCCTCAATAAAAGATCGACCGGTATGGTCGGTTTCAAAAATATAGGTTGCGAGAGACAGCGACCGCCGCGCATTTTCAATCGCAGCAAGCATTGCCGGATATGTCTGCTCTCCGTTATGCAGTACCTCAATCAGATTGCCGCCCACAAGCGGTCTGTCTGTTACAATATCTGAAATGTGAACAAGTTCGAATTTTTCGTTTGTACTGCCGGCGTCGGTGATTGTGCCGATCTCCTGCTTTTGCACCGGTATCGCTTCGGTAACGTGCGGTGACCCTGAACGGCGCTGCAGTTTCCGCGCCCGCGTACGAACCCGATTGATGCCGAAGAGGTAATACAGAAAAGGACCGGCAAAGGGAATAACGATGCAAACGACGATCCATCCGATTGCTGCCTTTGGATCACGCTTTGAAAGAAGAGCGTGGCCTATACTGACCATGGCAACACCAATGGCCAGCACCGACATCATTGTATCGAAAATATTCATAGAATAACTACCGTTGCTCCGTTTATTTCACGTAACCTACTGAGAATGAGAAAACCCCGCAGCCTCACATAAACAAATATACATTATATCGGTCCATTTGAGTCAAAAATTCAAGAGTTTTCTTACGAAAAAGGGTGAAGCAGACAGCACCGGATATATTATACTTCAAAAAATCAGGAAATGAGTGCACCGCAGACAGGCTCGTGTGATCCAATCACTCTTTTTTCGCAAGGTGGGACTTTTCCTGTGAAAGAGTGCTCAAGGTTTTATAGGTTCTGCCGATTGAAAACCATATTGCAGCGGCATGCGTTTTGTTTTCGAAATACAAGAAAAATCTTATACTGACAATGTAGTTCGTTAATCACAGGAGAGCAGATGTCTGTTCATACCCCGCAACATGACGACGCGGTTCGGCTTCATGCACGGCATACCCTATATGTGATGCTCATGTTGGTGGCCCTTATAACCACATTTTTTATCGTAATTTCTAAACAGTACAATCTTGATGTCGACCATGAACAAAACGTTCTGATTAACAATTTTAAGGAACAGGTTTCGGAAATCGACAATTTTCTGGCGGGTGTGACAACGCGGGTGGAAGGCCTCCGAATTCAAGCGGAATCCGAGCTGTTAGAAAGTCGTCATTCCACCGGGATCAATTTTCCCCTCTTGTACAAATATCTACACAATGCCGATGGAAACAGCCGGTTTCATCTGGATAATTGTCAAGTTCCGGTTACACGAAAGTCTATCGGCAATCTGACGGGGGAAGGATCATTAACCTTTCGTGATCATGACTTTAATCGAGAAATCTGTATGGCTCTTGAACTGAATCCCCAGTTTCTCGCCGTTTCCAGTGCAATTGCGGATGCGGCCTGGGTCTATTACACGTCCGCCCGCAATTTTATCAATATTTACCCGTGGGTTCCCTCGAGCAAGTTTCGATTTTCAAGGGAACTTTTTACCCATGAATTCTATACTCGCGGCACTCCCGGCTACAATCCCCTGAGAAGCCTTTTCTGGACAGATGTCTACATCGATGAATATGGCAAGGGGCTTATGACAACCTGCGCGGCCCCGGTATATGACAAAAATCGATTTGTGGGAACGGTGGCAATCGACCTGACCGTTGATTTTTTCAATGACACCGTCAAAAAGTTTCGGTCCGGGAAAGGTATCATGATCCTGGTAAATGACCGCAAGCAGGTCCTGGCTCACCCATCCCTTGTTACCTCCAGCGACAAAAAACCAAAGACGTTCCGCGAAGCCATTCCGGAGAGTCTCCGAAATGCTGCGACATTGATTGAAAAACTTTCGACTAATCGTGTTGTCCCTGTCAACGGTCATAATGTGCTTCGTGCCACATTATCGCATGCTCCCTGGCAGGTCTACTATCTCGAAGCGCAGTCGTCGGTGTGGGCTGTTTTCGCCGATAACATCGGCTTCGGGGCAGTGATGCTTATAGCGGTGCTACTCCTGCTGGTGATCTCCATTATGCTGACTACGCACTGGAAGTTCGTTGTACCTTCGGGAAAGCTTGTCAATTTTATCATGGCCCAGAGTAAGGGAGATGCAGCATCCTCTGACTGCCAGAAAGTCCCCGCTATCTGGAAACCATGGTTTACCGCCATCGAAAACATTTTTGCCGAAAATAAACGGTTAACACAAAAAACCCGCGATCAAAACGAAGAATTGGAAAAGAGAGTGGCAGAAAGAACGGCACGTCTCGCCGAATCCAACGCCAAACTCCAGATCGAGATTGAGGAACGGCAACAGGCAGAGGAAGAAAAACAAAAACTTCAGATCCAGCTTCAACGTGCGCAAAAGATGGAGGCCATCGGAACTCTTGCCGGGGGAGTTGCCCACGACCTTAACAACGTGTTGTCCGGCTTGGTCAGTTACCCCGAGCTGTTGCTCATGGACCTCGAACCGGACAGTCCTCTCAGGAACCCGATTGTAACCATCAAAAAATCCGGAGAGCGAGCCGCCGCTATTGTACAGGATTTGCTCACCCTGGCGCGAAGAGGGGTCGCTGTCACTGAAGTGGTAAACCTGAACGATCTTGTGTCCGAGTATCTGAGCAGCAGCGAGTTCAAAAATTTACAAAGCTACTATCCTGCAATGAAGGTTACGGGTGATCTCGAAGAGGAGCTTCTCAACATTGCCGGTTCTCCGGTCCATTTATCCAAATGCATCATGAACCTCATGACAAATGCAGCTGAGGCCATGACGCAGGGAGGGATCATTACCATTTCGACGGAAAACCGGTATATCGATCAACCCATCAGCGGATATGACGACGTTGAAGAAGGTGATTATGTTACGCTCACCGTTTCCGACTCCGGCATGGGCATTTCTCCGGAGGACATAGACCGTATTTTCGAGCCCTTCTACACCAAAAAGGTCATGGGGAGAAGCGGAACCGGCCTGGGTATGGCGGTGGTCTGGGGGGCGGTCAAAGACCACCACGGCTATATTGATCTTCGGAGCATCCCCGGTCAAGAAACGACCGTAACCCTCTTTTTCCCGGTGACCAGAGAAAACGCATCGGAAAAATTCACATCGATTAATCTGGATGACTGCACCGGCAAGGGAGAATTCATTCTTGTCATTGACGATATTGCCGAGCAGCGGGAAATCGCCGTCAAGATGCTGGGCAAATTGGGATATGAAGCGAAGGCTCTTTCAAGCGGAGAGGAAGCGGTTGTCCTTATGCGCGATCACTCACCGGACCTGATAATACTGGATATGATCATGGATCCGGGGATGGACGGGCTTGAAACCTATCAGAAGATCTGCGCCATTCGACCGGGACAGAAGGCTATTATCGCCAGCGGTTTTTCAGAAACCGATCGGGTCCAGGAGACACAGCGACTGGGAGCCGGTGGTTACCTGAAAAAACCTTTCCTCATAGAAAAACTTGCTGTGGCTGTCAAGAAAGAGCTTGAAAGATAGCCCCTCTACACCGGGCAGGATCTTTCTTCGCATGACCCTTCACCGGCCGAAGAACCCTGTAATAAGAATCAAAATACAAAATATTATTCAAAAAGATAAGGCAGGCTCTTCAAAAAAAGACTGCCTTATTTTCATCCTCTCATGTAAAAAGCTACTTATGTCCGCCGCCATGTCCACCACCATGGCCGCCTCCATGGCCTGCACTGTTTCCTTTGCCTTTGCCTTTTCCTTCGCTACCAGAAGCACCTGTTCGCCCGAATCCAAACCCCTTGCTTTTACCGGACTTGCCGGAAACACTCTGGTTTTTTGTCACTTTCTGTTCTCTTTCCTGGTTCATGTTCTCACTTCGAAGCGCCTTTTTTGCATGTCCAAGTCCCAGTACTCCCGGATGGACTCCAAGCTTGTGAGCAATTTCTCCCCAGCCGATACCCTGATTTCTCATAGTTGCTATTTCTTTTCTCGTTGCCGTGATTTCTTTGGCAAGAGTATCCTCATAATTAGCTTTTGCCGAATCATAAGCTTTCTGAGCCGCGTCAATGCGTTGTTGATCATTTGACAGAATAGCCTTATTGAGCTCCTGTTCGGCATATGCCAGATATTTATTCAATGAGGTCACTTTGGAATCGTGAAGCGCTGCTATCTCAGCCAGATTCTGAGCATGCTGATCCTGAGCTGTGTTTGTAAACTTTCCAGAATCCGTCGATTCATTCATATCATTTTCATCAGCTTGTAACGGTAATATTTGAAAAGCCAGGAGAAAAGAAAATAATAAAAAATAAATGATGCACCTTTTTCTTACCTTTTTCATGTTTTCCTCCTATAAATCTTAGATTATGATAGTAGCGTTCATCACTGGCTGCCATGTTTCGATGATATTTACTTCACCTAATGTATGACGCAAGTGGCATGCCATGATGTATTTCATGTAAATAAATATGTTGTTTTAAGTACTTATTTTTTCATTCTCATAAACTTTCTAGCATTATATCACTGTTTCTGTATAAGGTTCAATACAGTGATTCAGCATATTCCATGCATATGCAAAGCAAATATGGGGCCTCATGCCTCCGGTATCGACTTGGTTATCTTGACTGTTAACTGGAAGCCCCTGCATCTTACCCTACCCCGGATCATTGAATATCAATTGCTTTATGGTGTTTTTATGCTACTATAGTTTCCTAAAGGTAAAGACGAAAGCAACTGATAACATTTCTGTACAACCCTTGCGACGTCTCATCTTGTAGATCTTCGTTGACTTTCAAAATATCTCCGGAATTTGCCGAGCTATTTCAGCAACCTGCAGAACTCACATTTGAAGACACAATTTCATTCAGTCCTCACAACCAAGGGTTGATTCCAATTAACTTTAACACTATGAGGTAGAAAGGAGGGTGTTAGTATGCGCTACGTTATATCATTATTTCTACTGTTAACAGTTTCAACTGTTGTATTTGGCGCCACAGGCTCTTCGGTTACGTACCCGGTCAATGGTCAATCGTACGAGGGGTATTATATCAGTCCTGCCAAACAAGCCCCTTTCGTGCTGCTGATTCATGACTGGGATGGTTTGACAGGTTATGAGGTCAAGCGTGCCAATATGCTCGCCGAATCGGGTTATGCTGTTTTTGCTGTCGATTTATTTGGTGCCGGTGTGCGTCCAACGGAGGTGAAAGACAAACGCCAGCATACGGGTGAGCTCTATAAAAACAGAGAGAAAATGCGGACATTGATGAAAGGGGCTCTGGATACGGCGAAGGCCAGAGGAGCCAATATCGAGAATGCTGTCGCTGTCGGTTACTGTTTCGGTGGCGCGGCAGTACTTGAACTGGCGCGATCCGGAGCAAACCTGAAAGGTTTTGCCACCTTTCATGGCGGCCTGCAGACACCGGACGGACAAAATTACACAAGGACGCGGGGTGAAATTCTGATTATGCACGGTTCTGCAGATTCGGCCATTACCATGGACCAGTTCGCTGCCCTGGCAAGGGAACTGGAAGCGGCTGGCATTGCACACGAAATGATAACCTACGGTGGTGCACAGCATGCCTTTACCGTGTTTGATGGAAACCGTTATCAGGAAGCTGCAGATAAAAAATCATGGAAACGCTTTCAGGAATTTCTTGCAGATACACTGCAGTGAAACGAGAATGAAAAACAGCGGGGACCCATCTTTCATCGTGCACAATAACAATAAATCAATTATTTTCAGTTCATTAACCTATTCTGTTTGCTCGTGATTCAGTGATATGAACCTGATTGTTTCGCATATACGGCACCTCGAAAGATTAAAAAATAATGGTAAAGGAGGAGTCTATGATGTCAGATTCAAAGGCCGACGCCGCTACGACAAAAAAACAGGAGCACTGCCTAAAATTCTCACTTCAATCGTCCTCATCAACGCTTGAGGTTATGGGAGGCGATCATATTCCGTTCAGCAGAGCAAGTCTTTCGTTGCACAACACCGGTCAGACGGCAGTAGTTGGTGTGGTCCCGCATGCCACGGTGAACCAGGAAGGCATGCCGGTGCACGATAGAACCGAGGCGCTCTCGCGGGCCGGGAGTGTGGAGTCAATTCCACCGGGAGGCGAAGTCGTGTGGGATGTTTACGAGCTGTTATTTGCAGAGGCAGATGGTATAGCCAGCAAGATCCACCTTTTCGGATATAAGGCGGTCCTGGACTGGTGGTATGAGTTGGCCGTCTGGACCGAATATCAACTGCCGGACAGTGCCACACCCGAACAGACACTTGTCTCTCGATGGAAATTCCGCTGGTTCGCCACGGACCCTCCGCACAGTAATATCGATCTTACCATTGAAGTGATGGAGGATTGAACAGAAGAGATCACGGTCAAACCTTTGTTAGTTGATATTCTGCCCGTTGCTGTCATGTAAATCCCTCTTTGATAAAAGAATCATGTCAAAGAGGGATTTATTCTCAACTATAAAAAGTTTTACATCTTAACTATTCAAAAATGTCGACCGCAATAAAGCCGTGGATGTTATCTACATCATTGAGATCATACAGCAATTATTATAAAACATATACACAACAGACGTTCAGGTCGAAACACAGAGCATGACCGAGTTCCGGTTATGCTTTGTCCCTTTATGGAAACCCCGCAGAACACCCCGCTATTATGGCGGGAACAAGAGGAATGCAATCTCCCCTTGCTTTCAGGATACCCGCCCCAGGCAGCATAATTCACTTGTCCCTGCTGAAATCCTTTCACGACACACACAATCAGAATGATACGCTCACATGACGTTTGGCGGTGCTACATGCCTCGTTTTCTTCCGTATTCTCCGAGAGATTTGTATAACGCTTCCAACTGTGGATATGCAGTTCGGTAAATGGGATACAAATCATTGTAGATCGCCGTATTCTCACGATCAGGCGTGAAGGTTTTCTCGATCTTGATAAGATTCGTCGCTTCCTCATAACTTCCCCATATACCGGCACCGACACCGCCCATGATTGCCGCGCCAATGGCCGTCATCTGCTGTGGTGAAGATAGCCGCCCAAACGGCATCCCGTTCACATCTGCATAAATCTGCATCCATAGGTCACTCTGGACACCTCCGCCGATTGCCCTGATCTGATCGAGACTGAAGATCGGCACGTTCAGTTCTTCATATAAATCGTACAACCACCGCATATTAAAACAGATGCCTTCGTAGAGGGCACGCAGCATATGCGCCCGATCATGCGTCATGCCCAATCCCATAAAGGCACCGCGGGCATCGATATCAAAGTGTGGGGCTCCCCCGCCGCGCAAATAGGGCAGGAACACGAGTCCGTTGGCGCCGGGTGCGACGCTTGCCGTATCCGCTTCCATTTTCTCGTAGATATCGGCATTCAGTATTTTGCTCGCAAACAGATCTTCCGTTTGATAAAACCCGTCCTTGAACCAGTCCTGTGCAATGCCACCGGCGGCGGTTATCATGACCAGTTCATAGCCGCCCTGGGGCTGCATGGTATTGCAGTTCATCTTGTATTTGGGGTCCAGGCTGGGCTTGTCGCGGAATACGCCGGACCAGTTTGCCGAACCTATGTATGTATACGCCATTCCTTCTTTGATGACCCCCGCCCCGGTGTTGGCACAGATAACATCACCTGAACCCAGTGCAACGGGGGTCCCCTCCGCCAGGCCCGTTTCCGCAGCGGCTTCTTTCGTGATGTGGCCGACGATATCGTGGGAATTGAGAATGTCAGGCATTTTCCCCATATCAACACCGGCCGCCTTGAATATATTGGGAGAAATCTCACGTTTTGCACTGTCCATCATTCCGTTCATTGACATATCGCCATACTCAGTCGCGAACCTGCCCGTCCACCGGTATGTCACCAGTTCCTTATACTGCAGGAACATGTAAGTCTTTGCGTAGATGTCCGGGGCATTGTCCTTGTACCACATGACCTTGCAAATCGGCGCCAGTTCGGGCTGCCATCCGACACCGGTGATCCTGTAATATT
>Ga0272442_10009960_pt1 | contig 11772 bp, 4 predicted proteins | sample SSMForm2O_FD_200262 | JGI IMG/M metagenome (GOLD analysis project Ga0272442, IMG submission 200262) | Marine sediment archaeal communities from Little Sippewissett salt marsh, Falmouth, MA, United States - SSM-Form-2O | ecosystem: Environmental > Aquatic > Marine > Wetlands > Sediment ...
ACTTCCCGGTCGCAACGTGACCGAGGCACTGGCGGCGGAACTGAAGCGTTTGCGCCCCGCGCAGCGTCCCTTGCTGCTTTTGGCGATTGCCGACCGTAGCGACGAAGCCGTATTGCCGGCCGTTCTCAAAGCGGCTCAAAGCGGGGCCAAGGATCTGCGCATCACGGCGCTCAGTATTCTGATTCACCTGGGCGACGTCTCGTGCGTTCCGGTACTTCTGGCGGCTGCGACCGAGGGCGACCCTGAACTGGCACAGGCGGCCATGGAAACACTGATCAGATTGCCCGGCAAGGACGTGGACGCCGATTTGGTGGCCCGTCTGCCACAGGCCAGGGGCAAGCTGCGCGTCGTCCTCATCGAGTTGAGCGGCCAGAGACAGATCGGTGACGCTCTCGGCGCCGTCGTGTCGAGCCTCAAGGATTCCGATGCCGAAATTCGCAGCGCGGCCGTGCAGACCGTTGGCATCATCGGCCAGGACCAGCAGGCGGCCGACCTAGTCGGACTGCTTCAGGCAACCGGCAACTCCAGCGAACGCGCAGGGATCGAGAAGGCCCTGTTGGCCGTCAGCGGACGCTGCGGTGCCAAGTGCATTCCACACCTGCGTCCACTGACGCAAGGCAGTGACACTGCGCTGCACATGATCGGCCTGCACGCGCTGGCCATCGTGGGCGGGCCCGAGGCACTGGCGGCCGTCACTTCGGCTCTCGAAAGCGCCAAGCCGGCGGTGCAGGACGAGGCAGTGCGCATCCTGTCAACCTGGCCGAACAACTGGCCGCAAGACGCCGACGCCGGGCGGGCCCTGTTGACACTGGCTACCTCGGCGAAAAAGATGTCCCATCAGGTGCTCGGTCTGCGCGGTTACCTGCAGTACGTGCGCGGCACCACGAAGCTCACCAACGACCAGAAGGTGGCCAGGGTCAACGATCTGCTGGACCATATCAACCGGCCCGAAGAGGAGCGGCTGGCCATCGCCGTTCTGGGCGAAGCGCCGAGCGCCGGTGCGCTGGAGCTATTGAAGAAACTGGCCCAGGACCCGGCGGTCGCCGAGGAAGCCTACTCAGCCATCGTCCAAGTTGCCGACCGGGGCGGCCCGGGACTGTCCAAACAACAACGCCGGGAAGCGCTCCAGATGATCATCGAGAAGTCAAGCAACGATGGCACGAAACAAAGGGCTCGACGAACCTTGAACCGGGTGAAATAGCCGCGCCGGTCAGACATCGTTCTGTACAATCCCAGGGCGTGATCTCAAGGTTGCGCCCGGCGGCCTGAGGCCATTCGTAGAGTATGGCACGTCTGGCCGCACGCACGGCACATTCCTGCGCCTGACGGGTCCGTGCGTTCGTGTCAGGCAGGCAAGCAGATATCTGGGATGGAGTACAACACTGCTGTGTTCGTGTTCGGAGGGCAATGGATGAAAACTCTGGGGATTGTCCTTGGCGCGCTGCTGCTCTCTGCACCGACAGGCCGCGCCCAACAAGATGTAATCCTGATTGAAAACGATCATTTTCGGTACGCGCTGTCTGGCGAGGGAAAGAATCTCGCGTTTTTGGATCGTGCCACCGGGGTTGACTACCTCAAGCGCAATCCGGCGTCGGTCTGTGCGTCAGTGATTCGTAACGGGGCAGAATATCCCGCAACGTCGGTGTCCTTGACTAATGGCCGGTTGACCATCGAGTTCGGACACGCCAGGACTACCGTGGTCCTTCGTGTAGAATCTCAAGACTCGTGCGTCCGTGTGATCGTCGAATCGGTGCGCGGCGGCGACATCGACTCGCTTGTTTTCTTAAACATCCCACTTACGTTGCACGGTCGCCCGGACGAGTCTTTTGGCTCATGTGCCTTGTCTCTCAACCTGATCACCCACGTCGACCAACTTCCGGTCCTGCAGACCCGCCTCCGCGCCTCGTGCCACGCCAAGTTTGGGATGGAAGGAGCGGCAGTTGCCATCGTGGCAGCGCCAATGGAGAAGATGCTGGCCGCACTCAAGGAGGTGTTGAGCGACACCAATGAAATGCCTCGTTGCGAGGTAGCGGGGCCGTGGGCGCATGACATCCCTTTCAATCACGGCTCGTATCTGTTTAACTTCGGCTCGCTCACCGCTTCGACTGTGGACGAGTGGATCGCGATGGCTAAGAAGCTCGGCGTCACTCAGATCGACCATCACGGCGGACGGGCGTTCTTTCGGTTCGGTGATTTCGCCTTGAATCCCGACAAATGGCCCGCAGGATGGACTACGTACCGCGGCCTCGTAGAGCGCCTGCACGAGGCCGGGATCGGGTCTATCTTCCACACCTATGCGTTCTTTATCGACAAAAGGTCGAAGTATGCCAGTCCGGTCCCGGACAAACGGCTGGCCGCATTTCGCACCTTCACTCTGGCTCAAGACCTTTCTGCAGACGCCCAAGAGATCGCTGTCAATGAGTCCACCCAAGGCATGAGCACGATCACGGGATTCTTCGAACACAACAGCGTCATACTCCACATCGGCGACGAACTCGTCACCTTCGGGGCGGCCAGCCAGGAGCCTCCGTGGCGTTTCACCAAGATCGAGCGCGGCGTCTTGGGGACGAAGGCCTCCACGCACCAGAAGGGCGCCCGGGCCCGCCACCTGAAGGAGTGTTTCGGGCTTCTCGTGCCCGACCCCGAGTCGACACTCTTTGAAGAAATTGCCAGGAACCACGCGGACATCGTGAACGCATGCGGCTTCGACGGCATCTACCTGGACGCGATCGACGGCAGCAGTATCCTGCGCGGGCCGGACGAGTGTTGGTACTGGGCGAATAAGTTCGTCGTCGAGATTCAGAAGAATCTTACGAGACCCGTGGGCATGGAAATGAGTGCAATGTGGCACCATTTCTGGCGGTACCGGACCCGATGGCAGGCATGGGATTATCCGCAGCGTGGTCACAAACGCTTCATCGACATACACGCGGCCTCCGTCAATGGCGGCCTCCTGCTGCCTCTGCATCTGGGCTGGTGGAATTTCCAACATTTCAATCCGCCGCAGGTCGAACCCACGTATCCCGACGTGATCGAGTACCTCGGCGCCAAACTTATCGGGTGGGATGCAGGCATTTCCCTTACAGGCGCGATCGACCCCGCGCGCCTCGATGAAATTCCCCTCTTTCAACAGGCGGTAGATGTGCTGCGCACCTGCGAGCAGCTCCGGCGAGACAATGCCTTCGACGCAGCCGTCAAAACGCGACTGCGCGAGCCGGGCCAGGAATTCTCCCTGTTTCGCGACGCGGGGGGAAAGTGGCGATTCCGCCCCGCCTGTTCCGACGCGCATACAGCTTCCTCTGCGGAGCCCTGGAGCCTTTCGTGGACGGTGACGAACCCGTTTGGCGAACAACCCGTGAAATTTCGCCTGGAAGCTCTCATGTCTGCAAGCTCATACGATGATACAGACAACGTCATCCTGGCCGATCTTTCAGAGCCGAGCCAATTCACTGGACCGCCGCACGTCGCCAACGGAGTTACAGCAGCGCTCGGCAACACGTCAGATGGGTCAGCGCACGGGGGGCTGTTCACTGCGACAAGCTCAGGCAAGGTCCCTCGCAATGGGGCGTGGGCAAAGCTGGAACGCAGGTTCGCACCCAGTCTGAATCTGAGCAAACATCAGGCCATAGGCGTTTGGATCGAGGGGGACGGCGGCGGGCAGGTCCTGGCCATCCGCCTCGAAAGTCCCCGGCACATCTCCTACGGCGCAGTTGCGGACCGCTACGTCGATATTGACTTCACGGGCCGGCGAATGTTTACGCTGATTGAGACCGAATCATCTCGCTGGAGCGACTACGCGTGGAACGACGGCAAGGGGCTCTACAACGTCTACCGTGAGACCATCGACTTCGGCGCCGTTGAGTCCCTTAGCGTCTGCTACAACAACCTCCCGAACGGCTCAGCGACCAAATGTATCGTGGGACCCATCAAGGCGATGCCCATGCGTCCTTGTCGCGTAAAGAACCCCACCATAGAAGTCAACGGCACGCTGATGACCTTCCCGGTGGAAATGCGGTCGGGCAGTTACCTGCAATGTGGTGGAACCGGCGACTGCGTGCTCTATGATTCGAAAGGGGCAGAAGTCGCGACCGTGAAGCCCAGTGGTCAGATTTCCACGCTTCTGGCCGGCGAGAACCGAATCCGTTTCTCGTGCGATGCAGTGAATGGCCCGACTCCGCGCGTGAAACTCACGGTACTCTCGCACGGCGAAGCTCTCTAAGGACAGGACAGGAGACTGCCAGGTGCCCCGTCGGGTGGAGGCCGTGCCGGGGCCTGCTCATTTGATTCAGGGCCATCTATCTGGTATCATAATGACGTTGCCGCTCCGCCAGTCATTCGCAGAGAAGAGCGCTCGACGTGCTGCCGAAGACGGTTCGGCAAAAGGATAGGGAATATCTCAGGTTAGAATCAGAGCATCGGCATTGCTTTGATATCTGGGGAGACCTCGTGCGGCCGATAGCCTGGAGCTGGGTAATACCTGTCATACTCATCGCAGGTACACGGGCGGATGTTCTTTCTGCAAAGGTCCTGTATGTGGGAAGCCAATCGCCGGAGGGATGGGCGACCATCCAGGCAGCCATCGACGCCGCCAACGACGGTGATACCATCCTGATCCAACCAGGCACATATACCGGCCTCGGCAACCGCCACCTTACCCTGGGCGGCAAGGCCATCACGATTCGCTCGGTAAGCGGCCCCGACGTCACGGTTGTTGACTGCGAAGGCGCGGACTACGGCCTCTACATCAAGGAGAGCAAGAACGGTCGGACGGAACTGGCCGGCCTGACCATTCGCAATGCCATCCGCGGTGGAATCAGATGCTATGGCAGTGTTCTGATACGGTCGCTCGCGACTGGCGAACCGGGCGGTCGTGAGCCTGCCGCTGCGTCTGGCCCGTCCAACCATAATGCGATCATCATCAATCGTTGCATTATCGAAGACAGTGATGACGGAGGGATTCTGATAGACTGCCACGAGAATGTCACGATTGCCCAGTGCATCATTCGGCGAAACGAGACGGCCGGCATCTGGTCCTATATGAGCTTCCCCACGGTTCACAATTGTGTCATCGTACAGAACGAGGGCCATGGCATCCATCTCACCGGTGGAGAGGTCGTCCATTGCACGATCGCCGACAACGCCGGTGCCGGTCTTTGGGCGGACCAGGCGGTAATGGCCAACTCCATTATCCGGGACAACGCGCGGGACCAGATATACAGTCCTCGCGGCGGCATCACAGTCGGCTACAGCGACGTGCTGAACGATTTCCCGGGACGAGGGAACATCGATGCCGACCCATGTTTCGCAGACGTCGCCGGAGGGGATTACCATCTGCGGTCCCAGGCCGGCCGTTGGGACCCGAACAGCCGGACCTGGGCCCGGGACGCGGTCACAAGTCTGTGTATCGACCGGGGAGACCCGGAATCAGACTGGAGCATGGAGTTGTGGCCACACGGCGCCCGCGTCAACATGGGCGCATACGGAGGCACCTCGCAGGCGAGCCTGTCCCTGTCGGACACAGGCAACAGGGCGGACCTGAACGCCGACGGCGCCGTCGATTTCAGCGACTTCGCAATACTGGGCCGGTGTTGGCGGGACACAAGCGCACCCATGACCTCAGATCTCGATCGGAACGGGGGCGTGAATTGCGGAGATCTGGCCGTCCTGGCCGACAGTTGGGTGAGGGAAGTGAAGGACGCCGGCCCATCTACAGAGGGCACCGGGAATTGAGACGAGCCAGGCCCGCCGGCCACCTGCACCAGCACTCGCACCGCGAGGTCCGGCATCAACGGCATCCCCCGCTTGAATGCCGGAGGTCTTGTCATGCGAATTCGGAAGAATTCGCGCGAGGCCTGTCATCCTGAACGAAGCGCAGCGGAGTGAAGGATCCGGGCCTCGCAAGGAAGGAACTACCCATTCTCAGACCAGATCCTTCGCCTTCGGCTCAGGATGACAACATGGTAATGCTCGCGAAATTCTCCCAAGGCGTATAAGGCCCCGTCCCGATGCAATGCACCGGATCGATGCCCACAAGCGCAGGCTGGATCGCTGCGCGTTCAGGGCTCCATGTAGCAGACGACTTTCTGCTTGAAGGCATCGGCATCCAGTACGATTCCACCGTCCTGCCCGACCAGATCCGACGCTTCGATAACTCTGACTGCCTCGGCCCACTTGCCCGCGTCCGGGGCCAGTTGCACCAGCCGGTTTGGCAGATTCTCGAACAATTCCGTGTGCAGGTGATTGTCACCCTGCTGTGGAAACAAGGCCAGGTACAGCATATCCGCCTCCACCAGCTCGTTGAGAAAATGTGTCCCAAGCGAGACATCCGGCACCAGATTCTCCCGCATGGCCACGATTTCACAGAGCACGGAGATTCGGTTGATTTCGGCGAAAGCGACGGGGATGCCGAGAAAAGGATCGCTGGTGCCCCACCGGCCCGGGCCCAGGAGCATGGTGCACTGCGACCGCGCCGGCTCGGGCGCGCGGTTGAGCTTCCCAATCAGCCGGGCCACCTCATACCGATCCTGGAGCCCAAGCTGATCGTAGACCGACGGAGGTACATAGATGAACCGCCCGACTCGGATGCGACGACTGTGGCCGATCACGGCGCCGCCGGCTTCGATAATCACATTGGCCTTCGAGACCTTTATCGCAAATGGCTTCGGCGCTTCGGTGCCCTTTACCCCGAGAGGCCGGCACTGGACCACGTGGATGCGGTAAGACGTGGCGTCCACGAAGTTCAAGGTAAACTCCACATCGACGGCGTGCTCGTACGCTTCGTCGAGGACCCGCAGGATTTCGCGCATGTCCTTGACGAAGTCGGTCCGGGAGAGCAAGGCATCGAACGTCAGCACCCAGGCCCGGCCGACGCGACGCTGGGCACCCGGACTGACGACTTCATCGCTCGAGGCAAACATCTCCAAAGGCATGCCCCCGCCTTCCGCCACGAGATCCAAAAAGTGGCCCGACACCAGCCGATTGGCCTGGAGATCGAGGTAATCGACGCGCCGCTGCGCACACTGCCGGACCTCCTCGAAATTGGACTCCGGGCGCGTTTGCGGGGCATTGAGCGCGACCAGCCGCGTGTAGTCATCATCGGAGCGATCCACTGCCCTGGTCCCCAGGCCGAAAACCAGACGCACCACGCCTGCGGTCGGGTCGATCTTCTCATGCCACACATAGGGATTGAACGAGAACGCCACGCCGGCCGCCTGCGGATAGTAATGGCGCCCGTACATCGCGCCGGACACCCGCATGACTAACAAAGCCATCTGCTCGTCACGATTCAGAAGCCCGCGTTGCTCGCGGTACCGCAGCGCCTTCTCGCTCATCGTGCTCGCATAGATCGTTCGAACCGCGGACAAAAAATCCTCGAGCCGACGCTCTCTCGGCCCCTGGTTGGGGCAGAACACGCTCTCGTACTTGCCCGCGAAGGAATTCCCGTAATTGTCCTCCAGGAGTGAACTGGAGCGAACGATCACCGGCGACTGGCCGAAGTAGTCCAGCATCTGTTCGAATTGCTGCAAAATGTAATCGGGAAACTGCCCTGTGAGAATCCTCTGGCGGGCTTGCACGGCGCCCTCCAGAAACGTGTCGGAGTGACGCTGCTTTTGTCGCAGCCACCACACCCCGTTGCGGACCAGATAGGTGTAGAACACATCGGAGCCAACATAGAAGGAGTCATGCTCTTCCAGAAGTTCAGCAAAGTGAGACGAGTGTTGCTGGAGAATCTTGCGGGCGACGAGCATACCGACCGCCTTGCCGCCGACCAGTCCGGACCCGATCATGCGTCTCCATATCCTCAAGACGTCCTCGAGACAGAGGTAACGTTCCACCAGCTCGAGCATTCCGGGATCGCGCGAGATCACCATGCGGCTGAGATGATGAAACATCTCCTGTTCCTTCTCCGGCGGACATCGCCCGGCTTTCGCCGCATCGAGGACCTCCTGCGCCTCGTCGAAGGCGCGTTCCCAAAAACCCGGACGGATGTCGGTATGCAGGTCGGACCAATTGACCGAGGTAAGAATGGAGGCGATCAACGCACTCGACGTCACGGGGATGAAGGTGTCGCCCTCCTGCCGGTGAAGCAGGTTCATCGTGGCGGAGTAGCGAAACTGGACCTTGAGGGGGTGAACGTACAGGGTCCCGGCGTGGTGGTACAGCTCCAGAAACAACTGCGTCGTCTCGGATATGGGCCGGATGGCCTGGGAGCTATGGTAGTTGCGAAAGAGCGCGAAATACGTCACGGTCTCGAGATCATAGAGGTAGGGACAGGTGAGCATGAAGAAGTTGCCGAGCATCGCGTCGGAATACCAGTCGGCGGCAAGTTCCGAGAGGCAGTCGAACACGTACAGAGCTCCGCGGCCGGTGCGTTCGATCACGGCGTGGATCCTGGCGATGAACGTCTCGAATCCCTCAGCCGGGTCTAATTCATGACGCTCGACCCGGCAGTCCGCGGCCACCACCGGCGGGTGGCTGGCAAACCGAAAGTACACGACTTTGCGACCGGAGTTGAGACCCGCCCGGCAATACGGCGTCACCACCGTCATGTAATCGTCGATGGCGTCGATATGCCAGACGATGTTGTCGCCGGGCAGGATCCCTTTCACCGCCTGGTCCAGACCAGGCAGTCCAGTAGTCGGTGCTGCACTATAGGCGCTCATGCGGCTCTTCCCTTCCCGCGAACGAATGGAGCCGACCCGTCGCTCTCAGCGAGGAAGCCGGACCGAACGGCCCTTTCAAACCTATGTGCCAGCATACCTGATTGCCCGAAGATTGAACAGTCTGCGTATCCGCATCGTCTGCAGGCGACGGCCTCAGTCTGCACAAGGGCCGGTCTCGCCGGAGACACAAGTATAGGCGGGCCGAAGCCGGATTCCGAAGGACCTTATTCTCGATCGTCAGGAACCCTCGGCGCGAGAACGATCTCGTTGTCCGTATCGACTGACGTTCATCTTGCGTTCTCATGCGTGCCCCTCAAGAGCTCGCGGTCCTGCGCCGGTTCGTATGCCTCGGCCCCGACGTCGCACAGGTAGGTGCCTTCCTGTTCGGCTGTCGGCAATGACGGCCGGCGGCATCCCTCGACATCGAGCCATACATTCCGGCGGAACGTGAACGTCTCCGGTGCCGTCCGTACGCCGACGTTCACGAAGACCTGTACCCGGGAATCGTAGACCACGAGGTTGTGCTCGAATACGCCCCCCTGGCTCGGCTGAAACTGCGGGTCCTCGGTCTCCTGCAAAACGCGCAGAACCCATTTCTCGGGCAGCACGATCGTATTGTGATGGACGTGTCCTCCGTCGGCGGTCACCCACGCCACGGCGGCGGAACTGCCGGTGAAGTGATTGCCGGCAACGGTGATATCCTTCGCCTCGTAATCGCCTACACTCGGGCGGAAGAATTGCAGCCCCGTGCTGCCACCGAGATTGATCGACCGATGGCCGGCGTCCCGGAACAGACAGCGGTGCACGAGGACGTGCGCCGTGCCGCCCTTGAGCTGCACGCCGTTCGATTGGGAGAACCCCTTTCGTCCGACAAAGCTACAATCCTCTATGACCCCGTTGTGACAGCCAACCATGTCGATGCCCGAGCCGCCCCATCCCTCGAAATGGCACCGCCACACCACGAACCGATCGACGCCCGACATCTTGAGCGCGTCATGGTTGCCTTCAGGGCCGACCCTGAGGATCGTGATATCTTCGAGCGTGATGTGGTGCGCCGGCGTTTCATAAGAGCCGCCATCGTCGATATTGATGCCGTTGGCAGGGAACCCTTCGGCCCGGAGGCTCCTGAGGGTCACATAGCGGCAATCCGCCAGGTGGAGCGCCTGCCCGCCGCCCCGAAAGACGGGCGGATCGTTTGGATCGGCCCCCATGATCACGATGGGGCTCTCTGCCGTGCCGGCCAGGTCGCGCAGGTATAGCCCCCCGAGATACTGCCCGGGTTCGAGGACAATGTTCGTCCCCGGCACGGCCCTCTGGGCCGCGAGCACCAGTTCATGAGAATCCGCAACGCGAATCACCATCCCGCGGACAGCGGATTCGGACAGAACGATACCTGTAAGAAATACGACTGAGATGAGAACGCGACGAATCATCCTGCCTCCTTTTCATTCGCACCAAGAGCGGGCCTTGCTTCAGAGGAAGTGGCGGAGTCTCCGGGCGCGTTGCCTGAGGTGCTCGACGCGCTCGGCGCCGATGCTCCGGCAATAGCGCAGGTTGGCGTACTCAAGGTACCAGTCGGCGATGCGCGTCCAGAGGCTGCGATCTCCGTCTCGCCCGCGCAGGCGCCGGGCGAATGCGTGCAGCGTCTCGCTGAGTTCTCGGCGCGAGCCGGCGGCCTTGACCTTGCGGTCCATGCGAGCCAGCATCTTGTGCAATACCACGAAATCGGCATCTTGCCCGGTGCCCACACGTACTCTTCGGACCGCGCGCCGACGCTTTATAAGCACCCACCACAAGAGCCCCCCTGCCAACGTTGAAGACACCACCGTCACACCAATCAGGCGATAAGACGTGAGCAACCAGGTCAATATGCCGAACAGGCCGTACCCGTGAATGGCCTCTAAGAGCTGGCGCAACAGAAGATACGCGGAACCGGCGCCTTGCCCCAATTCTTCCTCGGCCGACGCGGCCGACAGCGTGTCCTGCACGGTGGCTTCGACAATCGTCCACCGATCGCGGTCCTGGTCCCACGCCTCGGCCCAGGCGTGCGCGTCCATGTTCCGCGCCACCCACAGTTGGCCGTCATCGTCCTTGGCCGTCACGCGGAATCCGGTCACGTAGCGTGTGGGCACGCCCGCCAGGCGCAGCAGGATTGCGGCGCCGGAAGCGAAGTACTCGCAGTATCCCGTCGAGGCCTCCAGCAGGAAGTAGTCCAGGTTGTCCCGATCGGGCGGGACATCCAGGCCCAGCATATAGCTGTAGTTGGCGCGGAAGTGATAGACCACAGCGTCGATCTTCTCAGCCGTCGTGCGGCGGCCGGCGAAGACTTTCTCGGCCAGCTCAACGACGCGCGGATCGAGGTCGGGCGGAACTCCCAGCAGGCGGTAGCGCTGCATGCCGCCGGGAGCAGGCCCCCCTTTCTCGTCAGCGCAGGCGATGCGATACCCCAAGTTGCTTCGCGCATTGGGCGGGTACACAATCCCGTCATCATCGCACAGCACAAAATCGAACGGTGCCGCCAGGAAAGACATCCCCAACGGAGTGAAAATGGCATTGGGGACCGTGACTTCGTGCCGAACGGTCATGTACTCGGGCTCGACTGTGTCTGCCTCGCTGAAACGAAATACGTTCGTCCGTCCCACGAAATGCATGCCGAAGGGGGCGTTTCGGGTCGGCAAGACGTCATCGCGGTGTGACAGATCGGTCCAACTCGAATGACGGTACTTCTCAAACGCCCTGGCTCGCAGGTAGCCCGGGTTGCGCTCGCTGGCGATGCTCAGCACCGGCGTGGGATCCTGCTCGCCCATGACCCGCAACACACTCGAGAGCCGGCCGGAATCGCTGAACCCCACGTGGGCAACGTCTTGCAGCGAACCCTCCAACGCAACGTTCGACCGCCAGGGCCAGCCCGGCAAATAATCGAGGATCTCGACGTGACGGTACAACACCGAGCCCACGATCCACCCGCAGTTGGCGGCAAACACCAGCACTACCGCCGAGGCAAAGCCGCACGAGGCACGCCCCACGCGCTGGGGAATCAGCCGCTCGACGGTGTCGCGCGCAGCGGCGGCGTAAAGAACCAGCATGACAACGGCAAACACCTCGGCCA
>Ga0272442_10009961_pt1 | contig 11771 bp, 7 predicted proteins | sample SSMForm2O_FD_200262 | JGI IMG/M metagenome (GOLD analysis project Ga0272442, IMG submission 200262) | Marine sediment archaeal communities from Little Sippewissett salt marsh, Falmouth, MA, United States - SSM-Form-2O | ecosystem: Environmental > Aquatic > Marine > Wetlands > Sediment ...
ATAATCGGGGGAGGAAATGTCGGTCTGATTGCCGGTTATCATGCTCTCCAGGCTGGAATAGAAGTAGTGGGTCTGGCGGAAGCTCTTCCCAAATGTGGAGGATACAAAGTACACGCGGATAAATTAAAAAGATTGGGAGTTCCAATCTATACCTCTCACTCGGTGACCCAAGCTCACGGCAAAGAATCGGTTACCGGGATAACAATCGCTGAGATAGATCATCATTTCAAACCCTTGGTCGGAACTGAGAAATATTTTCAGTGCGATACCATTCTGATAGCTGTTGGGTTGGAGTCGGTAAACGAGTTCGCTTCCGAAGCACAGGAAGCTGGGATAAGGGTTTATTCAGCCGGTGATGCCGATGAAATTGCCGAAGCTTCGTCTGCTATGTTCAACGGAAAAATAACTGGTCTGAAAATTGCCCGTGAACTTGGTGCAGAACTAGATGAGATCCCTCAAAGCTGGTATGATAAAGCCAAGATCCTCAAGTCTGAACCCGGAAAGATCGGTAAATCTTCTCACCCCAGAGAAGAAAAGGGAGTAATGCCCGTAATCCACTGTCTCCAGGAAATCCCCTGTAATCCCTGCAGCACTGTGTGTCCCACTCACTCAATCCATATCGAAGGTGATCCGATCCTGGGTCTTCCTTATTTTAAAGGTAAATGCATTGGTTGCGGTAAATGTGTAGCCATCTGCCCCGGTTTAGCCATATCTCTGGTAGATTACAGGAAAGATCCCGATAAACCAATAGTTACTTTACCGTACGAAGTTTATAATCACGAACTCAAAGCTGGAGATCTGGTTATCTGTAATGATATAGATGGTAAGGAAATTGGTAGATTCAAAGTCCTGGGAATAAGTGATCCCAAGTTGAGTAATAAAACTCAATTGGTCCGAATCCAGGCCAATAAGTCAGTTGCTAAAAAGATTGTTTCTTTCAGGATCCAGTCCGAAAAAGTCTCAGCCCAGAGTGATAGTAAGAAATCAGACAGTATGCCGGATGAAGAAATGGTTTGCCTTTGTGAAAGAGTAACCGCAGGAGAAGTGCGTGAATTAATAAAACAGGGAATAACAGATCTCAATCAGATCAAAGCGATCACCAGGGCAGGTATGGGACCTTGCGGGGCAAAAACCTGTGATAATCTCATTAAACAGATCTTTCGGGAGGAAGGTATTCCTCTCAGGGATATAGAACCTAATACCAGAAGACCGCTTTTCGTGGAAGTTCCCTTGGGAAAGTTTGCCGGAGTCGACGGAGGTAACGATGAACAACAATTATGATGTTATCGTCATCGGTGCAGGTTCCGTAGGAGTTCCCACTGCACTGGCTCTGGCAGAAAAAAAACTTTCCGTGCTTGTTATCGAGTCCCTTTCTTCCCCGGGTCAGGGGAATAACAAAAAGGCAATTGGTGGGATCAGGGCTACCCATTCCGATCTGGGTAAAATCAGAACCTGTCAGCGAAGTATTGAGATTTTTTCCGACTGGAAGGAAAAAAATGGTGATGATATCGGTTGGATGAGCAATGGTTACAGTTTTCCAGCTTACACAAAAGAAGATGAAGACAAACTCAAGGAACTGATGCAGGTTCAATTGGAATTCGGTCTGAAGATCAAATGGATCTCAAGTGAAGACTATAACGAAATCGTTCCTGGCATCAACCGTAACGATCTCCGGGGCTCAACCTATTCATGGGAAGATGGCTCCGCCTCTCCCCTGCTTTCGATAAATGCTTTCTACTTCAAAAGTCTGTCCTTAGGTGTGAATTACAATTTTCAGGAACAGGTAACAGGTCTCAAAACTGAGCATGGCAAGATCAAAAAAGTTATCACCAATAAAGGTTCATATTACTGTAACTACGTAGTAAATGCTGCGGGTAATTATGCCCGAGAAATTGGTGAGATGGCAGGTCTTGATCTTCCGGTGATCCCAGATAATCATGAAGCTGGAATTACCGAACCTGTAGCTAGATTTTTCGGACCCATGGTAGTAGATATGAGGAAACGTCCGGGATCTGCAAACTTTTATTTTTATCAGAACAATGAAGGTCAGGTGGTTTTCTGCATTACTCCCGATCCATCACTGGTTGGAATCGACAACAGAGCCACATCCGAATTTCTTCCTCTTTGTGCCAGGCGAATGGTTGAGGTATATCCCAGATTGAGAAATCTGAAGGTTAGAAGAACCTGGCGTGGGCAATATCCAATGACTCCAGATGGCTTTCCCATTGTCGGCAAAACCAAAAAGATCCCAAACCTGGTAAACGCTGTTGGTATGTGTGGACAGGGATTTATGCTTGGACCTGGCCTTGGTGAACTTATCAGCAGGATAATCCCAGAAGAGCTATCCACAGAAGATGAAGAAGTATTAAAAAGTTTTGATCTGGAAAGGGATTTCTCAGGTATGGAGCAATTTAAATAAAACTTTAGTAATTTTTTCGAGATAGAAATATATCATGAAAATTATAATCGGTAAAATTGCAGAATATAAAAAAACCGCCATCAGAGAATTTCTGGAGACCTCTGCCCGGGAGTGTGATCTCTGGAAAAATCTGGCTGACAGTAAAACGATCCTGTTAAAACCAAATCTGCTTGGTCCTTATGAACCGGATCAAGGGATTACAACTCATCCGGTAGTTCTGGAAGCGATGATCGAGATGCTGTTGCAAAGAAATAAACAGGTCTGGTTGGGAGACAGTCCGGGTGGTTCGAATCCAGTTGAAAAGGTATGGGAAAAAACAGGGATCAAACAATTAAAAGCTAAATACAACATCGAATTACTCAATTTCAGTAATGGCAAGGTCAGATTAAATGAGGTCAACGGACTGAAAATAAGCATCAGCAACTATCTATGGGAAGCAGATGCCATTATAAACATTGCCAAATTCAAGACTCACTCACTGATGTATTATACCGGAGCTGTCAAGAATCTCTACGGCTTCGTCCCCGGCCTCAAAAAATCCGATTATCATAAACAATGTCCCCGACCTGATGAATTTTCCAAAGTTTTAGAATCTGTTTATAAAACCTGTAGATCTAAGATTACCTGGAACATAATTGACGGAATTATTGGGATGGAAGGTGACGGACCTTCTGCTGGAGATGCACGTGATTTCGGGATCATGTTTGCTTCAAACAATGCTGCTGCACTCGATTCCGTAGCTTTGAGAATGATGGGATTTAATATTGAACAAGTTAATTATATAAACAAGTCTCTGCAGTTGGATGAGATCAAAATATCAGAAATAGAAGTTGAGCCGGAATGGAAAGAATTTCGATTTTCCAATGTCAAAACCAAAAAAATCAGTAATTTCATTAAAATCCTTGCCAATTCACCCAAATTCATTAAAACTATTTTTAGAAGTTTATATAAATATCACCCGGCTTTTAATGATCGATGCAGATTGTGCGGGGTCTGCGTACAAACTTGTCCGGTCCAGGCTTTAGTTATCAGGAAAGGACAGGACAGGCCTGAACTTGATGAGGAAAAATGTATAAAGTGCCTGTGTTGCCATGAAGTTTGCCCCTATCATGCTGTTTATATCAAAAAAAGTGCCCTGGCTAAATTACTGGTAAAATAGTTTTACCTATGAGGAGGTAACATGTTAAAAGTTAAATGGTTCGGACACAGTATGTGGAAAATCTGGAATGAAGATACCACTGTTGTAACCGACCCCTTTACTGACATCGGTTATAAAGTTCCAAGTGAGGAAAAGGCTGACATCGTAATGAGTTCTCATGCTCATTTCGACCATAACAACGTATCTATAATCAAAGGTAATCCCAGGATTATTTCCACCGCTGGTGAATTCGAAGCAGGTAAAATCTCGATAAAAACAATACCAGTCTGGCATGATGAAGAAAAAGGGAAACAAAGGGGAAGCAACCTGTTGATGAAATTCCGTCTGTCTGACCTTGAATTCTTGCATTGCGGTGATCTGGGTCATCTCCCTGACGACGATGTCTACTCAGAGCTAGGAAATGTTGACGTTCTGTTCATTCCAGTTGGAGGTTTCTACACAATCGATGCCCCTACAGCTCTCAAGATAGTTAAAAAACTGGATCCCAAAATAACTTTCCCAATGCATTACAAGACGCCTGTTCTCGATTTTCCTATAGCTGGTATCGATGAATATCTCAAATTGATTGATGATCATCTGAAAATTGATTCCACAGAAGTTGAGATCGGCAAATACTTGACAGATCAAAACACAACCATAATCTTAAATTATGAGTAAATTCAGTTTCAAAATCAAAAGAAAGGGTCTGATTTTCTATTTCATTCTCCTTTTACTGGTTATATATTTTTTTATTTTCGATGGAGCCCTTTTTTTTAGGAAGTTCTTGGTAAAAAGTAAGATCAGCAGGAGAAGTCAGGAAATAGAAAACCTGGAAGCTGATAACAATAAAATAGCAGAAGAGAATGAGGACCTAAAATCCAATCCGGAAACCTGGGAAAAGAAAGCCAGAGAACTAGGCATGCAAAAAGAAGGAGAAGAGGTTTTCATATTTAAGGAAACGGATAAATAATTATGATGAAATCAGGATTGAGAAATCTATTATTAATTTTAGCGATTTTTCTATTGTTGAATAATCTATTGGCATTACCGGAAATCAAATTCTCGGAACTAAAACATGATTTTGGAGTGTTCAAAGAAGAAGCAGGAATTGTAATTCATGATTTCAAATTCATCAATTCAGGAGACGGCCCCTTTCATATAACCAAAGTTAGAGCATCCTGAGGATGCACTGCACCCAGTTGGTCAACTGGTATCATTGAACCCGGGCAAGAAGGATTTGTGAGAGTTGAGTACAATCCTGAAAACCGCCCCGGCTATATTAATAAGAAAGTAAGGGTCTATGTAGATTACAGTGAAGACCCCATTAATCTCAAGATAACTGGAAATGTTATCGGTACTCCCAATAAGCTAAGGAAAAAGATTGGTTTTTTGGCTTTGAAGAGTTCTTATTTCAGATTTGATCAGTTAAAAGATACCGAGATCGGAACCGATAGCCTGGAAGTACAGAATAAAGGTGAGATGACTATAACGTTCAATTTTTCCGATCTCCCGGATTATGTTGAAATGAAAGCATTTCCATCAACTCTTGAACCTCAGGAACGAGGGTATGTTTTAATCAACTATAACGCCCGTCTCAGGAATGATTATGGATATCTGATCGATAAAATACCCTTTGAATATTTGTATGGCAACAGAAAGATTACCGGTTCTCTTACTTTAAGCACAACTATAAGTGAAGATTTTTCCCAACTCAGTGCAGAGGAGCTAAAAAAAGCAGCTCGGCTTGAACTGGATAATCCTTATTATGATCTGGGTAAGATCAAAGTATTTAGCGAGAAAATGTGTACTTATAACTTGGTAAACAGCGGGGGAAGCGATTTGGTGATCAGATCAATCAAAGTCCCTTACGATTGCCGATTGGTTAAATATGATAAATGGATCACACCGGGTGGAAGAGGTTCAATAACAATTGGAGCGACTTCCAGGAAGGTATTTCCAAACTACAAAAAGAGCATTGATCTGATAACGAACGATCCGGAAAAGCCCCATCAAGTCTTGATCATCCACGGAGAAATTATTGAATAAGATCAAATCTGTTAGTTCAAATATTTCAAAACGTTATGAACTTTAAGTGCTAATTGAAGATTTTCATTAAAAAATGTATTGACAGGGTGATTCGGATTCCATCATTTTAGCTTTTGTTCTAATGAAATAAAATAGATTTAGAAAAAAATGAAGAAAAAAGCGAGTATGTTAATTTCGAAAACTAATTATTTAAAGAAGTTACTATCGTAGAGAGGGATTTTTTTAAATTGAAAATTTCCATTAAAAAAGGACTAAAAAAAATTTAGAAAGGAGAATGTTTATTATGAAAAGGACTAAAATTTTGTGGATTTCTGTCACAATTCTTTTCCTTGCTGCATCACTTCTCGCTGAACACTCTATTGGTCCCGCTCCGATGAATCTTTATCGCGGGACATCTTATCACAAATCCACGGACAAAGAAGATAATCTCACCTTTTATCGAGGAGAGATTACCTACGGGATTGAATCATCAAATGGATTCTTTGGCTCATTTGATACCGACACACCGGAAACACTTGTCAACATAGCTCCCGAAGCTACTGCAGGTTTTTCCAATGCCGGTGATTTTGACATTGTTGATCAGTCCATGGTTTATGAGCTGGATAATGAGGGCAACTTCGGAACCTATGATATCGTGACCGGAGCCTGGACTTCATTGGGTACGATCACTTTAGACGCTGGCTATAGTACTACGGGTATGGCTGTTGATCCCACTACCGGCACATTTTACGTTGTAGCAACAGACGCTACTCTTACATCTAGTAATCTCTATGAGATAGATGAAGTTGGCCTAAATTCGACTCTAATAGGTCCTACCGGTTGTGCAGGTCTTATCGCTCTTGCTATTGATGGTAATGGTGATGCCTGGACTTACTGTCTTGTGGCCGATGAATTCTACTCCATCGATCTGGCTACCGGTGCTACTACCCTGGTGGGACCACTTGGCTTCGACGCCAACTACGGACAGGGAATGACCTGGGATCCCATCACAGGTGAAGTTCTGATGTCTGCCTTCAACAACACCACTTTCCAACCCGAGCTTCGTCTGGTTGATCTTACAACCGGTAGTTCCACCCTCATGGGTGTTCTCGGTGCTACCGACCCGGGTGGACTATGTCAGTTTGGCTGGATAGCTATTCCTGGCGATTATGAACCTCCAGTATACTGCGAATCTACCTGGAACAATGATACTGATGACTGGATCACTAATGTTACCTTCAATACGATCAATAACGACACAGGCCAGGAAGGCGGACCGGAAAGTTACGGTGACTATACCGATATTTCCACTACAGTTATCCAGGGCGACACCTACAACTTTTCCATGACCTGGTTATCTGATCCTTATACCGAATGCGGCGCTGTCTGGTTTGACTGGAACCGTGACTATGATTTCTTCGATGATGGCGAGTATTACGAACTGGAATGTGGTGTAGACTTAACCACCTCCATGGACATCATGATCCCTGAAGACGCTCATCTGGGCAATACCAGAATGCGAGTCTCCGAACGTTATTTTAATTATCCCGAACCCTGTAACGAATCCAATTCATCCTTCGGTGAAACCGAAGATTATACCGTTAATATCATTCCTCCACCCAGCTACTGTACAGCCAGCGGTGGTAACGACGAATATATCGACGGCGTCATCTTCAATACCATCAATAACATGGGTACAGGATACACAACTGGTTACGAGGATTTCACAGCCCTTTCCACTGACATCGTGATCGGTCTTACCTACGATCTTTATTTCTATACTGGTAATATGTGGAGTTCTGATGACTATGGTGTCTGGATCGACTGGAACCAGGATATGGATTTCTATGATGCAGGTGAGAATGTCGTCTGCCTTGCAAATGCAGGTGCCGACGAACACATTTTCCCAATTGAAGTTCCTGCCGATGCTATGGACGGTGCAACCAGAATGAGATTGCGCCTGAAATATTCCGGTGACGACTGTGGTGATCCCTGTGGAGATACAACTTTTGGTGAGGTAGAGGATTACACTGTAGTTATATCCGGTACTCCACCAGATTTCGGTTACATCGAAGGTATCGTTACACTCGATGGTGGTGAAGGCGACGTCGAAGACGTTATGATAACTGCCGGCGGGGAAACTGTATATCCCGATAACACCGGATTCTATTCCATCGAGCTTTATCCCGGGACCTACGATCTTGATGCTGCCCTGGAAGGATACTTTTCCTATTCCTACGACGATATCGTTGTTACCGAAGGTAATGTAACAACCCACGACTTTACCATGGAGTATATCGTGCCCGGTGAGCTTCCCATCATGGAAACATTCGATGAAGGTATTCCTATACCACCATGGGAAATCGATGATGGTTTTGAGGATGGTGTTACCTGGTACGGAGCCACCGATCATAATGGCCAGACCCTAGACGGAACACCCTTCGCTTTTGTAAACAGTGATGGCAATATGGGAGTCCATCTGATGGAAGGCTTAATCACACCTTATGCTGATGCTTCCGAAGTTGGTGCTCTTCTGCTGGAATTTGATCAGTTTTATAACTATATAGCTAGCCCCGAATATGCTGCTGTTGACGTCTGGGATGGAACAGGCTGGCAAAACGTTGCTCTCTATATGGAAGATCACGGTGCCTTCGGCGCTCCCGAACATGTCGTGATCGACATCACCGAGCACGCCAATGCCAACCTTCAGGTCAGGTTCTTCTATGATGATGGTGATAACTGGGCCTGGTATTGGGCTGTTGACAACGTTCATGTTTATGAACCTCTGTTCGGAACCGTTTCCGGTAATGTTACCGAATTCGGAACAGGCGTTCCTATTGAAGATGCTCATGTTTATTTCGATGGTTATGAAGATTATACCGACGCAAGCGGTTACTACGAAATTACCCCTGTACTTACCGGAACTTACACAGTGATGGTTGAATCCGATTATTATATCGGTGACGAGGAACCTGGGGTTGTAGTTACAGACGGTGGAAATACAGTAGTCGATTTCGAACTTTACTGGTCTGAAATCGATGTTGATCCCACTTCCTTCAACGTTAACGTTGCGGAAGGCAATACTCTTGCCCAAACCATGATCATTACCAACGATGGTAATGGTATTCTTGAATATGGTATTTCAGTAATGGAAGATGATCTCAATAACCGACTTTATCTACCGCCTTTCAAAGATGAAATTAAACGATCACCGTATAAAACTTCTATCGGTCCTGCTCCCATGGACGGAATTCCTTATATTCCTTCCGATACTCCGGTAGTAAGATTTGAGAGAGAAGATATGGCTTACGGTATGGAATGCTCAAACGGTTTCCTCTGCTCCTTCGACTTGGCAATTCCGGAAGTACTAAACAACATTGGACCTGAAGCTACAGTCGGATTTTCCAATGCCGGTGTCTTCGGATTGGGTGATCAGAGTTTTGTCTACGAGCTGGATAATGAGGGTAACTTCGGAACCTATGATATCGAGACCGGAGCCTGGACCGGATTGGGTACGATCACTTTAGATGCTGGCTATAGTGCTACGGGTATGACTGTTGATCCCACTACCGGCACATTTTACGTTGTAGCACCAGACGCTGTGCTTACAGCTAGTAATCTCTATGAGATCGATGTCGATAACCTAACAGCTACCCTGATAGGTGCAACCGGACAACCCGGTCTTATCGACCTCTGTGTTGACGGTAATGGCGACATGTGGTCTTACGACCTAGTAACCGATGAATTCGTCCAGCTCGATAAAGCAACCGGTGCTGCTACAGTGATTGGAGCCCTTGGTTACGATGCTAACTACGGACAGGGTATGGCCTGGGATGCTGCTAACGATATTGTTTATCTGTCAGCATTTAACAATGGTACCTTCCAACCTGAGTTACGTATTGCCGATAGAACTACTGGTAACACTACCATGGTGGGTGTCCTCGGTGCTACTGATCCGGGCGGACTTTGCCAGTTAGGCTGGATGGCTATTCCTGGTGCTGGTGTTGCTTGGTTGTCATTCGAACCTAATTCCGGTACTGTTGATCCTGATGGCGGACAGGAATTCGTAACCGCAACATTCGATGCAACTGACCTGGTAGTTGGTGATATCAAACTTGGAACCATCCACATTTCTAATAATGCTAACTACATGCGTGGAGACGATTACCTTGTTCCGGTTACCATGATCGTTGTACCTGATGCATACGGAGAAAACGATCTTCCTCTGGCTACTAAATTGAATGGTAATTATCCTAATCCATTCAATCCGATCACCACAATTGCTTACCAGATCAAAGAAGATAGCAATGTTGATCTCAGCGTTTACAATATCAGGGGTGAAAAAGTTACTACCCTGGTTAACGATCAGCAAGCTGCAGGAAATTATGAAGTGATCTGGAACGGTACGGATACCAATGGTAAAGAAGTCAGCAGTGGTATTTACTTCTACAAGATGAAAACAGGACGTTATACATCAACCAAGAAGATGATCCTGATGAAATAATCGGATCCTTCTGATTATAAAACCCCGGGCTGAGCTCGGGGTTTTTTTATTGAACAAATTCCTTGAAACTCAGGACTGTACTATAAAAACCCCTCTTACCATCTGTTTTTACTTGAAGGGCTCCATCTTTTCCTGATACGATCAATCTTTCTTCCAACCAGGCATACTTATTCAGTGTCACCTGATGAGGAAAATTGAATCTGTTCTTTAAGGAAGTAGAAATAAAGGCAAATTCAGGTGTTACACTATTGATGAATTCGGGAGTACTTGAGGTACTGCTTCCATGGTGACCTACTTTAAGCATATCGCAATCCAGATATAATGGATAATGCTCCAGTAGATATTCTTCACCCTCTTCTTCCAGGTCTCCACAGAAGAGAGCAGAAAATTCATCATAATCCAACCTGATAACAATAGATAGATTATTAATATTGTTGTGAGAATAAGCTTTTGCTGGATGAATGATCTTAAGCTTTACCTCTCCCAATTGCAGGCTGAAAGTATCTTTCACAGTTATTAAGCTGGATCCTTCTTTTGAAATGAATTCCGAGATCAGGGGCCAAATTCTCCTGGTTTGAAATTCATCAGTGAGATAAACCCTGGATACGATAGTTTCCTCAAGGATGGATTCAAAACCCCCATAATGATCGTTATGCGCATGAGTGATGAAAAGGTGATCAATTTCTTTCAAACCATTTTTCTGGAAATAGGACAAAGCAGAATAACGGAAATGTCCCCTTTCCCGCTCAGTTGGACCACAATCTATCATCACATTCTCTCCATCAGGCATTTGCAGCAGACAGAGATCACCAAGGCCACAATCAAAAAAAGTTATGATCAGTTCAGCTTTATTTTTCTGGATAGTAAAACCAAGAGTTATCAATATAAGTAGGCTCAATCCAAGGATCTTAAATTTTCTGAACTTACGATGGATCAATAGACTGAATATCAAAAACAAGCTAGCATAGATCAACCAGAACTGTTCTTTCCCGAATCTGATGAAATCCAATCTGAGAGGAAACCTGGAACTCATAACCGCTATATTTTCAAAGAGAAACATCAAACCCTTGAAACTAGCCTGATAGATTTCCAGGATGGGAATAAAACCAGGTAGAAATATGATCAGGATCGCCAGGGGTAGCAATAGAGATATAAGGGGAATACCTAATAAATTACCCAGGATCCCATTGAAATTTAATTGGTTAAAATGCAGCATAGTAAGAGGAGCTAGAAAGATCGTTAGACAAACTGTTACCAATTCCAGAGAAATAAAAGCTCTCAGGAAAAAAGCTACTGTAGCTGGTAACTTTTTAAAGGTTGGTAGTTTGAGCTTAGGAATCACATTAAGCAGAACATAAACAGCCAGAAAGGACATTTGAAAGCCGATTGTGAATAACTGATTAGGATCAAAAGAGGTAATTATCAGCAATGCTGCAGCCAGAATATTATTTGCCTGAGGCTTTTTCTGGATGATCTTGGCAACTAGATACAAAGATATCATTACCACTGCCCGGAAGACAGATGCTGACCAAGAACAGAGAGCCGCATAAACCAATAGTATTACGATCAACAAGATTCTAGATAAGTTCCTTGATCTGATCGGGATAGAGAGTACTGAAAATAAGATCAGGCTCAGAAGACCAACATGAAGTCCGCTAACTGCAAGCAGATGGCTTAATCCTGCT
>Ga0272442_10009962_pt1 | contig 11771 bp, 13 predicted proteins | sample SSMForm2O_FD_200262 | JGI IMG/M metagenome (GOLD analysis project Ga0272442, IMG submission 200262) | Marine sediment archaeal communities from Little Sippewissett salt marsh, Falmouth, MA, United States - SSM-Form-2O | ecosystem: Environmental > Aquatic > Marine > Wetlands > Sediment ...
CTGCAGATTCTCATTTATAAGATCATCAATTTCAACAATATCATATCTCTCTTTTATTATCTCATCGAGATGTTTGCCCATACTTAGGTTTTTGACTTGTTCTTTTAAAAAATCTTTTATGTTTCTGAATTTTCTTTTTATCTCCACATAAAATCTGCCATTCTTTTCGTATGGATTCCTTATAACCCTTGGGTTACCTTTCCATTTAAGAATAAAATCTCGTAAATTTTTTTCCAATTTAGTTGGAGGACCTACATGAACAAGCGTTTTTGAAATAAGCTCATTTTTTGTCTTAAGAATTATGAAAATTAAATTACGCGATTCATCAACATGAAATCTCGCATCAAAAATTGTAAAACCATACTTTTTACAAGCTTCACTTATAGAACGAGCAGCCTTGCGTATCTGTGGATACAGATTCTCACCTATAATATCTGGTTTAGAAAAAATTACTCCAACATATAAGCACTTTTGTTTTTGAATTTTAGATTTAATTTTATCAAGAGACCAAGGTTGCATTTCATTTGGGAAGAAGAAGGTAATTCTTGGATGCTTTAGGTATTCTTTACATGCTTTTACAAATTGTTTAAATTTTTCTTTTGACAAAGCAGAGGCAACATTTCTATCACTATCAACAGGATCAATAAATGTTAATGGAGTATCAAAAGATTGAAGATTGCCATCAGAAAGAGTTAGTTTCTTTCCTTGTTTCCAGCCCTGTGCATTTTGCACAAGATTCTCAAAAGAGTCATACTTTATAATCAAAATTTCACATAAATAACCAGAAAATCCTTCGACCTCTGCTTCCGCCCCATAACAGCCAATGCCTTTCAGGAACTGTTTAAACAGTCTTACTTCATGCCTTTGTGACTCACTTATATATTTCTTAATATATTCTGTATGGAGTGGAGTTCGATCAACTGCTGAAAGTTTTTGTGATGCGTTTTCTATTTTATAGCAGGGGACTATCTCGGCTTTATGATCTTTGAAGTATCCTCTTATATATGGATGTTCCGCGTAGCACTCCTCATTATTTTTGAGAAGTAATCTACCTATCGAAAGTGCATTTCGTGCAATATCCTCTTTGGACATGATTGTTGGGAACAATAGAAATAAATCGATATCAAGACTGTCTTTTAGATAGGTGTCTTTCGCTGTTGATCCAACAAGTTCAATAGAAACGGGTAACTTTCTTTTTATAATTTCTTGCTTTACACGTTCTGTTAACTCTTGTATAATACTTTCAAGTTCTCTTCGATCATCAGGCGAAGGTGCAACAATCTCTAAAACTTTTCTTTCGATTTCATAAGACAATTGGTTCATTTATGTATCCTTGATTAAATGATCCAATAAGAATATTACTACAAAGGCAAGCAAAGCCCCACAAATTTTGTTAGTAATCCAATGAATCGCCAAATATACAGCCGACAAAATAACAGATGCTATACATAAATAGACAAAATAGGATAATTTTTGTTACCTCCTTTGCAAAATCAAGAAACAAAACTTCAAAAATGAGCTATAGGTATAGAAGATTTTTTTTGACTATCTCATAAAAATCTGCAATATTTGTTTTGTAAATCTTCCTTGGCATGAAGATTATAATAGCAATGACAAATAGTGCGATATTGACCAGTTCTAAAATAATTAACCACGTTTCTACTACGTTTATCATCCCTCATCATTATAATTTTATGTCTGTTAGGGTTGTATATATAGGACCCTTTGGGGTTAAATCACTTTTCTTTAGTTTAATTGAATCAACTCTAATATCAACAAACTGGACATCTCTATATTTTTCGATTACATGCAAAATTCCATCTTTTCCCTTAGCACTTTTAACACGTGCAATTGTCAGATGAGGTGAAAACCCTCTTTTTTCCTTTTCAAATCCTATCTTTGAAAGCTGTTCATCAATTTTTCTTACAATAATTCCTATGGACTCACCTTGTTTGATCCCAATCCAAATAACTTTTATGTAATTTTGATTTGGAAAAACACCAGCCCCCTTTAACTGGATAGTGAACGGATCGATTCCTTTCACTGCATCTTTCATTATTTTATCGATTTCACCAATTCGAGATTCATTTGTATCTCCTAGAAACTTAAGTGTGATATGAACGTTTTCTGGTTCTACAAGTTTTACATTTGCACCTGTTTCTTTGATTTCCTTTTCAAACTCCAATAACTTTGAGAAAACATCAATATCTACAGATATAAATCCCCTAAATTGTGACATTTAATCATCTCCATTTCTGCATTCCAAATGGTTTACCTCTATAAAACATATGTCAATTTTTCTAGAAAATATATTCTGCCACCATCTTTTTTGTTTATGATAACAAATGTCAAATAACCTTTATATCACAACAGACAGAGAACCTATGTCGTTGGTATAAAAATGAGAAATATCGTTTTTAAAGAAAAAGTCAAGGGTTATATAGATTTAATTCGTCCATTTACACTTATAGCACCAATTCTTGTATCAACATGTATAATGCTTGCAAGTTTTTTCTATAATGGAGAAACAAGCAATGTATTTTCAATACTCTGGAGTAAAATAATTCCTGCAAGTTTTGCTTTAGCTATATTAAACGGGGCATCAAACGCATTAAATCAGGCCACTGATATAAAAGCAGATAAAATATCAAAGCCATACCGTCCTATCCCAAAAGGAATAATATCCACAGGCAAGGCAAAAATAATATCGATTGTTATGTATTTCATGGCATTTTATATATCTTCAACCATTAGCACTACGTTTAGTATCTTTATTATTCTTATAACAGCTTTTACAATGACCTATTCAATTCCACCCAGAATAAAGGATGTCTTGTTTTTAAATCAGTTTTGGGTTGCAGTACCTAGAGGATTATTAGGCATATTAGCATCATGGAGTGTTTTTGGCAATCCTTTACAATCACTACCTTTATCCATTGGATTTATTGCAATGTTCTTCTTGATAGGCGGATCAATAACAAAAGATGTAACAGACAGTTATGCTGATAAAAAGACAGGTACTCGTACGCTAGTTAATACATTTGGGGTCAAAAAAGCCGCATTCATGGCACTGCCTTTCATGTTTTTTCCTTTTGTCATGATTCCACTAATGATTAACAACGGTATATTAGAGTCGTATTTCTGGCTACTGACATCCCTTGCGATACCAGGTTATCTAGTATTTTATTTAATGATACGCGAAGACAAGGAAAGTAAATTTCTAGAAAATACTTCTGCGTGGACACTTATGTATGTAACATATTTTATTTTTGCATTCAGTTTTTCGGTTCTTACTATATTAGATTCGATCGTTGCATAATCAAAGATAAAACTTCAATATAAATATTAAAGATCGTTGTTTCATACCTTTTTAATAAAAATATAAAAAATAAATGCTAATAATTTTTTAAGAAAAATATAAGAAACATAAAACGTTTCACATTTCCGGGGAAATAATGAAGATGAGAGATGCTGACTTGTCCGTTAGGAGTGTTGAAATAGCATTGGATAAAAATATCCTACTTTTGATATTAACTGTAATGGGAATTAGCATAATATTATCTGGATGTCTAGCATATGTCTTTTCAACATCTCTTTTTACCGTGATATTTTCATTAATAATTGGAGTTACAATTGGCGTTTTGATTAATTACTTTATTTTAACCTCATTTAAGATTATTAAGAAGATAAACATTGGGTTATCATCTAAAGAAGATTCAGAGGACATTCATACTGTGATGAAAATCGAATAAAAACATCTCTTGAAATCTAGCCTCCACTAATCATATGAATAACATCAATCCGGGAGTTATCAGGTACAACTACGTCTGGAAAATCTTTTCTAGGGATGACTTTTTGGTCAATTTTTACAACAACAAGCGGAAAGGTATATCTCATTCTACTAAGCAACTGTTTAATGGTTTCACCTTCCACCCAGGTAATATTTCTACCATTTACTTCAATACTCACTGTCTTCACCCAGTATGATTTTAAGTGCTAGATCTGCCTCCCAGTTTGCCATAAGACAAACACGGGGAGCCAAAAGTATATCATCTTCACTAGACTTGGCATATCCATCATAGCATATATGCAGCGTGCCAAAACGTTTTGTAACAATTCTATCGGAATTTCCGTACCCTGTCACCCCAGATGCAGCAACAACTGGTTTATCTGGAAGTTTCAAAAGTATCTCTTCTATAAATTCCATCTTTGTGGTAGCATTGTCCAGAGCTTCTATGACTACATCAACATTATGAAATGGTTTTTCCATCGATCCTTTTTCCAGTTTCTGTTTAAGAGCTTGAACTTTAACTGTCGAGTCAATTCTTTTGATGTTATCTTTTAACGCTTCAACCTTGATTTTTCCAACTTGGTCCAAGAAAAAATACTGTCTATCTAGATTGCTTTTCTCAATTTTATCAAAGTCAACCAGTATAAGCTTCCCTATTCCAGCACGAGCAAGAGCAACAGCCGCATTAGAACCAAGACCACCAGTTCCTGCAATACCAACAATTGAATTTCGAAGTTTTTCCTTTATTTTATCAAATTTTTGTTTGTTCATACAGTTTATATTTCTCCTATTTACTTAACTCAATAACCTTTAATCATTTTTGCTTCTTTTCCAAAACTTAAATTTGACATCTATTTAATCTGTTTTTTTGAGCGCTGATTAATCCAACTAACACTAATTTAGAAACAGCTTAAAGAGATATTAATATTTGGTAAACGTCAAGAAGACTTATTTTCCCAGTATCCGTTTTTCCTTCGAGGATTTGAAAAACTCTTTACTTCTCTTGCGATAACGTTCTCATTAAAAATACCCACCTATGGAAAAATAATTAGGTTACATAATAAACCATCTTTTTCAAAATACTTCACACAAAGCAAATATTTAAGAAGGTGATTTTTATATGACCCCTCATTAGAACATAGGAGTATAAACATGACAGAAGGAACAGTAAAATTCTTTAACATGAGAAAAAACTTTGGTTTTATAACCGGGGACGATGGAAAAGATTATTTCGTCCATACAACCGGATTAACCGAAGGAACTTCATTAAATGAAGGAGATAAAGTCTCTTTTGAAGTTGTCGAAGGAGATAAAGGCGAAAAGGCTGAAAAAGTTAAAAAACTTTAATCCTTTTTTAAATTATCCATATAGTAAAATGGATTTGTTACAAATCAATCTTGAGGTTGAATTGTAATAGTTATTTGTCGAAAGAGTGGGTAATAATTCCCACAGACGTTTTTTTATCACATAAATCCCCATCACTATCAGCAAATAATAATGTTAAATTTATTTCAATAAAATACAACGCTAGCAACAGGCGAGGGGAATGTGGCTTGGTTTATTGTTCAGATTGCATATCAAATCATGGAAAAATACTGGACAGTGGTGGAAAGAGTTGTTTAAAATGATTTCCGATGAAAAAAATAGGGCTAATAACAGTCTAATTCTAGGCAAAGTAGTAGAAGTAATGATTCTCAAAAAAGGAGAAGTGCTCCCGACGGGATTCGAACCCGTGTAGCTGGCTCGAAAGGCCAGAATGATTGGCCGGACTACACCACGGGAGCAAAATGAGCAGCCCTGTCCAGATTCGAACTGGAGTCGCTGGCTCCAAAGGCCAGCATGTTAACCACTACACCACAGGGCCTAGATGTCATGAATGCAGCGGGGATGATTGCAATAATCATATATAGCGTTTTGGATATTCCAACATTTTAGTTCATGTTACATCGTCGCTTGTCCAAAACATGCTCTTTTTGCATATTTTTACATATGAAACGCAAACTTCGATTTATTGGCAACAGTTTTTTGGCAATCCCGAAATAAGTATGTGATTTATATAATTTTCAGCACAAAGATAAAATGAGCAGGGAATAAATTTAGAGTGGGAAACTTAGCTGGATGTTTACATAAAAAAAAGTGAATTGGGAATATATTTTAGAGTTATATCAAATAACTGAGTATAACTACTAGATTATGCCTCCCAGAGTCCATTAAATGAACCTCTCCAAATTCAAAAAGAAATCACTGGCTTCAGAAGGAAGAATCATTGACCGCTACAACACAGGATTATATAATTTTCATATGACGATCAAGAAAATAATTTTTTGTCAAACGTTCAAAGTTGTATATGTAAACCTTTTATATATTTCGATTCTTATCTCCATAGCAGGTAATGCATTTGATAGATGGTAAACTTCCAGATAAAATTTCTAATGTGCTGAAAAACCAAAAATTAGTAATTGCAACAGCTGAGTCTTGCACAGGCGGTCTTATAGCACATACATTGACAAATATTTCTGGTAGCTCAGAGTATTTTGATAGAGGAATTGTCTCATATAGCAATAGAGCAAAGATAGAATTGTTAGATGTCCCTGAAAGTATGTTAAAAAAACATGGTGCCGTCAGCATGGAAGTGGCAAAAACTATGGCAAAAAGTGTCAGAATTAAATCAAACGTGGATATCGGTATATCTAGCACTGGCATTGCTGGTCCTACAGGTGGTTCTAAAGAAAAGCCAGTAGGTATAGTATTTATTGCTGTTTCAACGGAGAAAAGTACAGTTGTTAAAAAGTTTAATTTTTCGGGAGATAGATCACAGAACAAAAAAAGCACCTGTGATGCAGCACTTGACATGCTTTTAGACGTTTTAACCAGTTGATGGTGATATCGATTGTTGCACATAGATGGTTCATATGGTGAAGGCGGGGGACAAATTCTACGTACTGCTGTTGCACTTTCAGTTTTAACAAAAAAACCAGTTGAAATAACTAATATTCGTGCTAATCGATCAAATCCAGGTATAAAACCACAGCACTATGCAACCATAAAAATCATAGGAGAACTATGCAACGCAGAAACAAGTGGATTAAACATTGGATCATCCAGTTTAACATTCTTTCCTGGGGAAATTATAGGTGGGGAATATAACTTTGATATAGGTACTGCAGGGAGTATCATGCTAGTTTTTCAGGCATGCATACTATGTTCAGTAAAGACAAAAACACCAATATCGATACGAGTAATAGGTGGGACAGATGTAAAATGGTCACCATCATGGGATTACTTCAAACATGTTTTTCTACCCTTGATTAAAAAAATGGGATTACCGGTAAGTGCACATTTGATAAGACGAGGATATTACCCAAAAGGAGGGGGTGAAGTCTCACTCACCATTCAACCATGCAAAGACATCCAGCCACTACAATTTGATAAAAAACAAGAATTTACAATAGTCAAGGGTATTATCAATATTGCAAATCTTCCAGAACACATAAGCGAAAGAATGAAGCGCACAGCAATAAAAACATTGTTTAAAAAAAACCTCCAAGCATCATTAAAAATAGAAAAAACTACATCACTCTCTGCAGGTACTGGAATGACTATGTGGGTACAGAAATGCAATGCTATTCTTGGTGCAACAGTTCTAGGGGAAAAAGGGTTACCTGCCGAAAAAATTGGAGAAAATGTTGCAGCAGAACTCATTCGTGAAATCGAATCAGGTGCAACACTTGACACCCATGTCTTTGACCAGATAATACCATATATGACCCTATCAAGAGATAATGAGCAGTCTTCATGCATTGTGAGAGAGATAAGCAGTCATGCACAGACTAACATGTGGCTTATTCGCCAATTCTTCGATAATAAGGATATATTTCATATAGAAAATAAAGAAAAATTTAAGATGATTAGAGTTAAAGGAGTCGAGTATTTGTAAAAGTGTTTTATGTAAAATATTACACCTATAATATATGAGAAAAAATCGATGGTTAGCTAATTAAAATACGACATATTTGTAAACTGCTACACAATGGTAATTTCTAATTAGGGGAACAAATTTTGAAAAATTAGGTTTACTTTTTAATGCATAGACTCACCCAATCCATAGGACTACGCTTTCTCCAGATTTTTATATATTTTTAAAACGAATATATAATAATTTGTGTTCTCAATAATTTTGTGCAAAAATTTTGATGACAAATTGAATAACGATAATGAAAGTAAGACAAGCATCACAAGTTTCATCTGTTTGATATATCAAGATATTTTATCTTATTTCTAACAAAACTAATTAATATTGCCACGAATATCAAAGCAACAAATAGACTTATTAGCAATCCTACAATGTCAAGGGAAACAAGAAAATTATAGAAGGCATGAACAAAAATTGCCAGTATGAAAAATGGAAGTACCCGCAATATTGATTTTCCATGTATAATTGTTTTTCCATATCCATATCCAGTTAATGACGTTGCAGAGGCATGCAACAGACAACCTCCAAAACTCCTTATTATAATCAAAACAAGGAAAACAAAAAGCCCTTCAGATAAAAAACACCAACCGTATAGCAAATTTTCTGTTGCCGAAAAACCCAAACCAGCAACAGCACCATAAATAAGCCCATCCTCAAGTTCGTCAAGTTCATTTTTAACCGTTTTAGTTCTTAGCACAAGAGGTTTAGTCAATTCCTCAGCAAAAGGAGCGATAATTATTGCCGTTACAAGACCAAGAATATTACCATCATTAAATGAAATAGTAAGAGAAATACCAATGATCAACTCTAAGATTATCGAAGCAACTATAGCAATAGTTGCCCCCCATAAAAAACATAAAATTATTGGTTTCCATTTCTCCCTATTGTACTTTTCTGTGTTTCTAATCCAAATTGCATATATCACAGGTGGTAAAAAGGCAAAAGAAAACAATAAAATTGTCTCAAATAAGTACACAACATATGAAAACAATTAATAGTTTATTTAGTTTTTACTTTCTTAAAATATATTGTTAAACCCAAAATTATTTTCAATTTTAAAAAATGTTGAGATAAGCATATAAGGATGTGAAAAGTTTATCGAGATCTATGAGAATCGCACATATATCCGACATACATTGCAATTATGGTAGTGATTTTAACAGCAAGGTTTTTGATAACGCTGTAAAACTATTAAACAAAACCGATTCGGATCTAGTTTTTATTTCAGGGGATTTAACTACTTGGGGGCTTCTTTCAGAATATAAACTTGCTAAGGAAAATTTAAAGAAGATAAATGGTAAAATTATCATTGTCCCAGGGAATCATGATGAACGGAATCTTGGTTACCAACTATTTCCTGAGTTTTTCGGCGATCCAAGTTTTATACACACATATACGAATCTAAACTTTGTCGGTCTACCATCTAGCGAACCAGATAAAGATGGTGGAAGACTTGGTAGAAGAAGACACAGACTCATAGAAAAGGGGATAAAAAATGATAAAAAGCTTACAATTGTTGGGTTTCATCATCATCTTATCCCAGTTCCGAATTCAGGTAGGGAAAAAAACATCATTGAAGATGCTGGTGAAACTCTTGACATAATCTTAAAAAATGAAATACCGCTTGTTCTTATGGGACACAGACACGTTCCCTATGGTGTTAAAATTCATAAAACACTACTTGTGAATTCAGGTACTTTTTCTTGTAACAGAACCAGAGCGCATTTTGGACACACATTTAACATCATTGACATAGATAATGAGAACATCACAGTCACGGTTGTTGATATTACAAACAACAAACAGAAAAAAATGATTAAGTTTAATATAGAGAATGAACATTATAAAAATAGATATTATAACCCAGACATCAGAATAGAGTAGCTGTTTTTTTTCGTAATGCTTATTTACAGAAATTACAATTCAGGTATGAATATCAAGTTAATCAAGGTGGAGGTTCTCGTTGGATCCAACTTTATTTTTCATTGCAGGTGGTGCAGCTGCTATCGGTTTTTACATGGCATGGAGCATCGGTGCAAATGATGTTGCCAATTCCATGGCTACTGCGGTAGGTGCAAAAGCAATCACTTTCAAGCAGGCGGTACTCATTGCAGGCATTTTAAATTTTGCTGGTGCAATACTTTTAGGCCCCCATGTTGCTGGAACAATCAAAGGCGGCATTGTTAAGGGCAGTGTGATTGCAAATCCTCACACATTATTACTGGGTTTTGTAGCATCGCTTCTTGCAGCTGCATTATGGGTAACTCTGTCAACTTGGAAAGAATTACCAATCTCCACAACGCATTCAGTGATTGGTTCATTAATTGGTTTTGGCATAATTGCAGGGGGCGTATCCTCAATTAATTGGAGTGTCATGGGACAAGTTGCATCGAGTTGGGTTCTTTCACCTATTGCTGGTTGCATAATCGCTTTTTTTGTGTTCAAAGTTATAGTAAAAACAATTTTTGCCAAAGATAAACCTGTGAAAGCCGCTAAGATTGTTGGTCCACTTACCATCGGCATTACTGCATTTTTAATTGTCTCATCCTTATTTTTAAAAACTAAATTGAGTGAGATGAGTGGGATATCAGATTTATCCCAGGTACTTTTAATTTCGACAGTTGTTTCAGCAATTGCTTGCATAATAGCAATGTTTTTACTTAGGAATATTGAAGCCAAATCTGTCGAAGATTATGCAACTGTTGAAGGTATTTTTAGGAATTTGCAAATTGTTACCTCTTGTTATGTTGCGTTTTCACATGGTGCAAATGATGTGGCCAATGCTATAGCTCCAGTTGCAGCAATTATTCCTCTTGCCAATGGGGAAACGAGTTTAACTGCAGGAATTCCTACGGAACTGCTGGCACTTGGTGGAATTGGAATAGCCTTTGGATGTCTGACCTGGGGTCGCAGAGTTATGAAAACAGTAGGGGGAAGGATAACTAGCCTTACAAATACAAGAGGATTTTCAGTAGATTTCGCAGCTGCCACAACGGTACTTGTGGCATCAAAACTAGGTCTCCCTATCTCTACATCACATACGGTTGTTGGGGCAGTTATTGGAGTTGGACTTGCCAGAGGTTTGGAAGCCATTGATTTAAGTGTAATTAAAAAAATTGTTGTGTCATGGTTGCTTACAGTACCCGTTGCTGCTGTTACATCAGCGGTAATTTTTATATGCCTAAGAGCAATAGTAGGATAAGAACTAGGTGAAAAAAAATGGAAGACGAAAGAAATCATTTCAGAGCGCCAGTTGCTAATACCTTTAGGAGGAAGTCACCTTTTGGTCAATTACTAGACCACATGGAAAAAGTTAGGAAATGCATTGATATTCTTGGAGATGGATTAATTAACTATTATAAAGGAGAGTATAAAGGATTTTCAGAATTAGCTAAGAATGTTTCAAAAATTGAGCATGAAGCTGATATTATAAAAAGAAATTTACGCAATCATCTTCCCTCTTCCCTTTTTATGCCTGTTGACAAAGGTAAATTTATGTGGGCATTAAGAGAACAAGATGCAATTTTAGATCATGCAGAAAACCTGGCCAATATGCTTGATATGCGTCATACAAAGATTGTTATGAAAACAGTAGAGGCAATGCAGGATACAGTTGAAAACATTAGAGATTTGATTGAAACAAGTTTCGTAAAACGTGAGCGGGAGCAGACCAAACAGTTTATTTACAAGGTTCATGAATTTGAGTGGAAGGCTGACCAGAAAAAGTTTGAGATGACAAAAGGAATCTATAAACTTGAAAAGAAACTTGACCCCATGGATGTTTATCATTTGCTAAAGATCGCCGACTGGGTTGATGATATAGCAGATCATGCAGAGAATGTCGCTGATTGGATTAGAGCAATGATAGCAAAATAATACAGTAAAACCCTACAAAAAATTGATAAAACATTCTTTATTAATCTTTTTTAATGTTAGATACGATTCTAATAGCATTTCCAGCTGTATTCATTCCTTTATTTATTATTGTAAATCCTTCATCGACTCTTG
>Ga0272442_10009963_pt1 | contig 11770 bp, 12 predicted proteins | sample SSMForm2O_FD_200262 | JGI IMG/M metagenome (GOLD analysis project Ga0272442, IMG submission 200262) | Marine sediment archaeal communities from Little Sippewissett salt marsh, Falmouth, MA, United States - SSM-Form-2O | ecosystem: Environmental > Aquatic > Marine > Wetlands > Sediment ...
TTCCTGGATCGTGCCGGCGATCTGTGTCGTTGCACTGCCGGACTGCTCCGCTGCCAGGGCAAGCTGTTCAGATGCCGCCTGGAGGGCTTCGGAGTCATTTGCCAGCGAGCCGATCCGCTCACGCAGGCTGGTCACCATTCTCTCCAGTGCAATGCTGAGTTCATCCTTCTCGGAGCGCGGCTTGACTTCTACAGTGAGGTCTCCATCGGCAATCGCATTTGCCATCTCGCTCAATTCGATCATGTAGACTTCAGTCTGCCCAAGGCCGCGCCCTGCAAGTCCAAATTCATCCTTCCTGCCCATGATAACGTCTTTGACTTCCTGGGGAATATCCCTGTTCAGGTCTCCCTGCCGGAGGTTGTTCAGCGCCCCGGCCAAAATATTCAAAGGCTGCATGAAATTGCGTGCGACAAGAAATGCCGCCATTGTGACGATAACAAGGAAGCCTGCCGACACAAAGATCATGATCGTCTGTACCCTGTTCATCTCTGCAAAAGCTTCTTTGTAGTCCTGTTCCACAAGCAGCGCCCAGTTAGTGGATTCAAGCGGCTGGTAGGCGCCCAGTATTTTCATGCCTCGGTAATCAGTATATTCACCCACGCCTGCTGTTCCGGAAAGCGCCTCATTTACACCGAATGTATCGACAGTCAGCTCGAGCGCAGCCTGGTTCTCCACAAGGCCTTCAGCAATCAGGTCTTCGGTGAAGCGCGATTCGGTGATCATGATATTGGCAGAATTGACAAGATATGCCTCTCCCGTGTCACCAAGATAAGCCTCCTGCAGCAAACCCGTGATATATTGTGTCGGGATCATACAAGCGGCCACACCTACAACCTCCCCGTTCCGAAGGATCGGGACGGAAACGACGATAATCACATCCCCGGTTGCCTTGGATATCATCGGGTTCGATATGTAGTATTCTCCCCGCACAGCATGCTGGAAATATTCCCGTTCCGCCAGGTTGATATCCAGGCCGGTAACATCAAAGAAGATATCCCCATCCGGCTCGATCACCACAAGGCTTTCATTACTTTCCCACAGCGCATCCATTTTGGTAATGACTTCTTCCACACCCGCATGATCCATCTGGATCAAACTGGCCTCCTGGGCCAGCGTTTTCATATCGTCCATTCGTTCCTGGAGCCAGGAATCAATGGCGGATCCCTCCATCTCTGCAAGGGTAACAAATTCGTCACGGATTCGATCTGTCAGAATCTTCTGGAACTGTATGAATTCAATGGCTGAAACAACCAGAAGCGGTATCAGTGCAACCAGTAAAAACCACCTGATCATCTGTCCGGATACTGATTGAAAAAAGCGAATCTTCCCCTCTTTGCTGGACGCGTCTGTCATGTATTCACCTCTGCTAAAATTTCTACACCCTCTCTTTTTATGGCCAGCAATGCACGGTTAAATGTATCGAATCAACGTGCTTCTTCTCCATAAAAACGGTTAAATAAAACGTAAGCAAAACGTAAAAAGAGGGTTTGAATCTCTTTTTTGGCAGAAATTTCCATGAATTCTGGTCAACTGTCATATCTTCCAGACGGTCTGCTGCCGATCCATTTTTCGTCCTGTTGTATCCGTACGGGCAGGTTCCACAGAACCACTTAAGGGAAAGTGAGTTCGCGGTTGAATATATGCATCACTTGAGCGTTCCTGCTGAACCCGCCCCGGGTTCGAAAACCTCCAGGCCGGATATCTCATCACCGGAGGAACTCAAAACTGCGGGGAAGTCAGGAAGGCGGACCGGGTTCAGCACGGAACCGGCATATGAGCTCTCTGCCCTGCCGGGCTGCTGCATTTACAAAAACCTGTCAGTACAGTAGAATGGCCCGGTTCTTTCATCGACCATACAAAGCGGACTCAATGACAAATTTTTCAAACTCCGGATCAGACCCATCTCAAGACACAAATTTTCTATCCCGCATCAAAAAGTTCTTCTCAGCAGATTCAGAGCCGATGACTCCAGACACGCCCATCCGGACCCGGTTGAAGGTGCTTCTGGTATGGATACTCAAGCCGGTGCTTGTTTTTCTGGTTATTGCCGCCGGCACGGCTGCATGCGCCGGGCTGGCATATCTGGGGGATGCAAATGGCCGAAGGACCCTGAAATCTTCCTTTCTTCCCGACACTGACCCTGCCGAGGCTGACTGGACAAGTACAATGACGGGCAGAGTCTGTTTCAACGTGAAGGGAGCCAGCCGGCAGGATTACTTCCAGTTCCTGCAGCCGGGCTTTGCCAGGGCAGACATGCCTGTTCGCGATTTATTCTGTGATTACAAGCTGACAGCCCTGATTATCACCGAGGGGATCGAAGCAGAGTACCGGGAACTTGGCGGTTATACAACCGAAACGTGTGAATCAGGCGCGCGTGCCGTTGTCCAGCTGCAGCTTTCGTATGAAGATTACGATCCGGTCGTCCTCACCAGGGGATATATCATTCCCCCTCCGCAAACCTCAAGCTGCGGTTCCGCTCCGCTTGTAAAGGCTGCAAAAGCAGCTTTATCCGGCGGTGTGCACGCCATCTGGGGAACAAGGCTGGATTCCTTTGCCGATTATTATGAGCCCGATCAACTGCTTGCCGGTTTTGACGATGTGCCGTGGAACGAAATCTTTGCGGAAAACAATCCGGAAATAATATTCCCCATTATGGATTTTCCCTATTGATTGATATTCCCTGCTACATATGTACGGGTTCAGCAAAACAGACGAGAGTCAAGAAAAATGTGCGGGTAAGGAATTTCCATTTTGCTTAACCCCTGCTTGACCTTCGTCTGTTCTGCTGAACCCTTACGAAACCACCTCTGCATCATAAATCCCCGCGATCATGGGGCATTCAAATACACCTGCACCTCGATCACAGGCACCGGTATGCCCAGGCATAATCTGGCCCTCATCGGCACCGGCGGGATTCCCGATGGCGGCTGGCTGACATCTCCCGCAGACCAGCTGGTGTAGTACGGGTTCCGGTATCCATACTCCAGCAGGTCCACCGCCTGCCACCCGGTCGTTCTCGCCTCCCAGTGTTCTTCGTAACAGGATGTGTCCTCACGGTCCGTCCCGTCCGGACCGCACACCGCGCACAGCTCCTCACACTCGACCCCGCTTCCACAGCCTCTGCAATTCAGTTCCACCCGCTCCCTCACCCGCTCCTCCCAGCTGCGCCTCACATACGGCTGCCACGCCGTCCCCAGTTCCACCTGGTATGCCGGCAGATCCAGCGTCCCTTCCAGCGACGGCCCGTTCCCGGGTTTCGCCCAGCTCGACGTCTGGTAGGTATGGGTCACCGCAAACCCGCGCTGGTAGTCCGGCTCTTCCGCCCACTCCCGTTCATCGAAACTCCACACCGGCAGCACGTCTGACCGCATACGCCACTCCACCTCCAGCGTGTAGTTCCGGATGCCCGGGCTGCACCACCCCGCCGACTGCCCGACTCCCCGCTGCGACACGTAAGGCCCCGCGATCTCGAACGTGTTCTCCAGGTTCACCATCCCGCGCGGGTACGGCCAGCGTTTCACCTGCACGCACGGCACCTGTGCACTCGCGCTCACCGCATACGCGCCGCCGCATGTCAGTGTTCCATGACGCGAGATTGTCAGAGTTTCGCAGGGAAGTGAATGAGTATCACCGAGATCAAATGTACCCATCAAGAAATCATCCTCACCAAAACCTGCTCCATAAAGGAAATCCCACCCATTCTCCATGTATATGTAGCACCTGAAGTCATCGTTGCATTCAACACAAACCTCGTCCCCAGTTTCCGGGGCAACTGATGAAACCTCTTCCCATCTATGATTGACTGCTTCCGTTTCTTCAGAACCCAAACATGTTGGTTGACATTGATCTTCATCACCCCATTCACCTTCGTAAAGAGGTTCTGCCTTCACAGTAAGAGGAAGTAATCCGGCAATCAATACAGAACATAGAAGAGCTCGCATAATTTTATTTTGTTTTTTCATCAGTACTCTCCTTACTGAATTAATAATTGAGACCAGCAATCTCATGGATAATTGCCCTATAAACCAACCACCTGTTTTCTGAATAAACCAGGCGATATTCAAAAGTTCTTGGCCCTCTATCAGTTACCTTCTCAATATCACCTGTACTGAAGTCTCGTACGTTGCTGACAAAGTTTACAGGGTCAGTTACGAGAATTAAGGCCCTGAACCCGCCTTTTTCCTTGCTTTCCAATTCACTATAGCTAATGGTGATGAACAAGTCGTTCAATGGCGGATATGTCAGATACTGATCTCTCCTGATCGCCTCCGCATAATATTCTTCCTCATAGATGGAATGTTCATATTCAGTGAGATGCGCCATTACATCTTCCATTGCCGGCGCACCATCCATCGCCCGCCAGGCCAGGTTGTAGTACTCTGTGAATGCATGCAGGACCTGCTCTTTCTGCCAGTCCTGCATATCCAGGTACTCGTTCCCGGCGATATCCGTAGCCTGCACCAGCTCCCACGTGTTCGGATCGTCGTACACATACGGCGTTTCTGTCGGCGGGACAGGCGTATCGCTCGGGACCGGCGTGTCACTCGCTGTCGGCGTACGGCTCGGTGCAGGTGTCTCGCTCGCCGTCGGTGTCACTGTTTTCGTCAGGTACGCTGCTGCCGCACGTCGCTGGCGTACGTCCCTCACCAAAAGCGTCCCTCCAGACCATACACCCACCACAAGCAGCCCGAAGAACATCCAGAACAACGGGCTCGGCTTCCTCTTCCCGTCCTTCTCCTCAAACAACGTAACTGGTTTCCATACACGTCCCATTTTTCCCCTCCTGTGGGATTATTCAACGTCTTGATTGTGATAACGGTTCAACGTACCGGTTGGATCTGGATCCTTCCTGCCAACACAGGTATGGGTTCAGCAGGGGTTCAGCAAAACAGACGAGAGTCAAGAAAAAAATGCGGGGAAGGAATTTCTGCTTTGCTGAACCCCTGCTTATGTTCATTATTGGTTCTCCTCCTCGATCCCCCATCCCGGCGTGGCGGAGGAGGCCACCCGGCACGGAATCGTGTGGATGCCAAGCGCACCGAGGAAGAAGGTGTCGTACAGGGCTGTGCCAGAGCCGGTCATCACAGCGCCATCTGCATGGAATGCTGCCTCCATAGGAAACCCGCCCATGTTCCCGGCCAGTGCTGCATATGCAGCCTGCACTGCCTCGCGCTCGTTCACAGCCACCTGCTGGCCGCCGGCGTATACGCGCACGTCCAGCGCCTGTGCACCGGCAAACGCTGCAGCATCCATCGCCACCTGCGCACGGTGGTACGTGACAGCCGCACCGCCCAGGTCCACCGCCATGGCGAAGACAGCCAGCAGCACCGGCAGCGCCGCCGCGAACAGCAGCAGCATCTGCCCTCCCTCGCCCCGCCTGCCGCCCCCGAACTCAAATTTTTTGACCCCCATCCTCACCTCCACTCGGATTTGTTCACCTGCACCGGCAGCGTGACAGCGTAATCCAGCGTATCCGGAATTGGGACCAGGCCGTGGAACGGGAAAGCGCCGGCTGCGATCTCATATTTCACCGCGCATGTCACCCGCCCGCTCCGCCCCCAGGAACCTGTTACATCGACCGCCGCCCTTTCCGGGCGCAAATTAAAGGAAGCGAAACTCGCCTCAGCCGAAGCAGCACCCTGGAAACGGCCTGTCGACGCGTCCAGCGACTGCGCAGCAGAGAGCGCGCAGTCATACGCCGCCTGCTGGACGGCTAGCTGCACGCAGATCATCGGGGCGAAGGCGAACGAAGCCGCCAGCAGGAGCGCCAGCAGCGGGATAACGACCGCCATTTCCAGCACCGCCTGTCCGCTGGTGCTGTTCCTATTTACATAGTTTGTATTCACCGGTGTTTACTCCCAGGTGCCCTGCGGCGCACCGCCGAAGAAATCCTGGATGCGGGTGAACGAACCCGCCCTGAACTTGTGATTGGCCGAGATCGTGCCCAGTGAGAAGGAGATGTCTTTCTCCAGCTGCACGGATACAGTGCGTGTCGTCCAGTCCACCCGGACTTCCGGCGCGCCGATCCATCCAGCCGAGGAACTGCTGGTGATGCCGCTCATAGCTGCAGAGAAGCTTCCCCCTGCACCCGAAGGGTTGATACTTTCGCCGCGGTGGTATGCTGCAGACCGGGCTGCTTCGAGCCCGGCAATCACCGCCGCGCCCTGCACCCACGACACCCATGCCACCGCCATGATGGCCACAACCATAACCACGAAGAACGGGAACGCTGCCGCCGTTTCCAACACAGCGCCGCCCGTTTCGTGCAGCCGTGTCTCATGTCGCTCCGTCATCCCCCAAACCACTGTGCGCCTTCCTCGATCTTTGCTGCTGCGATCTTGAAGAGCGCAATCAGGGCAACCACAGCCACCACCCCGGCGCCGATAACTGCCGCGTATTCCATGATCGTCGCCCCCTCCTCGTCCAGTATCAACGCCTTGATGTCTTCAAACATGCTGTCCTCCCTAGGATACATTCTGATTTTCCAAATGAATAAACTCTTCCGCCTTCTTCTGTGTATTTCTTCCTTTTAATAATCCTTTTCTCCCTCACAAAATCCCACCGAAATCATCCGCCGAAAACGCTGATCGCCAGAAAAAAAGCCGGCCCGCCGACGACAAGGAGCAGCGGCACCAGCACGGCGCCTGCCGCCAGCACAACAACGGAGGTGGCCTTCATTCCTGCCTCCCGCTGCTCCTGTTCGAGGTCTAGGATCAGCGCGTCAGTAAGCTCGAGCATCCGGTCTGCCATCGGTGTGCCGTGCAGCCCGGCTTCGACAATGTCGAGGAAGTTCTGCAGTTCCGGTGATGTGGGGTAGTGCATCGAAAGCTGCTGGCGGATCGTTTCAAACTGGACGCCGGCAGAACCCAGCAGCAGCGAAGCCATCCGGTTCAGGTATTCAGCGAACAAACCACCGCCCATGCCGGTTACCGTGCTACCGATCGAAACCATGCGAATTCTCCGCCGTACAGCCTCCGGATCCTGACCTGGCAGCAGGTTTCCGGGAAATCCCCGGAAGTGCCGTGAGCCCTGCTGTGTGTCATCCTTCTCTTCCAGCTGGTTGAAACGTGCCAGCGCCTCCTGGAAGGTGCCGTATGCCATTATGGCGAAAGCGACCCGGTCAAGCATAAACGCCATCTCGCGGCGGAGCTGTTTTCGTCGTTTGTTGATCCGCTCCCGGATCTCCGAATCCGGCACAAAAAATCCAACTGCTGCAGCTCCAATAGTAAGCAGGAGATTCAAGATCGGCCCGCTGCCCAGCAAGAGACTCACGGCCAGCCCGCCTGCTGCAAAGAGCAGCAGCATTTTCCATTTCTGCTGATAGAAGGCCGTGAGGTTCTCATACGGGAACCCGGCTTGCGACAGCTGCAGCCCAACCGGGTCCCTGGCGGGAGGGAAAGGCAGTGCCTCACCAAGTATCTGTGCAAGCCTGGCTGCCAGCGGGGCTTTCTCCGGGATTCCGTCACCCCGGAGTACACTCTTCCGTCCGAGCTGGCTTAACCGCGAGAACAATCCGCTGAACGATCCGACCACAAAGAACAGGCCGAAAGCGCCCAATCCTGCAGCGAGGAAATTCAATGACTCGACAGTCATGCCGGCTTCTCCTTTCCCCGATTGCTATGCTTTGTTTCACCCCTTCCGGCAGTCTTATCATCGGGCCGCGCGGCAGATGCCAACACCCGTCTTCGCTCCGGTACCGTTCGCTGATAGGGAACCGGGTTCACAATTCGCTTGACAATCGTATTTGCCAGGATGAACAGGAGCACATCCATCACCCAGGCAGCGAGGATGAGGATCTGCCCGAGCATGGAGCTGTAGAAAGCTGCATAATCCGGTGCAGCGAAACGGAAGAAGAATACGATAATGAACGGCATCAGGACGACGATGAGAAGTTCGCGCTTTGGCCCTGAGATATTTGCCCGCATCTCGCGGCGGATGGACACTTCCTTGCGCAGCCGCGGAATGAGCAAGTCGAGGATTTCAGGAATGCGCTGTGGTGTGGTATGGAACTGGAGCAGCGCCTCTGCCACCCGGTCCAGCGTGTAGCTGCCGCGCAGGCCCATGAGATTCTGCAGACGGGAGAGGTCGATCCGTGCGCCGGAAAATGCTGCTGCCATTTCCTGGAAATCCTGACGGACAATCTCGGGCCCATGCTCCGCCACCATTTCCAGCGCTTTCACGAGTGAAAGGCCGCGCAGACGAAATGAACTGCGCAGGTCCCGCAGCGCATTCGGCATTGCTGTCTCGTATGATTCCAAATTCTTTTCCTGTCGCTGAAGCAGAACCATCCAGTATAGGAGCAGACCACTGGCAAAACCTGCTCCCGATGCAAGCAAGCTGCTCGTGGCAAGGAACATAAATCCGCCCGCCAGCAATCCACAAACCCCTGCCACAGTAAGGAATTCATGAGCACTCACATCCAGTCGCGCGCGATATAATAGCTTCTCCAACCTTTCCATTAACCCTGTTGTTCTGCGGCCAGCAAGGTAAGTCGAATCTCCTGTTGAAAGAATTCCTCCCTTTTTTCCGGTAATGGATACCGCGACATAGGAATACAACCCCAGGAAAAGGATGTACAGGCCGGCTGAAGCTGTCAAAGCAGTCAGAATATTCAATATCACAGACGACTCCCTCTTCTTGAATTCACCATTTGAAAAGAAAGGCCGACTCGTAGAAAATGGTTTTCAAAAACCGACTCCCGTGAAAGCCTTTCCAGTTCGTATCCAACTGACCTGCCGCCGCGAAACACGAGCTTCATCTCAGGCAAAGAATCTTTTACGCCGCCCGTAAACTCACCAATCTCGGCTACGTATCTGCGTCCGTCAAAATCCTGCAGGAGTGTAATACCTATATGAAAGGAAGTGCCAATCAGACGGGCCGAGCGTTCAGCCTGCATATCCACACCTGCCTGGTACAGCATGGCATTCACCCTCTGGCCAAGATCCGCAAGCGAATTGGCATGAATGGAAGTAAGGTTGCCACCATGCCCGGTCTGCATGGCGTTAAGGAGGTCGTAGATTTCTGGGCCGCGTGCCTCTCCCAGCACAAGATGGTCAGGCCGCTGGCGAAGTGCTGTCAGGATCAGCTTGCGCATGTCCACATCGATACCGCCTTCGAGCAGTTTCTGGCGAGTGTAGAAATAGACACAGTTCTGTGGATTATCACCATCCCGAAGTTTGAGTTCGCGGGTATCCTCGATAACAACCACACGGCGATCCTCAGGGATAAGCCGACCGAGTGCTGAGAGGAATGTCGTCTTTCCCACTCCGGTGCGTCCGATTACAAGGATATTAAGTCCAGCTACCACCACCATGTGCAGGTATGCTGCTGCCTCAGCAGTTAATAACGCACCCGGCACAACAATGGAATGATAATCTGGAAGGGAAATTTCACACTGTGACCTTCCGTTTTGCACAGGCGTGCTGAGGAACTCTTCCACTGTCCAGCTTTTCCGGCGATGGCGGCGGAAGACCAGTACCGGCCATGGATCTGTCAGGGGTTCAGTAACCACATTCAACCTGTGGCCGGCAGGCAGCTGCACATCCACGATCGGCATCAGCGGCCCGGCCTGTTTACCCGAGAATGCGATCACCTGGTTGACACGCCACAACAGCTGCTCATCATCAGCACAGAGATCCAGATCGAGTGTCCGCCAACCTTCATAAGTCCGTACCATCACTTCGTGGGGTCCATTAACTGCAACATCCTCTATCGACTCATCTTCCAGCAGCGGCTCAAGTGCCCCAAGTCCATAGAGTTCCCTGAAAATTCTATCTGTCCAGCGTTCAACTGTATGAACACGGCTGTCAAGCACAGGGATCAAACCCTTACTGACACGGCGGTTGTTTTCTTCCTCTACAATCTCTGCGATCAGTTGATGGACAAGTGCTTTCAATTCAGGTTCTTTCTTGACTTTGTTCAGTTCACTGGCATTAAGGCGCTCGCGTATCTTTCCAAGTGCCAGTCCAGTTAACTGCTGCTCTATACTGGGCTTGTCTTCTTTTTCCTGATCGGAGTCGCCATTATCTCTGGGAAACAAAACTGTCCCCAGCGGCAGGTCTTTTTCCAATTGCGCTTTCCTTTCTCTAATAACGTTTCCAAAATCGCCGTCTTTTATTCGACGCCTGATGCAAGTGTTTCTTGAATGAAGCTACAATTCCGGGCACAAAATTTTCCGCCAGGGAAGCTGTCCCAAAAACAAACGGCTGAAGGGATCTATGTTTCTTTTCCCGGTGCCATACAAGCTCGGATACAAAGCAGCCCTGGTTTATCACACCCATCAGGTGCCCTTCTTCAACCAATGGAATCACTGCAAACAATGAGATTCCGAGAAAATCTGGAAGCTCATCCCGTTTCACAAGCGCTTCTGCTGACCAGCGATTCAGCACCAACCTCAGCTGGTCCCGACGTACTGCCTGGTGCGCTTCAAGCTGTCGGATACCTTCACGTGTAGGCGCTACCGATGGACGAAACGGTGTGGCCAGAACAAGCAGATGCCCGGCTTCCTTGATAGCGGAAAAATGCACCGGGATCGTAATCGCTGTCCCTATATCGAAAATGATGAACTCATAAATGCCATACGCTCTTTCTACGAGTGCATGAATGAATCGAGACCCCTGTGTACCATGTTCCGCGGAATATGCAGGTTGTGTCGCAGCCTCCGGTGTAGCAATTCCAAACACAATGCGCAGATTTCCATCACCCTGGTTATGAATATCCGGTACGGCATATAAATGGTCGTTAAACGATTCTCTCGATATCTCACCGCTGACCAGGAACTCCTGTGCAAGTGTAGTAATGTTGTGCCGTTCGGCGAATCTGCGAGCGTCCTGGTTAAGTGCTTGCGCCAGATAGCCTCGACTCATGTCTGCATCAACAAGCAGCACCTTGTGTCCGCCAACATTCGCCAACTGCCATGCCAGCTCCTGTGCGACCAGTGACTTGCCATCTCCTCCCTTACTTGACCATGAGGTAATTACCTGTGTTGGTAAACGGATCCCAGCTGCCGGGATTTCATTCGCTTTTGCCGTTTTTACCCCGGCTTTTTTACGAATTTCCTTTGACTCTTCAATCGTTTCAGAAAGCGCTCTTTTTGCGAATTTACCACGCGCCTTTGCAAGAAGATCGGGCAGTTCACGTGCTAATTCAATGAACGGTTCCGATCGAAGCGGCAGTCGGTATGTCAGCACCCCCATATCTTCTACAACATCAAACCAATCACCAACTCTGGGAACAAATGCAATTACTAACCTTGCCCGGTCACCATGCTGTTCGACGATTTTTTTCACGATTTTTGCATGAAACCCGGCTGCAGCAGCATGAAGCACGACAACTTCAGCAAGCGAGTCTTCCAGGTTTTCGAATAACTCCAATCCAATTTCCTGTTCCCGGGATATAACCTCAAAAACCGGATTTCCATCTACACCCTTTTGGTCTTCAAGGAAATCTGTAATCAATCTTGCTTCTGTCGGTGGTGCAACCACTATTGTTCTGACACCAGCACGGACATTCCCGGACCTATCCAGCATTTCTCACCTCCCCCATATTCACCTCTGCAAGTCACTCGCTGCCAGGTGTAAATTCATCAGAATTTTCCAACTCCTCTGAAGTTCGCCCAGCAGAAGCAGTTGATTTTTCATATGCTTCCTCAATTGCATCGATCAGGCTTACCCCGGTGTTCGAGTTGCTGGAATCCAACAAAGATTTCTGGAGTCTTAATTCGCGTTCATATGAGAAAAATTCAGCGAGATCACCCCAACTCATACCCAGT
>Ga0272442_10009964_pt1 | contig 11769 bp, 6 predicted proteins | sample SSMForm2O_FD_200262 | JGI IMG/M metagenome (GOLD analysis project Ga0272442, IMG submission 200262) | Marine sediment archaeal communities from Little Sippewissett salt marsh, Falmouth, MA, United States - SSM-Form-2O | ecosystem: Environmental > Aquatic > Marine > Wetlands > Sediment ...
ACGTCGGCGATCTTGCCGCCCTTCACCGTAACGGTCGTGTTGACATCGCCCATGTAGCCTATCGCCGAGCCCTTGTAGCTGCCGTCTCTGAGCGTCCCCGGCTCCGGGGTGTGGAGCGTTAGTATCTCCATCTTCGCCTTCGCCTTGGCCACGCGCTTGGGCAGGTTCTGCCGGCCCCAGGGCTGCTTGGACTGCGGGTAGAGGCCCATGGCCTTCCGGTAGTGCTGCGAGGCCCTTTTGGCGTCGCCCATCTGGGCGTAGACGTCCCCCAGGGCCTCGTTGACGTCGGCATCGCGTGTTGTCCGCCAGACGTTCGTCGGCAGATGCTGCAGGGCCACGTTGAGGACGCCGAGCGCTTTCTTGTGCTCGCCGTAGTGGAGGTAGATGGATGCGAGCTGCTTCATCGTGTGCGGCTCGGTGTGGCCGGAGGCCACGAACCGCCGGTACTCCAGTTCCGCCCAGGCGAACTCACGTCCCAGGTAGATATACATGGGATACTCGTGGCCGTCACCTATGTCCTTCTTCTGCATATAGATGTAGGTGAGCTTGATGGCCTCGCGGTACTTGGCCTTGCCCAGGAGGCCCCGGATGTCGCGACGGGCCTTCTTCCAGGGCTGGTTCGTATCGTAGCTGGTCGGGGTGGAGGCGAGCCAGGCGGGCGGGACCTTCAGCTTCCTCTGCTCCGCGGCGAGGGCCGGCCTCTTCGTGGCGGCTGCGCCCGGTGCGGCGAGCACGACTGCGGCGGCGATGGCGGCGGCTGTCCTCAACATTTCGCGTTCCTTCCTCGGGCGTCCTCAGACACCTCTTCTCAGTGCGTAGAGGAGCCTTCCCGCGGCCAGTCGATCACCGGTCGACTCTATATGGTCGATCAGGCGCAGCCGCATGTCACGCGCCAAATCGGCCTCCTCGGGCGCGTCGATCAGATTGTGTCGCTCGTGGGGGTCTTCGGCGAGGTCGTAGAGCTCGTCGCCGTCGAAGACGGCCGCCACGTACTTGTAGCGCTCGGTGATGACGATCCGCTGGAGTATGTCGTCGCCGTGGCCGTTGTGCTCGCAGACCACGTGCTCGGGCCACTCGGCCCCTTCTGGGTCGCGGCAGAGCGGCAGGACGCTCCGGCTCTGCATCGACTCGGGGACGGCCACGCCGGCCGCTTCGAGCATCGTGGCCGTGGCGTCCATGTTCGAGACGGGGCGCGTGACGCGCGAGCCGCCGGGGAGCCCCGCAGGCCAGCGTATCGCCATGGGCACCCGGCCTACCTCCTCGGTGTAGGTGGAGGCTTTGTCCCAGCAGCCCCCGTGGCTTGCGAGCGCGTCGCCGTGGTCGGCGAGCCAGATGACTAGGGTGTTCCCGGCCTGACCCGTCTCCTCGAGAGCCGAGAGCAGGCTGCCGATGGCGGCGTCGAGCTGGATCTGCTGCTCGTAGCACCGGGCCAGCACCTCGGGCCAGACGGGCTCCCACTCCGGCCAGAGCTTGCGGGGGGGCCCGTGCGTGAGGTCGCGGTGGATGAAGTGGCGGAGGGGCTTCCCCTCCAGGTCGTCGTCAAAGGTGGGATACCGGGGGATCGTCGCGGGATCGACCATCCCGGCATAGCGCCCGCTCGGGTAGTAGGGCTGGTGAGGGCCCCAGAAGCTCGCCACGAGGCTCCAGGGGTCGCCACCCGACGCGAGCTCGCGGAGTTTCTCGGCCGCCATGTGCGCGACGAAGAACTCCTCGTGGGCCTCGGGCGGGCCCTCAAGCATCCCCGAGCCGTTCATGAAGCGCCAGGGCGACTCGTGGTGGAGGGTGACCGTAGTCCCCTCCCACTCGGGATGATCAAGATTGTGCTCAATGCGGGCGCGCGCCTCGCCGAAACCGCGCTCTCGCGCGTAGGCCTCGTATGCGTCGGACATGTAGACTTTGCCGTAGTCAGGAAGGCTCCAGCCCTCGAGTCCGTAGTCGGCGGGGAGCTTCTCGTGGCCGCAGTGCCATTTGCCGACGTAGGCCGACTCGTAACCTGCCTCGGCGAGGTAGCTGTTGAAGAGGCGCGTGCCGGGCTCGAAGTCGATGCGGTTCTTCGGGTTCCGGGTCGCCTCGGTGTTCCAGATGAGGCCGTGTCGGCTCGGATAGACGCCGCTCATCATGCTGGCCCGCGCGGGCGAGCAGATGGGGCTGACCGAGTACGCCCGGTCGAAGCGCACCCCTGCTTCGCAGAAGCCCTCCCACGCGGGGGATTTCACTTCGAACTCGCCGGGCCGGAAGTGGTCGTGCCAGGCGTGGTGGTCGGTGATGATGAAGAGGATGTTCGGTCGCTCGCCCACGCTCGCCTCCCGGGCCGCATTCTACTGGCGGCCGGGGCCGGGAGTCAACCCGCGCGCCCGAAAGAGGGACCTCCCAATGAAGGCCCCCGTGCAGGCCTTCGGCGCTCGCTAGCGCTTCCGCTCGATTTCTTCCTCCAGCGCGGCCGGGTAGGCGAAGTGGACACCTGCAGGATAGTCCATCTGGAATTCGAAGGTGAGTTCCTGCGACGCGCCGGGCTCGAGAGCCACCTTCCAGGTGATGATGCCCTTGTCGGGCGGCGAGGTCTTCGGCTCGACGCCCATCAGCTTGACCCGCACGCGGTTGTCCTGCGAGACGGGCACCTGGTCGGAGACCTCGACGGTCGCGGCCCCGATCAGGAAGCTCTGGACCTTGATGACGTAGCCGGCCCTCAGCCGCTTGCTGGAGCCCGAGCGCGAGGTCGAGCTCTTCTTCATGTCGATCTCGCGGGTGACCTTGATCCGCTCCTCGAGGCCGAGATAAAGCTCGAACTTCTCGCCCTCGGCGACGGTGTCAACCTTCGACTTGCCGATGAGGCTGCCGGCCACGTAGATCTCGACGGGGCCGGGCAGGAAGGGGAACTCGCCCGTGTTGCGCATCGCGCCGGTGACGTAGGTGCTCCTGGAGACGGCCGGGGCCGCCGAGTAGCGCCTCGCGGCGGCGAGCTCCACCTCGCCCACGGCCATCTTCACCGCTTTCCCGTCGGCGGGGACGGTGTACGTGCCGGCGATTTCGAACTCGACGGAGGTGCCGCGTTTCTCGACCTGGCGAATGACCTCGCGGGCCCGAAGGACGTTGCCCTGGTAAAGCTCCTGAGCCTTGGCGGCCTTGCCGCCGGCTAGTCTGTTGTAGTCGTACTGCTTCCTCTGGAGGCTCTTCATCCGGCTGCGGGTGGGTTCGTTGGCCAAGCGGGAGCCGAAGGGCGCGTTGCGCCGGTAGTACTGATTTGTCTCGGCCTGCTGGCGCTGAGGGCGCTGACGTGCTCCGGCCACCTGCCTTGCCGTGGCCGAGTCCACGTACCAGGGCTTGAGCTCCGGCTTCTCGCGGACGAGATACGGTTGGATGGTCGACAGCGTGAACTTCGCGCCCGACCAGTCCTCGCCCGTCGACTGCTGGACGACGGCCTTGCAGGCGACGCCTATTTTCTCGCGCTCGGCGTCGGCGCGGGCGTCGTAGGCGGGATACCAGCTTGCCCCGCTGACGAGGTAGCTCACCGAGAGCTTCGCCCTGGCGGGGGCGTCGGACCCCACCTCGACGACGATCTCCCGCTGCTCGAGGCGCGAGCGGCCGCGGAGCTCGGCGCAGGCGCGCTCCTTGGCCTGCAGGTCAGGCCCCAGATCGCGTATCCTCCGCTCGACCTCCTTCGTCTTCTTGATGTTGTCGGCGAGCGCTCCTCTCAGGAAGTCCTTGACCTCGCGGAGCTCGATGAGCTTCACCTCGCGGACCGCCGCCTCGTGGGGGATCTTGTCGAGTTTCCAGACGGTCAGGCCCATCAGGTACTTCTTCTCCAGCGCGAGGGCCGAGAGCTCCCCCCGCATGTCCTCGACCTGGTCCTTCAGCCTGGTCACCTCGTCCTCGGCGTTGCGGACCTCCTCCTTCGTGGAGCGCGCGAGGTAGACCGTCTTCGACGTCACACCCAGTATCCTGGCGCCGTCGGAGCCCGTCAGCTTCGCGCGTATCGACTCGGCGTCGATCCAGGCAGGCAGGCCCTTGAAGGCCAGCCGCGCCGTTCCGCGCGCGAGGTCGACGGCCGCCTCGCGGCTCACGTAGGCCCACTCGGGGTACACGGTCACGCGGACTATTCTGGAAGGCACCCCCTTCGCTTCTCCGGGCGCCTCGGCGCCCCGGCCCCCTGACGCCGCCATCACCAGCAGCCCGAGCGTCGCGAGAAACCCCATCCTCAGCCTGTCACCCATGCGTCACCTCCTCCTCCGAACGGCGCGATTGTACCACAAGGACGTCCGGGCCGGCCAGCCCTTCAGGTGAGAAGGCACTTGTCGCGGGGAGCTGGGGGGCAGAGGGTGGCCGCCGCCGGGCGAGCGCGTGTCCCCGGGCTACTGGGGGCTACTGGCCCTGCCTGATGATATCGCGGACCCAGTTGATGACGTCGCGGACGGCGTCGCGGGTGTTGGTCTGATCGCGGATGATCGCCTCGATGTTGCGGACGTTCTCGCCCACGTCGCCGTAGAGCTCCTTGCGCTTCTCGTCGGCGTCGATGATGAGGAACCGGTACATCCGGCTTTTGCCGATGTTGGGACCCGGCACCTTCCTGCGGTCCTTCGCCTCCACCCAGTAGAGGAGGGTCTTATCGATCTCGAGGTTGAGGGGCATGAGGTCGAAGTACCGCTCGCCGGTGACCTCCTTGCCGGTCCCGACGTTGGGGAGATCGATGTATGTAATCTGCGCGCCCTCGTCCTCCATCCGCCAGGCCAGGCGCACGTCGGCCACGCCGTAATCGTCCTTTATCTCGAACCTGACGGGCCAGTTGGCAAACTTCGCGACGGTCACGTCCTTGCCCGGCTTGGTGATCTTCACCCGCGGCGAGGTGTCGGCCAGGGCGTCGACCCGGTAGCGGACGGGCGCCGGGTTGTCGAGCCCGTGCTCGTCGACGACGCGGATGGCGTAGTCGCCGTCCTTCTCGACGACGAAGGAGCCCGTCAGTTCCGAGATGGTCCGCTCGCCGTGCGCGTCCTTCACGGTCCTGGGCGCGACCTCCATGCCGACCTCCTGGAAGTCGTCGCCCTTCCGGATCCTCAGGCTTCCCTTGTCGACCGGCTTGTTCGCCGTTGCGTAGACGTCGATCTGGGTCCCGGCGAGGGCCGTTACGTCGCCGACGTCGGAGGTGCGCTCGCCGAGCCCGGTGTACTCGGGGTACTTGTAGGTGATGCGGATGGAGCTGACGCTCGGCCGGCTGAGGACCCTCACGTCGTAGGGCCCGACCGTGTCGTCGTAGACCTTGACCCTGAAGGATATGGGCTCCATGACCTGGCGTATGCTGCCCCTGAATACCTTGGGGCTCCTCTCGGTGGGAGCCATCTCGACCTTCGCCGTCTCGCCGGGGGCGCTGGCGACCCAGAACTCGATGGTGCCGTGGTCCGGAACGTAGCCGTCGACGGTGGCCTCCACCGAGACCTTCTCGCCCCGGGCCACCTTGAGCTTGGAGGGGAAGAACCTGACGTCGAGGATGCGGGTACGGGTGGGGTACTTCTCCTCGGCGAGCGCGAGGCGCTTGAGGAGCGCCTTGACGAAGTCGGGCTGCGTGGCGCCGAAGCCCAGGGAGACGACGATCGCCACCACCGCGAAGATGCCGACCTTCTTAAGCGTCGAGAGCGAGATGACGTCGGAGAAGTTCATGCTGCGCGTGAAAGAGATCGTGTCCTGCTCGAGGGCCTCGATCAGTTCCGCCGAGCCCACATACTCGCCCGTGGCCCGGGCGAGCTGGATCGTGGAGATGAGGCGGCCGTTGAGGTCGTCGTGACGACCCTCCACGCGGAGCGCTATTTCATCGTCGTCGAGATAGCGCGCCGCCTCCCTGATGACGTAAGTCCACGTCTCGTAGCCGATGACGCCCAGCATGGCGATCACCAGGATCAGCCGGCCCGTCCGCGAGAGGGCGAAGAACCAGTCAATCAGGAAGAACGCCGCCAGCAGCAGGAAGAGCGTCACCACGAGGCGTGCCGCCCCGGCCGTGACCGCGACGTACCGCTCGCGATTCCGCACGTCGTTGAGGCGTCTCAGCAGTAGGGTTACTTCCGCCACTGTCCCGTTGCGCTCCCTAGCAGAGATCCGCCCTCTTCCTCACGAACCACTCGATTCCGAAGAAGAGGGTGAAAAGTATGACCATTATCGGCGCGTCCCAGAGGGGATCCTCCAGGCGGATCTTCGTCTTCTGCCTGCGCTGGTCGATGGACTCGGCCAGTTTCGCCAGTCCGTCGACCCTGTAAGCCTGGCCGCCGGAGCGCCCGGCTATCTCGCCGAGCAGCTCCCACTTCATCCCGGGATTGTCGAACTCGATCCTGGGGATGACGACGTCGAAGTCGAGCTCGGCCTCTTCCTCCGCGTTGCGGAGCGTCAGGCGGTGCGGGCCCTGGCCCTGCGTCTGGTACTCGCCCTTGTACATACCGGGCGTCCCGTGGACCAGGTTGAGCGTCACGTTGTGCGACTCGGCCTCGCCGGCGTGAACCTGGGCGATCACCGTCTCAGAGGTCATCGGGCTGTAGGACGGGTCGAGGACGCGGGCGGTGATCTTCGCCTTGTCGCCCACGGCGTAGGTCTTCTGGTCGGTGTTGAGCTGTATCCTCTTCGACTCGCCGAGGAGGTGGGCCATGGCCAGGTACTGCACGGCCTGCCCCCAGAAGCGGCGGTACTGCTCGGGGCCGGGCTTGTAGCGCCACGTCCAGATCTCGTCGGTGCCGACGTACATCGTGCGCCCGCGGCCGAACCGCTGAACCGCGACCACCGGCATCGGCTGCCCGGACTGGGTGCGCTCGGAGTCGTGAACGACCAGGGCCGAGGCCGCTGGTTTGAGCGCGATCGCCTCGTAGTACCAGTAGACCTCCGGCATACGCTCCCACTGCTCGGCGTTGACGTCGGGATCGATGTCGAGCCGTGTGATCGTGTGCTCGCGCCCCTCCGCGGAGAGCTTCAGCTTGAAGGGCTCGGGGGGCGCCGAGGCCATCTGGTCGCGCCCCGAAACAGTCGGCTGCGGCTCAATGGCGACGGGCAGGAGGTCCAGGAAGCGCACCTCCACGTCCTTGCCCTCGGGGGTGAAAGTTATGTCCTCGTACGTGTCGGGCATGTTGTTCTTGCCGGGGATGAAGAGGATCGATCCGCCGTCCGCCTCGACGAAGTCGTACATCATCTCGAGGTCGGTCTCGGTGAAGAACTCCTGGGCCACATTGCCGAGGATGATGAGGTCGAACTGGAAGAACTCCTCGCGTTCGGACGGGAAGTGCTTGATGTAGTTCGACCCCGGCATGGCGACCTCGGGGTCGGCGGAGCGCTGCATCGTTTTGAGCTCCACCCGCTTGTCGCGCCGCATCGCGTTCTGCAGGTAGCGGAACTCCCAGCGCGGGGGGCCCTCGACGACGAGGACCTTGATCTTCTCGTCGATGATCTTGATGTCCTTGGAGCGGGAGTTGTTCTCGGAGATCATCTCCTCCGGGCGCGGGTCGATCTGGGCGACGAAGCTGAATGTCCCCGTCTGCGTCGGGGTCATGTGCAAGATCTCGGTCTGCTCGCCGAGCTCGCTGAAGGTGATCTCCTTCTCGGTGACGGCCTCGCCGCCGGCGGCGGACCCCTGCTTGCGGCGCAGGAGCTTCAGCGTCGCCGAGCGGCCCTCGTAGCCCTTATGCTTGACGCGGACGAAGATGGGCACGCGATCCTCGACGAAGACGACATCCTCGGCGAAGATGTAGCTGATCTGGATGTCCTTTGCCTCCGGGAGCCCCACGCCCACGGGATATATCGGGATGCCGATCTCCTCGGAGGTGATGATCGGGTCCTCGCCCTTGTTCGAGCCGCCGTCGGTGAGCAGCACCACGCCGGCGATCTGCCGGCCCTTCATCTTCTTGACCAGCTCGCGCAGCGACGTGCCGACGTTCGTCGTGAGTCCCGCCGCCTCGAGCTCCCCGATGGGGCCGCCCGCATCCTCCATCGACCGGGGCGCCACGGGCCTGATCCCCGAGTCGAAGCCGTAGTACTCGACCCTGAAGCGCTCCTCGAGCCTCTTGATGAGGTCCAGCTCCTTGTTGGCCATGAGGCCCTTGACGACGTCGATCCGCTTGATCCGGGCGAGGTCCTTGCGGTCGGCGTCGGAAAGGCGGACGGCCTGATCGGTCATCCTCAGGCGGCCCACGGCCTTGGCGGCGAGGGCTATCTGCTCGGCCTCGACCCGGCGGTCGTCGAAGTTCATCGAGTCTGACTGGTCGAACATGATGACCACCGAGCTCTTCACAACGTCGGACTTGACGACCTCCATCACCGGGCCGGCGAGGATCGTGAGTATCACCGCGCACCCCAGGAAACGCATGACGCCGAGGAATATCTTCTTGCGGCGCCTGACGTACTGGGGCTCCTTGCGGTAGAAGTGGGATATCAGGGCGATGACGGCCAGCGCCGCGAGCACGAAGATCAGCTTCTGCATCTTCGTGTCGGCGTTGATCCAGCGGAGCGTCCACTCCTCGACGTCGCCGCCGGCCGACTCACCCAGTCCGAAAAGCCAGTTCAATCCAACTACTCCTTTGGCGCCCACCTGGCCGCCAGGAACGACTCCAGCAAGAGCAGCACGCACACCAGCGCAAGCAGGTAAGGCCATAGCTCTATGCCCACCCGCTCGCTCGTTATCACCGACTTCAGATCCTCGCGCGAGTCCACGAACTTGAAACTGAAGTCGGGGTATCTCTTCTTCAGGTCGTCCTGGGTGAGCTGGTCCAGCAGGCTCTCCTTGGTGTTGCAGTTCGCCGCGAAGACGACCGTCTCCTCCGGGTCCTTCTGGAGCGTCAGCGTGTAGAAGCCCTGGAAGGGGGTCTCGGCAACCTCGACGTAGGCCCACTGCTCGAAGGGCGTGGGCTCCATCGACATGCGGTTGCCCTTCGGCCCGAGCACCGTGCACTGGACGTTTACGTCCTTCAGGTCCAGGGGCGCCCGTATCGGCGCGTGGACGTCGATGTTCCTCTGCGCCCGGGCGCCGGTGGTGACGTACTCGACGGTCCTGCGGGCGACCGGCAGGAACGCGGGCCTCAGCGGGAAGGTGTTCCACGCCAGGTCCGCCGTCGAGGCGAAGACGATCACGCGCCCCAGGCCCACCTTCTTCTCGACGATGGCCGGCTTGCCGTCGCTGAAGCGCGCGACGATCGCCGGGGCCTCGCCGTCCTCGTCCTCCCTCGTCTCGGGCACCTTGAGCTCGAAGGCCCGGTAGAACTTCGGCGCGGCGAGGTAAGGCTTGTTCTCCGGCAGGCCGAAGTAGCCGACGATCGGGTGCTCGAGCGACCCGGTCGAGAGGGTGAAGGGCTCCTCCTTCGCCTCGGCGTCGCCGTAGGGAGCGGCGAGGGAGCACGGCAGGAGCGGGTCCCCGCCCGTCGAGAAGATCGAATTGTAGCGCTCGGGGTCGACATTGCTGCCGGGGAAGATGACGAGCCCGCCGCGGGCGTTCACGAAGCGACGCAGGCGCTCGACGCGCCCCGCGGGAATCTCGCCCACGTTCGCGAGCACGATGGCGTGGTAGTCGGCGTAGCGGCGCTCGCCCGCCGCCAGCGGCTGGACAACCTCGGTGCGGATGAGCGTTTTCGAGTCGGGATCGGTGTAGTCGATCGGCGAGAGGGCGAATTTGAGGAAGGCCGACTCGGAGCCCCAGCCCGTCTCGTCCTCGCCGGGCTGGCCGTCCACGATGAGCACGCGGATCACGTCGAGAACGTCGACCGACAGGAAGCGCTCGTTGTCGGCGAGCAGCCTGTCGACGCCCAGCTGCGCCCTGACCTTGTGGTCGCCGCCCGTGGTGAATCGCGTGTGCATCGTCACCGAGGCGGTCTCGTGCGGCCCGACGTCGACCGTGCGCGTTGCCGATTTCCTGTCGTCGATGAACAGGTCGACCGGCACCCCCTGCTGCGGCGTGGTGCCGAAGTTCCTCGCCGTAACCGTGAACGAGACGGGCATGTCGGTGCTCGCGAACTCGTCGTCGAGCTTCAGTCCCGTCGCCGCCAGGTTCTCGGTGCGCCCCTCGCCCACGTTGAGTATGAAGAAGGTCGACTTCTTCGATATCTCGCGTAGGCGCTCGGCGAACTCCGTGTCCTTCGGATCGGGCCAGCCGCGGGCCTGCATGTCGGTGACGAGGTAGATCTCTTTCTGTACCGCGTCCGCGTCGGCGAGCGTCTTCCAGGCCGCCTCTATCCCGGTGGCGATGTCAGTGCCGCCGCCCGTCAGGGGCGCCGCGGTCACGACGCGCTCGGCGGTGGCCAGATCGTGGACCGGGCGGGGTATCTCGCGGTCGGCGACGTCGCTGAAGAGAGTGACCCCGACGCGCGAGCCCTTCGAGAGGGACCCGATCACGGTCCGGGCCATGCGTTTCGCGATCTCGAAGCGCTCTTCGCGCCCCGTGTGGAAGCCCATCGAGTACGAATTGTCGAGCAGGATCACCGCGCCGACGGTCCCGCGCCCTCCGAAGAGGCTGGCAGCCTTGCCCGTCACCGACGGGCGCGCCAGTGAGAGGACGAGGAAGAGCACCGCGGCCGTGCGGATAAGCATGAGTATCAGGTCGCGGAGCTGCAGTCGCCTGCGGTTCTGCTCGAGAGACGCGAGCAGGAACTCCATCGCTGCCCAGACGACGATCTTGAACCGCCGCTTCATCAGCAGGTGGATGAGGATCGGCACCGCGCCGAGCGCGAGGAAACCTAGCAGTGCCCCGTTGATGAAGCTCATGTTCACCTGTTCGGCGGCTCTGCCCGTGCAGCGGCGGGCCGCACTCGATGCTCAGTCTCTCCGCCCCGGCCTCCGCCGGCCGGGGCACATCCGGTTGCTACCTCCGGGCCCAGTTGCTCTGCCTCAGCCGGCTGACGAGGTAGCTCGTCAGCGCGACGTCGAGGGTGGTCTCGGTGTTCATCAGGACGTACTCCGAGTTCTGCGTGGCGCACCCGATCTCCAGGGCCTTGGTGAACTTGTCGAGCTCCTGGAGGTAGCTCTCCTTGAGCATCCTCGGCTGGCAGAGGAGGTCCGGGTACTCCTCCAGCCCCTCGAACTTCACCAGCCCGTCGAACGGGAAGGTCAGCTCGGTGGGGTCCAGGATGTGGAACAGGATCACCTCGTGGCCCAGGAAACGGAGGTGCTGCAGCCCGCCGAGTATCTCGTCGACATCGTCGAAGAGGTCGGAGATGATGATGACGATGCCCCGGCGGCCGATCCTCTCGGCGAACTGGTGCAGGATTCGCCCCACGCCGGTTTTCTTCTCGGGTTCCAGTTTCTCGAGCTGCTCGGCGATAAGGCGAACGTGCCCCTCGCTCATGCCGCGCGGGATGTAAGAGCGGATCTCCCTGTCGAAGACGCCCACTCCGACGGAGTCGGACTGGCCCGCGATCAGGTATGCCAGCGAGGCCGTCACGTACTTGGCGTATTCGAGCTTCGACACCTCCGTCGACCCGTAGAGCATCGACTCCGACGCGTCGAGCAGGATGTGGCAGACGAAGTTGGTCTCCTCCTCGTACTGCTTGATGTAGTACTTGTCCTGGCGGGAGAAGACCTTCCAATCGAGGTGCCTGAGGTCGTCCCCGGGCACGTACTCGCGGTGCTGGGCGAACTCCACCGAGAACCCGTGGTACGGGGACTTGTGCATCCCCGCGATGAAGCCCTCTACGACGTAGCGGGCCTTCAGGTCCAGCCGCTCGATCTTCGAGAGCACCTTCGGGTCGAGGTACTTGCTTACCTTGCTGGGCGCCTGGGCCATCCGCTCACTCCCACACGGCTCCGCGCTCGGCTAGTCGAACT
>Ga0272442_10009966_pt1 | contig 11769 bp, 9 predicted proteins | sample SSMForm2O_FD_200262 | JGI IMG/M metagenome (GOLD analysis project Ga0272442, IMG submission 200262) | Marine sediment archaeal communities from Little Sippewissett salt marsh, Falmouth, MA, United States - SSM-Form-2O | ecosystem: Environmental > Aquatic > Marine > Wetlands > Sediment ...
TTTGAGCAGATGAACACCAGCCTGGAAGCGTTTTTTGCCCTTCATGACCTGTCTGCAAGAAGTGCAGATTCAGTGCTCTGCTTCGGTGAACTGCTTTCAACACTCATTATTGAACAGTACCTTCAGCATCAGGGAATATCATCACGCCTGTTTGATTCCCGCAGCATCATTGTGACTGACAGTTCGTATACCAGGGCCAGACCTCTGATGAAAGAGACCGCAGAGCGTATACGAAGACATATTCTGCCGGCTGTCAATGACGGGGACGTGCCGGTGTTTCAGGGGTTTATCGGCGCCACACCCGACGGTGTATACACTACTCTCGGTTTCGAAGGCTCCGATTATACTGCAGCCATTGCCGGGGGAGCACTACATGCTGAATGTATTGAGATTTGGAAGAACGTACCCGGCATTATGACGGCTGACCCCAATGTAGTAAAAAATGCATATACAGTGCCGGCTCTCAGCTTTGACCAGGCATCGGAGCTGACCTTTTTCGGGGCCAAGGTGCTTCATCCGTCAACTATGCGGCCTGCCCGTGAAAACGGTATTCATATGGCCATATATAATACAATGGATCCTCAGGGGCCTCACACAGTACTGCTGCCCGGGCAGGAAGACATAGGCGATTATGCATCGATTACAAGTATGACAGATATTGCAATGCTTCGTTTGAATGTCAAAGAAGCATCTGATGCGTACAGGATCAGTGCCGGCCTGGAAATGCATGGTATGGTCGTATATATTACAGAAATAATACATGAAACATTTCAGGCGTTTGTCAGCGATGACGAAGCCGCATCCCTCTGCATGCAGGAGGAGGAGTATTGTGAAAACGCCCGATGGAAACAGGGCCTTGCACTGGTAACTGTTGTCGGAGCCGGACCCCATTGGAATGAATCAGCGGTGTATTCACAGGTATGCCGGTGCCTTGCCAATGAAACAGTGCCCGTATATTCTGCAGTCATGAAACAATGTTCATGTACTGTGTGTGTCGATGCAGAGAATGCGGAAAAAAGCGTGCGTGCCCTGCACGCCTCTATGCTGTCACCTGTGCCATGATTCTATGAAAGGAAAGATGTATGAAGATCGCTTTGATCGGATACGGCCAGATGGGGAAAATGATAGATTCAATAGCGCCGGAATACCAGATTGAAACAGCCCGCCGATATGAAAAGGACAACCCTCTCAGGGATACTGCTGAAGAGCGGGACGCGCTCCGGGATGTGGATGTGCTCATCGATTTTTCCTATCCTGGTTCGGCAATAGCCAATATCGAGTGCTGCGCAGCCATGAAAAAGAATATTATTGTTGGCACAACCGGGTGGCATGATCATTTGGACCGCATAAAAAAAACTGTTGAAAACGCCGGGACAGGAATGGTGTATGCATCGAATTTCTCGCTTGGCGTAAATCTGTTCTATTCTGTGGTACGGCACGCGGCTTCTGTATTCAAAACATTTGACATGTACGACCCCTATGTTGAAGAAGCGCACCATAAAAAGAAAAAAGACGCGCCTTCAGGCACAGCAAAGAATATTTTATCCATACTTGAGGATGTATATCAGCGGGATATTCCTGTGGCAAGCACCAGGGCGGGGTACATTACCGGGCTGCACAAGGTAGGGCTTGATTCGCCGGTGGATTATGTGGAGATCATTCACCGAGCTAAAAGCCGCGAGGGATTTGCCCGGGGGGCGCTGGTCGCTGCCCAGTGGATTGCCGGTAAAACGGGGATATACGAGTTCGGCCGGGTTCTTGATCTTATACAGTCAGAACAGTGATGCCTGGAAATCCAGGGCGTATTGTTCCTGAACATCAGCACATTGGGTTTTACCCTGGCACGGCCCTGAATTATTGTGGGAATGTGCCAGGGATATCGATTAACAATGCTGTTTAAAAAGGAGGTATGATGAAATCATTGGCAGAATTAAAAGGCTGCGGCACAGCCCTTGTTACCCCCTTTACATCATCGGGCGCGCTTGATGAAGATGCGCTGCGGCGCCTGGTAAATTTTCAGATAGAAGAGGGTATAGATTTTCTTGTTCCCTGCGGAACTACCGGAGAAAATCCGACACTGTCGGAAGAGGAGCATCTTTCTGTCGTTGCGGTAACTGTTGACGAAGCCAGAGGCAGAGTCCCGGTTATCGGAGGCGCCGGCGGTAATAATACTCTCAAAGTCATCGATATGGCACGCAAGGTGGCAGCAGCAGGAGCTGACGGTATTTTATCAGTAGCTCCCTATTATAATAAACCAAATCAGGAAGGCCTGTACCTGCATTTCAAAGAAATAGCTGAATCTGTTGACGCACCGGTTATTGTGTACAATGTGCCCGGAAGGACCGGAGTAAACATTGAACCTGATACTGTTGCCAGGCTGGCAGAAATCGAGAACATCTTCGCACTGAAAGCAGCATCGGGCAACATCTCCCAGATTACGGAAGTGGCTGTAAAGGCGCCGAAAAATTTCAAGATATTTTCGGGCGACGACGCCATAACTCTTGCCATTACAGCTTTGGGCGGGTCAGGAGTCATATCAGTTGCGGCCAACCAGGCTCCCAAGCTGATGTCACGGTTTGTCGGCGCATGCCTCAAACAGAAATTCGATAAAGCCATGGAACTGCAGAAAAGGCTGTTCCCTTTAATGAAACTCAATTTTATTACAACGAATCCCATACCGGTAAAGGCCGGCCTTGCAATGATGGGCCTTATTGAGGAACAGTACCGGCTTCCTCTGGCGCCCATGTCACGGGAGAAGAAAGAGCTGCTCCGCCGGGGAATGGAAGACCTCGGTATTCTCAAAAAGCAATAGGAAATGACGCATGAATACATTGATACAGTCGGTTGAAGAATCATATACCTATACCAGTAATAACGAACCTGATGAGAAATCACGCAGAGTATTCGCTCAGTTTGTCGAGGTACTGAACAGCGGAGCAGTTCGTGCGGCTGAAAAGCGCGGCAGTACGTGGAGTGTCAATCAGTGGGTAAAGAAGGGTGTTCTGCTGGGATTCAGGATCGGAACCCTGGAAGACTATTCCATTAACAGTGAATTCCGTTTTTTTGACAAATCGACGTATCCCCTCAAACCGCTTACCCGTGAGGACAAAGTAAGAATTGTACCCGGTGGGTCTTCAATACGCAACGGCTGTTATGTCGCACCTTACGTGACCTGTATGCCGCCCATGTACATCAATGTGGGAGCTTATGTTGATGAGGGAAGCATGATCGATTCCCACGCTCTTGTAGGGTCGTGTGCACAAATCGGCAAGCGGGTGCATCTCAGTGCCGGGTCACAGATCGGCGGTGTACTGGAACCTATTGGATCAATGCCTGTGATTATTGAAGACGATGTGCTGATAGGCGGAAACTGCGGTATTTACGAAGGCGCCATTGTACGGGAGAAAGCAGTTATCGGGGCAGGTGTTATTCTCACGGGCGCGACTCAGGTCTTCGACCTGGTAAAGGAGACAGTGTACCGTAAAACTGAAGAAAAACCTCTGGAAATACCTGAAGGCGCTGTAGTTGTGCCGGGAACCAGGCCGGTGAATACAGGCATGGGCAAAGAACAGGGAATACACCTTTACACTCCTGTTATTGTGAAATACCGGGACAGTAAAACAGAGAAAAGTGTACAAATAGAAGATATCCTGCGGTGACAGGGCCTGGGATTCGCTGTTTCTGTATGAAATATCCGCCTGTATTGATGAAATATGCGCAGAAAAATTGATCAACAGGCACGGGTGGAGGAAGAATGTGAAATTAAAACCATGGGCCGGCCTGCTAATACTGCTGGCAGGAGCGCCTCTTGAAGGGCAGCAGTTTGTCTCTGTTGGATATTACTGTGCATGGAATTATCATGCGTATGCTCCCCGGGACATTATGTATGGGGGTGTTTCGCATATTGCCCACGCGTTTATCTGGCCTACAGCCCACGGTGATATTGAAAGCTACCAGGATATGCACGATGCAGAACTGGTCGAATATGCCCATGATGAAGATAAAAAGGTGCTGATCTCAGTAGGGGGATGGGGGCAAAGCCGAGGGTTTGCTTCCATGGCAGCCGATGAAACCTCAAGAGGCCGGTTTGTTAGCGGTATTGTGTCCTATATTCGCAAGTACGGGTATGACGGTGCTGACCTTGACTGGGAATATCCTGACCGCAGCGGGTCCGATTCATCCAATTATAACCGGCTGGTCAAAGAGCTTCATTCTGCGTTCCAGGCTGAGAACAAAGGATGGATCATTACCATGGCAGTTCCCTCGGGAGACTATTACGGAACAGGTTTCGATTTTACGACTCTGTCACGATATGTTGAATGGTTCGGTATTATGGCCTATGACATGTTCGGGTCATGGTGCAGCCGGGCCGGGCATAACGCGCCGCTTTTTCCGCCGGAAGTAAATAATAATGGTTCGGCACACGACGCGGTGTTGTATTTTACAGGCGCCAGGAGTATCCCACGACAAAAACTTGTTCTGGGCATTCCTTTGTACGGTATAGGCTGCCTTGCAGCAGGATACAATGCTTGGGTAAACGGCGGTTTTGCTGAATACCAGTATAAAGAAATTGTACCGCTGGTAGATGATTCATACATGATTCACTGGGATGAAACCGCATGTGTACCATACTGTACCAACACCGGCAATTCGCATTACATTACGTATGATGACACCCATTCTGTCCGCCTCAAATGTGAATATGCCGGCATGAAGAACCTGCGGGGCGTTATGATGTGGGCCCTGGGGCATGATGATACCGGGCGCAGCCAGCCGCTTCTGGAAACAGTAAGAAGGTATGTGGAATCACTTTCAGGGACAGGCCTATGTAAAAGCCCTGATACATCAGGAATCTTTACAGCAGTAAACTTCCCCAATCCTTTTAACACCTCCACGGCGGTGGCCTTCTGCCTGGCTGAACCCTGTCATGTGACCGTCCGGGTTTTTGATGTGAAGGGCAGGCAGGCGGCATTGCTCTTTAACGGTATGGGCCGCAAAGGGTGGAACAGAACAGTATTTGATGCCCCCGGCCTGCCTTCGGGCATGTATTTATATACGATTACAGCAGGCCGTATAAGACACACAGGGAACATGGCATTGATTCGCTAATTCGGGAACAACATTATGAAGACAAAAGACTGGATCTATACACATATTCTGCCTTCAGCGGGCTATGCGGCAATCAGGTTCTATTCGCGACTGCTGCGTGTAACTGTATTCGGCCGGCAAATTGTCCATGACTTGAAAGCGTCGGAGAAAACCATTGTGTTCGCAGTTATCCATGGAAGGCAGTTTATGTCCTACCGCATGTTTCGAAATAATAATCTATGTGTGATGTCTTCACCCAGCAGAGACGGAAGGCTGCAGGGAGAAGTCCTCACCAGGTTCGGATTCAGGGTAGTGTACGGCTCGAGCTCAAAATCGCCGGTGCGGGCAATGGTCGGCATGATCAAGCAGATGCAGAAGGGCGGCGGTGACGGAATTATGGCTGTTGACGGCCCCAGGGGCCCTGTCTACAAGGTAAAACCGGGTATATTGTTTCTTGCAAAGAAATTGAACGCGGTAATTGTCCCTTTTGTTTTCTCGTGTGAAAGAGCAATCATAATGAAGGCCTGGGACAAGTATATGCTGCCCAAGCCTTTTTCAAAAACTGTTGTCCTGTACGGCAGCCCCTTCTGTCCGTCAAAAAAAACCGATAAGGATGCTATTGCCGAAGAATGCCTGCGCCTGGAGACTATACTGGCCGACAGTATGAAAAGAGCTGATGCAGAAGCCGGTTACACAGAACACGAATAGATAAAACTCCCGCATAATGCTGCAGTATCTTCCTTACCGCTCCAGCTTTGATTTTGAGAAAAAACACGGATAAACGCCTGTCAAAATGAAGTGTGCTTGAAACCAACGTGCCTCATCTTGCATAAAGAGACTGTTTTCCCCTCCTGCTGGATTTTCTCCTTGATTTTATAGGAGAATAATTGTATAATATAAATTCTGGGAAAGTAGAGTGATTTTTTATAAAATGGTAAAAGAGGTTGCTCATGGGTAAGGCCAAAGTGCACAAAATAAAGAGTGTGCTACGCTCCCTTGATGAAGAAGTGGAATTCTATTTTTCCGCTTTTTTTAGTGGATCATATCCGTCAATATACCGCGATGAGCTGTACTGGAAACCGCCTACGGATGTGTATGAGACCGAGTCTGCTCTTGTTGTCGTTGTTGAACTTGCAAACATGAAATCAGATGAGGTCTCCATTTCGTACCAGGACCGGCTCCTGACCATACGCGGTATCCGTCAGGCTGAATCGCCTACGGAACAGCGGCGGTATCATAAAATGGAGATAAATTACGGCCCCTTTGAACGAAAGATTGAAATACCCTTTGACGTAGAGATTGAAAAACTGACCGCCAAATATGAATTCGGATTTTTGGAGATCCAATTGCCCAAGACAGTAAGAAATTCGGGAAAAGCCATTGAAGTTGAAGTGGAATAGAATTTTATGAATGATCAGAATATAAATATTGTACATCATCCGGGAGACTTCGGCAACATCCCTGAAGTTCCGGGAGAACTTTCAATACTTCCTGTACGCAATGTAATAATTTTCCCCTTTGTCGTAGCGCCTCTGGTGATAACCGATGAAGAGAAAATGACTCAGATCAATGAGGCTCTGAGTGACAGGAAGATTGTCGGACTCTTTGCCGTAAAGTCCGAGGAAGATGAATCCGCCGATGAAACAGATGCCGAGACCATGTATGAGACAGGCACTGCTGTCCTTATACTGAAAATGTTCAGGCTTCCCGACGGTAATATGGGATTAATGGTCCAGGGGTTGTCCAGGATACAGCTGAAGGACATTACCCAGACCCAGCCAACTATGCGCGGCAGGGTTGAGCCTATACCGGAACAGACGGGCAAGTCGGTCAAGATCGAAGCGCTGATGCGGGAGGTTATTGAACAGTTTCAGCAGATCGTAACCCTGTCGCCTGTGCTTCCAGAAGAACTGGGTGCAGCTGTCTTGAATATCGAGAATCCGGGAAGGCTTGCTGACCTCATCGCTTCAAATTTGAAGATTGACATATCGAGCAGGCAGAACATACTGGAAACCCTCGATGTGGAAGAGCGGATGATAAAGCTGCTTATACTTCTCAATAAAGAGATTGAGCTGCTTAAAATCGGCTCAAAAATTCAGTCGGAAGTACGAAGCAAGATCGATGAGGGCCAGCGGGAGTATTTCCTCAGGGAACAGCTCAAAGCAATTAAAAAAGAACTTGGCGACAAGGATGATGATACCCGGGAAATTGATGACCTGAGAAAAAAGATTGAGGCTGCTGATATGCCTGAAGAAGCAGAAGAACAGGCCGAACGTGAACTGGAACGCCTGTCCAGGATGCCCGCCCAGGCAGCAGAGTACACAGTCGCTCGTACCTACCTTGACTGGCTGATTGACCTTCCCTGGCAGAAGTCAACCGAAGACCGGATAGATATAGAAAAAGCTACACATATACTCAATGAAGACCATTACGGACTTTCCGATATCAAAGACCGCATACTGGAATTTCTGGCGGTACGTAAACTGAAAGATGATACGAAAAGCCCTGTGCTCTGTTTTGTCGGGCCTCCCGGTGTTGGAAAAACATCCCTGGGACGGTCAATTGCCCGGGCAATGGGCAGGGAGTTTGTCCGCTATTCCCTGGGAGGCATGCGTGATGAAGCTGAGATCCGCGGACACCGCAGGACCTATATCGGCGCCCTGCCGGGCAGGATTATACAGGGCATTAAAAAGGCAAAATATAATAATCCGGTATTTATGCTTGATGAAATAGATAAGGTCGGCTCAGATTTCAGGGGTGATCCTGCTTCAGCTCTTCTTGAAGTGCTGGATCCTGAGCAGAACAACAGCTTTTCAGACCATTACCTTGAAGTTCCTTTTGACCTTTCACGGGTGATGTTTATCACAACAGCCAATGTTCTTGAAACAATACCCCGGCCGCTGCTGGACCGTATGGAAGTGATCAGACTGCCTGGATATATTGTGGAGGAGAAGACCCAGATTGCCAGGAAGTATCTGATCCCCCGTCAGAAAAAAGAGAACGGACTTAAACGGTCTCAGATATCCTTTACAAAACGCGCTATACAAAAGATTATTGAAGAATATACAAAGGAGGCGGGGCTCCGGAACCTTGAACGGAATATCGGCCGGTGCTGCAGGAAAGTGGCCAGGAAAATTGCAGAACACTCCATTGAAAAAGAGAAAATCGTACCGGGAAATGTGGCTGATTATCTCGGCCCTGTAAAGTTTTTTCCCGAAATGGCCGGAAGGAAAAAGGAAATCGGCGTTGCCACAGGATTGGCATGGACACCTGTAGGCGGTGTGATTCTGTTTGTAGAGTCCACCAAGATGCATGGCAGCAAGGGACTTGTACTGACCGGGCAGCTTGGAGACGTCATGAAAGAATCGGCCCAGGCAGCATTGTCATATATCCGGTCCCATGCCGGGGAGCTTGGTATTAACAAGGAATTTTACCAGAAGAACGACCTGCATATCCATGTCCCCGAAGGCGCAACACCCAAAGACGGGCCTTCAGCAGGAGTTACTCTGGCAACCAGCCTTGTCTCCCTGCTTACAGAGCGGCCTGTCCGACATGATCTGGCCATGACCGGAGAAATTACTTTGCGTGGCAAGGTGCTGCCTGTCGGCGGTATCAAGGAGAAAGTATTGGCCGCATTGCGGTCCGGCATTAAAAAGGTGATTTTGCCGAAGCTCAATGAAAAGGATCTTGAAGATATTCCTGAAGACATCAGGGGGAAAATGGAGTTCTTCTTTGTCGAATGGCTCGATGATGTTTTTGAACTGACACTGCTCCCGGCACGGAAAAAAAGACGGGTTTCGAAAGATACTTAATATGATATATGGCCCGGCTTCAAAGCCGGTTCAGAATAGATATAACAGGTTCGGAGGAAAAGTATGGCTACACAGAAATTCATCCGGGGACAGCTCTATTTCAGGTGGATACACGGATTCATTTAACGGGTATGCTCTGAGCTGTTTTTGTTATAACGTAATACATAAATTAATTATAAATCTCAAAAGGAGTCCACTATGAGCAAGAAACGTGTGATTATTATGGGAGCAGCGGGACGTGACTTCCACAATTTTAATGTATTTTACAGAGATAATGCGGAATATGAAGTTGTAGCATTTACGGCTACACAGATTCCTGATATCGAAGGCCGGGAATATCCTGCTGAACTGGCGGGAAAACTGTATCCCAATGGTATTCCAATTGTTGCAGAAGAAGAACTTACCTCTCTGATAAAAGAACACAATGTTGACGATGTTGTATTTGCGTACAGCGATGTGCGCCACAACTATATCGGCCACAAGATTGCCACTGTAAACGCAGCCGGAGCAAATTTTGTGCTTATGGGCGCGGAAAAAACAATGGTGAAATCAAAAGTGCCTGTTATTTCAATCTGTGCTATTCGGACCGGATGCGGCAAGAGCCAGACTACACGCCGCGTCAGCGAGATTCTGGGCAAGAAAAACAAAAAGACTGTTGCCATCCGTCATCCCATGCCCTATGGCGACCTGGCAAAACAGGCTGTACAGCGTTTTGAAAAATATGAAGACCTCAAGAAACACGAATGTACTATTGAAGAGATGGAAGAGTACGAGCCGCATATCGCCAGAGGCAATATTGTGTATGCCGGCGTTGATTACGGCGCCATACTTGCCCAGGCTGAGCAGGAAGCTGATGTGATCCTGTGGGACGGCGGCAACAATGATACGCCTTTCTACAAACCCGACATGAACATTGTTGTTGTTGACCCTCACCGTCCGGGACACGAGATAACATATTATCCCGGTGAGACCAATCTGAGAATGGCCGATGTCATTGTGATCAATAAGATCGATACCGCTGACAGTGATAATATTGACCAGGTCCGAAGAAATATCCAGGAAGTAAACCCTGATGCGGTTGTCATTGAAGCTGCTTCTCCGTTGACAGTTGAAGATCCTTCGGTTATCCGCGGCAAGAGAGTGCTGGTTGTTGAAGACGGCCCCACCCTCACTCACGGTGAGATGAAATACGGCGCCGGCGTTGTAGCAGCAAAGAAGTACGGCGCAGCCGAAATCGTTGACCCGCGTCCGTGGGTTGAAGGAACAATTGCCGAGACATTTGAGAAGTATCCGGGCATCGGCAACCTACTTCCGGCTATGGGATATGGTGAGCAGCAGGTGAAGGACCTGCAGAAGACCATTGACAGAGTTGACTGTGATGCTGTTATTATCGGAACACCCATTGACCTGAAAAAGGTTATCAAGATCAGCAAGCCTGCTGTACGCGTTGAGTATAAACTGCAGGAGATCGGCGAACCGACATTAGAAGATGTGCTGAATGACTTCTAAGAGTTATTCCACAATTGTAGTGGCGTTGGGAGGAAACGCCATTACGCGGGAATTCGAAGAAGGAAATATTCATCAGCAATTTGCAAATACGCGCAAGAGCCTTGTCAGCATGGTCGACATGGTCGAGAGGGGACACAGTGTCGTGATTACTCACGGCAATGGCCCGCAGGTAGGCAATGCTCTGATACGCGTTGAAGAAGCCAGACATCTGGTCCCGCCCATTCCTCTGGGTGTCCTTGTCGCTGATACCGAAGGCGGGATGGGGTATATGATTGAACAGTCTCTGCAGAATATGCTGATCCGCAAAGGCCTGAGAAAACGGGTTGTGACTCTGTTGACACAGGTGATTGTCGATAAGAACGACCCGTCTATCATTGAACCGACAAAGTATGTGGGCCCGTTCTTTAAGGAACATGAGATTGAGCAGATAATCAGAGACCGGGGCTGGGTTCTGAAGAAAGATTCGGACAGGGGATGGCGGCGCGTTGTGCCGTCACCCCGTCCATTGCAGATTGTTGAAAAAGATACTATCAGGGAGCTGATAAGCCGCGGTACAATGGTTATCGCATGCGGCGGTGGAGGAATTCCCGTATATATTGAGGAAGACGGTACATACGAAGGTGTCGACGGTGTTATCGACAAGGACCGGGCCTCAGCAGTCCTGGCAGACGATATTGGTGCCGAACAGCTCCATATTTTAACCGCAGTAGACAAGGTTGCTGTAAATTTTGGAACTGAAGATCAAAAGGATCTCGATGTGCTGACCCGCTGCCAGGCACAGGGATATCTTGATTCAGGAGAATTCCCGGCCGGAAGTATGGGGCCCAAAATAGAAGCAGCCATCACATTTCTCGATAAAGGCGGAAAAGAAGTATTGATTACCTCTGTTGAGAACTATAATCTCGCTTTGCAGGGAAAAACAGGGACAAAAATTGTTCCCTAGAAACGCGGGCCTGTATAATGAAAGAGCGGACACTTGTTATTGTAAAACCCGATGCAGTAGAACGGAGGATCATCGGCAGGATCATACAGAAAATTGAAGATGCCGGATTTACTATCCTGGCTCTGCAAATGGTCCGGCTGACCCGGAAACAGGCCAAGTCTTTCTATAGTGTACACCGGGACAAGGAATTCTTCCCGGGCCTTGTCGATTTTATGATTTCAGGGCCGTGCATTCCATTGCTTGCCGAACGTGAAAACGGCGTGGCATGTATGCGGAAGCTTGCAGGGAAAACAGATCCTGCCAAAGCCGGCCCCGGTACTATCCGGCATGAATTCGGGGAATCATTGCGAAGAAACTGTGTGCACGCATCGGACGGCCGGGACACGGCACGTGCAGAAGTGGAATTCTTTTTCAGTT
>Ga0272442_10009967_pt1 | contig 11769 bp, 7 predicted proteins | sample SSMForm2O_FD_200262 | JGI IMG/M metagenome (GOLD analysis project Ga0272442, IMG submission 200262) | Marine sediment archaeal communities from Little Sippewissett salt marsh, Falmouth, MA, United States - SSM-Form-2O | ecosystem: Environmental > Aquatic > Marine > Wetlands > Sediment ...
ACCAACGGCGAGAACTTCAACCATATTCCGGGCGGCTGCAACGTCTTGTACATGGACGGCCACGTCGAATTCCAGAGGTATGAACAGAACGGCGAATTCCCCGTCAACGGCACAGTGGCCTTGCTGGTCGGACTGACAAACAGCTAAGCTGACCGAGGAGCGGCCTAACAGGCCGCTCCTCACGGCCTTTTCGCCGTAGCCAGCAACGGTTTCAACGCCAGCGTGTCGTGTTCGTTGAGGCCCTCGTAGCCCAAACACAGGCCCAGGACGCGCTGGCGGGTCAGCGAGACCACCGAATGCCCCACGAAGGCTGGATGGCGATAGACGCTGAAGCGTTGGCCGAAACGGCGGCAGATATCCAGGCGTGGGTCGACTTCGCAAAGCAGCAGTGGGCCTCCGTCAGAACTGACATATCCCCCATCGAAAGCGGGCTGGACCTGACGCCGTCCGAGCCTTTGGAATGCCATCTGCTCCGGTATACACTGCGTTGTCAACAGGCCGTTCCCTTTTTCTTGGTGTTGAGCGTTTTGTCTACAGCTGCTTAGTGCCAGGAACGGCCTTTCGGCATCCGGAGAGGTGGTTGTTCCTGGCCAGGTCCTTTTGAAACGCTCTCGCTCGAGGGAAGGGTCTCCGCATGATTCGACACATCACTGTGATTACGGCTTCTTCACTTCTCTCCATCGGCGCGGTCACCGTAGCAGCCGAATCGAAAAGCGAACGCTTGTGGTATGCCCAGCCGGCCGAGAAGTGGGCCGAGGCCCTGCCGCTGGGCAACGGCCGGCTTGGCGCCATGGTCTTCGGCGGCGTGCCAATGGAGCACCTGCAATTGAACGAAGAGAGCCTTTGGGCCGGGGAACCGGTTGATGTCTATCCGAAAGGCTTCAAGGAGAGCATGGCCCAGGTGCAGCGTCTGGTGCTCGCCGGGAAGATCGGCGAGGCCCGGGCCCTGGGCTTGAAGGCCCTGACGAAGTCGCCTACTTCGTTTCGCTCCTATCAGCCCCTGGCCGATCTGTGGATTGAAATGGGCCACGACGAGGCTGTCTCCAACTATCGCCGGGAACTCGTCCTGAACACCGGCGTGACGACCACGCACTATGGTGTGCGGGATGTGGTCTATCGCCGCGAGGCCTTCATTTCGGCGGCGGATGACGTGCTGGTGCTTCGCTTGAGTGCCTCCAAACCGGGGAACCTTGACGCGAAGATAGGATTGAGCCGCGAGAAGGACATGAAGGTCACCGCGGCCGGAAATGACCGTCTGCACATGGATGGGCAGATTGTCGACGTTGCCGCGCCGAAAGGGTATGACGACAATCCCGGCGGATCGGGCCCGGGGGGCGCCCACATGCGTTTTGCCGGCCGCCTGCTTGTGAAAACGGCTGGCGGGGCCGTGCGCGCCGATAACGAGGCCTTGGTCGTAGAAGGCGCGGATGAAGCCGTCATCCTCTTCACCGCGGCCACGGACTACTCTCTCGATGAGATGGGCTTCGATCGCACCATCGATCCGGGCGAAGAGGCCGCTGCCCGGCTCGTTGATGCAGCCGACAAGACCTGGGCCAGGCTGCATGCCGACCATGTGCATGAGCACCGCGCCCTGTTCGAGCGCGTGTCCCTGGACTTGGGGAACGGCGACGCGGACGCGTTGCCGACCGATCAGCGTTTAGCGAGGGTGAAGGCGGGGGCGTGCGACCCTGGGCTCGTGGCCCTGTATTTCCAATACGGGCGCTACCTGCTGATGTCCAGTTCCCGCGCTCCGGGACGCCTGCCCGCGAACCTGCAGGGCATCTGGAACAAGGAAATGTGGGCGCCGTGGGAAGCGGACTACCACCTGAACATCAACCTGCAGATGAACTACTGGCCGGCCGACGTCTGCAACCTCTCGGAAACGGTGGCGCCCCTTGGCGATTGGCTTGGGCAACTCAGTGAACGCGGGCGGGCAACCGCGCAGAGGCTTTACGGCGCTGGTGGCTGGGTGGCCTTTCTATCCACCAACCCCTTTGGCCGCACCACGCCGGCGGGATCGAATGCGGCATCGCAGTTTCAGAACAGTGTGCTCGATCCACTGGTTGGGGCATGGATGGCCATGACCCTATGGCGGCACTACGAGTTCACGCTGAACCGCGCGTTCCTTGAAAAGGAAGCCTATCCCGTCTTGAGGGGCGCCTGCCGATTCATCATGGACTACCTGGTCGAACACAACGGGATGCTCGTGGTGGTGCCGTCCACGTCGCCGGAGAATCAGTATATTCAGCCCGAGACCGGCCGGCCCGTGCGCATCACCTGGGGCTCCACGTACCACATGATGGTCGTGCGTGCCGTGTTCGAAGCCGTCATCGAAGCGTCGGGCATTCTGGATGCCGACGAGGAACTACGCACACAGCTTCAAGCCGCCCTGGCCAAGCTCCCACCGATCCAAGTCGGGGAGGACGCCACCATCCGGGAATGGGTCGAGGACTACAAGGAACACGAGCCGGGCCACCGCCACATGTCACACCTCATCGGCTTCCATCCATTTTCGCTCATCACGTCGGACAATGAAAGGCTCTTCCGCGCGGCGCAAAAAACCATCGAACGTCGCCTGGCCCATGGCGGGGGGCACACGGGATGGAGTCGCGCCTGGATCGTCAATTTCTGGGCCCGGTTCAGGAACGGCGGCCGCGCATGGGAGAACCTCCAGGCGCTGTTGGCGAAATCTACCCTTCCCAACCTCTTCGACACCCATCCGCCCTTCCAAATCGATGGCAACTTCGGCGGCACAGCGGGCGTTGCGGAGATGCTCTTGCAGAGCCATGCCGGCCAGGTTGAACTACTGCCCGCATTGCCGGCCGCATGGCCCGAGGGCCACGTGACCGGCTTGCGCGCGCGGGGCGCCTTTGAAGTCGATATCAAATGGCGAAACGGTGCCTTGCGGGCCGCCACGCTGAGGTCCCTTGCGGGCCGGCCGCTCCGCATCCGCTACGGCGACATCGTGCGTGACTTCGAGACGGTTGCCAAACAGGCTCTCGAGCTCGACGCGGGCCTCCGTTTGCTTCCCTAGGCGCGAACGGAAAGGGGGAATCTTCCGCTTCGGTGCATGCGGTCTCTTGCGCGGATACACGGCATGTGCAAGAATGTGCTCATGAGGGGTGTCGTCTTCTCGCTGCTCGTGGCGGATACTCAAGGCAGAGGGTCAGAGAATCAGGCCGTCTCGAGTTGTGTCCGTGCTGTCTCTGGCCGTCGCGACTGATAGAACCGGAGGAGAGATGGGCATGAAACGGTTACGTTTGGGTGCGTTGGCCGCGATCGTGATCGGCACTTGGGGATGCCCGCCGCCGCCGGAGGAGTTTTCCGAGGAACATCCAGCCTACAGCATGCACGACCTGAAGCTCTTCGCCTTGGCGGCCGCGCCGGACCGTGCGGACTTGGGGACGACGGTGATGCTGCAGGCGATGGTCACGAACGGGCGCCGGTCTGTTTCGGAGGCGGCGCAGTTGGTGTTCTCGGTGGACGATGTGGAGGTGGCGCGGGAGGCGATCGCGCCGTTGGTACTGCGCGATGAGCTGTCGGTGGTGGCGTCGTGGGTGGCCGCGCCGGCCGGCCGGCACGTGGTGAAGGCGGAACTCGAGCTGGGGGACGACTTGGTCATTGACCGGAACTCCGGCAATAACGCAAAGACGATCCTGGTGCGTGTCGACGGGGAAGCGGCCCCGACGCCTGAAATCGAGTTCGATCTCGATGTGGTTGGGGACGCGCCGGTGGTGGGGGATCCCGCGCTCCTGTCGATCACGGCGCGTAATCCCAGTTTCGCGGACGTGGGCGACGTGCCCATGGCGTTCTACATCGACGGCTCGCTTATCGGCGAGGACACGATCGAGGCCCTCGATCCGGGGCAAGAGCAGTCGTTCGCGGTTCCCTGGGCGGCCGTGACGGCCGGGGATCACAACGTGGTGGCCGTGGCGAGTGTCGGCGCGGAGTATGGGCTTCCGGTCGAGGAGTTGGTGGCGAGTTGGTCCGTGCCGGTGCCGGCGCCGACCACGTTGTACTCGCTGTTTGCGTTGGACCATTGGGTGTCGATCGGGCCGCGTCTTCTGCCCAAGAGTTCGCCGAAAAACTCGGTGGGCCGCATGAACAGCCTCGCCTTTGATCCTGTGGATTCGAGCGTCATGTACGCGGGCGGCGCCGGCGGGATCTGGAAGACGACGAGTGGGGGCGATGACTGGACGGCCGTTGGGGACAAGCTGGCGCGGACCGACGCGATGGGACTGGCCGTGGATCCGGTGAACCGCCAGATCGTGTACGCCACGACAGGTTTCTGGGGCGCGCTGAACAACGCCCCGGACGCGCCGATCCTGAAGTCCACGGATGGAGGCACGACGTGGCACGTGTTTGCCAGCGGGCTGATTCAAGGGGCGGGCCCGATCGTGGTCCGGCGACCCACGGCCGGTTCGGTGGTGGTCTACGTGGCCAGCAACCGCGGCCTCCGCCGCTACACGAGCGCCACGCCCGGCGCCACGACGAGCACGGCCGCACAGTGGCCCTGTATCCATACCGGTTTGATCCGCGACCTCGCCGTGCATCCGACCAACCATGAGATCGTCTACGCCAGCGTGCACGACGACGCCGTGTACCGCACCAAGAATGGGACGACGGCCACGACGACCACAGGGTGGACCAAGCTGGACACGGGCGTCCCGGCCACGGTGCAGATGTCGGTGGACATCATGCAGGGCACACCGACGACCGTGTACGCATGCAATCGTGTGGCGGGGGCCGTGAAGGTCTATGTGTCCACGAATGAAGGGGACAAGTGGGAGTACCTGTTTGAGAAGAAGGACAGCAATGCGGCCAACGACGTGCAGTACAATCCCTTCATCCGCGTGCATCCGGCGAAGCACACGGTGTACTACGGCGGCGGACGTCTCTACAAGAGCGAGAAATCGGGCGGCAAGTGGAGCGAGAACGAGATCACGGGCGTCCACGTGGACCACAAGGAGCTGCGCTTCGACCCGAACGATTCGAGCCGGTACTACAGCCTGAACGATGGCGGTATCTGGCGGTGCGCCGTGGTGGACGGCAAGAAGGACACGCCGACGCACCGTAACTACGACCTGCGCACCACGCAGTTTTTCGACATCGATTGCTCGCGTACCTCGAGCAAGGTAATCGGCGGCACGCAGGACACCGGCACGATCCTGTACGAGGGGTCCCCGGATTGGAACGAGATCCGTGGCGGCGACGGCAACTACTCCGTCATCGCGTCTTGGAATGACAAGGTGATGTATTCGCAACTCCAATTTCTGCGCGACACGGCGCGCACAGAGGACGGTGGCAAGAGCTGGCCGAAGGCCAGCAACGGCCTGCCGACGGGCAACAACTGGCGCTCGTGGATCGGCGGTAACAACACGGCCCAAATCCTCGCCCATCCCAACGACGCCACCGGATACACGCTGTTGGCCCAGGGCCCGGAGGTGTACCACACGGGCAATGGCGGGATGAATTGGGCGGCCAAGGGGCCGAAAGGCACGGCGGTTAACGGCAACGTGAGCTGGGTCGCGGTGCAGCCGGTGACCTTCACATGGTTTGCGGGCATGAACCGGGGGCAGATTTGGTACTCCTCGACCGGCGGCGCGGGCCTATGGTCGCTGGCCTCCTCGCACCCGCTCAACGTGCCCGTCAGGCGCATGGCCTTCGCGCCCTCGAACCACAAGATCCTCTATGTGATCTACGACTCGTGGGACCCCTACTACCGGGTCGAGCGGCTCGAAATGCTGGCCGGCGGGAGCTGGACCGGCGCGTGGATCTCCGACAACCTGCCCAAGAAGCACGCCCCGCTGGGTCTGCCGTTCAAGGTGTTTGCGGTCACCGGCGATCCCCACAACGACGACCTTTGTTACATCGGCACCGACAAGGGCGTCTACCGCTGGAAGAACGGGGAGCCCACCTACGCCAGTTGGACGTCCTACAACGACGGCCTGCCACTGGTGAACGTGCTCGACTTGATGGTGGATCCGAGTTCGAACCGGCTGGTCGCGGCGACCTGGGGCCGCGGGGCGTGGATGGCGATTACCGGGCCCTAAGGCCGCACCAGCGAAGAGTATCGGTACGGGAGGGTCCATTCGGATCGCCATTGCCATGACGATGTGAGCTGGGGAGGATAGTTCAATGACCCTGGGAGAAGCAGGAGTAAGGTCTCGCCGTAGGCGGGGAACGGCGGGCGGCTGGCGCCCGCCTCGCTCGCAGGGCTGAGGGCGTTCTCACGGGGGGGTGCCGGTGGGATCTCCGAGGAAGTGCTTGAAGCGGTGGTCGGTGGTTGGATCGAAGTCATGCGGGAGTTTGACGGTGAATCCAAGTCCGGAACCGGAGGCCGGGCCCGTGGGCAAGCCGCAACCGGCGCCGACCAGGCCGGGGGCGGCGCATTGGAGGTTGGCGTTCCACCATGCGCTATCGAAGAATATCGAGGCGAAAGGGAGTTGGTGGGCCTCGTGTGTGAAGAGATAGGCGCCGTCCTGGAGCCGTGGCCACAGGTTCATGAGACAGGTCCGCAGCGAGTCGTGCAAGTCTACATCGAGGAACACAAAGGCGGCTTGCTCTTGGAGATTGGGAAGCGTGTCTTCGAAGTAGCCTTTGACGAAGGAACAGCACTCGATTGCGCCGTAGCGTGCGACGTTGGCCTTGACCTCCTCGATTCGTCCGGTGTAGTCACCCTTGGCATAGGTCTCGTAGCGTTCGGCGACGAGGGATACGTGGACTCGATCATGTTCGGTTACTTCGGGCAGGCCTTCGAAGGAATCGCATACGACGAGCCTGCGGCCGATGGCCTTGCACACCAAAGACAGGCTTGCGGTGCTGCTGCCTTTGAAGCAGCCGCATTCGATCACGACGCCGGGCATCGACTTCGGCAGGGACAGCAGGTATGTGGCGAGGGCGAGGTGTTCGTGCCATCCGGTGGCGCTGGTGATCTCACGCGCGTTGCGCGCGAAGCGGCGCACGAGCTTGAGCTTGGCGGCGGGTCCGATGCCGTACTCGGCGCCGGTTCCCCGTCGCAGAAATGGATAGAGGCATGCCGGCATGGCCAGAGTTCGCGCCGTCTTGTAAAGCAGGGACATTGTCCAGACTCCTGCGATGGTGGGCCGCGACACGTTAACCGACGCGTACAATAGCATGAGCCTGAGAGGGCTTCAATCCGCCGTGTATGCATGTGTACGGGGCGTCCGCAAGGGAGCAAGGAAAGAGCCGGAGGGAAGTGCAGCAGGAGAGGTGCGGAGCAGAAAGGAGAAGGGCTTCCGCTTGCCCGGAAGCCCCTTTACTGTCTGGTGCCGGAGGGGGGAGTCGAACCCCCACGGGAGGTAAGTCCCGCCGGATTTTGAGTCCGGTGCGTCTGCCAATTTCGCCACCCCGGCTTGACTGAGGAAGTATAGTGAACGGTTGGGCACAATGCAATACAGCACGAGAAGACAAGGGAGGACTATGAGGTGCCGGACTGCATGCCCTGTGGGTCGGGGGTCAACGCGCCAGGCGGACGGCGCGCACCTGCTGGTAGATGTCCTTGCCGTAGCAGTCGGGGCCCTTCTCGCCCGTGGCGAATAGCAGCCATGGGCTCTCGACTGCATGGTGTCCGGTTGGGCGCTCGATAGTGAGTCCGGTGTGCGGGAGTTTGTGATCGGGCGGATAGATGCGGAGCAGGTCGAACGATTGGCCGCGATTGTCGGAGTGCACGAGCACCACGTCGCGCTCGAACATGGCAACAAGGTAGAGGCGGTCTGCCGTGTCCAACGTGAGCGGGCCGGAGCTGGCGAGCTTGGCGCCGTCGACGTGCGGAGGGAGCAACTCGCCAGGCAGGATCCGGCGCCACGCGGCGCCGTCGTGATGCCAAATCTCCGGGCCGGATACGGCGATCCACGGATGGCCGGCTGCGTCGCAGACGAGGCCCACGGTTTTCAGGGCATCGTCCGTGCGCTTGAAGAACACGTCCGAGGCGGGCGTGACGGGCAAGTGGATGGCCGTCCCGTCGGCCAGTGTCCATGTGTGGCCGCGGTCGTGGGACATCATGTGGCCGGCACACTTGGCGGCGCCGTCGAAGAACAGGTCGTAGGAGATGTGGAGTGCCTGGTCACGGGTGATGGTCAAGGCGGCGTGGTAGTGGGTGTAGCCGGACTTGATGTCCGGCCGGGCCAGGATGCTCGGCGCGGCCCAGTGCCCGTCTTTGGGGCGCCGTTGGTAGAGTAGCTTGCGCGGATCGTCGCCGCCGCGATAGACGATGTGGAGGGTGTCCGCGTCGTCGCACACAACACTCGGGTAGGTGGCCTGGTCGCCGAAGTCGTGCAGGCGCACCCATTGGGACGCGTCGTTGGGCCGGGCTGAGCGGCAGTGCTGGAACGGTCCTGAGTGCGGCCCGAACACGACGTGCAAGAAGCCGCGTCTGTCGCAGGTCAAGGCCGGTCCGCCGTGGTTGTCCGCGCCGTCCCCGATCTTGATGGCGTCGCTCCAGGTGCCCGAGGCGTGGTCATAGGTGGCCAGCATGGTCTGCGAGATCGAGTCGAGCCACGCGACGTGGGTCTTCCCGTCGAGCGTGAGGATTTTGTTGGTGACGGCGTATCGGGTGGATCGGGTGGAGCCGTGTTCGGACAGAAGCTTGACGGCGGCCACCTCGAGCCCGGCCGCGTTGACGGCGCCGGCCGCGGCCAGGAACGACAGGAGCACGGCCGCGCCGGTTGGTCGAAGCGCGGTGAACTCAGCACGGGCCGCGTGAGCCGGCACGGAAAAGCGATTGGGCTTCATGTTCCTTGTTCCCTCCGGTCGAGTCGCGCGCCTGATGTCTTGCCGTCGACGTGCGCAACGCCGGGGCTATTCTAGAGCGCCCTCGACGACAACGCCATTTTGTGTGGGGCGGTTGGAACTACTGGGGCGCGATGGCCGTCGGAGATGCGCGGTGGACATTTGCCGGAATTGGGCGTATAGTGAGAATTGATCGCATGTCACTACAGTCGCCGGAGTAGGGCCGGGCGCGTGAGGTGTGGCGCCGCGCTCGTCCATGGGGTGATGTGTTGCTGCATGGCGCAAGGCCACAGTGAGGGCATCATGCGGCGATGGGGAGGGTATGCAGATGCGAAGCAAAGGTTTCACCCTGATCGAGCTGCTCGTGGTCATTGCCATCATTGGCATCCTGGCGGCGATCTTGCTGCCGGCGCTCGCGCGGGCGCGGGAATCGGCGCGCCGGGCGAGTTGCGCCAACAACCTCAAACAGTGGGGGCTGATTTTCAAGATGTACGCCAACGAGGCCCCCGGCGAGAAGTTCCCGCCTGTCCAACTGGAGGCCGAGGGGAACGACATCGACAGCGCATGTATCGCGGTCACGCCACGGATTCTGTCGATCTGGCCGGAATACCTGACCGACCCCATGATCCTCCTATGTCCCTCCGACAGCGATTACACGGACGAAGAGGGTGTGGAACTACTGAAGTGGCCGGACGGCACGTGGGTGCTCAATGACATCAAAGGGCGGTGGGAAGCGGATCCGAGCTATGGTTACGTGGGCTGGGTGACGGACCGATGCGGCGACGAGCACCCTGGCAAGAGCATTGAGGACCTCCTGCCCTTGATAGGCATCCTGGGTATCGATCCGAGCGGCATTGCGGACCCGACGGCGGAGGCCCCGCTCCAACTGGTCTCCGTGTTGTTCGGTCTGATCAACGATGCCATCGACGCATTGGCGGCCTCGCCGTCGCTGGAGCTGGCCGCGTTTCAACTCGCCGACACCGACAAAGACCTGAGCGACGTCGTTGATGGACCGGGCAGCGGGAACGGCGGCGGGAATGTCGTGTATCGCTTGCGTGAAGGCATCGAGCGATTCCTGATCACGGACATCAATAATCCGGCCGCCAGCGCGAAGGCCCAAAGCGAGCTCTTTGTGATGTACGACCAGTTGTCCACCAATCTGAAGTACTTCAACCACGTCCCGGGCGGCTGCAACGTGCTCTATATGGACGGGCATGTCGAGTTCGTGCGCTATCCCGGTAAACAGCCTGTATCCAAACGGCTCGCGGTTTTCATCGGCGCCTTGGTTCAGTGAGAGCCGTCATTGCGGCGAGCCGCGCCGCGCGTACGTGGCAACGCCTTGACACGCCCCCCTCACGCACTTACCCTCAGCGGCGGGGATGCATGACGTCCTTCCCACGCCAAGGAGACCACACATGGGAACCGCTTTGCTGATGGTTCTTCTCGCCGCGGGTGCGTGCGAGGAGAACGCGGTGTTTCGCGCGGACTTTGATGAAGACAAGGCCCTCGGCCGATGGTCGGGGGCGGCGGGGACACTGGCGGCAGGGCACGATGGGACGCGTTCGCTCGTGATCCGCAATGAGGACGCGGGAGGCTCGGCCATGCGTTGGGCGGGGGTCGGTGTGGAGCGTATGGCGGACAAGCTGATCACGCTCAGCGCCGTGGTCAAGGCGGAGAACGTGGGTGAGCCGCCAAACCCATGGAACGGTATCAAAGTGATGCTGGTGCTCGAAACCGAGGAAGGCAAGCAGTATCCGCAACTCGACCTGGCCACCGGCACCTTCGACTGGACGCCCGCAATGCGGCCGATCCGGGTGCCGCGCGGGGTCGTGTCGGCGCAACTCAGCGTCGGTCTCGAGCGCGCCACCGGCGCGGCCTGGTTCGACAACCTCGAGATCCGCCTCGGCAGGCCGCACGCCGGCGGGCAGCGGGCGCCGATCCGGTTCAAGGGACACAACCAGCCCCGGCTCCGCGGCGTGATGAACGGTCCGCGGTTCGATGACGCCGACCTGCGCGAGCTGGCGCTCGAATGGCAGGCCAACCAGGTGCGCTGGCAACTCAACTGGACGCCTATGAAGAAGGCCGAGGCATGGGCGCAGGATCTCGACGCGTATGACCGGTGGCTGGACGAAGCGCTGCTCGAGTGCGACAAGGCGCTGGATGCCTGCGAGAAGTATGGGCTCAACGTGCTGGTCGATCTCCACACGCCCCCAGGCGGCCGCGCCGAGGGCGGCGTGTGCCGTATGTTTCGCGACGAGCAGTATCAGGACAAGCTGCTCGGGGTGTGGCGGCGCATCGCTGCGCGCTACGCCGGTCGCGACGTGGTCTACGCCTATGACCTGCTCAACGAACCGGTGGAAGGCTGCGTCGCACAGGGCCCATGCACCTGGCGCGAGTTGGCCACGCGAGCGACCCAGGCCATCCGGGCCATCGACCCCGGCAAGCCGGTCGTGTTCGAGCCCGGTCCCTGGGGCGGCCCCGAGGGCTTCGACGGGACCCTCCCGCTCGATGTCGGCCGGGTCATCTACAGCTTCCACATGTATAAACCGCACGCCTTCACGCACCAAGGCGTTCACGGGACGCCGGTGGGCTTGGCGTATCCCGGCGTGATCAACGGCGTGAGATGGGACAGAGAGCGGCTCCGCGACACCATGCGTCCCGCCATCGACTTCCAGCGCGAGTTCAACGTCCATATCTACGTGGGCGAGTTCAGCGCGATTCGCTGGGCGCCCGACAACAGCGCCTACCGCTATCTGCGCGACGTGATCGACCTGTTCGAGGAGTACGGCTGGGACTGGTCGTACCATGCCTTCCGCGAGTGGGACGGCTGGAGCGTCGAGCACGGCCCGGATCCGGACAACCACGAGCCCACCTCGACGGACCGCCAGCGTCTGTTGCGGCATTGGTTCTCGAAGAACCACCAGGGGAGGCCGTAGACACGGCGACTGCCATACAGACATCGTCTAAGCAATCTGGCTCACGCGTAGTCTCTGCCGTTGAGGCTGCGGACAACGGAGG
>Ga0272442_10009969_pt1 | contig 11767 bp, 7 predicted proteins | sample SSMForm2O_FD_200262 | JGI IMG/M metagenome (GOLD analysis project Ga0272442, IMG submission 200262) | Marine sediment archaeal communities from Little Sippewissett salt marsh, Falmouth, MA, United States - SSM-Form-2O | ecosystem: Environmental > Aquatic > Marine > Wetlands > Sediment ...
ACTGGCATGAGTTCACTCTGATTTATGCCGGTGTTCCGGTGTGTGAAAGGGGCTGCCACGGGTACTGTGACCGGTTATTCTCCCAGGACCACTTTGACAGTTGCCTTGCTTCGCCCTTTGAGCAGTTCAGCCGGGATTCCCGCCTTTTTATCCACAACAGGCAGCGGTTTTCCGTCCACTGAAACTTCCGCGACCCCCCGGTTGACTCCGCCGGGATTTTCAACATGTGCGTGGAGGCGGCATCCGCGGTAAAGCTTAACCACCTCGTAGCTTTTCCACTGTCCCGGTACAACGGGATCGATCTGCAGGGAATCGAAATCGGCCAGCAGGCCGAACATATGGTCCAGGGACTTGCGGAGCCAGTTGATAGAACCGGTAAAATTGCTGTAAAGGTTTCGCCCGAAATGCTCGTGGCATTTCCCGACCGTGAAATTCGATAACTGGTGCTGCGGGCCGGTGGCGATATCCGGGATAGTGGACCCGGGCAGGATTTTTTTCAATTCTGCGTAGGCCTCGTTCCCTTTGCCCAGGGCGGTCAGGCCGAAAATATAGAAACTCTGCCCATGAGTATATATTGAGCCGTTTTCGAACTGTCCGGGGATAATATCAGCGATTCTGCCCACGAAGCGGTTTTTCTCAGTGTATGGAGGGTCCAGCAGAAGGTGCCCCAGGGGGGTGTCAAGAGTGTCGATCGCCTCAAGCACCTGCCCGACCCGGCCCGCGTTTTCGGCCACCCCGTTGAACAGGGACCAGGCGTTGACATTGAGGTGAATCCTGCCCTGCTCGTTTCGCATCGAGCCGACCGGCGTGCCGTCAGGCATGAACGCATAGATATAATGGCTGCCGTCCCATGCGTTCCCGTTGATTTTTTCGGTCATTTCCGCGATGATCGAATCCATCAGCCTCACGCTTTGCTCATCGCATCGCCAGACTGCGAGCTCCCGGAACCTTTGTGCTGCAAAGACCAGAGCCATCGAGAGCCAGACGCTTACCCCCTCGCCGTCTGTGCCGACCCCGTCGAGCGAGTCGTTCCAGTCTCCGTGGCCGATCAGGCACAGTCCGTTTTCGGCTGACCTGTGCGCGTAGAGCCCTTTCAGGCTGCGGAGGGCGTGCTCGTAAATCGTGGCCTTGTTTCGCTTTCCGGTCCTGCCGCTCTCGGGGTCGAAAAAACCCTCCTTCCGGTCAAGAATTTCATCGTCCCCTGTCTCCTTGACATATCCCGCCAGGGCGTCTGCAATCCAGGTGCAGTTGTCCATGTATTTGCGGAAATCATGCGGGGCGCCCTCGAACTTGGCGAATTGGCGCATCGAGGTTCCGTCTTTGTACTGATGGCGAAGCACCGTGGGCAGGTGTCCGGCTACAAATTCCGGGTTGAAACTGTTGATCCCCATCATGTACTGAAGTGTATCCCTGTAACCGACCATGTCCATTGAAAGCAGCAGGCGACCGGATGTTTTGGCCTGGTACTTGGACCAGATATTGTGAAAGCGGTCGATTTCCTCATCCGGGGTTTTCGCCATGTGGCGGCTGATCATCCCGCTCCAGGATTCTTCCAGTTTCGCCAGCTCTTTTTCGACTCCATCGCCCTTGAGGTACCGCTGCCTGTATAGAGCAAGCAACTCCGGCGCTTTTTCGATTTCCGGGGGGATGACTCCCAGGAGAAAATCCAGCGACTGCTCCTGGCCGGGTTCGAGCCGGATATCGAACTGCATGGCGGCGACCAGGCCCAGATAAGGCTGCAGGCCCAGCGAGCCGCGGCACCGGCCTTGCTCTACTGCCCGGGGAAAGATACGGAACTGCCCGCCTCCGTTGAAATCCTCGCCGGTCATGTCGAATCCAGCGAAATGATTCTTGCTCATCAGGAACCCTGCCCGAGGGTGCGTGTTTTTTTTGTCGTTGTTCAGTCCGATAAGGCAGTTGAGTTCTTTGAGAATAACTCCCTGGTTTACCACCCGCGGATCGAAATAATGCCCCGGATAAGAATCCAGACCCCAGTTGACCGAGACAAACAGGCTCAAATCGCGGCTGCGGGAGGCCTTGTTTGTCAGTTTCAGCCTCCAGACCTCCAGGGGATCGTCCACCGGCACGAAAACCAGCAGGTCGCTGGAAATTTCGTTCCGCTCGGAGATAATCCTCGTGCTGCCAAGCCCCTGTTCGCAATGAAAGTTGCCGTAGGCCTCCTCTTCGGTGCCCGCCTGGGGGTTCATGTGCCAGATTTTCACCTGCTCCCGTTCTGTCCGCTCGCGCAGGATAAAGCTCCGATGTTCGGCTGTCCCAGGCGCTGTCGGAACATAAGATTTGTCTTTTCTGGCAGTGACAGGCCCGGCGACAACGGAATCCAGGCAGGAGAACCCAGAGCCGCTCTGGTCCCAGAAGGAGCCGTACATTCCGTACTCCCGCGAATGGTTGCTGTTCAGCAGGTGGAGGTAAGGCCTGGGAGTGGAAACCTTTGTCACCAGATGCGTGCTTCCGGTGAGGAAGCCTTCGCTGTCGCGCCGGTCTTCGAACCTGCTGTAACGCGTGCGCATGGCGTGGAGTTCTTCGCTGGAGAGCGCCTGGTTGACTGATTTACCTTGGAAAAGAGCGCGCTGGCAGAGCCGAACCAGCTTGTCCAGCTCTTCGGTTTGGTTTTCTGTCTCGAAATGATCGGAGTGCAAATCGCCGGGGGATAACTTCATCAACTTCGCTCCTTGGCTTTTTGTTTTTCCGGGCGCATTGGTCCCTGTTCAGGTATTTTAGTGTTATTAATTAGGATAATTTCTGGATCTAAATCACCTGCGAGAACCGGTAGTATCAGCAGGTGAAAGAAATGTCGGCAGAGTCTGCTGGTTATATGTATAATAAGACTAACCGGTTTAATGATAAATTGTCAATACTTTTTTTCTTTTGAAGAGAATATAACATGGCAATCGTAGGTAAACCTGCACGAAAAATATTTGTTCCGATGGAAAAAAACTATTTGATAAACAGTCGTTATAGATTATTTTCGAATTCATTATCCGAAAGCCACTTCGAATTCCGGTTTTCCCCGGCCGGATAACCGACCGCAGGCGGCTGCGGGGAAAAATGCTGTCAAATAAACAACTCCATCCGAGATTGTTATGAATATGCGCTCTGCCCGCTTTGGAGTTAACAGACAAAACTCGCAGTTCGGGTTTTCGGGAAGCCGGAGAAAAACAGCTCTCGCTGTCCTGGTAATAATCCAGGCCCTGTTTTGCGCATGCCTCGAAAGAAACTCATCCGCGGGCGATATCGTTGTCCGGCTGCAACTGCCCGCACTCTCTGATTGTCAATCGCAGACGATTCCCCTGATGTTGGTCGATGAAGACCCGAACATCGTTTTCTGCCTGGTCAAGTTCGAAAGAGTATACGCCAGCCAGGATGAACTTCTGGGAGAATTTTTCCGGACGCTTGCCGGGCACCAGGTTTGCCGGGGGGCGGTCAGCCGCGCCGGAGAGTTCATTTTCCGCGATATTCCTCCCGGGCGCTACTGGGTAATCACTTCAGAGCCGGTACTCGCGGGGGATGAGCGACTGGTCTGGTCCCATCCGGTAAGGATCGGGGAGCAGGATAGTTCACAGCAAGTCGTGCTGCAAAGGAGCAATGCGGCAATGGTTCTCGATTCCGCCGACACGATTTTCTAAATATAAGAGGAGCTCTGAAAAATGGCGTTCAAAAAATATCTTTTATCTGCAGCAGCTTTGCTCTGGCTCGCTCCGCCTGTGCTGGCCATTGAGCTCGGGGAGCATCCGCGTTTGTATGTCACCGCGCAGGGAGAGGGTAAGGTGCCGGGTGTGGAGCAGCTTCGCCGCCGGGCCGCCAGGCCGGAATATGCAGGGGCCTGGGAGAGGCTCAAAAATTCAAATGCCCCGCACGAGATAGCGCTGGTTTACCTGCTCACCGGGGATACTACCCGCTTATCGCTGGTGCGGGAGGCTTTAGCCGGTACCTCGAGCCGGAGCGACCGGGTGGTTGAGCACAGCCTGGCTTTCGACTGGGCTTACAGCGCCCTGAGCGAGCCGGAAAGGAAGAGGTTCGCAGCCAGGTTGATGGATTCCTGCGAGGAGCTGGCCAAGCGCTACAGGATCCCTACGGCATACCACAATTACTGCCGCAACAGGCATATGGGCCAGGGGTTTGCCATGCTCGCCGCCTGGGGTGACGATCCACGAGCGGAGGGCCTTTTGCCCCCGGTACAAAAAGAGCTGCGGGAGTTTTTGGAGATTCTGGGCGACGATTGCCGTTTGGACGACATGGCCGGCCGGGCGGGTTACGGCGGGGGCTGGCCCGAGGGCTATGACTACGACCGCCACGGAGCTTTATATGCGATCCAGCTCCTGCTGGCCTGGCGCTCGGCAGGTCTGGGCGACTATATCACCGGGAGTAGTTACTGGCGGGACAAGATAATGTGGCTGCTCTACGGGACCGGCCCGGACGGCAGTTTCATGCTGGGCTATGAAGACAACGACTATCCGTTCGTGATGCCCCACGACCGGCGGATGATGACAGTGCTGGAAGGCGAGCTTGGCTCCGGGCTGGCCAGTTGGTGGATCGATACTTTCGCCGATACCCTGAGAATTCCAGCCTACTGGGAGTTTCTTTTCTCAGACCCGAAAGTAAAAAATATCCCGCCGGAGAGTCTTCCGACCTCCCGCCTGATCGAAGGCGTGGGTCTGGCCCTGATGCGAAGCTCATGGCAGCGTGACGCCACATTCGTGCATTTCCACTGCGGCCCGTGGTACACCTACCACCAGCATGCAGCCCAGGGTTCTTTCAGCGCCTGGCGCGGCAGGCCCCTGGTGATCGAGCCGGGAGTCTATGACGGAGAGGTGACCGGGCATTATGTCAACTGGCGGATCCGCAGTATCAGCCACAATTGCATCCTGGTGATGGACAGCGGCGAGCGGTTCCTGGGCCCGGGAGACGTGCCGGTGCCGGCCAATGACGGCGGCCAGATCATCCAGAACTGGACGCACAAGCCGGCTACTCTGGCCGAGTGGCGCGCTCAGCGCAAAATGCGCGATACAGGCAGAATCACCGCTTTCGTGACCGACGCCTCCCACGATTTCGTCACAGGCGAGGCTGCCGGAGCTTACAGCCCGGAAAAGGTCGAGCGCTGGTGCAGGCAGCTTCTTTTTATCAAGCCGGACTGGATCGTGTTGTCCGATTACGTAGTGGGCGCCAGCGCTGATTTCCCGAAAACTCTGATTCTTCATACACCGGATCGCATGACTGCCGCAGGCGCGGTGGCAGAGACCGTTCCCGATGGGGGATCGCCCCTGAGGGCGTTCAGCCTGCTGCCCGCCGGGGCTCAGCTTGAAGTGGCCGGGGGGCCGGGGAAGACTTTCACTTACGGCGGCCAGGATTGGACAGGGACCGATCCCTATAACGAGCAGTTCGGCGTTGCCTGGCGGGTTAATGTGACTGCCCCCGGGCAGAAAGCCACTACATTTGTCACGGCAATCTACCTCCCGGAGCCTGGATCAGGCGAAAGCGGCCGCCCGCAGGCCGAGTTGCTCGAGTCCGGCGGGGGGGGAACTGTTTCGCTCAGCCTGGACGGCGGAAAGTACCGGGTGCAAATCGACCCCAGGGCTGAAAAACCCTATGGACTGAGCGGGCCCGGGATCAGCTACTCTGTCTCCGGAGCCGTTCTGGAAGACGGCCTGCCTGTTGAAGGGACACCTGTCAGCCTGGCGGGGGCGGAAAATAAAAAGATCGTAACAGACAACTGGGGGCGCTACCTGTTCGAGAATTTGTCTGCGGGACAATACCGCGTTCTCCTGACCGGCACGAAGCAAGCCGTTGATATTCGAGTAACCGACCACAGTCTGGGCGATGTGAATTTTGACTGAGCAGAACCTGTTTTCAGCAGCGAGTGAAAACTCTGGAATTTCGAATATATTTATTTTTTCGAAACACCTTTCAATAATGAGCTCCGCAAATAATGATTATTGAAAGGAGAATCTTATGCGACATGGTTGCAAAGTAATTTTAACCGTTTCGATTCTGGCTCTGATTGCAGCGTTTTCTCCGGTCAGACCCTCTGCTTTCGCCCGGAGTGGCCCTGCTCCGGCCTCCTTTCGTTTGGCAGAGGATTTCAGCGGGGACGGCAGGGTTACGGTCAGTGATGTGCTCGCCCTGCTGATCGAGGGAAAGAAGTCGCCCGGTGAGCCGAGGTTCGACTACAACCGCGACGGAGCCTACAGCTTCGAGGATGTCCGCTCCCTGCTGGTCAACCTCGCCGGGAACAAACTGTCAGTCTCTGAACCCACTGCCGCCTCCTGGCGCTCGGTGGGTCCCGGCGGCGGTGGAGGACAGTTTCTGCCCACCATAAACCCGGCTGACCCGGCTAATGTTTTCGAGCGCTGCGACATGACAGGAGCCTATGTCACCTACGACAACGCCGAAAGCTGGCGCATGTTCAACCTTCGCAGCACGGTGCGTGATTTCGAATTCGATCCTTCCTCGCCCGGCACTGTTTACGCTGCCAGCACAGGCCTTTACCGCACGGATAACGGCGGGCTTTCCTGGCGGCTGATCTACCCGGACCCGGCTGATATTATCGAGGAACACATGGAGGACGACCACGCGAGCCACTGGTTCGAGACAGCGGCCGGCGTGCCGGAGGGAGAGCAGTCAAGCTCGGTCACCAGAGTCAGGGTCGATCCTTCCAACAGCAGGCACCTCTGGCTGGTTCGCTCGAATCCCTGGGGCGCACCGTACAGGGTTCTGGTCTCCACAGACCGGGCCAACAGCTGGAGCAGGCTGGTCACCGGGCTTCAAGGCAACGTGCTGGCTATTTTCCCGGGATCATGGTGGGACAGGCCGGATGAAGTGGTGATAATTACCGAACAAGAGGCTCTGCTGGTCTCTGAAACCACGGCTCAGGCCACCGAGCTCTCGTTACCGGACAGCCCGGTAGTGGCCGCTGGTGGCGGCAGGGGTGAGCAGGGAGTACTTTTCTACGTGCTGGCAAACAACAGGGTTTACCTCTCTACGGACTACGGCGCAAGCTGGCAGTCTGCCGGCGCCGGCGATCTGGCCGGCGGTGGATTCAACACACTGGCGGTGTGCGAGGGCCGGCCGGAAGTAGCCTATCTGGCCTGCAGCGCATATCCGGGCTACCAGTACGGAATATTCAAGACCAGCAACAGCGGGACGAACTGGGACTGGGTTTACAGGGCGGACGGCGGCGGTGTATTGACCAACAACCTGAACGACAAGGGCTGGCTGGACCTACTCTACGGCCCGAGCTGGAGAGGGAACGCCCTTTCTTTGGGTGTCTGTCCCACAAATTCTGATATCTGTTACGTGACCGACTACGGCGGTACGATCAGGACCCTGGATGGGGGAGCCAACTGGGACCAGGTTTATTCGCAGACCCAGCCGGACGGCTCCTCGGTGAGCCGCGGCCTGGACGTGACCGGTAGCTACACGGTTGGGTTTGACCCGTTCGACAGCCTTCATATTTTCATGCCAACTACGGATATCGGCGCGTTTCAGAGCTTTGACGGCGGCGAGACATGGGTCAGCGGTATCAGCGGGGTACCGAGCGCGTGGCGCAATACCTGCTACTGGATGGTGTTCGACCCGGAGGTCGAGGGCCGGGCCTGGTCTGCCTGGGCCAACAAGCATGACCTTCCCCGCGACAAGATGTTCCGTTACGGATACAGCGGCTCCGCCGGCGGGGTGGCATCAACCAGTGACGGCTGCAGGAGCTGGAGCTCCAGCAGTTCGGGGCTGCCCTCCAGCATGGTCTGCACCCATATCGTGCTCGACACCAACAGCCCCTCCAGCTCGAGGACTCTCTACGTCTGCGGATTCAGGGAGGGCGTGTACAAGTCCACGGACGGAGGGCAAAGCTGGAAAGCGACCGGCACGGTTCCCTCAACGAACAGGAATTACTGGCGCCTGTGCCTTTTACCGGGCGGGCGGCTTTTTCTGCTGGTGGTCCGGGACCGCCAGGGCAGCGAGAGCACGGACGGGGGGCTTTTCCGCAGCGACAACGGAGGGGATACCTGGCAGCAGGTGGTTCTTCCTGATGGGGTCCTTTTCCCGAACGATCTGATTTACGATCCCTCGAACCCTGATAGATTATATCTCAGTTGCTGGCCCTGGATGCAGGTGGGGGGCATGTACAAAGGCAACTGGCAGGTGGATAATGTCGGCGGGGGAGTGCTGCTCAGCGAGGACGGCGGTGAAACCTGGAGGCGTATTTTCCGCGAGGACGCGCACGTATACGCCGCCGCGCTTGATCCGGCCAATCCAGCCGCCATTGTGATCAACACTTTCGACAGCGCCGCTTTCCGCAGCGATGACAGCGGCGGGAATTGGTACAGGATCAGGGGATACAATTTCAAGTGGGGGTACAGACCTGTGTTCGATCCCCATCATCCCGGCATGTTTTATCTGACCACTTTCGGTGGGGGAGTTTTCTACGGGCCGGCTGCAGGCGACCCGGCAGCTTTCGAGGATATCGAAAACCTTCAGGAACAATGGCGCTGGGGGCAGAATGAATGATATAGGCAACCCGTATTCGCATCCGGCGTTCGCCGGATTTGTCTTGATTGCAGCCCTGGGGCTGATTGTATCCTGTACTGTGAAGGAATCTCCCCTGAGCAGGGCGCGCGGCCTGGCCCGCCAATCGCTGAAAATAGTCAAGATCGAGCAGCAGGCCGTTGCCTGTGGGCTGGGCTTGGACAGTGCGGGGATGCTTGCGGACAGCCTTTTCGAGCAGATGGTCAGGAAGATAGACCAGTCGCAGATCCGGGAATTCGTGCAGACCGGCGGCGGGCAGGGCAGGGAGGGGATCGAGGCCTTTCTGGAGGCCTGCAGGCCGCTTGATTTTCCCGAAGACGGGGAGGATGCGGCTGAGGCGATAATTTCCGTGCTGAAAGAGGCGCCGGAAAGCGAGAACCTTGACCGGGACCTGATGCAGGCCTACGGAGCGGCTTTCCTACTGGTTCTGGAGGGCAGGCGCGAGCTGGGGCTGAGAATCGAGGTCAGCGGCTTTCTGCTTGGTCTGGGCTGCCCGGCGACATTTGCCGATCTCGGCCTCGGGAGCGCAGGCTCTAAACGTCTGGAAGAGCTCGCCTCGCAGGCCGCCGCACGGACCGGGATGCAGCCGTTCAGCACCGGGCCGTTCGACTTTTATATCACCATGCAGAGGCTCAACGATGTGGCAAGCCGGTTCGGAGGCAGGCAGGACGCGGCTTCCATGGCCGCGAGCCTGCTGCAGGAAGAAGCGATCAAGCTGCTGCTGCCGGAGCTTCGGGCAATGGAACCGGCAGTTGTCGGCTTTCTCGGCGATTCCCAGATGGACAACCGCCATTGGTCCTCCCCGGCACACTACCCGAATATTCTCGCCGCCGTATTCGAGCAGGTAAATCCGGATGTACAAATATTCAACGCAGGTGTGGGCGGGGACGACTCGGGCGAGGGGCTGGCCCGGATTGAAAAGGACGTGGTCGCGCGCAAGCCGGATCTCTGTTTTGTGATGTTCGGCGGCAACGACTGCGCCCACTGGGGAAGGGATCATCCTTCCGTGAGCCCGGAGCAGTTCGGCGAGAATATCCAGCAGATAGTGCGCCGCCTGGACGAGGTCTCCTGCCGGGTGGTGCTGATGAGCTACCCGATGATCCCGGAGTTCGGCGAGCCGGAGCACAGGGTTCTGGCCGCGATGAACGAAAAACTGGCCGGCCTGCGGGATGAGCTGCACACCGGATGGCTCGATCCGGGAGGCTTGATCGACAGCGGAGACTCCCGCCGCCTTTTCGCGGTTGACCGGATCCATTTCAGCCCTGAGACGCACATGTTAATCAGCAGAAAAATTCTGGAATATCTGAGCCGGAACAATTAGCCGCTGAGGAGCTTTGATGTTATCCAGAAAACATCGTCTGGCCTGCTTTCTTTCTATCACTCGGTGTATTATACCTTTTTTCCACGATGGCGCTCCGCTCTGGCTGGCCAACTCGTTTCTTGGGTTTGCAGCGGCGGTCAGCCTGGTGCTGGCATATAGACCGGGGAAACACTTTTTCCAAATGATTCGTGAGGTAAGAAGAACTGCAACTGTGATACAAAATGGTAATGAGAACTAAAAAACAACAAACCGGAGGTAAAAAATGAAAACACCGATTCGAGCAGGGATAGTGGGCACGGGCTTCGCTGCCGAACTTCACGCCGATGCTCTGGTCCGCTGCCGCGATGCCAGGATCGAAATGGTGTGCGGGATCAAGGACCTGGACAAGTTCTGCGAGCAGTGGGGTGTGGAGCGCCGCACAGACAATTACAAGGAACTCTGTGCAGACCCGGACGTGGATGTGGTAGTTGTCTGCACGCCGACATTTGTCCACCGTCCGGTTGTGGTGGCCGCAGCCGAGGCTGGCAAGGATATAATCTGCGAAAAGCCGCTGGCCACAACACTCGAGGACGCCCGGGCCATGGTACAGGTTGCATCTAGCGCCGGGGTAAAGCTGATGTATGCCGAGGACTGGTGCTTTGCGCCGATGCTCAAGCGGGTCGAGGAGATAGTGGCCGAGGGCGCGGTGGGTGAAATTCTTTACGTGAAGGCCAAGGAGGTTCACAACGGCAGCCACAGCGAGTACGCCAGGAAGCTGGAATACTGCGGCGGCGGAGCGCTGTTTCATATCGGCTGCCACCCGATCAACTGGGTCAGGCACCTGATGGGCAGGGAGGTAGTCGAAGTGGTAGGGAAAACCTCCGGCGGCGGCAAATCCAACATGATACACAAAGACTACGAGGGCGAGGACTGGGGTGTGGCCCTTTTTACTTTCGAGGGCGGCAAGCAGGGCCTGGTGGAGGGCAACTATATCACGATCGGCGGCATGGATGACACTGTGGAAATCTACGGCACCAAGGGAGCGCTGAAGGTGGAGCTCACCCTCGGCAGCCCGATCCATGTCTACAGCCGGGTGGGCTATGAATACTCGGTCGAGAAAGCGGACAACCAGCTCGGTTGGACCAGGCCGGCGGTGGACGAGCGCTGGCAGCTCGGCTACCCGGCTGAGATCGATTATTTTATCGGCTGCCTGCGTGATGATACCGAGCCGATGATGGGTGCGCGTGGCGAGGACGGCCTGGCCTCGATGGAGGTTGCCTTTGCCGCATACGAGTCAATGCGCACCGGAAAAACGATCAGGATGAAGGATTTCCGGGCTTCTTGATTTTCTGCCGAGCTTCCATGCTCTTTTAATCTTTTTTCAGGAGAGTGCAGGATGAAAAGTATTTTCAAAGCATTAGCCGTGTTTGTGATTTTGCTATCCTTTCCTCTGGTTCTGTGCGCTCAGTCCGGTGATCTCAAGCTTCTCGACTGGCGGCCAGTGAGCCAGATGGTTGTTAAACAGACCCGGATTCTCAAGCCTAAGTTCCCGGTTATCGACATTCACAACCACCTGCGAAATCTCAACAATGCAAAAAAGTACCTCGAGGAAATGGACAAGGCGGGCGTGTGGAAATGCGTGAGCCTGGATGGCCGCTCGAAGGATGATTTTTACAAGGAACATCTGCGCGTTTCGCACGGCGTGTCGAAGGAGCGCTTTATTATCTTTTTCACCCCTGATTTCAGCAAGATAGACGAGCCGGATTTCGGAGTGAAAGAGGCGAAAAAACTACAAGACGCGGTCAGGCTTGGCTGCCGGGGCTTGAAAATATTCAAGAATCTCGGGCTGACACTGAAAGACAAAAGCGGCAAGCTCGTGCCTGTGGACGACCCCCGGATCGACCCGATCTGGGCCAAGTGCGCAGAGCT
>Ga0272442_10009970_pt1 | contig 11766 bp, 6 predicted proteins | sample SSMForm2O_FD_200262 | JGI IMG/M metagenome (GOLD analysis project Ga0272442, IMG submission 200262) | Marine sediment archaeal communities from Little Sippewissett salt marsh, Falmouth, MA, United States - SSM-Form-2O | ecosystem: Environmental > Aquatic > Marine > Wetlands > Sediment ...
CGTTTTGTTCCTCGACGGACGTCAGTGACGGATCGGTGTACTCGGCGAGGTCGAGGTTGTTGTAGCCGACGACCGCGACGTCGTCGGGCACCCGCGCGCCGCGGCGCCTCAGTGCCTTGAGAAACGCGGCCGCCCAGTAGTCGTTCTCCGTGACGAGCGCGTCCGCCCGGCCGCGGGTGACGAGCTCCGCGGCGATGGCGTCGGCGACCGCGGCGGGCAGCTTCTGGAGAGACGGTTGGTCGTCTCGGAATACCGGGCCGACGAGCGTGGCGCGCCCGCGCTTGATCGTTTCCCTGATTCCGCGCAGTCGCTCGCGTGCGAAGACGTTCGGCCCGATGAACGCCGCGCCGATCCTGCGTCGGCCGCGCTTCACGAGATGCTGTCCGATGAGCCGTCCGCCGTGGCGCAGGTCCATGCCGACCGTGCTGCGGCGCGCGAAGACGCTTCCGACTCCATTGAATGCGCACGGGATGCCGCGCGTGTCGGGGAGGCGCCCGCGGAACACGCCCTCGTCGGGCGCGAGGACGACGAAGCCCTGCACGCCCCGGCCCGACATCGAGTCGATGACCGCCTGCATGCTGTCGGGAGGGTCGGGCCCGGCGATGGCGCTGACCGCGATCTCGAATCCGGCGGCGCAGGCCCGGCGCTCGAAGTGGGCGAGACGGTCGAGCTCGATGGGGGGCGCGCCGATGCCCATGATGACGCTGATCAACCGGCTCGGCTTGCCGCGGAGCTGCCGCGCAGCGGTGTTGGGGCTGTAGCCGAGGTCGCGCGCGGCGGCCCGGATGCGGCGTGCCGCGTCGGGGCCGACCCGGACACCGTTGCCACCCGTGCCGAGCAGCACCTTCCCCGCGGCGACGCGCGAGACGCCCGCGCGGTCGGCGACGTCGACGAGCCGTACACGCACGGAAGCCCCCGATTCCCCCTGATGACACGTGTCATCACCCGGCACATATGACACCGACGAGAGAGTGTGCGGTCACGCGGTGCGCACGGGATGTCGTGGCGTCGGAGGGTGCCGCGCCGGGCTACTCGGGGTCGGGCCTGTCGAGATCGATGGAGACGCGTAGGTCCGCCATCGTGGCGTCTTCGATGGCCTCGATGGTCGTCAGGAGCTTGCCTTGAGCCTCGATGCGGGAGCTCGGATTGGCCGACGGGTTGCCGAGCACGACGAGCGCATTGCGGATGCGGTCGGAGAGGAACATCGCCTGGTCACGGGTCCAGCTGAGGCTGCGAGCTTTCCTGCGGATCTCCTTGACGTTCAACGTGCGGCCTTCCCACCCAACCCCACGTCACCGGTATACGGGATGGCCTCCCGGATCGCAACAGTTTTCGTCTCTGCGGGCGCACTCAGGGCTCCAGGCCGCGGACGGACGCGAGGAACTGGGGTCCAGTGATGTGTCACTTCCAACCCCTGCCTGGGACGAGTCCCGCGACGAACGTGTCCCACTGCTTGAGCTCGCGCAGCGTTCCAACCGGGAGCTTGGTACCGGGCAGATCGTCCGCCAGATGTGCCACGGGGCTGTCGGGGTGGAGGCGGAAGTCGTAGCGGGTCGGATCGACGAAGCGGGGGTTTCCCCACGTCGCGTCGCGCTCGTCGAACCTCGCACCCCAGGCGTCGAGCGACATGGCCGCCAGGCGCTTCGGGCTCTTCTCCGGTTGGTTGAAGTCGACGAAGAGGAAGCCGTCGGTGTTCGTGGCGTGGTAGTGATTGCCGCGTCCTCGCCAGGCGTGCGTGAACAGCTCGGCCTGGCGTATGTGCGGGGGGAGCCAGATGTTCATGAACATCGAGTACTTGTTGTCGCCTGCGACGAAAACGTTGCCCTCGGCGAGCGCGGGCCCCGGCAGCCAGAAATCGTTGTGCGTCTTCGGGCGCCCGAAGAGCTCGGTGCCAAACACGTCCCACTGGGCGCTGCTCTTGTGCGAGGCGCGGTTGTAGAAGTGGAAACGGACGGCGCTCTTCACATCACGCCACCGCTTGCCCACGTTCTGGTCGAAGACGATCTTCGCCTTGGGGTCGTCGGTGCCTGGCTCGTACACGATGTTGTTCTTCAGCGTCACGTGCTCGGCGCAGAGCAACTGGATTCCCTTGCCGTTGTCGGCCAGCAGGCTGTCACGCAACTCCATCGGCCCCTTCGATATCTCGAAGAACACGCCGAGCGAGTTGCGGATCGACACCGCGCGCTCGACCACGAAGTTCTCGCAGTTCACGTCCATCCAGATCCCGGCGCACTTGTTGCCGATGGCGGTGTGATTGGTGATGCGCGCGGTGCGGAACTGATGGAACTTCGTGCCGCCCATGGCCCACCCGTACTTCTTGCCGAGGACGCCGCGCCAGTTGTTGAAGTTCGTGGTGACGTCCTCCCATATCATGTTGTGGACGTCACCCAGCCCCGCGCCGCCGGTGCCGTTGTGATGCGAATGAAGGCGACGGACGGTGAGGCCCTGTGTCTTGTTGAAGGCGAACGCGCCCCCGGAGTTCCACCGCGTCTCCACGTCCTCCACGACGACGTTGTGGTTCTGGAAGAAGCCGGGCTTGCCCGGGTGGCCCAGCTGGACCGCGCACTGCCGCTGCCAGCCCTCTTCGGGGAAATACGGCGACGCGTACTGCTCGAACACGAGATTGCGCAGCACTACGTTGTCCTTGTACGCGATGCGCGCCCACTGCCTGCGGCACGTCACTTCGACGCGCGCGCGGTTGGGGTCGACGCCCTGCGCGAGTCGCAGGTAGACCTTCCTCCCGTTCTCGTCGCGCTCGGTGACGCCGAAGCTGCCGGGGAAGAGAACGTCGTGCGGTCGCTTAAAGCCCTTGTACGTCCACCATCCACGATTGTGATACGCCCGCCCGCCGCCGTGCTGGCCTTCCTTCTTCTGCGTCTTGGCGAGCTTCCTGAGGACGTACGTGTGGTCTTCCAGGATGACCGGATGCTGCCACGCGCCGTCGACGAATACCATCTCGCGCCGCTGCCCGAGCAACTCCTTCACGTTGTGCTGGCCCATGAGCCCGGCGTGGAAGCCGAACCGGTGGGGCCAGTCGTGCGACCACACGCCGTCGCCCTCGTCTTTCCACGAGGAGAACACGTCCGAACCCGAGAACTCCACCGCGCCGGGCGCCTCGCCTTCTATGACGAGCGTCGTTGCGCGGGCGACCTCGTGATCGGGGAAGCGGATCTCGAACCCGCCCTCGCGGTATGTGCCGCGCGCGAGGCGGATGCGCACGGGCGTGCCCTTCTCGAGGAGGGCGCGCGCCCGGTCATACGCCGCGCCGAACGTCTTCAGCGGATGCGCGGCGGAACCGTCATTGGCGTCAGAGGCGCGCACGTCGCCTGTTGCGACGTGAATGGCGCGGCGGACTGCGGCTTCGTCCACCACGCCGCCGGTGAGCTTCGAGAGGTCGACAGACCGCAGGGGCGGCTGGACATCCGGCTTGCCGGCCTGTACGAAGCCCCCCTTCGTCTTCGGCGGGGTCGGCGTGGCAGAGGGGGCCGGCCTGGTGGCGGGCGCGCCAACGGGCGCGGCAGGTTTCTCGGCGGGGGTGGCCGCTTGCTTCGCCTCCGACCACAACCCGGAGTCTCCGCCGTTCAGAGGCGCGCGCGTCGTTGCTGCGGGGGGCGAAGCCGCCGCGCTAACCGGTTCGGCTCGCGGGCGGGAGGGCGCGGCGCACGAACAGGCGACCGCGGCGCACGTGGCGCAAGCCATGAAGATCGGGAGCGTGTGAAGATGCATGTGTCACTTCCCTTCGGGCGGGGGTGTGGTCGAGGCGCGGCGCACGAGTTTCGAGGCAAGCGTGACCGTCTGCGGCGCCGCGCCGTCGTTCATCATTGCCAGGAGCAGGCGCGCTCCCTCGCGACCCATGTCCCGGGCGGGCACTCCCATGACGGTCAACGGCGGCGCGGTGCGCGCGCATATGGGGACGTCGTTGAAACCGATGACGCTCAGCCGGTCGGGTACGCGGATCCCCAACTCGTGCGCGGCCGACAGAATCGATGAGGCCTCGTGATGTCCGTGCGTGATGACAGCCGTGACGGGCCCCTTCAGCACGCGGCTGCGCAGGAACGCGTGCGGACGTTCGGCGGGCGCGTGCACAACGACCGCCGCGCGCAGGCCCGCCGACTTCATCGCCGCGCGATATCCCTTCAGGCGGTCGCGGACGCTATAGTGTCCGGCGTCCGCAGGCCACCAGCACGCGATCTTCCTGTGGCCGAGATCCAACAGATGCCGCGTCGCTTCGCGCCCACCACGCACGTCGTCGACGAGGACATTCGAGCCGCCGGGCCCGCATGGGCCGTTGATCGACACATACGGAACGCCCGATGCCTCGATCTCGGACAGAACATCACGGCTCGGCGGCTGGATGATCAGCGCCCCCTGGAGGCGCCACGGGAGCAGGCCAAACTCGCCGTATTCGGGGTGTGGGAACGCTGCGCAGGCAATCAGCCCCGCCGCGTTGAGTGCCCGCGTGGCCCGGGCCAGGACGTCATCGTAGATACCGCCGCCTCCGAGCCATGTCGCGTGGATGCCCTGAATGAGGACTACGCGCGCTTCGGCGCCGCTGAGCGATCGCGCCACGACGCTCGGCCGATAACCCAGCTCACGGGCGACGCGCAGGATGCGCTCGCGGAGCTCGTCGCGGACCGTGAATCCTCGATGCAGCTTGCCGTTCAGGACACGGCTGACGGTCCCCTTGTTGACGCCACAGCGTTCGGCGACGTGGGCGAGGGTGACGGCTGGACGGGCGCGGGGCATCGGGACTTCTCCTAACAACCGGTTGCTATATGATACAACACGACTGGTCGTCGCAGGTCATCAATTTCGGTCGGGTTCTTCCCGCTGCGAGAGGGACGAGATCAGGAGTCGGAGAATCCGAGCGTCTTCGCGAGCGCCGACGAGAGCTCGGCATACGTGAACGGCTTGCGCACCATGAGCACGGCGCCGGACTTGATGAGCTGCTCCGCCGATCCGTCGAACGAGTGGCCCGTCACGAGGATGACTTTCACCTCGGGGTCGAGCTTGCGCAATTCGGCGAAGCACTCGCGCCCGTCCATGACGGGCATGACGATGTCCATGACCACGGCGTCGACGCCGCCGGGATGCTTGCGGTAGTAGTCGACGGCCTCGCGGCCGTCGGCCGCGACGACGACGCGATAGCCGAGCCGCCCGAGCATCGACTTGCCGACGTCGCGCACGGCCTCCTCGTCGTCGACCAGCAGGATGGTGCCGGTGCCGCCCTCGGTGGGCACGATCGCCTGCAGGCGACGATACTCGCCGCTCGGCTGCGCGATGGGGAGGTACACCTCGACGACGGTCCCCTCGCCGGGCCTGCTGTCGATGGAGATCGCGCCGCCATGGCTCTTGACGATGCCGTAGCTGGTGGCCAGCCCCATGCCGGTGCCCTTCCCCTTGGGCTTGGTGGTGAAGAAGGGCTCGAAGACGCGCTCCCTGGTCTCGCGGGGCATGCCGGTGCCCGTGTCCCTGACCGTGGCCTTGATGTACGCGCCGGCGCCGAGCTGGTGCTCCGCGGCGTCGGCCGGGCTGAGGTACTCGATGTTGGCCGTCTCGAACACGAGCTGGCCGCCATCGGGCATCGCGTCGCGCGCGTTCACCGCGAGGTTGAGGAAGACCTGGTCGAGCTGCCCCGGGTCGCCGCGGACGAGCGACGGGTTGGCCGCCATGCGCAGCGACACGTCGATGCGCCGGTCGATCGTCCGGCTGATGATCGAGATCGTGTCCTGGATCGACTGGTGGATGTCGACGTCCTTGATCTCGAGCTTGCCGCGCCGGGCGAAGCCCAGCAGCTGCTGTGTCAGCTCGGACCCGCGTTGCGCCGCCTTCATGATGGCGCCGGCGGCGCGCGAGACCTCGTCGCCAGGGGTGGCGTCGAGCTGCAGCAGCTCCGCGTGGCCGAGAACGCCGACGAGGAGGTTGTTGAAGTCGTGCGCGATGCCGCCGGCGAGCGTCCCCAGGGCCTCCATCTTCTGCGCCTGGCGGAGCTGGTTCTCGAGCTTCCGCCGCTCGCTCTCGTCCTTCTTCCGCTGCGTGATGTCCCGCGCGATGGTGAGAAACGCTGGTCGTCCCTCGAGCTCGAGGCGGTGGCGGCTGACCTCGACGAGGATGTGCGAGCCGTCGCTCTTGAGGAACTCCGTCTCGAACAGGGGGCCGCGCTCCGCGAGGGCGACGTACCCGGTGGAGAGGGACAGGTCGATCCGGTCGGCGGTCTGCGTGAGGAGCTCCTCGCGCGAGTATCCGAGTTTGCGGCAGGCGATGTCGTTCGCGTCGAGGAACCGGCCGAGGCCATCGTTGGGGTTGGCCTCGTTGACGAAGAGGATGTCGTTGCCGCTATTGAAGAGGAGGTGATATCGCTCGCCGCTCTCGCGCAGCTCGCGCCGGGCCTGGCGCAGGCGGAGGTTGCCCAGGACGAGCTGCGCCGCGAGCGCGACCTCGACGACGAACAGGGCGACGCCGAACCATATCCATCCGCGGTACCGCCGGTAGAAGGAATAGGGTTCGTTGAGCACGATGCTGCCCGCCGGGAGCGCGCTGACGGGCACGTCGAAGCGCGCGAGCTGCTCGCAGTCGAACTTGAATTCCGTGGGCGACGTCTCCAGCGGGATGTCGCGCGCGCTCTCGCCCGACAGGATGCGCAACGCCATCCCGGCGACCATGCGGCCCTCCTTCTCGCCGCTGGTCAGCTTGCCGCCGACGATCCCGTGGCCGAGGTAGAAGTCCCACACGGCGTAGATGGGCACGGCGCAGTGCGGGGCGAGGCGTTCGAGGTTCTCCTCGTGTGAGAGCACGTGGCCGTCGCGGTCGCGGCTGAAGATGAACAGGAAGACGATCGTGCCCGCGTGAAGCGTCTCGACCTTGTTGTACAGCTCCTCGAAGGTCAGGTGCTCGAAGTAGCGCACGGCGAGGTCGGGCCGGTCCGACGCGAACACGGCGGCCGCCTTCTTCTTGAGCGCGCGCCCGGTGCGCGTCATGTCGGTGATGACGACGATCTCCTTCGTGCCGGGGTGAAGGTCGAGCGCCACGTCCAGCGTCGAGCGGATGTCGATCGACTCCACGAGTCCCGTCAGCGGGCGGGCTTCGCGCATTTCCGGCCGGTAGCCACTCACGCTGCAGAAGACGGTCGGGGCTTCACCGAACACCTCGGTGCCCGCACCGAGGACGAAGCTGAGCGCGTGGTCGTCGCAGCAGATCACGACGTCGACGGGCCGCCCCTCGTACTTCGCGGCGAGGAAGCGGGCGAGGCCGTTCAGGTATTCGTCGGAGGACAACCGGCGCGTGTCCATGAACTCGAAGCAGACCTCGGTGCGGGCCACGTCGGGTGTGTCGAGGACGCTCATGATGCCGCGGGAGATGTTGTCGGACCACGTGAAGCCGTGGTGATACGAATGCAGAACGACCACGCGCGGCGCGGCGCGAGCCGGCGACGAGGACAGCAGCAGCAACGCCGTTGCGCCGGCGAGGGCGACGATCGTGATTCGCCCGCAATGGTGCGCGGTCGGGAGGTGGAGCGCGAGCCGCTCGCATGCCGGGCGCGGTATCTGTCTCGACATGGTCTTTCTCACTGCCACCGCGCTACCCGAGCACAGGGATGATACTACTGCCCGTGTAGGCTGACAACACGCGTTCTGCTCCGCAACGGGGGCGACCGGCGCGGATCTCGGCGGTTGGTGTAGGGACGAGGGGAGCGACGGATGCGGTCTGGATGTGCGCGTGCGCGATTGCCGATGTGCCTCGCCTGCGCCCTCGCGGCGGCGATGCGTTGCGGGGCCTCGGCCGAGCCGCGGCGCCCCGTTCTCATCTCCGATCAGCGACTCGCCACGCTGAGGGCGCGCCTGCGCGCGCGCGTCCAGCCGACCACCGATGCGTACCACAAGCTCAAGGCGCGGGCCGACCGCGACCTGGACCGCGAGCCGCACGTCCTGGAGGAGTGGTACGTCCCGGGCTACTACCGGGACGCGAAGGGACACGCCTCGGCGAAGCGCGGCCTGCAGGACGACGCGAACGCGGTGTACCGCCTGGCGCTCGTGTACCAGATGACGGGCGAGGCGAAGTACGCCGATGCCGCGGTGCGCCTCGTCGATGCCTGGGCGACGCGCGTGAAGTCGACCAGCAAGAAAGACGACTCGACGCTCTCGTTCAGCTACCACTTCCCCTCGATGATATTCGGCGCCGCGCTGCTGCGGGACGCGCCGCAGTTCACCGAGGAGAAGCAGCGCGCGTTCGAAGTCTTCCTGCGCGAGAAGGCGTTGCCGCTGAACACCATGGACCGGCGTAACAACTGGGGCAACTGGGGGCTGGTGCTGGTGTTCGGCGTCGCGTCGTACCTCGACGACCGCGCCCTGTTCGCAAGGGCGGTCGAGCGGTGGCGCCGGCTCACCGACGAGCAGGTTGCCGAAGACGGCCACCTCCCCCACGAGGTGAAGCGCAACGGCGGGCGCAGCGGGATCTGGTACTCGCACTTCTCGCTGATGCCGCACACGATCGCGGCCGAGGTCGCGCGCGTGAACGGCGTCGACCTGTACGAGTACCGATCGAACCGCGGCCGCACGATGCGCATGGCCTTCGAGCGCCTCGCGCCGTGGACGCGGCGCCCCGAGACGTTCCCGTACTACGACGGTGACGCGAAGAACCTGCACGGCGTCACGTACTACAGCTACTTCGAGATCCTGAACGCGCACTGGCCGAACGAGGACGCCGCGGCCCTGCTCGAACAGCGCCGCCCCATGACCGCGTCGCATTCCGCCCCGGCGCTCACGTTCACGCACGGGGGCCTGTTGCTGGACGGGCCGCGGCCCGCCAGGAAGAAGGAGGAGCCGCGAACGCGGACCGTGACGCCGCCGCCGCGTCGCGTGACGCCGAGCGCGGCGGTCGTGGCCGAGTGGGACGAGCGGCTGCGCGCGCTGGTGCGGGGCCGCGTCGACGCGGGCGAGAAGCTGCGTTTCTATTTCGGCGCGATGCGGCAGGAGGTCGTCGCCATGGACGACGACGGGACGCTGCAGACGTCAACGCGGGGCATCACGCTGCGCATAGAGTGGCGACGCCTGAAGCCGCGCGACAAGAAGAACCTCGCCGTCGCGTGCGCGAAGGGCGACGCGCTCTCGGAGGCGATCGCGGGATTCTACTGCCTGCTCGCCGGCGACCAGCGCGCGGGAGACGAGCACCTGCGCGGCGCGGGGGAGTTGGGTGGAGCCGTGCGCGCGGCGTTTGGTGGTCCGGGAGAGCAGTAAGCAACGAGCTGGGAGCGCCGCATCCTTGATCGTGCTCCGTTCGCGGTCGTTGCCTCAGACGCCGTTCCCGATGGCGCCCAGTTGCTTCACGAACGCCTCGGGAATCTCCCCCTCGGCGGTAATGGGAACATCCCACGTCACCACGCCCCCGAACGAGTTGATGTACTTCGTGTAGGCGATCGCGAGGTCGTCCGCGTAGCGCGGCTCGCCGGCGCGCCAGTACTCACCCAGGAACGACAGGATGTGCAACTGCGCATCGTCGACGAAGCGCTCGAGCTTGTGATGGCGATGCGCCGTCGGCATCACGTTGAACTCGCCGGCGGTGTAGTCCTCGTACGGCGTGTGGGAGATCACGCGGTTCTTCACGCCGGGATTGAACGCGACGATCGAATCCGGGTTGCCGGCCTTCATAGCCTCGGCGAAGGAGCGGAAGTTGGGCGGGTCGTCGTGGCGATACATCCTGTCGGCGTGATAGCAGCCGTCGATCCACCAGCCCGAGACGGCGCCGCCCCAGCGCTCGCTCCATTCGCGGATGACCGCCTCCCAGTTGCGCTGCGCGTCGGTGAGGCGTTCGTCGACGAGGCCCTCGCGAACGTACGAGCCCGGTGTGAGGCCCCACGCGCGCGCGTCCCACGTCGGCGTGAACCCCAGGCGCTCGGCGGCCGTGCGATGGTGCGCGGGCGCGTGCGACGGGAGGTAGGCCATCGTCCGGATGCCCGCGTCGGCGAGCGCCTGCGCGATCTCGCCGAGCAGGTCGCGCGTCGAGAGGCGGCTGGGGTGCACGCCGACGATCCCGTCGTACGTCGCGTTGGGCGAGCAGAAGAAGCCCGAGTTCTGGCCGAGGGTGAACAGCAGGTAGCCGGCCCGGATCTCCTTGAGGACGTCGACGAACGCGGGGACGTCGAAGGCATTCACTTGCGCGTTCCACTGCTCGGGCGTGAGGTCGACGCCGGCGCGGGCGCTCGGCTGCCCGGCGAGATAATGCGTCATGACGCCCCAGCGGGCGTCGCGGAACCAGTCGGTGTTCGCGCGTTTCCAGTCGTCCATGGGGTTCCTCCGTCCAAACGGCTTGAATGCTTCTTCGCGTGCGACAGAATCATAGGCGTGAGCTGTCGCCCCGCAAGGACGGGGCGGCGCTGCTGCCCATGTCTCGTTCCCGAACGTCCGAGCACGAGCACGTGCTCGTTCTCGCGAGACGTGCTCGGCTGTTCGCACACACATCTCAGTATGCGGACGGGGCTTGACGAAAGGTGATATCCCGATGGCGCGCCCGCGACCCAACCTCATCGTCATCTACACCGACCAGCAACGCCACGACACCATCCACGCCCTCGGCAACGACGTCATCCGCACGCCGAACATGGATCGCCTCTGCGCGGAGGGCACGACGTACGTGAACGCGACGACGTCGTGCCCGGTCTGCATGCCCGCGCGCTGGAGCCTGCACACCGGGCAGTGGACGAGCACGCACCGCTGCTACTCGAACCACCTCGAAGGTCCGCGCCCCGACGTGGACCTGCCGGGATGCCTGCGCGCCGCGGGGTATCATACGGGGCTCGTCGGGAAGAATCACTCGTTCCTGACGCCGCGTGATCTCGACGTCTTCGAGGAGCATCCTCACACGACGGACGAACTCGCCGGACGCGCGCGCGGGGAGTTCATGAAGGAGAACAGGAAACGCTTCCCGCGTTTGTTGGAAATCCCGGCCGCGGGCGGCGTCGAGGGCGACCCCGAACGCGCGAAGACTGACGCGGCGATGCGCTTCATTAGAAACGCGGATGACGCGCCGTACTTCCTGTGGCTGTCGTACCACAATCCGCACACGCCGTATGTCGCTCCCGAACCGTACTTCTCGATGTATGAGAAAGCGGAGCTCCCGCCTCCCCGCGTGGAGGCCGACGGCCTCGCCGCCGCGGGCAAGCCGTTCCGTCAGCGGTTCCATCAGTCGAACAATGACAAGGTTCACCCGTTCGACGCGCGACAGATAGATCTCATGCGCCGCTTGTACTACGGCATGATAACGCTCGTCGACGACGAGATAGGTCGCCTGCTCGCATTTCTGCAGGAGCGGGGCGACGTGGACGACACACTCATAGTATTCATGAGCGACCATGGAGATTACCAGGGCGACCACGGCCTGATCACAAAGAGCCCGGCGCTCTATGATTGCCTGGTGCGCATACCGTTCGTGATGCGGCATCCCGGACGCGTTCCCGCGGGCCGGCGTGACGAGCGATTCGCCTCGGCGGTCGACGTGATGCCAACGCTGCTCGCCGCGGCCGGCGCGGCGATTCCGCAATCGGTCGAGGGTCGCGACCTCCTGTCGCTGCTGGAACCGTCGCGCGTCGACGAGGCGGTGCGCCCGTGCGCGTTCTCGGAATACGGCATCCCCGGCACGCCGTACGATGAAGAGCGCCTCGCGGCCGAAGGGCTCGACGGCGACCCGATCACGTGGATCGGCAAGCCGGCGCGCGGCGAGGGGCTCCCGTGGGAGGGCAACCCCGTCTCGCTCGCCGGGCGCATCCGCATGGCG
>Ga0272442_10009971_pt1 | contig 11766 bp, 8 predicted proteins | sample SSMForm2O_FD_200262 | JGI IMG/M metagenome (GOLD analysis project Ga0272442, IMG submission 200262) | Marine sediment archaeal communities from Little Sippewissett salt marsh, Falmouth, MA, United States - SSM-Form-2O | ecosystem: Environmental > Aquatic > Marine > Wetlands > Sediment ...
CATTATCATGATATGGTGAGGGGGAATATGCATCGGAAGGTGATCGACAGCAAGTATCCGGGAGGGGATTTTCACCGGATTTTTTATGGGGAGATTGTGGCGTGTTATGGGGAAGTGGAGGAGTTGGAAGCTGGAAGTTAGAAGTTGGTTTTAATGACAAATGACAAAGTTCAAATGACAAGAGAAGGACAAAATCCAAATGACAAAATGTCCCAAAATGCGGGCAAGATGCCCGCGATACAGTGCTTTGACAACCTGAACTGAATAGGAGATTTATGATGGAAGCGATGGATGTGATATTGGGTCGTCGGAGTATTCGGCGATATACGGATCAGGCGGTGGGGGAGGAGGTGATGGAGCGGTTGTTGCGGGCGGGGATGGCGGCGCCTTCGGCGAATAATGAGCAGCCCTGGCATTTTGTGGTGATTCGGGAACGGGGGATTTTGGCGGCGGTGTGTGAATTTCATCCGAATGCGCAGATGCTGAAGGGGGCGCCGGCGGCGATTTGCGTATGTTGCGATGTGTCGCTGGAGAAAATGCCTGGTATGGGGTATTGGATATTGGATTGTGCGGCGGCGACGGAGAATATATTGCTGGCGGGTCATGCGTTGGGATTGGGGTGCTGCTGGCTGGGGATCCATCCGCGTCCGGAACGGAAAGAAGGGTTACGGGGGTTGTTGAATCTGCCGAAAAAGGTGGAGCCTTTTAGTTTGATTGCGTTGGGTTATCCGGCGGAGCAGAAGGGGGCGTCGGAACGTTATCGGGCGGAGCGGGTGCATGTGAATCGGTGGTGAGCGTGGGAGGGGGAAGGTGGAAATAATTCTAAATTCTAAATTCCAAATTATAAATGAATGACGAATTACTAAACCAGAATGAGGAATAAAGAGAGATGCGTTTCGGGGTATTTAGCGGGATTTGAGGCTGAGGGGTAAGTTCTTGTTTTTTGGGGGGGAATCTGTTATAATGGGGGATTAAATCATTAGAAAGATCGCTTGTGGTTTTTTCCGGTTGAAAACTCATTAAAAGGCGGAGATACAATTTCTGATCAATACAGGTCGTTTTCGAGACCTGGGAGTGATTTAGCTATGGGATATTCGGATTATACCAAAGAGCAGCTTGTCGAAGAGGTGCGTGCGTTGCAGTTACGGTTGTCGGCGTTGGAGCAGGCCCACGAGGTTTTGCAACAAAAAGAGAGGCGCTATGGTCATTTGATGGAGACGATGAGCGATGGGGTGGTGATCGAAGACAAGATGAACCGGATTGTGTATGTGAATGCGTCTTTTTGTGAGACATTGGGATTTAGTCAGGAGGCGTTGGTGGGTCGGCCGACGACGGATATTATTCATCCGGAAGGGATGGAGTTGTATCTGGAGCAGACGTCTCGGCGTCCCTGCGAGCATAAAGCGTCATACGAGCAGAAGATGCGCGGATCTAACGGCCGAGTGATACCGATGATCGTATCGGTCCGGGCGTTGCAAAATGAGAATGGTGACTATGATGGTTGCTTGACGGTGATTACGGATATAACCGAACGGAAACTGGCGGAAGAACAACTGAAACAGAGCGAGCATAAGTATCGCAATTTAGTGGAAAACTCCCAGGCAGGGGTATATCGGACGACATTGGATGGGGATCGTTTTCTGGAAGCCAACAAAAAATTCGCGGATTTTTTTGAGATGTCGCGTGAAGAACTTTTAGCCAGTTCTCCTAAGATCATGTGGGTCGATCCTCAAGAAAGAGAGAAGTTGGTTCAACTGATCCAAGAAAATGGTGTTTTGAGTGATTATGAGATAAATGTGTTCAGCAAGAGCGGAGAACATAAAACCGCAGTTGCTTCTATAACCCTAAATCGGGATGAAGGATACCTGGAGGGGATGGCGATTGACATCACGGATCGCAAGCAAGCGGAAGAGGCATTGCGTCGAAGTGAAGAGGAGTTTCGAAATTTATTTGATAACGCCCAGGCGGGAGTTTATCGGACGACGCTGGACGGCTCGCGCTATTTGATGGCGAACCAGACGCTGGCGGATATGTTTGGGCGGAGCAAGGAGGAGATGCTGAATTGTTCGCCGGTGGATACGTGGGCGGATCCGGCGGATCGGGAGGAGATGATCCGTCGGATTAAAACGGAGAAGGTGTTGAGGGATTTTGAGATTCGGGCGGTGACCGAAGAGGGCGAGATTATTACGACGCTGGCGACGGTGAAGTTATATGAGGAAGAAGGTTACATGGAGGGGGTTTCGGTGGATATCACCGAACGTAAGCGGATAGAAGAGGCTTTGCGGGAGAGCGAAGATAAGTACCGGATGGTGGTGGAGAATTCCCAGGCTTCAGTTTATATTTTGGATCGGAAGGGGTGTTTTTTGTTCATGAATGGTATGACGGCGTCGAATTTAGGCGGTGAGCCGTCGGAATTTATCGGGAGGAGATTGCGTGAGTTGTACCCGGCCGAATTAGCCCGGCTTCGGATGAAACATGTCGCAGAGGTTTTTCGAACGCAAGAAAAGGCATTTATAGAGTATCAAGCTGAGATCAAAGGTAAGCATCATTGGTTTCAGACTCGGCTGCAACCGCTGCAAGACGCCCGGGGAGAGATCCATGCCGTTTTGGGCATTACCCACGATATAACCGAGCGTAAGCAGGGTGAGCTTCGTCTGCGGGAGAGCGAGGAGCGCTACCGGACGCTGGTTGAGGGCACCGGTTTTCCGATATTTTTATTAGATCGCCAGGGGAAATTTCTATATATGAACTGGATTGCCGCGGCGGGATTGGGGGGTTATTCCAAAGACTATATCGGTAAATCCCTGAAGGAGGTATTTCCTAAGCCGATGGCGGATTACCAGATGCGGGTGGCGGAGAAGGTGTTTAAGCGGGGAGAAGGGATGGAGGTGGAATCGATATCGTCGATGCAGGAGGAGAAGCGGTGGTTTCACACAAGCATAAATCCGGTGATGAACGCGGAAGGAAAGGTGGAATCGGTGATAGGGATTGCGGTGGACATTACCGAGCAGAAGAAGGCGCAGGCGGTGCTGCAGCGCGATCGTGACGAGTTGGAGCAGATAGTAGCCGAGCGGACGAAGGATTTGCTGGAGGCGAACTTGCGTTTGCAAAGTGAGATAGCCGATAAGGAGCAGGCGGAGATTGCCTTGCGGGAGAGTGAGGCGACGGCGCGGGCCTTGTTGAATGCTCCGACGGATGCGGTGATGCTGTTGGATACCGACGGTACGATACTGGAGGCGAATGAGACGTTGGCACGGCGTTTTAATAAGCAGGTGAGTGACGTGATTGGCATGAAATCATACGAAATGGCGGGGAAGTTACATTCCCGTCGAGAAGAAGCCATCGGTATTGTGAATCAGACGGGCAGTCCCTATCGTTTTGAGGATGAGCGTCAGGGATTTTGGAATGACAATGTGCTTTATCCCATATTGGATGTTGCCGGGCAAGTGGCAAAGATTGCGGTGGTTTCCCGCGACATTACCGAGCTAAAACAACAGGAAGAAGAGTTAAGATGGCACCGAGAGCACCTGGAGGAGTTGGTGGCCGAACGGACCGCCGAGTTGCGGCAAAGTGAAGAAAAATATCGCCACGTGGTTAATAATACTCATGACATCATCTATACCATGTCCCCGGAGGGGATTTTGACGTTTATCAGTCCCCAGGCATTGAAGATGGGGTTCACCGAAGACGAGATTGTCGGCCATCATATCAGCGAATTTATTCATCCGGATGATATTGAAAGCGTCATGAAAGATTTGACTTACACCATGGAGACGGGCGCGGCGCCGGTTACGGAATTTCGGATGCGGCAAAAAGACGGATCGTACATTTATGGCGAAGAAATCGGAGAAGTTGTCTATGAAGCAGGTCAGATCAAACAGGTTGTCGGATCGATCCGGGACATTACCGATCGTAAGCAGGCGGAGGAGATTTTGCGGGAGAGTGAGCAGCGCTTTCGCGCGGCGGCCAACTGCGCCAGTGATTTGATTTATGAGGATAACGACGCCACCGGTCAGATCGAGTGGTTTGGGGATATTGACGGCATACTGGGCGAGCAATCGGGAGAGGGCCTATCGACTTCTCAGGCATGGCAAAATCGTCTTCATCCGGAGGATCGCGACCGGGTGATAAACGAAATCAAAAAGCACGCCCACATGGGCGACGTTTATAATGTCGAATATCGTATTCGACATCAAGACGGCAGCTATCGATATTGGGTGGATCGGGGCACGATTTTTCAAACGGAAAGCAATCCGCGTAAGACCGTGGGCGCCTGCGCGGACATTACCGAGCAAAAGGAAGCCGATGAAAGGTTGAGGAATTCGGAGCAGCGTTTTCGGATGGTGTTCGATCATGTGACCGACGGGATATTACTGGTGGATGCGGAGACCAAAAAGATTTTTACGGGCAATCCGATGATGTGTCGATTGCTGGGTTATAGATTGGAGGAATTAACCGAGCTATATTTTATGGATATTCACCCACTCAAAGACATTTCCGAAGTTACTACTATATTTAATGAAGGCGTCCTGCAAGGGCATTCGCAGGCCCCGGGGGTTAACGTCAAACGAAAAGACGGCGGCGTGTTTTTTGTTGATATTAACGCGACCTTGATCACGCTGGAAGGCAGGCGTTATATGATGGGAGTTTTTCGGGACATCACCGAACGTCTGGAGGCGCAGGCGCAATTACAGCAATACCGGGAAAGAATGGTTCGCACCGAACGATTGGCGTCATTAGGGACGATCGGCGCTAATTTGATGCACCAGCTCAATCAGCCCTTCACGGTGATTCGGCTGATGCTGGAAGACAGCCAGGCGGAATTGTCGAAATTAAATATTCCTGGCAGAGTAAGGTCGAATCTTAGTGACGGATTGTCGGCGATTTCCAATGCTGAAGATATTGTAAAACATATAAGAGAGATGACCCCTCGCACGGGGATACATGAAGAAGAAATTGATTTGCAGAAAATTTCTTACCAGGTAACGCAGATATTTTCGGACAGCGCCCGTCGAGCAAAATTGCAATTGGTCCTGGAAGGATTGGATAAGGCGCCGAAAAACACTGGCGATCCTTCGGATTTGGAGCAAATATTTTTTAATTTAATCGAAAACGCCATTCATGCGGCGAACGATCGAGTTGAACAACAACTGCGTATCCAGGCTGTTATGCGCGAGCAAACGTTGGAGTTGGAATTTTCGGATACCTGTGGCGGTATCGATCCGAAGCACCAGGACAAGATTTTTGACGCGTTTTTCACCACCAAGGCCCACGGGACAGGTTTGGGATTGGCGATTATTGAGCAAATAGTAACCGAACGAGGCGGGAGAATTCGCATGGAGAGCCAAAAAGGGCAGGGGACGACTTTTTTTATTTCCCTGCCGTGGAATTTATGATAGAATGGTGGATTATGAGTCGTCAGCGGAAATTTCAAATATTTGTAGTCGATGACGAACCCCAGGTATGCAAGGCCATCGGTCGAATTTTAGATCATGAATATGAGGTAAGTTCTTTTCTTTCGGCGGAAGAGTGCCTGTCGCAATTGTATAAAAGTCATGTGGATTGTCATTTGCTGATATCCGATGTTCGCATGCCGGGTATGAACGGGCTGGAATTACAGCAGAAACTAAAACGGGTGCGTCCTTTATTACCGGTGTTATTAATCACCGGTTATGGCGATATTCCCCTGGCGGTCCGGGCGATGAAAGCCGGGGCGTTTGATTTTATTGAAAAACCCCCGCATCTCGAACAATTACGCCGGCTGGCTCAAAAGGCTTTGAAAAACCAATCTCTCGAGGAAAAAGACCAATCCCGATCACTAACACCAACCCAAAGAAAGGTTTTAAGATTATGGCTGGATGGGCTTACCTCCCGGCAAATCGCTGATTGTCTGGTCCGGTCGATCAGGACAATCGAAGAACACCGTCTTAAAATCAAGAAGAAATTGGGAGTGAAAACCCAGGCGGATTTGTATCGAATCGGATCAGAGATGGGAGTTTCCGGGTGGGACGACGGCTGAAAAACCGCCGTAAATCACTTATATACATAAACTTATCGCTATTTTTTCTTTTTTTTTATTTTTTTAAAAACCCGTAGTTCCCACAATAGATTTAGAATCCCCAAACAGGTTAAAATAGAACCGTTGTGGAGTGCGGCAAGAAGTGAGTTTACCTGTGAACGAGGCCTTTTTGTTGCCCTCGAGAATAGATTTTATATAGGTAGTGCTTTTTTTCTTCGCCGTGGTGCAGAAAACAAGTGGGTAGAGGAACTCGCGGCCGGGCTGCCCGCGAGGAAGCGGTGACCTGAAAATAGACATGAGTATGTGTCGCTCAATGAATTAAATCGAAAAAAATGCGACAACTGGTCACTATCATTCTGATAAGGCTGTCATAGAACTGTTGAGGGGGTGACAGTCTTTTTTTTATTTTAAAATTGAAGTTTGGCAAAATTGAGTTTAGGCATACTTGGAAAAGTCCTGTTAAAATTGATTTTTTGTTTTAAACCTTTTTGGCCCAAAACTTCCACTGATCAGCAAAATTAGCGCGAGGATCGAACAGGCGATGGCGAAGCTGTCGCCGATGATACTGTAGGGGCTGATACGAGAATCCACGAAGACTTTGTCGGTCAAGAAACCGGCGACGGCTTGGCGCTGTCGGTACGAAGTCGGCAGGGTGCCGGCTAATGGTTTCTGTTGCACAGTTCCATCGGGTCGGATAAACGCGCTGATACCGGTATTGACCGAACGCACAATCCCGATGCGGTTTTCTACGGCGCGAAACTTGCAGATGACCAGGTGCTGGATCAGCTCGGCGCTGGGGGCAAGGTTGCCCTGTTCGTCTGGTTCGACAAACCAACCGTCGTTGCTGATATTCAGCAGGAAATCAATCCGTTTTTTGCCATTTTCGACGGCGGCCAAACGTCGGGGGATTTGGGGCATAACGTCTTCATAGCAAATCGCCACGGCGAAACGCCAGGTCTTTTCTTCTTTGCCTTCGAATTTGAAAACGGTCGGTTCCGTGCCGGCGTCCAGCGAATATTCGTGATCATAGGGCGTTAAGAGATTAAGCATCCGGTACAACCAGGGCCAACTTTTTCGAAAGGGCACCACTTCTCCGAACGGCACCAGGTGCATCTTGTCGTAGCGTTTTTCGAATCGTGAGCCGTTGGATAAATAGAGAAAAGCACTGTTGTATTTTAGTAAGGCGCCTGGTCCGGGTTTATTTAAACTGGGCGCCCCAATCAAAAGGTCGGCGCCCCGGGTGGCGAGACTGGTTAATTTTTCATGGTGCAAGCGAGCCTCCATTTGGATTAAATCACCGTACTCGACGAATTGTTCGTCGGTCAGAGCGTCATAATCGGCATAGCCTTTCAAGACGGTCCGGGCCAAATCGGTTCTTTGGGCTTGATCCAGATCCAGAAATTCCTGGTTTAACCAGATTGGCGCCATGGTTTCGGGCCAAACGATTAATTCGGGTTTAATCTCCGCCGCCAGGGCCGCCTCGGTTTGGGTGATGTGTTTTTGGAAGATTTCGTCGTTACTGGAGCCCGATTCCTTGACGTATTGGGGAATCACTTCCTGCACCACCGAGATGGTTTCAGCTTTGGTGATAGTGGTATGCCCCTGGTTCAGGCGATATTGCCCCCACAGCACGGCCGCCAAGATGGTGCATAATGTCACCATGATCGACATGGCGGCATCCCATTTGGGTCCTTGCCGGGAATCCTTGCTGCGCACCAGGGGACGCACCAGAAGATCACAAAATAATCCGTTGACCATCGCAATCAGAAACGTCATCCCATAAACCCCGAATACATCGCAAATTTGTATGAGCCGGATGCTTTCGTGCTGACTGTGCCCTAAAAACAGCCAGGGGAACCCGGTCAACAACAGGGCCCGAAGATATTCCTGGGCGACCCAGACCACCGGCAGCACCAGAGTAAAAGGCCAATTTCGATACTGATAAATCCGTCGAAAAATAAACCCACAAAGGGGCAAATACCAAGCGAGGTAAAAACACAAGGCGATATACCCGGCCATCGTCACCGGTGACAGCCAGGATAAGTTGTACAGAAAATAAATGAGTCCTCCCAGATAGCTGATCAGCCACATACGCGAACCTGATCGGGCCCGCACCGAGGCGATCAACCAGGGCGTCAGGGCCACCCAGCCGAAGAACTGCCAGCCTCGCGGTTCTTGAGTCCAAGTAAGTAAAATTACGGTCAGCAATGTCAACGCCAGCGCCGCCACGCCGGGCATACCCATACTTTGCCTGCGGTAATCACCTTTTGGTTTCATGGCGACCGATCCACGGTTTTTGGCATATTTACGCATAAAATCTTAGAATAATCCTAAAGGCTCTAACAAAACCTGCCACGCCATTTGCCAAACGCTGTCATTCCCGCGAAAGCGGGAATCCATTCGCTCGGACTTGAGGTTTTGTTAGAGTGCCTTAATTCAATCTGGTTTTTCATGATGGTATCAATCAACCCTGCATCATATCCGTCAACAAATTCCGCACGCGCAATGTGGCGGGGCCGACTTTGCCGTCGGCGATTTGTTGGCCGTCCAGATGGGTGACGCCGGCGGCCTTGATGGTGGTGCCGATAATCATCAACTCGTCAGCCGCCAGTGCTTCTTTGACAGTAAAGGATTTTTCGAGTACTTCCAAACCCAAATCTTCGGCGTGTTTTAAGACCAGAGATCTGGTGATGCTGGGTAGTATGTTAGCCGACAACGGCGCCGTTTGCAGGGACCCATCCTGGATGAGCATTACCGTATGCAGCGAGGCCTCGGTGACCAGGTTTTGTTCGTCGAACATAATGGCTTCATAAGCGCCGGCTTTGCGCGCCGCGTTTTTGGCCAAAACATTGGCCAGCAAATTCAACGACTTGATGTCACAGCGTTTCCAGCGCCAATCGGGATGGCTGATTACGGTAACCTCCTGGGTTGCTGAGGTGGACGGTTTTCGCACCGTCAGTAAAAACGAAGGGGTCCAATCTGCGGGCCAGTCGTGTGAGCGCGGTCCCTTACCCCGGGTAATATGAAAATAGACCATGGCCTCGGACATATTCGCCTTTTTCACCGCCTGCTCCACGCGGTCTCTGATCTGGTCCAAATTGACTTTTTCCCGCATGTCCATTTTATCGAGGCTTTGTTCCAACCGCTGTATATGCTCATCCAACGCAAATAATTTCCCGCCCCAGCACATTAAAACCTCATAGACGCCGTCGCCAAAATAAAGTCCGCGATCATGGGCGCTGATGCGCGCCTCGTCAAATCCCAGGATTAAATCATTGACCATCGCCACTTCCATAGAAACACACTCCTAAATATTTAGAATAAGATTTATGCGCCGTTTGGAGTATATCGGTTTTACCGGCGAATGACAAACATCTTTTCTGCGCTTGCAAACCCTTGGCGGGTATGCTATTATCGTCAATGGTGAAAATTGCCCACCCAGAACCAATAGGACATATTATGATGACCAACCACAATATTATCGGTGTTGTCGGGGGCGTGGGACCTTATGCCGGACTCGATCTGGTCCGCAAGATCTTCGATCAGACCATCGCCGAAAACGATCAGCAGCATCTTTCGGTCGCCTTGTTGTCCCTGCCCGGCAGAATCGAACCGCGCACTGAATTTTTGCTCGGTGAAATTGAGACTAATCCTGGCGTGGCGGTCGCCGATATTATCTGCCAACTCGAGCAATTGGGGGCCGGGGTAATTGGTATTCCCTGTAACACCATGTTCGCCCCGCCCATTTTTGAGGTGATTCTGCAATCGTTAAAGGCCGCCGACTGTGATCTGGAACCGGTTCACATGATCAAGAATACCGCCGATTTCATGGGCGAATTTTACCCTGAAATTCGTAAGGTGGGTCTTTTATGCACCAGGGGCACATACTTGTCACACATTTATCGGGATTACCTCGAGCCGGCGGGTTTGGAGGTCGTTTTACCCGAAGAATCCGCCCGTAAGGAACTGGTGCATGATTCTATCCTCGATCCGGAATACGGCATCAAGGTGCATTCCCATCCAGTTACCGACAGGGCGCGCCGTCAGTTGCTTGGCGTCATCAGTGATTTGGAGAACCAAGGGGCCCGGGCGGTTATCCTCGGCTGCACCGAGTTGCCGCTGGCGATTACCGAGACAAAAATCGGACCGACGATTATGATCGATCCCACGTTGCTGTTGGCGCGAAAATTAATCTCTCTGGCAGCACCGGACCAACTTAAACCTCTGTCCGATAATTGATTTGTGAAATTTTCTCTAAACTGTCGTTAATTGGTTTGAGAACGTCTTGCCTGTCCGACACCCTCAAACAAAGTTTGAGTGCGCCACCCGCCGGTTTCTGTCATTCCCGCGAAAGCGGGAATCCATTCTATAGAGTGGAAAAATCGTTTTACCGACAATGGACCCCCGTTTTCACGGGGGTGACAAGCTTTCTGTAGCACATACAAATTAGTTTAATTTCCATCCTTAATCACATTATATTTGCGGCAAACCTCCACTACTTTATCTATCGGAATCGCCCGCACGGTTCGCCCGTTTCTGCCGGTGACGTTAGTCGCTTTAAACATCGAGTTATAAACGGCCTCTTCGGTCGCCTCGACTGCCGCTTTGAATAAGTTTGACATTCTGCCATTATCCAGTTCGTCGGCCGCGGCAGTATCCCTGGCGCCACCACCGATTCTGAGATTTTCCGCGGTGGAAAAGGCTATGATGTAATCTCCGCTGCCGTTGCCCGAATAGGAACCCGTTCGCGCCAGTCCCAGCATGGCCCGTTTGGCCAGCCGTTCGAGGTTACGACTCAATACCGGGGCGTCGGTCGCAATAACGATCATACAGGAACCCTGATCATGATCTCCCTCGATATTTTCTTCACGCAGTTCTTTATACATCGGCGCGCCGTTTATAATCAGAGTGCCGCCAAAATTAGTCTGCACCAGGACTCCCACCGTATAACCCGACACCTTCCGCGACGAGGTGCCGATCCCGCCTTTATAACCATAACAACTCGTCCCGGCGCCCGCGCCGACGACACCTTCGGCCACTGGTCCGTCCGTCGCCGATTCGATCGCTTTTTTTACGTGTTCCTGTTTGACATGGCGACCTCGAATATCATTCAACCCCCCATCATTGGTCTCGCCCACCACCGGGTTGATCGACCGGACGTTCTGATTGCCCGGCAGGTTTATCATATAATCCACCACGCCGTCGGCCACCAGTCCCACATTCAGGGTGTTGGTCAGCAGAATCGGCGTCTCGATATTGCCCAGCTCTTTGACCTGGGTATAGCCGATCAGTTTGCCGAAGGCGTTGCCCAGGTAAATCGCCGCCGGGACTTTTTCCTGAAAGATATTGCCCCCGTGCGGCAAAATCGCCGTCGCCCCGGTCCGGATATTCTCCCCTTCGATCAGGGTTACATGACCTACTTTCACCCCGGCGACATCGGTAATGGCATTGTAGGAGCCGGTGGGCAGCGTCCCCACCACAATCCCAATATCCCGCGCCCGAGGTCGTCCCTGGGCATTCTGTTTTTGGGCCGATATGTCCTGACCCATCACCGGCAAACACAATCCCAACCCCATTAATATCGAAACCATCCCCATCCCGGTAACAAATCCTAAACATTTCATCGCTAATCCTCCAAAATATATGCCATTTCTGGTATTTGAACATTAAACTGCAAGAACATCTTAATCGCTAATCCGGGCGAAATCAATATTTTGCTTCAATTCAGTGTTAATAGCCGATTTGAG
>Ga0272442_10009972_pt1 | contig 11764 bp, 19 predicted proteins | sample SSMForm2O_FD_200262 | JGI IMG/M metagenome (GOLD analysis project Ga0272442, IMG submission 200262) | Marine sediment archaeal communities from Little Sippewissett salt marsh, Falmouth, MA, United States - SSM-Form-2O | ecosystem: Environmental > Aquatic > Marine > Wetlands > Sediment ...
CTGTCTTTTTAAGTTAGGATAATATTCTTTTAGGACATTCACTAATACTTCCCTATTTCTAGAACCAGCATCTATTTTATTTTTGATATCATTTAATATATTTTGATAAACCATAACATTTTTTATTGTTCTCAATAATCTTCCTTTGTTTGGTAATGTTACAAGTGGCTGTGTTTTTGGTTTTGATTTTGGTTTTGGTGCTTTTTTATCACTTAACTTATACCTTCCTTGAACTACACCTTTATATAAACTTGCTACAGTTTTTATTGAACTTTCTGTATAGCCTTCATAGTATGGTCTTATTACATCCTTTAAACTCTGAAAAGTATTATTTGGTTCTTTTAAATGTTCTCTCACTGCCTCAAAAACATTACTATATAATTTACTATGATAACATACACCAAGTAACTTCCCTTTTTCAAAATTTTGAATTTTTTGTTTTTTCTCTGTTACACTACTTTCACTTTCTTCTTTATTTTCAATTTTTTGTAGAAAGTACCTTACATCAAATAATTCTATAACTTTCGGTATACCTTCTTCAACAGTTATTAACTCAATTTTTATTTTCATATATATCCTCTTAGTTAATATTTCATGATATCATAAATATATAGTATTATTTAAAACTTTGTTTGTTTTTAATATCTTCTGGATTTATTGATAATTGTACAATGTATAGACTTCTTATTTAGTGGTAGATTATTGAAATCTTAACTTTTGAATTTTGTATTTTTAAAAATTCATCCAAAAGGATGTTTCCTTTTTTTACCACCTCTTATCAAAAAATCTGAAAATCATAATTTACCTAAAATAAAATTTGGTTATATATCATATATACTTTTCCCACCAAATCACCAAAATACTTATATATAAAAAATATATTATTTCTTATTATAACTTTTGTATACACGTGTAAAAATAAAAACACCATATTTGGGGTGTTATAATACTGGTATAAATACCTAGATACACCCCCTCTACTATACGTATTTAATTTTTTTTTTCAAAACTTTTTATAGTTTTTTAATAATATCAAAACTTGATTATCTGAACAAAAAAAAATATTATTGTATTAACTTAACAATTTATGAAAAGGAGCAAACAAAATAAATAAACCTAATACAACTGCGCCTATAGCAAAAAATATAAGGTCAGCCCACGTCTGTATAAAGCCTGACATATAAACACAAAAGAACATGTATACTATTACCTTAGGAATAAATCTTATAGTCCTTTTTCTTTTCTTTGGTTGCTCTTTATACCAAACTATTATTTTACTTTTTAATTTTTCACCATACAATGTTGCTTTTTGATTTAGACTCATCTTTATAATCCTCCTGTGAAGTTATTAATTGAAATACCCTTGGTTTATGAAAACAATCCATTGTAACTTTTAACCTATCCTTTTCATCTATTTGCCAACAAACAACTTTTTTATTCATCTTACACTTTTTACAATAACAAGTATTAACCATTCTCTTTCCTCCTTTTTAGTAAGTTATGACGGGATTCTTTGAGCCCGTCAACTTACACATACATATATACATATTGTACAATTGGTTGTACTACATATCCCAATCAATTGTTTTCTCCATATCCTTTTTTCTTTTATCCAACCATTCTTGAAACATTATCCTCTCTCTTCTTGAAATCTTAACCCACTCTTTTCCTTCCTCTAATTCATCATGAAATTTCTTTCTGCGAATATGTAATGTAACCATCACATGAGAATTTTTTCTTAACCTTAATTTAGACATAACTGCTTTTGGAATAGTAATAACAGTACATCCGCCTGTTTGTCTAAGTTTTTGAACACCTAAACAAACATCCTCATAATAAGATTGATATCTATGTGTTGGTTTCTTAACTTCCATACCTATTCACCAGAAAAATAATTAATTATTTTCTTAGATAAATATACAGTAAGTTTCTTCCCTTCTTTTCTTGTAGTAGTATAAAGTATGCCAGACGCTATTAACTCCTTTACAATTGTATATTTGGTGGATTCTGAAAGGTTATTTTCTATATTCAATGCTTCCATCTGTTTATCTGTAAACTTTATTACTTGATTTATACTTTCTAAATTCTTGCCTAAATTTCTTAAAAATATCAGCAATACTGCTGATGAATATGCTGCCTTTTCATTCATCTTATTCTACTCCTCTTACTATTTAATCTTTAAATCTTAATATATTAAGAATACTTAAATCCATTGGTTTATTGATGTTTTCTTTTTTTCTGGTTCTTTTCCAATGGTTTCTTTTTTTATAGTTTTGTTGTTTATTTTCCTCTTTTTCTTTTTATTATTATTCTTACTTTTATATTCAAACTTAACTTTTTCTATAGGCTCAACCATATTATTAATAAAGAATGAATCTATAGTTTCATATTTACAACAACATCTATAATCAAATTCAGCAAACTTTTTTCTTACTTTTAAACAGTTAATATTATAACCATCAATACTACTAAATAATCTTTGAACATCATGTCTATCTAAATCTCTATTTAACTTTCTATTAGTAACTGCTCTAAACAAATCACCTAAAGTTTCTTCTGGTTTATTTAGACTATTGATACTTTGAGTTTTCATTGATAATATAGCACTTCTTACACTTAATGATTCCTTTGCTATTTTATCTAAAACTTCTATAGGAATTTTATTGTTGATACTTTTTAAGTATTCTAATAACTCACTTGTCAATGGTTTATTAATTTTTATTATTCTTCCTTTTATATCCTTTAGACTATCATAAATAAATTCTTTAGAAAATACAACATATTTACAAGTAAAAATTATAGGATGATTTGAAAAGTTAACTATATCATAAAGTTTCTTTTGATTCCTCTTTGAAAAACCATCAAAATCATCAATAAGTATTAATTTATATTTTGAACTATCTAAAGTCTTCATATTAATTGATTTAATAATATCATTAATATTTAAGCTATCTAACGGAGTAACTATAAATAATTCAACTCCAAACTCTTTTGCTAATAACTTTGGTAATGTTGATTTTCCATTACCAGAAGAACCTTTTATAATACAATAATTATGTGTTTGATTTGATTTATTATGAAAGTATTCATTTAACCAATCACATATACATTGAATTTCTCTTTTATTACCTATAAATTCTTCTAACTTCATACTGAAAACACTTTCTTATATTTATCATGAATTAACATTAAATGTTTAAATTCTTCTGATTTTATTATTTCACCTAATACAAAATCAGCAAATTCTTCCCCTTCTTCATCTATAATATTCTGTCTATATTTTAATGCTTTAGAAGGATTAGATTTTACTAACTTCCAAAAATCACTTCTTATAACTTTTAAATAATGATAATTTATTGATTTTTCATATGATTTTGTGTCTTTTTTATAACGACAATCGCACGGATTATAACAATACAATCTTTTACTATTAATTGACCAAAATGCTTTACCACAAATACTACATTTATTTTTATAAAAAATAATTTCATGTTTAGATGATTTATAAACTTGTAAATCTTTTAAAAATTTTTTTATAACAACAAAATGATAACCTAATTTTTTTCCAATATATGTTATACTTTTACCTTGTGCATAAAGTGATAATATTTCTTGTTTTTCATCTAATGTAAAATGAGTTTTTTTTGGCATTGTAACCCCTTTAAAGGAAATATAGGGTCTAAAATTTAAGGGTGTGGAATTTTAATAGATAATGGAAAAATATTTTAGACCTATCTACTCCTCTTCATTCTTCTATTGCTTCTATAAACCATTGTGGTAAAAACTGTCGTGCATCTTCAAAACTATTATATAAATCAAGAGCCCATTGTTCCCAATCTTGACCAGACCAATAAGGTTGTTCTTGTTGAGGTTCTGGTTCTTGTCTTTGTGGTGGTCTATACATTGAAGGTTGTGGTTGCCTTGCTCTTGGTTCTGGATATTGTTCTTTTGGTTGAAATTGTTGTTTTGCTTTCATTGTTGGTGGCCTATACATCTGACCCATTTGTGGTGGATTAAACTTTGGTTTATCTTGTTGTCTTCTTTGTCCAGAAAAAGCATTTTTTAAAGAATTATCTATATCCTGTTGCGTCATAACTTTTGGTTTATACATATTTTCATATTTTTTCTTTTTATCCATATTATTTGTTCTCCTTCTTATTTTCTTTCCTTTCATTCTTAGTACATTTAATACAAGAAATATACCGCCAATAACAATCATTAAGATTGCTCCTATGATTACTATCATTTTTATCAACCTAAATATTAGTTATTCATATTTAAATATTTTGAATTTTTTAATATTACAACCATTTATTTATTGATACTTTAGCTGGTTCAATATCAAACATACTTATAACTCTATTAACTTCATCTCTATAATAATTTCTATCTATATCTTGTTTATTTGCTAACTCTAATAATTTATATCCATTATTACATTTTACATAATGATATTGTATTCCTATCTCTGGTTTTATTCCAAGATGGGTTTCTGCTTGACGTGCTAATCGTGGAGCAAGTGCATTCATATTCTTATATTGATTCATATGACGACCCATTGTTACATTCATCGCAAAGTATTTTAAAGGAAAATCTAACTTTTGATATTTTCTTATAATTTGTTCTATTGGTTCTTTATCTAATTTTGCTTTTGCTAACTTTTGTATTAGTGATTTACTTAATAAATCTTTACTCCTTGCTTTTAGTGCAGCACCGTGATATATAATCTTATTATCTTTTTTCAATACATAATTTTTTGTTTTATAAAAATAACCACTATGATAACTATCAATATCTATAGTTAATTCTAACTCTTTTTTAAATGTTTCTTGTAACCTTTCATTAAATAACTGAATTAATGTTTTTCTATCAAAAAGTTTAGTAGTAAAATATAAACCATCAGTATCAATTTCAATAGCTGAATTAGGATACAAATCATTAGTAATATCAATTAATAATTGAGCACATTGTCTTCCTATACCTGTTGTAGCCATAGCAATAGGTGCAAAACCAAAAGCATGATTAGCAGAACCTTGTATACCATATACTCCACCATTCGCCTTTACCTTACGGTTATCAGACATTGCTCTATATTTTCTATCACCTGTTTCTTTCCACTTCTTTTTATATTGTGCTCTTTCCTTAAGAAATCGTCTAACTAACCTTGCACAAAACCCTTCTTTTTGTTTTGATACTTGTATAACCATATTCTTTTTCAAAACATTGTCTGGAATATGATAAATAAACCAATTATCTTCTTCTTCAATCTTAAATTTACCAAGTGGTTTAAACTCAAGTAAAGTAGTAGTATCAGGAGAAAGATTAAATGATGCTACAATAGAAGGATACATAGACGAATAATCTGCTTTATAAACTGGTTCAAATAAACCAGTTCTATAAATATCAACAAGTGCTCCTTCATAATTTCCTCTACCACTATGCTGAAAAATTTCAGGATATCTTTGATAATTACTACCATCAGCTATTATATTATATTTTCTATATTCATCTCCTACAACTATCAATCCTAAATCTGTTATATTTAAATCTAAAGCAATATTAAGTGGTATTTTCAAATCATTAGCATTGAATTCAATATTAGGCCAATAAATATCAAATGTAACAAGTAATCTTTTAACATCATCTTTATTATACTCAACTAACTCTTTTGTACCTATATACTTATGAATATTCCTTGTATCAAGTGGTGGTTTATCTTCATTATAACCAAACCAATTTGATACTTCCTTTAATCCTCTATTTACTACATTACCAGTAAGACTTTGGTCTGCTCTTGCTGATAACAATACATCATATATTACCACACCTTCAATATTAATATCAGATTTACCACCTAAATAAGGTTTTTCATTATTTTTACTAAAGTGTGCAGTATCAATTTTATTTCTAACACACCTATGAAGGATAGTTGGTATATCATATGTCTTATTATAAACAACTATTACATCAGGATTAATTTTTTTATATTCTTCTATAAATTTCAAAAGTAATTTTTTATCTGATGTTGTGTCCTTTTTTAATGATACTGATTTTATAATTCTATCATTACCACACCAAGCAATTGATATTATTCTGTCTTCATAAGTTGGAAACATTTTATCAGGAGGAGAATATTGTTCTATATCTAAAAATAAAAAGTTTAATTCATCTGTATGTGGAAACTTAGTATACAAATCTTCATTATCAATTCTATTCCTAAGTATAAAAGGAATATTATCTTCAAAAGTAACTTTACTCTTATAATCTGTCAAATCTTTTCTTGTTGGAAACTCATATTTATAAAATGTTCTTTCTTTATATTTTGAAAGAGCTACTTTTGTAACTTGAGTTATTTTAGATGGTATATCCAACTTTTCATAAGAATAAAAATATGGTTTTATAGGAGCATCAATTAATTTTTGCTTTCCATTATACCATATGTTTAATTTTTCTTTACTTCGTTTTACAATTGGATTTACACTTAAAGGTACATACATTATATCACTTTAATTTGGTGGAGTGATGGGAATTCGTTCTTGTGAAATATAGGATAGGATGCAGTTGATACAAAAAGAAACAAGAACCACCGCATAGACGGTCTTAACTCCCTGATGTTGAATTTTTCACTATGTATTCTATCACCCTGTCACCTTATAGTTAAATATCCATGTAGTTGACCATGGTCCTGTACCTGTTATACCCAAACTTTCATATAATTGTCTTTCATAATAATTTTTCCAGGCATTCCAACCTCCTTGTAAATTATAAACTTTTCCATAAACATTACCCATTAATTGCTCACAAAACCATTCACCTTTTTCTCCATTAACACTATAAATCAATAAATTGTTTGATACATTATATAGGTCTTTTGGGTCAGTATAAAGAAGAGCTCCAGGCAAATGTCCTTGATTAAATTGACATTGACTACAACCTTCTAAACCTCTAACATCAATAACTGTTACATCATTTATTATTTCTCTCGCTTGTGATACATTTATATTACTATACTTTATTGTTGGTTTTGGATTAATTAATTCTGTTATTGATTCTGGTTCAAATACTGCTATTAATCCTATAGCAAGTAATGTAAATGATATTGCAATTAATAATAGCGTCATTAAAACTTTCTTATCATCTTTAGTTAATTTCTTACTCATGGTTCCCAACTCATTTATTATATTTTGGTTTATACATATCAATATAAATTGTTTCTAAAACATTCATTTCCCAATTATTTTCTAAAGGTAAAAAAAATAAACTATCAAATTGTTTTTGATTTACTATTTCTCCTTTATGACTTGTAATTCTACCTGCTAATTTTGTTGTTTTACCAATATATACCAATTCTAGTCCATCCATAAGAAAATATATTCCTGTATAATGTTTATATTTATTTGGTTGCCATGCCTTCGCTCTTTCTTCTTTACTTAAACGATAGTTATAAGGATTAGGTCTATTTGCCTGTTTAATTTGTATATATGTGTAAAAATCCATTTTATCAAAATCTGGAATATTTAAGACTTCAATATATTTTCCTTTCATAATATCCCTCTTTTTTCACTATTTTATGGCCTCTTAACTAAAGTGGTGATTTTGGCATTTTTTTCAAGGTTCATATCAAATCACCATTTTCTAGTGCTTCTTTCTTAATTTCACTGATTGTTGGCGCACTCACATGCCGAATTTTTCCATGTTTAGCCTTATATGTCACATTCTGCTCAATAAATGAATAACTCTTTCCTTCTCTCAATAAATCAATTACTTGTTGTTTAACTCCATCTACTATTCCTGGTCTTCCAACTCTTCCTTTTTTCTTAGCCTTAATAAATCTTTTACTAGTTTTTACTCTATCTGATTTATCTTTTGATTCTTTTTCAGCTATCCACCCTACCATACCTATCATAAAATCTTTTACAACTTTACCCATACCACCAGGAAGATTAATTGCTTCAAGCCAACTTTCTCTTACACTATGTAACTGAACATCATAAAAACTAAGATAATCAATAGTTGCTTTTAATTCATCTGAACCTTTTCTTGTCCATCTATCTAATGCAGCAACTACAATATGATTTATTTCTTTTTTCTTTACAAGTTCCATTATTTGGTCATATCCTTTCCTTTTGACATTATGATATGCTGACTTTGCATGGTCTTTATAAATACCTTTTATTTCAAAATTTCTTTCTTTACAAAGTTTTTCACATAATTTTATTTGTGACTCTTCTGTTTGTAGTTCTGTTGACACTCGTATATAAATTACTGCTTTATCCATCAACCCGCCTTCCTCGACACCAACCACAATATTTCAATTCTTTTTTAGTCATTTTCTTCTTCATCTTCTTCTTTCTCCTTTCTTGGCGCACCAGCCCTTCTCATAAATCCTTTCTGTATAAAGAAATTTTGCAATCCCATTTTAAAGCTAGACCACTTACTTGTTCTCTCAGGTGTAAATAATCCTCGCCTGTTTTGACAAAAGGCACTACCTTTCATTACTCCACTTGGTAAACCTTTCTTATTACACTTTCCGCATTCTCTACAATTGATTTCATCCCATTCCATTATATATCCCAATCCTCATCTTTTAATTCATACTTTGGTTCTTCTTTAACTATTTCTACTTTCTTCTTGGCTTTTTTCTTTTTACTGCTCTTTTGTAGCCTTTCCTCAGCCATTTTTAATTCAGTACGTTCTACACCTAACCAACTCTCCAACTGAACATTTCTATGTGCGTTAAACTTATTGTTGTAAGGATATTTTTTTACAAACCTATCTAAATCAGTATCTAAATATTCTTTCATCATTCTTATTATTCTATTATATCTACCTCTATCGTTATATCCTTTCCACAAAAATTTAAAAAGGTCTTTGGGTTTTTCAGTCATCTTAGTGATATCTTTATCCATCTGAATTTCATGCCAAAGGTTATGTAAACTAATTAAAGTACCTGCCTCACTGTCACTTCCTTTCAAATCACTTATCTTAGCATCCTTACAAATAGGACAACCACATTCCTTAAGTAATAGTTTAACGTCTTTATCACTAACGTCAGCATTAAGTTTTGCTTTATCTTTCTTCATTCCATTCAAATGAAACCATCTATACATTGCTCCATTAGAGTATGCAGTTGAGTCATAGGAAATTGTAATCCCTTCCTTCTTTTCCACCAATGCCAAAAAACCAATCATCAAAGCGGAACAGCATCCCAAAATATGCATTGGTAATTTATTTTCATTGAGTGATACTTCTAAAGCAATTCTACTAATAATTCCCTCGGCAGAATCATCAGTAGCAGAACACTCTCCTACGCCCCAACCATCAATCCCATCTTTTGGAAGAGAATTATGATAATCCTTAATTTGTTTTTCATTCCAACCATGCACACAAGCATAATAACCCATATCATAGTTTTCTCTTTTATTAATTATATTATTAATATTATTGATACTATACTTATTTTTAATTTTTACATCAGTACCATTATCTTTTACAATCAATGGATAATCCAATGAGAAACCTATATCACAGTTTTTCTCTTGCCATCTCAATACATCAAGTGGCTTTAATCCTCTATCTCCTTTATAATTTTGGAAACCACCACTATCACCAAACAACTCAAAACCTTCTTTTGGAATATTATACTTCTCTCGAAAGTCTGGCTCCTCTATTCCATAAAAAGCAGTGATAAGCATATATGGATGCTCAAACCATGAATTGGGTTCCCACCAATTTGGTGTCTTTTTATATTCAGTATATATTCTTTTCTCAGTCCTTCCTGTCAAGTTTAATATAGCGAAACTTGATGCTGGTACATATTTCATTTTTTCTTCGCCTCTTTCACAACCTCATCTAATAACTTCAACATCGGTGGTCTATCATTTGGGTTTTTAGTAAAATAAAAATCTCTCATCCTCTCTATTTTACTATGACAACTACCACACAATAATACAAACTTTGATAAATCATCCCAATTAATTAACTCCTTAAGTTCTTGATAATTCTTTGGTGCCTTTCCTTCATACATTTCCTTGGTTTGATAGTAATATGGATTCCTTTCCTCTTCTTTTTCAGAATACATATCCCTGTAATGGTCAATTGATACTCTAACTGTTGAATAGCATAAGACACACCTTGGAACTTTAAATCCATAATGCTCTGCAAGTTTCGTTTTGAAACCGCGTGGCCATTTATGGAGTTCTTTAAATAATATTGTCATTTTTTACCATATTCTTGAAATTTTTAATTTTTTTGTAATATATTCTAATAATCTAAAAATAGTCTTAAATTTTATAAAATCAATAATTGACCATACTACAAGAATTACCAATCCTGTTATTACAACATATTCATTATTTGTTAATACAAATAAATATAGAATACTTCCATATATAAGAGAAATAACTGCTGAACTAACTACACCAAAACTTAATATCAATATCCATTGTTTTAAAGTTAATTTCATTTCTTCTCCTCTAACCTTTTATACACCCTAATTGCTTCATCAGCCTGTCGGGTTTTACCTTCTCTCATCATTACCATAGCAACAGCCAAACATTCTTCTTTTAATTCTTTTTTTAACTGTTTCTCATCCTTCTTTTTTATTTGTTCTAACGCTTCTTTCTCTCCTATATTCATTTTTTACTTTCCTCCTTATTTTTCTTTATTTCCTTAAGAGCAATTTTATTATTTCTATACATAAGATAAAATGATATTAGAAAAGGAATAGTTGGAAACATTATTGGTACACCTAATTTAAAACAAAATATTATACTTCCTCCACTTAATATAATACATAACCAAAGAATCAAATCAACAGTTTGCCTTTCATCTAATGATAAATCCTTTTCTAACCATTTCATTTTTACACCTAAAGAAATAAAAAGAAGGATTATCTCCTTCTTCTATAACCACGACCGCCACCACGGCCGTCTCTTGGTCTTCTTTGAGATTTATTATATCCTGCACTTTTATTACCAGTACAGAATCCTAAACCTCTTCCTGTTTTTGGTCCTTTACCTCTTGGACCAGTTCTATCGCCTCTTGGCATATTTTCGCTTCCTTATTTTTTATATTTCATTTTAACTTCAATATCAATGCCACCACGTGCATTAAAATATCCTTCTATTATTGCCTCTTTTGGTTCTACTACACTTATAAAATCATCAAATATTTTATTGATGGCGTGCTCATGAAATATTCCAACATTTCTATATGCTGTCAAATATAGTTTAGTAGATTTTGATTCAAGAACTTTTTTATCAGGTATATACTTTATATATATTTCAGCATAATCAGGCAGTCCAGTTCTTGGACATACTGCTGTAAATTCTTCAGTATGAAAAGTTACCCAATAATCTTTTCCTTGATATTTATTCTCAAATGCCTGTAATGGCGGTTCTATTTTTAGCTTCTTTATTCCTTCCTGTAAGTCCTTATAACTTTCAGCTTTCTTCATTTAAATACACTCCTTTATATACATTTGAATTTTCAAAATGTTGTATAACTATTGTAACATCTTTTCCTAATAAATTAATTAAGTTAGAATTGATATTATCTACATCCTTAATTATTTTATCACCTATTATTATTTTGTCTTCCTCTACCCCATAAAGAATACCACTATATTCTTTTTCTTTTCCTTCTAAATCTAAATTATTTACATAAACATAAACTGTCGCAGCAACAGCAACTACAATTGCTACCATCAATATTACTCCAATCACAGCACTAACTCCAGCCTTCTTTCTACTATTTTTATTTC
>Ga0272442_10009973_pt1 | contig 11764 bp, 7 predicted proteins | sample SSMForm2O_FD_200262 | JGI IMG/M metagenome (GOLD analysis project Ga0272442, IMG submission 200262) | Marine sediment archaeal communities from Little Sippewissett salt marsh, Falmouth, MA, United States - SSM-Form-2O | ecosystem: Environmental > Aquatic > Marine > Wetlands > Sediment ...
AAACGCTCAATCGCTATCATATCCTCATCGCTACCGCCGAGAAAGTCGATTCCCTCCTGCGTTCGCGCGCCAAATGGCTGATCGACGGCCTGGATGTCCTGGTCGTAGACGAGATCCATTTCCTGAACGACGGATCACGCGGGCCGACCTTGGAAATCCTGACCACGCGGATCAAACAGCTCAATCCGAAGATCCAGATCCTGGCCTTGAGCGCCACGGTCAGCAATGCCGAAAGCGTCGCGTCCTGGCTGAAGGCTGCCCTTGTCCACAGTACCTGGCGGCCGATCCCGCTTAAAGAAGGAATCTATTTCAACGAAACGATCCAGTTTGACGGCGGGGGCATCCGCTTGATTCGAGGTGAAATGCCGGATGATCTAAGCAAACTGGTAACCGACACCTTGCGCGATAAAGGCCAAGTCTTGATCTTCGTTAATTCGCGGCGTTCGGCCCAGGCCGCCGCACGCCAGGTCAGTGCCTGCGTCAGCACGCTTGTCAATGATTCCGAGAAATCCGAATTGGCCGCGCTGGCGCGGAAAATCGAAGGCCCCTCAACCGACTCGACCAAGATCTGCCGCAAACTCGGCGAGGTTGTCCGCCACGGAGCGGCCTTCCATCACGCCGGACTTAAACCCCAACAGCGTAAATTAATCGAAGAAAATTTCAAAAAGAATATTATCAAAGTCATCTGTTCCACCCCCACGCTCGCGGCCGGGGTCAACCTTCCGGCGCGGCGCGCCATCATCCGCGATTGCAAAAGATTCGAAAGCGGACTGGGCGCAGCTTACATTCCCGTCGCGGAATACAAACAATGCGCCGGACGGGCCGGCCGGCCGCAATACGACCCCTACGGGGAAGCGGTCTTGATCGCCAAAACCCTGTCCGAATCCAAAGTCCTGATGGACCGCTACATTCACGCCGAGCCGGAACCTCTGATCTCCAAGCTCGGCGAGGAATCCGCACTGCGCATCCACGTTTTATCCTCCCTGGCGGGCGGTTACGTTCACGATGTCAACGACATGTTCGATTTCATCTCGCACACCTTCCTAGCACATCAGCGTCAGCATACGCAATTGATCGAAATGATCGCTGATATCTTCGCGTTTCTGGAGGAAAACGGATTTATTGAAAAAACGGGATTCCGCTTCCAGGCCACGCGGTTCGGACAATACACCAGCCGACTTTATATTGACCCGCTGTCAGCCCTGATCCTCAAAGACGGACTGCATCACCTGCCGGTAAAAGGTCCTTTCTCCGACATCGGTCTGGTGCATTTGATCTGCTGCTGCCCCGACAGCCCGTTGCTGAATGTGTCCAAAAAAGACTGGGAGATGCTGGATCGCTTTGCCAACGCCCATGAACAGGAATTCATCTTAGACCGAAACGACCTGGTTTCCTTGGGGGATTACATGTTCAACCTGGCGGTGCTCAAGACGACTCTGCTGCATTTATCATGGATGGATGAAGAAAAAGAGGAAATCCTGTGCGACATCTTCGGCATCGGCCCGGGGGATATCTACCGTCATACGGAAGCGGCGGGATGGCTTCTGCACGCCAGCGTGATCTTCGCCGAATTGTTCAACCTGCGGGATGTGAGTTTTACCCTGGGGAAATTACGTAGCCGCATCCGATACGGCATCAAGCAAGAATTGATCGGCCTGGTCCAGCTTAAAGGCGTAGGCCGCATCCGCGCCCGGGCCTTATACCAAAAGGGCTATCGCAGAATTGCGGATCTGCAAAAAGCATCGCTTAGTGATTTAACCGGGATCCATCAAATCGGCAAAACACTGGGCGCGGATATTCTTAAGCAGATCCCGGACCTCCTGAAACCTTCCTGCGTTCGCTCAATCCCCGGATAATCCCCCCTCCCCGCCGGGACATAATAAGGATAAAGGATGCAGGATAAAAGATAAAGCCGGCCTTAAATTTAAAGATACCGCGCGGACTTCAGCCGCCGGCCCAGATGAAACACGAGAAAATTGTTCAGGGTGTATTTCAATTCTTCCCGAACCCGCGGGGTGAGCTTCAACCGCAGGCATTGCGTCCAGGGGCTTTTTTCAACATGCAATATTGAGGCAACAGTCCCCTGCGAAATAAGGTGAATATTGGAATCAGGTGTGTGACAATCCCGGCATACCAATCCGCCCTCGTTCGGGCTGAAGCGGGCCTGTTGCCTGACGATCCGCCGGCATTTAACACATGTATCCAGATGCGGTTTAAATCCGGAATACAAAAGGATTTTGATCTGAAAAAAATGGACCAGGGTATGAATATCAGCCGACTGCTCAAGCGTATTAAGGAAATCCAACATGAGGTCATAAACGGAAACGTTTTTCTCTTCCGGCGGCAGCATGACACTAACCAATTCGAGGATATAATAGGCGGCCAGTGATTTGGGCAATTCCTGCCGGATGGGGAAGAAAAAATTTTTCAGATCACACTGGCTGATCAGGTGCAGATCCGAACGGCGATACTGATAATAAACAATATCATTGACCGAAAAACGTTCGACGCTGCTACCGAATTTCTTGGGTTCTTTGCGGATCCCTTTCATCACACCGCTCACCTTACCGTGATCCCGGGTATAAAAATGGGCAATCCGGCTGGTCTCGCGGAAATCAAACGTTTTTAAAACAATGGCTTCGGTCTGAAGGATCATCTTGACCTTGTGGAGATAGCTCCGCATTCGGGGAACAGAGTTCCCATGACCTGTTGCTCCTTCATACGCATTTTTCTGCGCATGGAAGAATCATAATCATCATAACCCGACAGATGCAGAATGCCGTGCACCACATAAAGGATCAATTCCTGATATGGCAACAAACCGTAGGCAGGGCCTTGACGGGCTGCGGCCGTAGCCGATACAACGATCTCCCCGTCCACTCCTTTCATCGCATCATCAGAAGATCCCGGGTGCGTTGCTGGCCTGAAATCAAACGCCAAAACATCCGTGGCCCGGTCCTGCTTACGAAAATGTCTGTTTAATCGCCGGATTTGTGAAGCGGTAACGAAAACGATTGAAAGGCGGGCCTGCGGGATACCCAAAAACTTAAGGATTCTCCTGACGATCCGAATGATCTCGGGGGGGTTCAGCGGGATCGTCCTCTGTTTGTTTGCGATTTCGATTGTTACTGCCATTTTTCTTCTCGGGATATTTGACCCGGCCATGGTGCATCGCGCTCAAGACGCGGGTCAAGGTTTGGGCGATCATTTCAATCTCTTTGAGCGTCAGATTGCATTCGTCCAACTGCCCATCGATAAATTTATTATTGATAACCTTGCGGACCACCTCTTCGATCTTAACGGGATTGGTGTCGTCCATGGAACGGGTGGCAGCTTCGACCGAATCCGCCAAAAGAACAATCGCTGTCTCACGGCTTTGGGGTTTGGGGCCGGGATAACGATAATTCTCTTCGGTGATTGCGGATTCATCATCGGCATCCTCGAGGGCTTTGCAGTAAAAATAATGCATCAGGCTTGTGCCGTGGTGCTGGGGAATGAAATCAATAATCCGGGGATTGAGCTTATTCTTGCGCGCCAGCTCCACCCCTTCTTTCACGTGATTGAGAATCACAAGCCGGCTGATCGACGGTTCAATCCTGTCGTGTTTATTGCCGGATAGGATCTGATTTTCATTGAAATATTCGGCCTTTTCCATCTTGCCGATATCATGGTAATAAGCCCCGACTCGAGTTAACAAGGAATTGGCGCCAATGACATCGGCAGCCGTCTCGGCCAGGTTACTGACAATCAGGCTGTGGTGATAGGTCCCCGGGGCCTCCAAGATCATGCGGCGCAATAACGGCTGGTTGAAATCAGACAGCTCCGAAAGGCTAAAATTGGTCAATACGCCAAAAAGCAACTCAAAGATTTTCAGGGTCGAGATAACGACAAATACCGCAAAGATCCCGTTCAAGGCCAGCGGCCTTATGGATTGGATCACAAACGAGCGGATATTGATCGCCGTAAAATCGGGGTTAATAAGGATGATCCCGACGACCTGAATAAAGGCAATAGCGAAGCCCGCATTCATCAAAGTCCCGCGCGTGCGGGCATCCCGGACCAGATAAAATCCAGCCACGCTGCCGAGGAAAAAGACAAAAAAGAGACTAAGATCATTGCCCAACAAGAGCACCATGATCGCGCTAGAGGCAAATGACATGATAAAAGCCAGCTCGAGATCATTGAATAAAAGGATGGTCAGCATGGCGATACTGGCGACCGGAAGGTAGTAAGGATTAGTGCCGGTGTAATGAACCAGCGGATAGGCCACCGAAAGAAACAGAGTCAATAAAAGGCCCAACTGTAAAAATAACCGTGCCGTTACTTTTCTGACGATAAAAAGATGGATCCCCAAAAAAAGCAATAATAACGGAATGGTCAAAGACAGGTCTGCCAGCTGGCAAAAGACCCCTAACAGAAGTACCACCAAAATAACCAATCCGGCCCACAGCCCTTTGCTTTCCTTAATCATTATCTTTATCCATTTCCTTCTCGCGCTAGCTCGAAAACAGTTTTAGGCCGCTTCAACCTTTTCATAAGCCTTGATAATCCTCTGGACCAATTCATGCCGCACGACATCGGCCCCGGTCAATTGAACGAATTTGATTCCCTCAATCCCCCGCAAGATTTTCTGGGCCTCGACCAAACCGATCGGGGTGCCTTTGGGTAAATCACTCTGGGTTACGTCCCCAGTAATGACGCTCTTCGAATCAAAGCCAAGCCGCGTTAAAAACATCTTCATCTGAAAAGGGGTGCTGTTTTGGGCTTCGTCGAGAATCACAAACGCGTCGTTTAATGTCCGGCCACGCATAAAGGCCAGCGGTGCGACTTCAATAATACCCTGCTCGGTGAACTGCTCGACTTTTTCCGGATCCATCATATCATACAAGGCATCATACAAAGGCCTAAGATATGGGGACACCTTTTCAACCAAAGTCCCCGGCAGGAAACCCAACTGTTCTCCAGCCTCGCGCGCCGGACGCGTCAGGATGATACGCCGGACAATGCCCTTCTTCAAGGCATTGACCGCCATGGCCATGGCCAGGTAAGTTTTGCCCGTTCCAGCCGGACCGACCCCGAAAACAATATCGAATTTTTTGATCGCCTCAACGTACTCGATCTGGCCTTTGGTTTTGGGCGTAACCAAACCGCCTTTGGTAAAGACTTCGATCTTTTCCTTGGCCAAACGTTTAAAATCAACGCCTTGTTCCGGCCGGGCGAGTTGCACGGCATAAACCACATCATGCTGTTTGATCTCGCGGCCTTCGGCCACAATGGTCATCAAATAATCAATCAGCTCTGTGGTCTTGTGAATACTGTCCTTGCGGCCGTTAACCGTTACGCCTTTTTCGGCCGGCGTGATCTGGACATCAAACGCCTTCTCGATGATCCGAAGGTTTTGGTCATATTTACCAAATAAGGCCCGCAGATCCTGACTGCTATTTAGGAATATGAGTTTTTCCATGGTTCTGGACAGAATTTAGGTCAAAAGCCATCAAAGACAAGTCAAAGGTGAAGGGTCAAGGGGCAAAGAAAAAATTCCAGGTTTAACGGCGGCAAAAAAACCTTTTTTATACTTTAAACCTTAATCTTTAAACCCTCACTTTGACCTTTCACCTTTGCTATTCAACTGGGATCTGCAAAACGATGCCGGGCTTGATCTTGTTGGGGTCCCGGATCACCTCTTTATTGGCCTCATAAATCTGCGGCCACTTGCGATAGGTGTCATAGAACTTCTTTGAAATCTTCTGCAGGGTGTCGTTCTTCTGGACCGTGTATTCGACCAAATTAGCAGGGGCCGGTTCCGCGACGGGTTCCTCGGCAGTGAAGGTCGGGACATCCAAAGGTTGCGCCCAATCCGGTTCCTGTGGTTTAGGCTGCACAGCAGGCTCAGGTTCCAGATAAACGGTCTTGGTCCGCGTGATCACAAGCGGTTCTTCATCCAAATCTTCTTCTTCTTTGGTGAATTCAACGACATAAACCCTGCGGGTGTTTTTGTAGTCACTCCGGTCTTCCGGTTTGGGCTGTCCGTATAAATAACCGTAGTTCCCGCCGCTCATATCCTGATCCACGCGTTCCCGGTCTTCCACATAAGCCCGTGTCGTTATGCCGGTGCTTGAACAGCCGGCCATGACCACCACAACCACCAAAATAAAGATGACTCCCATGATCTGTCTGCTCATACCCACCTCCCGATTATTGATGTCGTGAAAAGGATTAAAAGGTTACCCAACCTTTGAATTGCTGCCCGATTTTCTTGAAAATGTTTATTGCCCGAATTAATCCTTATCGGGCTTCAATCTTTTAAGACCCAATTCGGCTAATTGTTCGGCCGCCACATCCGCCGGCGCGCCGGTCAACGGACAGCTCCCCTTCTGAGTCTTGGGAAAAGCAATCGTATCCCGAATCGAATCCATGCCCGTCAAGATACTGACCAAACGATCGATACCGAAAGCAATCCCGGCATGCGGCGGTGCGCCGTACTCAAAGGCCCGCAGTAAAAATCCGAATCGTTGCTCAACTTCCTCCGGTTTGATGCCGAGGATCTTGAAGATCCGTTGCTGAACATTGCGCTGATGAATACGAACCGATCCGCTGCCGAGTTCATTGCCGTTTAAGACCAGATCATACGAACGCGAACGGATCTGGTCATAATGCCCCTTTTCCGTTTCAAGCAGAGGTATGTCCTCAGCCCGCAACGAAGTGAAAGGATGATGTTCGCTGTCCCAGCGCTGTTCTTCCATATTATATTGAAATAAGGGGAAATCTACAACCCAAAGAAAAGCTAATTCATTATCATCTTTTTTATCCTTACGGATGTCGGGTTTATCCGTTTGATATTGTTCCATAGCATCTTTGTAGGAAACCCGCTTAAACGGAACGGGGACATCGATACCTTTGACCTGCTTGATAACATAGGCAAACAGCCTCTCGGTCAGGTCAAAAATATCTTCTTCATCAACGAATGCCATCTCCATATCCAGTTGAGTGAATTCCGGCTGGCGATCCGCGCGCAGGTCCTCGTCACGAAAACATTTCACAATCTGAAAATACTTATCCAGCCCCCCCACCATTAAAATCTGCTTAAAAAGTTGCGGGGACTGAGGCAATGCGTAAAACTCGCCCGGATTCAACCGGCTGGGGACCAGAAAATCACGTGCTCCTTCAGGCGTGGATTTGGTTAAAACCGGCGTCTCCACTTCCAGAAAATTCTCATTGTTCAGAAATTCGCGAACGGCAAAAAGCAGTTGATGTCTCATCCGAAGCGGTTGCAGCATCTTTTGCCGGCGCAAATCAATATACCGGTAAGTCAGCCGGATCTCTTCAGCGGCTTCGTCAGCCCCTTCGATTTCAAAAACCGGCACCTTGCTTTCGTTCAGGATATCCAAATCTTTGGCACAGACTTCGATTTCGCCGGTGGCGATATCCGGATTAACGTTCTTAGGCGGACGGACAACCACCTCCCCGGTTAACCGGATAACGAATTCCGGGCCGAGTTTTTGGGCTAGGGCATGCGCATCCGGGCATACGGACGGGACAAAGACCACCTGGGTCAAACCATAACGATCACGAATATCGATAAAAATCAGCTTACCGTGATCCCGGCGGCGGTGCACCCATCCGCATAAAATGGCCTCTTTGCCCTTGTCCTCTTTCCTGAGCTGTCCGCAAGTATATGTCCTTAACATATCCTGTTCTCTTGTCCGTTTATGTTTTACTTGTTTAGGATTCTTTTTATGGCTTGTTCACAATGATCAACCGCAATCTGCTGCTGATGTCCGCCCTGCATATCCTTGAGGGTAACAATGCCCTGGCGTTGTTCCTCTTGACCGACAATGACAACAAAACGCGCCTTCTTTTTATTAGCGGTACGCATCTGACTTTTGACAGACGCCGGTTTAAAACTCATATCCACAACTATATCCTGCTGCCGCAAGGTCTGGGCCAACTTAAAATTGCCGGCTAAAGACGGCTCATCCAAACTGACTAAAAAGACATCCAGGGATTGCCCCGAAGGTGTTTGGGGCTCCTCTCGCGCCAAAAGGATCCGTTCCAGGCCTAAGGCAAAACCCACGGCATCGGCCTGGGGGCCGCCTAATTGTGCAACCAGATTATCATACCGGCCGCCGGCGCCCAGGGCATCCTGACTGCCCAAGGCAGGCGAACAAACCTCAAAGACCGTTTGGGTATAATAATCCAAACCGCGTACCATACCCGGGTCTTCTTCAAAGCGGATGTTGAGTGAATCCAGGCACTCCTTAACTTTCCGATAATATTCCCGGCTCGCCTCACAAAGATGTGTATAATCGAGTTTCAATTTAGCCACGATCTGCCGGCAGGCCTTTTGTTTGCAATCCAAGATACGAAAGACATTCCTATCAAATCTATTTTGACAGTCCGGACATAGTTCCGACTTGAATGGCTTAAGTTGCTGCCGCAACTTTTTCGACAAATTCTGTTTATCCTCTACCGTACCCAATGTGTTGAGTTTCAATTGGTACATCGGTACCTGTATATTTTTTAAAAATTCCAAACAAAGGCCGATAACCTCCGCATCAAGATAAGGAGAACAGGAATCCGGGCCGATGGCCTCAACCCCAATCTGATGAAACTGACGCAGGCGTCCTTTTTGCGGCCTTTCGCCCCGGAACATGGCTCCGATATAAAAAAGTTTCGACAGCTGCTCCTTCTTATCCATATTATCCTGAATATAAGCGCGGACAATAGGGGCAGTCCCCTCGGGTCGCAGGGATAATTGTAACCCCGCCCCGCCCTGCGCGCGCGTGGCCCCCTGTGGGCTAAGGTGCAACATTTGTTTTTGAACAATATCGCTGGTCTGGCCTACTGAACGGACAAACAATTCGCTTTCCTCGAATATCGGAGTTCGTATCTCGTTGTAACCATAGCGGACAAAAACACGGCGGGCCTGAGTTTCCAGTTCCTGCCAAAGCAAAGCTTGCGGAGGATAGATATCATTGGTCCCACGCGGTGTTGAAAATTTCTTAACCATGGTCAGCCACTAACCTTAAGGGCGTCCTGCAATGACATAAAGGACGCCCTTGAATTTATATAATGCATAATGCAAAGTAGTCGGGTGGGTCAAAAACGGACTACCTTTGAATGCTACTTAATCCTCTGTTTCATTTCCAGGCCCGGCTTGAAAACCACTACCTTGCGGGGAGGAACAGGAACACTTTCGCCGGTGCGGGGATTACGGCCGGAACGGGCCTTCCGTTCTTTGATCTTGAAGACGCCGAAATTCCTCAGTTCGACCTTTTCATTGCGAACTAAACTATCGACGATAACATCAAATGTTTTTTGTACGATAGTCTTGACGTCAACTTGCTTAATCCCAGTCATGTCCGTAATCTTTAATACGATATCTTTTTTGGTCATATCATCACCTCCTGGTGCTAAGTATAATATCAACAAGATGTTACAGTGTCAAGAAGAATTATATCGTGGTGTTAACCCATTTCCCATAATTGATGCAGGTATAGGGCATTCTTTCATATGCTGAATAAAGTCGAAGCCTTACAGAAACGGCCGTCGGCATACTGAAAATTTAGAAAAAATAAACAAAAAGAATATTTGCGCAGCAAAGAATACCTCAAGACCGCGTGTTCATTTTGGTTTTGTATATCTTAATATTTTATAAAGAGTTGCAATTTCTTCTGTTGGTAAAATGAATCAGCTTCTCAGATTAGTTTACAGCCCATATTCGGTTTTAACAGCCTTCCAAAGCGGGATTTTATCATGAATGCTTTGACAAAAATAATCACATAATAAGACTAAACTCTTGTTCTCCAGCAAAATTTTTTATCTCGTTGATTAAGGCTGTGGTGGGATTAACAAAAAGATCTTTACCGACCATGATTTGAACCCGTTTATTGTGTTGCGTATCCATATTAAGGTAAACCGGAATCTCACCTGGGAATTCGGACAATTTCGCTCTAAAGTGAGTGAAATCTTTGATCCGGTCTGGCGCGATATCGATCTTGATGCCTTTAATCAATCGGTAAACCTCATCGATCTGTTTGATATCATTGGCGACAATGTTCGCAACATCTTCCCTAATGGTCATACGACCAATAACCATCAGGATCTCTCCTTCTTTAAGATAATGTGCCACATTGAGATAAGTCGAAGGGAAAACAACCACTTCGATCTGCCCGTCAATGTCTTCCAGCTTAACGATCGCCATGCGCTCATTGGTCCGGCGCGTAACCGTCAGACGGATGTCGTGAACAATACCGATGACTTTGACCTCCTGTCCTTCCACGGCCATTTTAAGAGTACGAGAAGTAAAATCCGCAAATTTCTCGACTTCCATCTTATAATGGGCCAAAGGATGCCCCGAGATGTAAAAACCCAAAACTTCTTTCTCATAAGCAAGGATCTGGTTTTGGGGCCATTCCGCAATCTGGGGCATGTCTTGGGTCTCCTTCTTAAAACCGTTAGAAGCCCCCATATCAAAAAAAGAAAACTGGCCCGACGCCTTTTCCTTCTGAGCCCCAGCTCCGTATTGCAGGGCCTTGTCCACGACGGCCATCAGCCGGGAACGGTGGATTTGAAAACAGTCTAAGGCCCCGCATTTAATTAAACTTTCGATCACCTTGCGGTTGACCAGACGTAAATCGACCCGTTCGCATAATTCGTAAATAGAACGAAAGGGGCCGTTGGCCGTACGGTTTTCAACGATCGACTCGATAGCTGTCTGTCCGATATTTTTGACAGCCAAAAGACCAAACCGGATGAGACGGTCGTTAATGACGCTGAATTCGAGGAAACTCTCATTAATATCCGGCGGAAGGACCTCGATGCCCATCTGCTGGGATTCGCGTACATATTCGACCACCTTGTCCGTGTTATCTTTCTCACAGGTCAACAGAGCGCACATGAATTCGACCGGATAATTGGCCTTGAGATAAGCAGTCTGATAAGAAATCAAGGCATACGCCGCGGAATGGCTCCGGTTAAAACCGTAGCCCGAAAAATATTCGATCAGATCGAACAGCTTATGGGCCTCGTTCTCCCGAATCCGGCTGGTTTTATAACACCCGTCGACAAAATCGCAGCGCATCCGCTCCATAACGCTCGATATCTTCTTGCTCATTGCCCGGCGCAGATGATCCGCCTGGGTCATGCTGAACCCGGCCAAGATACTGGCCATCTGCATCACCTGTTCCTGATAGATAATGATACCGAAGGTCTCGCGGAGCAATTTCTCCAATTTGGGATGCGGATAATAAACAGCAATCTCCCCTTTCTTGCGTCTGATGAAATCATCGAGCATCCCGCTGCCCATGGGCCCCGGCCGGTAAAGCGCCAGGATCGAGATCAGGTCTTCGAATTTCGTCGGCTTAATCTTTTTTAAAAGCTCCCGCATCCCGCTGCTTTCCAACTGGAAGATGCCGCCGGAATCGGCATCGCCCAACAAATGGTAAGTCTTCGGGTCATCCAAGGGGATCAGGTCAATATCAATATCTCTATCCCGGCGTTTCTTCACCCACTGAATCGTGCGATTGATCACCGTCAGAGTCCGCAGTCCCAGGAAGTCCATCTTCAGCAGCCCGATCTTGGCGATCCCATCCATGGTAAAACCCGTGGTCACCTGATCATCGCCGGTCTTGAACAGCGGAACATAATCGGTCAAACGTTTATCCCCGATCACCACCCCGGCTGCATGAACGGATGCATGCCGGTTCAGCCCCTCCAGAACCTGGGCCGTATCCAATATTTCGGCCGTGTTTTTATCCTCCTT
>Ga0272442_10009975_pt1 | contig 11763 bp, 5 predicted proteins | sample SSMForm2O_FD_200262 | JGI IMG/M metagenome (GOLD analysis project Ga0272442, IMG submission 200262) | Marine sediment archaeal communities from Little Sippewissett salt marsh, Falmouth, MA, United States - SSM-Form-2O | ecosystem: Environmental > Aquatic > Marine > Wetlands > Sediment ...
ATCAAACAGAACGGTGTATGTGAAAGTGACGTGTATTACAATGAGCTTGAAAACAACGGCACGATAAGCGGAACCCTGCATACGCCGCTGAATCTGCCGCTTTTTGAATCATTGCCTGAATTCAGGACAGCATCTCCGGGAACGGAAAACATAACAGTCAGACAGAAAGAGACGCGGATTCTCGAACCGGGCGCTTACGGAGAGGTTCTGTTGAAGCCGAAGGCCAGGCTGATTCTGGCCGGCGGGGAATATCATTTCAGCAATCTGGAATTGGGCAGCCGGAGTGAACTGTTGATGCGGTCTGCATCCGATATCCTGATTGCCGGGCATTTTCAGTCGGGTCCGAACAGCATTGTGATGCCTGAGGATACCGCAGCCGTGAAAGCCTCCGGGATCCGGCTTTACGTGGCGGATGGAACGCCGGGTGCCGCGGAAATCGGTAATGGCAACCATATTTTTGCCAATTTCTATGTGCCGGAAGGGACTATCCGGCTGGGGCAGAACACGGAAGCAACCGGTGCCTTTATCGGAAGTTATGTGATCGTTGAAAACAACGTGGAGGTTCGCCTGGATAGCGGGTGGTGAGGGGGATTTATTCAGAAGGTAGCCTTTTTATGACGATATCATTAAAATCGATACCCCTGCCCGTTTAAAAAAAGGTTACCTTATTTGATGCGTCCCGGATTTTGCAACCATTCGCGGCATGAATGAACGGGACAGCGGGATTTTCAGTTTATGCATTCATTTCAAGGCAGGAGATTCGAAATGACCTGATTTAATAATCAATGTCCGGGAAAAACAGGCCGGCTTTGATTTTTTGCCTGGAAATTCAAAATGGATGGTGGCTGTTGATCTTTTAAGATAACAAAGGCCCGGCCCCCGGAGGGAGAAACCGGGCCTTTGTAACTGAGATGCAGGAGAGAGAATTATTCCGGCATGTCGAACAGGCCGGTTTCCAGTTCAGTATTGATGAGAATTTCGGTGCATTCCGATCTGGATGCCAGCTCCTCTTTCTGATAGGCTTCCGTTTTTACCGGCATCTGGATGCCTTTCACATTTTCATATTTCTGATAGATTTCCGTGATTTCCGTCGGTCCCTGCTGGCCCACGGTTTTGTACTTCAGACCCAGCGGCAGGGCCGTCTCCGTGTCCAGATAGAGATGATAGCTGTTTTCGCCGTCCGATACCAGCAGATCTGCTGCCGGTTTGTCCGCGAAAACGGTCTCTTCGATCAGCTGAACCGTATGGGCGTCGATGTTCTGAAGCAGGGTAAAGGGATCGTGAAAAATGTCATCCTGAAGCTGCTTGGTCACAGCCGCAGGTGCCGTCATGGTCCCCTGGGGTGAGGACATCCAGCCTGATTCACCGGAGAGCGCCATTTTTACTTCACCCATGGGGGTTTGCATAACAAACAATACCCGGTCCGGATAGGCAATAATGCGCGATCCGTCCATGACCATTTCTCCCATCGGGGTGATCTGGGTGAGACTGGCTGCGACCGTGATATTCCGTATGTCCGAAATTTTATCCATGCCGCCCATGGCCCCGGCCATGCGGTCCAGCCACTTCCGGCCTGCTTCCAGATCGTCACCGGTGGCTTCGGCAACCGCTTCCCCGGGCTCGGGAATGGTGATATCGATGAGCTCCACATCCCCGAGAGTGGACAGCGGCGTTTCAAAATCGGCGGACTTTCCCACCACCAGAATATGCAGCTTGTCCGGCTTCAGATATTTTCGGGCCGCTTCCAGAATATCCCCGGGTGTAACTTTTTCAACGGCAGCGCGGGTCTGCTGAAGAAAATCCAGGGGATAATTGTAATAAGTCAGATTAACCAGGCGGCGGCCGGTTTTTTCCGGGCTGTCAAAATTAAAAACATATGAATTGAGCCATCCTTCCCTGGCCTGTGTGAGCTCGGCATCGCTGACCGGTTCTTCGGTCAGCCGCCTTATTTCCCCGAGCAGGGCCTGAATGCCCTCCATGGTGCGCTCCGACCGGGTGCGGGCGTGGGCGAAAAAGATGCCCGGACTGTGCCAGCCCGTGCCGTACCGTCCCATCACTGCATAGGCAAGACCGAGATCCGAGCGGTACCTGGAAAAAAGGCGGCTGGAGAATCCTCCGCCAAAGATTTCATTCATCATCAGCAGGGCCGCGTATTCGTCGATATCTTTGGTGCCGCCGATATGGCCGATGTAAATATTGCTTTGATTCACATCGGATTTTTCAACAAGGTGTACGGCGTACCGGTATTCATAGGGAATATCGATGCGTTTGTCCACGGTCACTTCCCGTGGCTGCCATGTCCCCAGATTTTGTTTCAGCTTTTTAATCATGTCTTTGGTGTTGAAATCACCGAAAACACCGAGAACGGTGCCATTGGGCCGAATCCATTTTTTATGGAATGCCATCATGTCGTCCCGTGTGATGGCGTCGATGGTCGCGTACTCGGGTTCGCGTGAAAGATTGGAATTGGCGTATATGAGCTTTGTAAACTCGCGATCTGCAATGGCGGGGGCGTCGTCATTGCGCCGGGATATGGCACTTTTGGCCTGAATCCTGGCCAGTTCGATTTTGTCTTCGGGGAAGGCCGGATTCATGAGAATACCGGTGAAAATCCCGAACACCTGATCAAAGTGGTCTTTCAGTGTGGATAGTGAAGCATTTCCTTCCAGATCTCCGATCCCGATTTCGATACTCGCAGCAATACGCTCCAGCGCTTCGTCGATATCATCGCCGCTCATAGTGATACTGCCGCCGGTTCGCATGACCTCACCGGCAAGTTCGGCCAGGCCGACTTTGTCGTCCGGATCAGCCCAGTAACCGCCTGTGAAAAGACGGGCTTCCATCTGGATAAAGGGGAGTTCGTGATCTTCCATGAGAATGATCTGAAGGCCGTTATCCAGGGTGACGGCGGTATAGTCCGGCCGGCTGACCCTGCCCAGATCCGGGTATTTCAATTCCGAATAATGCTTCTGACCGAACAGCGACGGCACCAGGCAGAGACAAATCAGCGCCGTGCCGATGGTTCGTATGCTTTTATATATCATGGTCGATTCCTTTCTGTCACATGAGTTCATCTTATAATCAGGGAATGCAAAGCTTACTCAACATCCTCTTCAGGCGGTACGATCATGGCCACGGTACGATTCCGCCTGATGAAATAGGTGTTCATCACCCGCTGAATATCTTCCGGTGTAATGGCCTCGATTTTTTCCACCTGTTTGAACATATTGTGAAAATCGCCGTCCAGGGATTCAAATGACGCGAGCTGCAGGGCCAGTCCGTTATTGGAATCAAGTTCCCGGAGAAAATTGACCTTGGCCCTGGTTTTCACCCCGGTCAGCTCTTCCTGTGTAATGGGCTCGGTTTTAAGGCGCTGAATCTCTTCATACATGGCTGTTTCACATTCTTCGATGGTGTGATTCCTGGAAGGAAATGCAAAAAACACGAAAAGACTGGGGTATTTGCCCATCGTCCAACCCGATATGGCCCCGGCGGCCAGTGCAATTTTCTTCTCCTTGACCAGACTTTTGTACAGACGGGATGTCCGGCCCTCTCCGATAATATCGGTAATGGCGTCCAGAACAGCGGCATCCCTGTGATGCCGGTCGGGGCGGTGATAGCCGATGAGCACCAGGGGCTGAGACCGGTCTTCCACTTCGATGCGCTTCTGGCCCTCCTGCGGGGGTTCCACTGTATCCACGGGTTCCCGTTCCGGTCCTCGCGGAATCCGTCCCCAGTACTTTTCAGCCATTTGGATGATATCACCGGCACGGACATCACCCACCACTGCCAGCACCAGATTCTGCGGTGTGTAATGGGTCTGGAAGAACGATTCGGCTTCGTCGCGGCGCAGGGTCATGAGATCGGACATATGGCCGATACCCAGGTCCCGGTAGGGATGGGCCTTGTAGGCCGCCGCGGTGAATTCTTCCAGCAGTTTGCCGACCGGCTGGCTTTCGATACGCATCCGGCGCTCTTCCATGACGACCTGTTTTTCCGTATAGAATTCACGCAGCACCGGATTCAGAAAACGATCGGATTCGAGTGACATCCAGAGCTCCGCCTTGTTGGAAGGGAGATTGAAAAAATAGACAGTCGCGTCATTGGCTGTAAAGGCGTTCAGGCCCTGACCGCCTTCCAGCTCAATCACTTTGCTGAATTCATTGCTGTTCACGTAATCCCGGGCCGCATCGACAGCCTCCTGACGGGCTTGTTTCAGGGCGGCCAGTTTGTCCGGATCCGCTTGATCGCCTTTCCTGTACTCTTCCAGCCAGGCGCGGAATGTTTCATCTTCTTTTGCCATGGCCTTCAGCTCCGCGTCGATATTTTTCGAACCCACAGAAAGGGAGCCCTTGAATGCCATGTGTTCAAACATGTGGGCGATGCCTTTGATGCCTGCCACTTCATTGACAGCTCCGACATCCGCCCAGGTAACGAAACTGACAACGGGCGCATCATGCCTTTCCAGAATGAGCAGGCGGATGCCGTTGTCCATGGTATGCCTGACCACCTGGTCTTCGAGTTTCAGATAACCCTGCCCGAACAGCAGTACCGGCAGGATGCACGCAAGAATCAGGGGCAGGAAAAACACCAGCCGTTTTTGTCGATTTCTCATGTTTCCTCCTGTGTGAGATGTGATGAGTACCGATGATGGCGTTGTATGGTGAAGCAGAACATAGATACCATTCTTTGTTGTACGTTACAGTTGTTTTTTGGTTGCATCTGTTCCTGAAAATGCGGATAATGAGTGAGCGGCCGGGAGCACTGTGCCGGTTGAATTTCTGATGATGTGAAAGGAGAACGAGATGATGAAAAAATACAGACGTCCTCTGTGCTGCATGGTGGTACTGTCTGTTGCTGCGGGAACTGGGACGACCCTGTATGCCGGTACTTTACCGCAGGAGAAACAGCAGCAGACACCGGTCTCCGGAACAGCGGCCAATGACAGCGTTCCGGGCAGAACTGCAGATTATCGCCGGATACGTGATGACCTGGACAGTATCAGGGAACTGAATCCTGAAATGCTTCGGTTGTTGAGAGCTGAAATGCCAGAGGGACGGGAGACATACAGGTTGTTTCAAAAGGAGCCGCCGGATCTGGCCGGAATTCAGGGCGAAATAAAAGCGGCCGAAATTCGGCTGCGTTTACTTGAAGGCCGGTACCAGCGGGAGAAGGACGAAGAAAAGAAGGCGGAAATGGTTCCCGTGATCCGGGAAGAGATTGAAAACCTTTATGACATGAAGGTGGAAAAAAGACGGATGGAGATCCGTTTTCTCGAGGGAGAGATTCAGCGTCTTCGAAATGAACTGGATGCATCCGTCCAGAACCGGGAAGAGAGTATCGGGATTAAACTGAAACAGATCACCCGGGGTGATGTTTTCAACTGGTGACGCGCACAGGCCGGAAGAAGGCGCGATGGTACGGGCTTGCCCGGGAGCGGTTGTTCCGCCCCCGAAAAGATTTCAGGAATCCGGCTCAGGCGGATTTCAAAAACCTCTGATTACGCCGGAGGATAAATATCAATCAGGTTTTGTACCGCATGGCATCGATGCCGTAATTTTTAATTTTATACCCGATAATTCTTTCCGTGGAATTCAGCAGCCGGGCCGCCTTGGCCCGGTTTCCCCGTGTTGTTTTGAGGGCATCCTGAATCAGTTCCTTTTCATACGAAGCGACGGCCTTGTCCAGTGACAACTGGGTGATTGTATTGCTGCTTTCAGCGGTCTGGAGGGTGGGGGGCAGATGATAACTGTGAATCACCTGGTCCTCACACACCAGCACCGCCCTTTCAACGCAGTTTTCCAGCTCCCGCACATTGCCCGGCCAGTGATAGCGCATCAGCATGTCGATGGCCGGTGTGGAAATACGCTTGACGGACTTGCCGTGCTGGCGGGCATATTTCAGCATGAAATGATCCGCCAGCAGCAGGATGTCTGTTTTTCTGTCGCGCAGGGGGGGCAGAAAGATGGAGAATACATTCAGCCGATAATAGAGATCTTCCCTGAACTGGCCGTTGTTCATAAGCGATTCCAGATCCGCATTCGTGGCCGCAATGATACGAACATCCACCTTGATGGTTTCCGTGCCGCCCACCCGCTCAAATTCATGCTCCTGAAGTACGCGAAGCAGTTTTACCTGTGTCATGGCGCTCAGTTCACCAACTTCATCCAGAAAAATCGTTCCACCGCTGGCCAGTTCGAAACGCCCCATTTTCCGGGATGCGGCACCGGTAAAGGCGCCCTTCTCGTATCCGAAAAATTCGGATTCGATGAGGTTCTCCGGAATGGCGGCGCAGTTGACGCGGATAAAGGGCTTGTCGCTGCGGACCGAATTATAATGGATGGCTTCCGCGATCAGCTCTTTTCCTGTGCCGGATTCACCCCGCAGCAGCACTGTTGTGTTTGTCCGTGCCACCTGGGCCACCTGTTCATAGACGTCACGGATTTCATGACTGTTGCCGATGATATTGTGAAAACTGTACTCCTCCTGCAGTTTCTGCTTGAGGACCACATTTTCATCCATGAGTTTCTGGCGTTCTTCCTGAATCACATGCTTCACCCGGATGGGCTGGAGCAGGGCCGATGCGACAAGCATCAGGAATTTGGTACCGGAGTCATAGTTCCGTTTTGAATTGTAAATCAGATTCACAATGAGGACACCCAGCACTTTGTAATCCAGGGCAATGGGAACACCGAAAAAAGTCTGCTCCTTGTCCTCGGCCTGGTTCCATGAGCTCATCCGGTTCAGAAACAGGGGCTCCTTGCTGACCTGGGGGACGATAATGGGTTTCCCGGTTTCCGCGATCCGCCCGGTCAGCCCTTCACCGATCAGATACTTGGTTTTGGCCACATCGGTCCGGTATCCAACGGAAGCTGCCATTGTCAGTGTCTCTTCACGTTCATTGACCAGAAAAACGGCGCCGGACTTGATATGATAGCTGTTCTGCAATATCTGGAGTGTTGCCTTGAGAGAATCTTCAAGGATCAGGTTCCGGCTGACAGACTGGTTGATTTCAACCAGTATGGACAGGTTCCTGGACATGACATCCCTGTTGTTTTTTACGGATGCGGCCGGCCTTTTTGTAGTCATGGGTTCCTCTCTGAAGAATACAAAAATGTAGTCAATTTAAAGGAAAAGTACAAAATTGTTGGATGTTATGCAACCTGAAAATCCATGCGTTTTCATGAGGCTGCGTTTCCAGGATTTGATTATTGCGATTCGCTGCATCGCCTCCGATTTGTAAAAGTTTATTGGAATCAATAACATAGAATGATTCTCCATGCGGTTCTCCCTGTCCTGGCATGGTTTGATTTCCAGACGCGTGCCGTTCGGTGGTAACCGTATTTCCCGGGTTATATATCAATGAATATGCCAAACCCGCTTTGTGGCAGTACATCCGGCAAATCCGGTTCCGCAAGCATGTATTCAGGTTCAGGGCAGCCGGGTGAACGCATTGGTCTGCGGAGATTCCTGCATGCGCCAGACATGAGAGTTTTTCCACAAAAAACACAAAAATGTATTTATATAATAATAGCATGACATAAATGTAGGAAAAAATCGTGAAAGTGACAATTCCTGCCGGATCCGGAAAATCATGAAGGATATCTTTAAAGTAATTGAAAACAATTTGTTGTATGCCCGGGTGAAAAGACGGAAAAACAGCGGATGGGATTCTGGCACTGCCTTTGCCTGTCAAAGAGGAAAGGCGTGCCGGGCGGACCGGCCGCTGACCCGAGGACACACGCTTGCGGAAACAGGAGGTTTGTGATGACACCGAAAGAATTTTTTGAATTTGCGAAGAAAAACGGTGCCGATATGGTGGATCTGAAATTTACTGATTTGCTGGGAACCTGGCAGCACTGTACTTTTCCCGCAGACACCTGGGATGAAGGCACGTTCGAGGAGGGCGTCGGATTCGACGGCTCGTCCATCCGGGGATGGCAGGGCATTCATATGTCGGATATGCTTGCGGTCCCGGATGCGGATACCGCCGCGATGGATCCCTTTTTTGATCATCCGACGGTGAGTGTGATCGCCAATATTGTCGATCCCGTTACCAGGGAGGACTATTCACGGGATCCCCGCCATGTGGCGCGCAAAGGCGTTGCCTACCTGAAATCCACAGGGATTGCAGACACATGTTATATCGGACCCGAACCTGAATTTTTCATATTCGATGAAGTGCGTTATGAACAGAAACAAAACACCGGTTTTTATCAGATTGATTCCGTGGAAGGCGCGTGGAATACCAACCGGATTGAAGAGCCCAACCTGGGATACAAACCGGGATACAAGGGCGGATATTTTCCGGTCAGCCCGTCGGACACATATCAGGATTTGCGCGGCGCCATGGCCCGGGAAATGCAGAAAGTGGGAATCGTTGTGGAAGCACATCATCATGAAGTGGGCACAGGCGGACAGAGCGAGATAGACATGAAGTTTGACGATCTCCTGAAAATGGCGGATCAGTTCATGTGGTTCAAATATATTATTAGAAATGTGGCCTGGAAGGCGGGGAAAACCGTTACATTCATGCCCAAGCCCATTTTCGAAGACAACGGAAGCGGCATGCACACCCATTTATCGCTGTGGAAAGGCGGTAAACCGCTTTTTGCCGGTGACGGGTATGCCGGTCTGAGCGAGCTGGCGATACACGCGATAGGCGGTCTTCTCAAACACGCAGAAGCGGTGCTTGCCTTTGCGGCGCCGACCACAAACAGCTATCGCCGTCTGGTGCCCGGCTTTGAGGCCCCGGTGAACCTGGTCATGTCCGCCCGGAACCGCTCGGCCGCGGTTCGCATTCCCATGTACAGCAGCAATCCCAAGGCCAGGCGGTTTGAGTTCCGCTGTCCCGACGCCACGGCCAACGGATATCTGGCCTGGACAGCCATACTCATGGCCTGTCTGGACGGGATTAAAAACAAAATCAATCCCGGCAAACCGCTGGATCAGGATATTTATGAAATGACCCCCGACCAGCTGCTCAATGTACCGCATGTTCCTGGATCGCTCGATGAGGCGCTGGAAGCCCTGGAACGTGATCACACGTTTTTAACGGAGGGCGGTGTTTTCACGAATGACCTGATTGAAACCTGGATTGCGTACAAGAAGAAGTACGAACTGAAGCCCCTGTCCATGCGTCCGCATCCATATGAATTTCAGTTGTACTATGACAGCTGAGAGACATGCGTTTCTTTTCTCCCGCAATTCGGCGGCTGCTCCCGATATATCGGGTATGTGGGGGCAGCCGTCCCGTCTTTCCGGAGAACAGTAGCAGTTTTTATCACACCTCCCCTGATTGAATGAACTCTGCAAACAACGGGGGAGTCAACGGGCAGGCCGGCGGGGTCCCGGCCTGCCTTGTTTATTAAAAACGACAAAAATGTGATATAATTTTATGCTAATTACAATATTGTAGGATTTTATGCCGGATTCAGAAATCCCGGGAACGGAGAACCAGGCGGGCAGGCTGCTCTTATCCGAACCAAAAGTGTGGACTCCGGAAAGCCGGCCATAAAAATGGTGAATATGTAGAATAATTCATTCAAATATATTGAATCTGCATAATAAATATTGGCCGGGAATGAAAGATGATCACGAAAAAACGACAAAAATGTAACTTACCTCCCTATAACAATACAAAATTGTAAGCTTTTTAATACAAAAATGCATGTTCGTAAATTACTTTTTTGTTGAATGCATTTGTATTTTATTAATAATAACAATAACTTGAGACCATTTTATAATATGGCCCTTTTCAATACAGTGATTCTGGTATGCAAATTGCCTTTGCTATCCGGCAAGATGACAGGAAGATCATCATGGGGCGTAGCATAGCTGGCAATGCGCCTGGCTGTTAACCAGGAGATCGTAGGTTCGAACCCTACCGCCCCAGCAAACACATGAAGAATTATTTAAACGGGAGTATACCTTGTCTGACACTTTTTTCAATTCCAACCGGCGTCATGAGGCGCTGCTGCGTATTGCGGCCAATACTCAAATCCGCAATAATGGTAACAACGGGACTGCCACGGAATATTTCGGTATCAATTCATTCAACGACAAAGTCATGCGGGAGACGCTTCCCCAGGATGTTTATCAGAAATTGAGGGATACCATCCGGCAGGGCAGCAAGCTGGACATGTCCATCGCCAATGCGGTGGCTCATGCCATGAAAGAGTGGGCCATCAGCAAGGGCGTCAGTCACTTTACGCACTGGTTTCAGCCGCAGACCGGCCTGACCGCAGAAAAGCATGACGCGTTTCTGGAAGTGGAACGGGACGGCGTGGCCCTGGAGCGGTTCCGGGGCAATCAGCTGGTGCAGGGGGAACCGGATGCCAGCTCCTTTCCGAGCGGCGGCCGCCGTACCACGTTTGAGGCGCGGGGCTATACCATGTGGGATCCCTCCAGTCCGGCTTTTATCATGGACAGTCCCGGAGGCGGGATACTGTGCATTCCGTCCGTATTTATCAGCTACAACGGGGAGGCACTGGACAAAAAAACGCCCCTGCTTCGTTCCATGAGCGCCATCAACCGGGCCGCGCTGAAAGTGCTGCGTCTGTTCAATAATAAAGAGGCGACACGTGTGATCACCACCATCGGCACGGAACAGGAATACTTCCTGATCGACAAGCTGTTTTACGCATTGCGTCCTGATCTTCAGATTACCGGACGCACCCTTGTGGGTGCCGAGCCGCCCAAGGGGCAGCAGCTGGAGGATCACTATTTCGGTTCGATCAAGGAACGGGTGCTCGCCTTCATGCAGGACGCGGAACATGAGCTGTACAAACTGAGTGTGCCGGCCAAAACCCGCCACAATGAGGTCGCCCCGCATCAGTTCGAAATCGCGCCGATTTATGCCGAAGCCAATGTGGGATCGGACCGGAACCAGCTCATCATGGAAGTGCTGAAAAAGGTCGCCAGCCGGCACGGTCTGGCCCTTCTGCTGCATGAAAAACCCTTCGCAGGCGTTAACGGCAGCGGCAAGCACAACAACTGGTCCATGGAGGATTCCGAAGGCAACAATCTGCTGGATCCGGGTGAAACACCGGAAGAGAATCTCCAGTTTCTGGTTTTCCTGGTCTCCGTGCTGAAAGCGGTTCATGATTACGGGGATTTGCTGAGGGCAACAGTGGCTTCTGCGGGAAATGACCACCGGCTGGGCGCCAATGAAGCGCCTCCGGCCATCATGTCTGTGTTTCTGGGTGTTCAGCTCAGCACCATCCTGAATGACATCAGGGAGGGGCGTAAATCCAAAGCCACGGAACAGTTTGTGATCGATCTGGGCATCGGCAATCTGCCATCCATTTTGCGGGACAATACGGACCGGAACCGGACATCCCCTTTTGCCTTTACGGGACAAAAATTCGAATTTCGGGCGATCGGATCATCCGCCTCTGTTTCCCTGTCCAACACGGTGCTGAGTGCGGCTGTGGCTGATTCCATAGAAATCATCACGGATGATATTGAGGCATGCATCAGGAAAGGGATGGAACTGAAGCAGGCGGTTCTGGAAGTGCTGCAGAAATATGTCCGTGAAACGGAACCGGTCCGTTTCGAGGGGAACAATTACAGCGAAGAATGGGTCCTGGAAGCGGAAAGACGGGGACTGCCCAATATCAAGCGGACCGGATATGCCCTGGATGCCCTTGTCGCCAAAAAGAACTTGAAAATGCTGAAGCGCCAGAAAGTGTTTTCCACGGAAGAGCTGGAATCCCATTACCATACCAAGCTTGAGCAGTATGTTAAAACCCTGGAAATTGA
>Ga0272442_10009976_pt1 | contig 11763 bp, 9 predicted proteins | sample SSMForm2O_FD_200262 | JGI IMG/M metagenome (GOLD analysis project Ga0272442, IMG submission 200262) | Marine sediment archaeal communities from Little Sippewissett salt marsh, Falmouth, MA, United States - SSM-Form-2O | ecosystem: Environmental > Aquatic > Marine > Wetlands > Sediment ...
TCCCTACGAGCGCATCGTCTTCGCGCGGTTTCCACTGCACTGGCTCGACAAAGGCAGCGACTGATCCGTCGCCAGTATGGCTCCGGAAGGTAGCAGACGATTTCCTGGCCGGCGGATGCCGCACCAACATCGAGATGACCATCAATGGATCACCATCAATGAAGTGAAAGACGTCTGCGACGTCAAAGGCATGCACCAGGCCATCTTCTACGGCGACTACGGAAAGCAACTGCGCGACTTCTGCCAGCTCCTCGGCATCGAGGCCGCAACGTGACGCCTGCGTGCACGTTTGAGCCCCCGGCAATCTGATTGAAGTACGTGGGCGCGGTGGCCACGCGGTCCAGCATGACGAAAATCTTGCTCTGGGCCTGGGCCGAAGCCGGCTCACACTTGATCCAGCCTTTGGCGCGTCCTATGCTAAGGCACGGCCTCAAGGCAATCACCACCCTTCAGCGTGCGAGATGCGGGAAAGGAACGTGCAATGACCAGGATCGGAAGGCTTTCGAACAGGGTCAGTCAGATAAGCGCATCTGCAATCCACGAGATGACAAGGCTCTCGAAAGAGATCGACGACGTGGCGTTCTTGTCCTGGGCAAAACCCACGTCCGACACGCCCGAGCACATCAAGGAAGGCGCGATTCGGGCGATCCGGGATGGGCGCGTCGGGGGGTACTCCGAGCCCCTCGGTTTGCCTGCGTTGCGCGAAGAGATCGCCAAGAAACTCAAACGAGACAACAACGTAGACGCGAATCCTGCGCAATTGATGGTCACCGTTGGGGCTATTGAAGGGCTCGCGGCCGCCGTCATGGCCGTGATTGATCCGGGCGACGAGGTCCTGCTGCCCTCGCCGACGTATTCCACCCATATCCGCCAGGTGATTATCGCATCGGGCAAACCGGTCCTGGTCCCTTCTATCGAGTCGGAGGGATTCGCGTTGGACCTCGATGCGTTCCGGAAGGCCGTGACGCCCAAGACAAGAGCCATCATCTACGCGTCACCGGCCAATCCGACTGGGACGGTTTTCAGCGAAGAGCATCTGAGGTCGTTGTGTGAGCTCGCCCTCGAGCACAACTTGATGGTGATTACGGATGAGGCCTATGAGTACTTCGTGTTTGATGGCCGCCGCCACTTCAGCGTCGCGTCGATTCCCGAAATGAGGAAGAACGCCATCAGTTGCTATACCTTCACCAAGACCTACGCCATGACCGGTTGGCGAGTCGGCTACATGCACGCCGATGAAGAGGTCATCCCCCAAGTGAGAAAAGCCCATATCCCATTGGCGATTTGTGCGCCGGTGGTGTCTCAATATGCGGCCCTGGCCGCGCTGCAAGGCCCGCAGGATTGTGTCGATGAGTTCCGGGCCAAGTACTTGGCGGCGCGAGAGATCATGTGTGGGCGCTTGGACAGTCTGGCATCTTTGTTCGAGTACCAGAAGCCGCGCGGCTCCTATCTCATGTTTCCGCGCATACTTGCGCAGGAAGGGGCGGAGGACTCCGCGTCGTTCTGCAAGAAGCTATTGAAGGAAGCCAGAGTGTCGACCACACCCGGAATCGCTTTCGGCCCGGAAGGCGAAGGTCATCTAAGGATGTCGTTCTGCGTGCCTGGAGAAATGATAGAGAAGGCCTTCGACCGAATCGAGCACTACTTCGAATAGCCTTGTCGTGTGTGCATAGCTGAGAAAGACATCGGAAACGGGAGATACCATCGTTGACCACTGAGCGGATACGGATCACGACACTGGTCGAGAACACGGCCGGACGGCCGGGCGTCTTGGCCGAACATGGCCTGGCATTCTGGTTGGACATGGGCGCACACCGTATCCTCTTCGATACGGGGGCGGGCGCAGTCCTGGTCTCGAACGCCGGCAAGCTGGGCGTGGACTTGGCGCAGGCCAACGCTATCGTGCTGAGCCACGGCCACTACGATCACACCGGGGGCCTGTTGGAGGCCATGCATGCAGCCCCTCGCGCCCCAGTCTTGGTCCACCCCGCCGCATTTGAGGCGAAGTACGCACGGCTGGGCGACGGCACCAGCCGCTACATAGGCGTGCCGGGCTTGGACGAAGCGGCGGTTCGGCGCCAGGCCGGCGATTTGGTCTTCACGAACGAGCCGACCGAGATCGTCGAGGGACTGTCTGTGACGGGCGAGATACCGCGGTTGACGGACTTCGAAGATACAGGCGGCCCGTTTTTCCTCGGCAAGGACTGCGATAGGCCCGATCCTCTCCTGGACGACCAAGCGGTGTTCTTCCAATGCAAGCAGGGCACGGTGGTCATCCTCGGCTGTTGCCACACCGGCGTGATCAACACGCTGCGCTACATTCATGAACTCACAAACGGACAGCCGATTCACGCCGTTATCGGCGGCATGCACCTCCTGTGGGCCACGGACGAACGCGTTGAGCGGACTATCCAGGGCCTGCGGGAGTTTGGCGTCGAGGACCTTGGGCCGGCCCATTGCACCGGCATGGCGGCCACGACCGCGCTCTGGGGCGCCTTCCCGGGAAAATGCCGCCAGTGCGCCGTCGGCGCCGTCGTGGAATTCGAGACCTAGCGCGCTGAACTCGAGAATGCCTCGCAGAGGCATCAAGGAGAGAAGAAGCATGGGAACGGACAAGCGACGCGCAGCAAATGATGGTCGGGGGCAGGAGGGGACGCATGGCTGGTCACGGCGGACCTTCCTGGCGGCGGGGGCCGCGGCCGCGGGATGCACGGCGTGGATGCCTAGGTCGGCCGCGGCGGCCGTGGCCGCAGAGCGGCCCGTGGCCCCGGCCGGTCCGGGCGCCCAGTACCGCCCCGTGGTCAAGGCGGCGTTCGTACGCCGCAAGGGCGAGTACGGGATGCGCTGGCCGGGGGCCATTTACGACGGCGAGGCCGCGCGGCGCATGTACCACGAACGGATTGCGGCCACGGCGAAGGCCCTGGACATGGACGTGGACATGCGGGAGGCGCCGATCCATTCGCTAGCCGAGGGCGAGCAGTGGATCGCGGAGGCCGAGGGCGCGCACGTGGACGGCCTGCTCGTGGTGCTCCTGGATCGGCAGGAGCACGCCTGGCCCACGGCCGCCAAGGCGGTGGGGAGCGCAGTGCCGTCGGTGATCTTCTCCCCGGTGGGCTCGTCCTTCACCACCAACACGGCCCCGCTCGCCAACAAGAGCGGCGCGCTGATTTGCGCGACGGACGACTTCGGTCAAGTGGCGTCCGCGTTGAAGATGATCCATGCGGGCGCCAAGCTTCGCGAGGCCCGCTTCATCGTGCTGAAAGGCTCGGAGCGCAAGGACGCCGCCATTGACCGTTTCGGCACGAAACTGCGTTACGTGCCGGCGGCGGCCTTTCTCGAGGAATACCAACGGACCCCCGTGAGCGACGAGGTCGAGGCGATTGCGGACAGCTACCTCGGGCTGGCGCAGCGCACGGCTGGCCCCACGCGCCAGGACGTGATCAACGGCGTCAAGAGCTACGTGGTGGCCCGCACGATTCTCGAGCGTGAAGAGGGCGACGGGATCACCATGGACTGCCTCGGCGCGTTGGGCAAGAGCCAGGTGAGCCTGCCGTGCATCGCGTGGTCGCGAATGCTCGACCACGGCGTGCCCGCGGCGTGCGAGGCCGATCTGGGCGCGTGTTTCACGCACGCCTTGGTGCTGTACCTGTTTGACCGGCCCGGCTTTCAACAGGACCCCGTTGCCGATACGGGCGACCAGACCCTCATCGGCGCCCACTGCACCTGTGCGACCTGCCTCGAAGGCGTGGGCCAGCCCCCCGAGCCCTTTTTCCTGTCCTACCACCACGGCAAACGCGACGCCGTCCCCGTGCCCCTATGGCATGAGGGCCGCCGCGTCACGGTCGCCGACGTCCTCCTGCGCAGGGACGCCGCGCCCCAGATGATCATCTCGGCCGGCGAGGTCGTCGGCAACGTGGCGGTGCCGCCGGCGGGCGGCTGCGTGGTTTCCGTGAAACTGAGGCTAGACGGCGTGACTGAGGTCTTGAGCTATCCCGGTTTCCATCACATTTTCTTCTACGGCGACCACAAGCGGGAGCTTGCCGGCTTCTGCCAACTCCACGGCATCGAGCCAAGGGTGGTGTAAGCCTCACACGCAGAACACGGCCGCGCCGTCCCGCATTTCGTGCCGCAGCGCGCCCCGGTTCTCGAGGTATCTCAGGTGCGAGTCGGCTTCGCCCGTGGCGAACCATTGCTGTAGCACGGGAAAGGCCTCCCACGTGGCCGCGTCGATATCCCAGCTCATTTCCGACGCCGTCTCGTAGGCCGTCTTGCCGCCCGTCGCGACAATGGCGAGCACCTCCTGCGCCCGCTCCTGGTGGTGGTGCTCGAGTTCCGCGACCCGGCCCTGTAGGTCCTCGAACGTGTTCCGATGGCCGGGCAATACGAGCGCCGCGTGGAGCTGGGACACCTTTTCGAGACTGGCCAGGTAGTCGTCCAGGGCATTCACGTTGCCGAACCACGCCGAGATGTTGGGCGTGATGTCGCCCAGGACGTGGTCCCCTGAGACCAAGACCTTGCGCTCCCTATCGTACAGACACAGATGACCCGGAGTGTGGCCGGGCGTGGCCACGCACTCGAAGCGGTAGTCGCCGGCGCGGATGACGTCGCCCTCGCCGACGAGCGTGAAGTCGGGATACGCCGGCGCGCCGTATTTCGCCCCCGGATGCTCTCGCACCGCTTCCTGAATGGCCGATTCAGGAATCCCTTCCACACGCCCGAAGGCGGCCATCCGTTCCCAGAAGGTCCTTGCGTCCCCAAACGATGCCGCCAGCTTCGCCTCCAACGCGTTGAAGTACACCGTCGACGTATCGCTGGCAAACTGGGACACCAAGCCCAGATGGTCGGCATGGAAGTGCGTGATGAAGAAGTCCGTCCGCGCCAGGTCCACGTCCAACTCATCGAGCCCGGCCGCCAGGGCGCGTTCGCATTCCGGCCGCATCATCCCGGTGTCGATCACGAGATGGCGATCGCAGCCACGGATGACGTAGGAATTGATCGATTTCAACGGGCTGTTCGGAAGCGGGACTTCCACGCGAAACACGTCCGGCGCGACTTCGTCTATCACGGCTGTCTCCTTGACACATCCAATGAGTCTGAGATTCAGCACACTACCAAAGACGGCGGCAGCGGAGCCAGCAAAGGGAGCGCCGCAATCACCGGATGGGTTCCGTAACGCCGGCATCTTGCCGGCCTTGTCCCGGGCGTTCTGCCACGGAAGAGCCGGCAAGATGCCGGCGGTACGGCGCGCAGAAGGCCCGTGCGCTTCCTTGATCCCCTCCCGCGAATCATGGAGAATCCGAGAGATAGAAACCATCAGGAGAGTGCCTTATGAAAACGAAGAAGACGGTCTGGGTATTGGTGTTGGTCACGCTGGCGGCGGGACTGGGCTGTCCCGGTTGCAGCACGCTGCTTTCCTCGCGGGCCGAACCGTTCACCCTTGTCATGTTGCCCGACACGCAGAACTACGCCGACGCCGACGCCATCCAGCGCGGCGGCGACAGCGACCTGCGCGAGACCTTCTATCGCCAGACGGCATGGATCAAGGAGCACAAGGACGACTTGAACATCGTCATGGTCCCCCACGTCGGCGACATCGTTCAGACCGACCATCCCGCTGAGTGGGCCATCGCCGACACCGCGTTCGAGACCATCGACGACGATGTTCCCTACATCCTCTGCCTCGGCAATCATGACATTGGCCGCGGCGAGGCCGACGAGGTCTCCAAGACCATGCGCCGGACCAACCTGAACGCCTGGTTTCCCCCGTCACGTTTCGAAGGGCGGCCCCTGTACCGATACGGCGGCCGGATGGACGAGACGAGCGACAACTACTACCTGCTGTTTAAGGCAGGCGGGATGAAGTTCCTCATCATCGCCATCGAGTTCAAGCCGCGCGACGAGGTGCTCGAATGGGCCAACGAAGTCCTGGCCGCCCACCCGAAGCGACGCTGCATCGTGGTTACCCACGCCTACCTCGACGCCGAGGGCGGCCTCTATGACGGCTCCCACTACAAGTTCAAGGGCAACAGTGGGCCGGCCATGTGGGACAAGTTCGTCAAGCGCCACGAGGGCATCTTCCTCGTGCTGTGCGGACACGTCCTCGGCGAGTCGCGCCGAGCGGATCCGGGCGACCACGGCAACACCGTGCACCAACTCCTGGCCGACTACCAGGGCATGGACAACGGCGGCGACGGATATCTTCGCATCATGAGGTTCGTGCCGAAAGAAGACACTATCGAGGTCCGGTCGTATTCGCCGGTCCATGACAAGGACCTCACGGGCGACGCGAGCCGCTTTTCGCTTTTCTATCGGATGAAGAAGGCCGCGGCGAGAAAGCCGGCAAACGGCGAAAGGATGGAGAAGTGAGTCTCGTCGGGCAATGCCGGTGGGGCGTCGTGTTGGCCGCGGGCATCGCCCTGGCGGCGGCCGCGAGCGCACAGGAGCCGACCGTGACGGAATCGGCACGATGGGCGGCAGTCCACCGCGTGGCGCGCAGCGTCCCGGAACCGGATCCGGGCCATACCGGCAACGTGTTTCTACAAGGCGACGAGATGGTCGTCCCGATTCCGGACGACGCAGGCGAGGCGCAGCATTGGCGCGTGCTTGACGACGCGCTGGCCGAGATACGCCGAGGCGCGATCGAGGGAGGGACCGGCGTCTCCGTCAGCGAACTGCCCGTCGGATGGTACCGCGTCGAGTTCCTGGACTCGGAGGCCCGGTGCATCGCGTTCACGACTGCGGCGGTCTTGGCGAAACTGGCTGCGCCTATCCCGCAGGATTCACCGGTCTGTGTTGACGTGGCACTCTCGTGGCTCGGGGGCGAGGACCGCGCGCAGTGGGAAGACTTCGCCCGGTTGGCGGCGTTGGCCGGCGTGAATTGGGTCCGCGACCGCATTCACTGGCGCGAGGTCCAGACCGGCCCGACTGAGTTCGTCGCAGACACCAAGTATGACGCCGCGGCCGCGATCCAAGTGCGGCAAGGGCTGAAGGTGCTCCAGGTGTTCCACACCACGCCCGCGTGGGCGCTCGATTCCGCCTCGGACACGGATCGCCCGCGAACCGACCTGCGCCATCTCTACGCGTTCTGTAAGGCCATGGCTGGCCGATTCCAGGGACGCGTCCACGCGTGGGAGCCGTGGAACGAAGGCAACGCTGGCAACTTCGGCGGGCGTACCATCGACGAGATGTGCGCGCACCAGAAGGCCGCCTACCTGGGCTTCAAGGCCGGCGACCCCGGCCTCACGGTCTGCTGGAATCCCATCGGCGGCATCAACACCGCCGCACAGGCCAAAGGCATACTCGCGAACGAAACCTGGCCCTACTATAACGTCTACAGCATCCACTCCTACGATTGGCCGCACGCCTACGAGTCGCTGTGGCAACACGCCCGGGCCGCCGCATGCGGACGCCCGATCTGGGTCACCGAGTGCGACCGCGGCATGAAGGCCGACAGCCAATCGCCTTGCGGTGACTTCACCCATGACTTCGCGCTGCGCAAGGCCGAACTCATGGCCCAGTCCTATGCCCGCAGCCTGTTCTCCGGCGCGACCCGCCATTTCCACTTCATCCTCGGCTACTACATGGAGGGCGAGAACACGGTGCAGTTCGGCCTCCTGCGCCGCGACGCCACGCCGAGGCCCAGCTACGTGGCCTTGGCCGCGCTCGGACGCTTCTTGGCCGGCGCGCGGTGCCTGGGCCGTTGGGAACTCGAGGGCCAAGACGACGCGCACGTCTACGCCTTCCGCGCTCGACCGGACGGCCGCGAGCGCGACGTCCTCGTGGCCTGGGGCGAGAAGGAGACGGGCTGGCCGGGACGTGGCGCGCACGCGCTGGCTTGGGCGCTGCCGCCCAAGCTTGCGGTGAAAGCCGCGTTTGACTACCTCGGCCGGCCGCTCGGGACGGCCGTTCCGGATCGGCTGAGGCCGGCGGCCGTCTTTGTCGTCTTGGCGGCCGGTGAAGCCGGCAAGCTTCCGCTGAGGGCCGTACCGCTCGATGCGTACCGTGAGGGGGCGCCGTCGCCCGTTGTGCTCCAGTTCGACACGCCCGGCTGCCCGCCCGTCATCCGCCGAGAAGGCTGGACGCAAGAGCCCGAGCGCGTGTTCGCGCCCGGCAGCGAAACCGATTGCGTGCTGGTTGCGTACAACCTTGGCGACCAGCCGGTGGCCGGGGGGCTGAGCCTTGAGGGCGCGCCAGAGGGATGGCGATGCACGCCCGACCGATGGGACGTGCAGATCGAGCCGTTCGAGCGCCACGAGATCAAGCTGCGCCTGACGGTTGCCGCCCAACCGGTTTCGGACGACAACTGGATAACGATTCGGGGCGCGTTCGGCGAGGCCGGCCGGCCGGTCCTCGCGTTCCGAGTCAGCCATCCTGAGCCAGGGGATACTCGATAAGGGCCGCTTGACTGTGACTTGATGCGTCGCCGGAAAAGAGCCCACCATGACGCCCGCCGTTTTCTTGCTTTCCATTGCCGAAGCTCAGCCGGCGCATTGGCCGGCTGAATCTGATAGGGAGCGCGCCTGAGCCCGACTTGCGCGCCCGCCTGTCTCGTATCTCGTATCTCGCATTTTTCTTCCGATTTCTCTCGTGAGCGGCTACCTTGTATCATAGGGCATCGTGGCGCGGTACATGGCGCGGCCGCCTAGGCCGAGGGAGGTCAGTCATGGCAGCGATTGAAGTGGTGGACAGTGGCCTTTTGTGCCGGAATCCGAGGCCGCACGTGCACAGCGTGCACGCCTTCTTCCCCTCGGTGGTGACGATGACGAACGGGGACATGCTGGCGACGGTGACGCTCGGGGAGGCCTTCGAGGCCACCAATCTGCGCACGCACGTGTGCCGCTCGGCGAATCGCGGCGATACATGGCACATGGAAGGGCCGATCTACCCGGGCTCCCAGAACCGCTTGACCTCCGATTCGGCGCGACTGACCGCCCTGCCCGATGGCCAGCTTGTGGCCTTCTTGGTCCGCCACGACCGCTCCGAGCATCCACACGAGGGCCTGACCAATCCCGCGACGCTCGGATTCGTACCCACCGAGTTGTCCCTCGTGCGCTCGACGGATTTCGGGCGCACCTGGTCGGCCCCGGCGCCCATACGGCCCCCGCTCGAGGGACCATGCTTCGAACTGTGCAGTCCCATCACCGTGTTGCGCGACGGCCGCTGGGTCTTGCCGACCTCCACATGGCCGGACTGGAACGGCCGGTGCCCGAACGGTCTGCGCATGGTGGCGCTGGTCTCCTCAAACCGCGGCGCGACTTGGGGCGCCTGGTGGGACGTGATGCATGCACCGGGCCGCCGCGTGTTCTTCTGGGAGTCAAAGATCGTCGAGTTGCCCGACGGGCGTTTGCTGGCCGTGGCCTGGGTTCACGACCACGCGGCCTCGAAGGACCGGCCGAACCATTACGCCCTGAGCGAGGACGGCGGCAAGACTTGGTCGCTGCCTATGTCGACCGGGCTTCACGGGCAGACCATGACGCCCTTGGCCTCGGCCGACGGGCGGCTGTTGTGCGTGTACCGGCGGATGGACACGCCCGGCCTGTGGGCCCAACTCGTCCGCATCGAGGGCAACCGTTGGGTCAACGGCACGGCCGTGCCGTTGTGGGGCGCACAGACGGACGGATTGACCGCCACCACAGGCGACATGGCGCACAACTTCAACGTATTGCGATTCGGCGCGCCGTGCATGACGCCCGTCCCCGGCGGCGGTATTCTGCTCGCGTTCTGGTGCTACGAGGAGTGCGTCAGCGTAATTCGGTGGTTCAAGCTCGAGGTCCGTTGAGACGCTGGCCCCTGTCGGATCTCGAGAGGCGTGCTATAATTGGCCGCCCTCGGCGGGCGTCCGTTCCAGTGCGCTGAGAACTGGGAAAGGGCTTCGTCATCATGCGAACAAAGGGATTCACGCTGATCGAGTTGCTGGTGGTCATCGCCATCATTGGGATTCTCGCCGCGATCCTGCTGCCGGCCCTGGCGCGTGCCCGGGAATCGGCGCGGCGGGCCAGTTGCGCCAACAACCTGAAACAGTGGGGCCTCGTCTTCAAGATGTACGCGAACGAGGCGGCCGGCCAGAAGTGGCCGCCGCTGCAGCACAACCCGCCGGGGTGGTGGGGGGCCTACCTGATGCCGCACGTGATGCTCGTCTACCCGGAGTACTGCACGGACCCGGCCATCTACGTGTGCCCTTCGAGCGCGCAACACACCGTGGACGACATGTACTACGACGACGGGACGCCGATTCTGATCGACTGGGAGGACGATCCGGCGCATGGGAGCCTCTACTGGCGCGCTACGAGGTCGTACAACTACTGGAGCTTCTGCTACGACCGGTGTGACGACGTGCCGGAGAACATGGAACCGGCCGATCCATGGGTCGTCCTGGTGCAAGCGCTCGGCTTGGACGTCGAGGCGCCGGCGGGCACGATGGTGCCGGCGCAGTTCATCCGGCATTGGATGGCCTTGATGGCCGGACCCGGCATGCTCGAGCACTACCAGGGCACCAGCGGAGTCACCATGAGCGACGTGTTGCCGGTGCTCGACGAGGACACGTCGGACAGCCGCATCGAGCCGTACGGGACGGGCGGCGGCGACACCGTGTACCGCCTGCGCGAGGGGATAGAGCGATTCGCCATCACCGATATCAACAATCCGTCGGCCTCGGCCGTCGCGCAGAGCGACATCTGGGTCATGCACGACTGGCTGTCGACCGTACCGTCCGGATACAACCACATCCCGGGCGGCTGCAATGTGCTCTACATGGATGGGCACGTCGATTTCCTGCGCTATCCGAACAAGAAGGCACCGGTCCAGGCGGGCCTGGCCGTCGCTACGGGAATCTTCGGCGAGGGCGCCCAGTACTGACGCGGTGGACGCTGGTGGTTAGCTTCCGATGCCGCCGGCGCAGAGGATTGACGGCGTGACCGGGGGGCACCGCGTGACAACCGTCTGACGCATGCTGAAACGCTCAGGAGAAAGGAAGTATGAAACGGATTGGCCTGATGGGATGCGGTACGGTGGCTGGCTATGGGCATCTGCCGGCGCTTGCGGCATGCCCCGCGTGGGAACTGGTGTCCATCTTCGAGCCCGACGACGGCCGGCGTAACGCCGCACAGGAACGCTTCGGCGTCGCCCACGCCTTTGACGACGTGGACGCGTTCTTCGAATCGGGGATCGATGCCGTGACCATCACGTCGCCGGCCCCGTGCCATCGGGAGAACGTGGGCGATGCGGTGCGCCACGGCAAGCCGGTATTGTGCGAGAAGCCGCTGGCCATGAACGATGCCGAGGCGGCGGAGATGATCGCGCTGGCGGAAGACGCCGGGCTGATGCTGTTCACGGCCTTCATGCGGCGCTTCGGGCCGGAGGAGCGGCGGATCAAGGCGTTGATCGAAGAGGGTGCCATCGGGGAGGTCAAGGCGTTGCGCTTCGTGTACATCTGGAACTGCCACGGGCGCTACGAGATCGACGAGAACGGCCGTCGCATCGAGCAACGTCGGCGGCAGGGGCGGATGCTCGAGGGCGGGCCCTTGGTGGATTGCGGCGTGCACGACATCGACGTGGCGCGGTGGTGGCTGGGCTCGGCAGTGGTGCGCCAGCAGGGCATCGGCGTTTGGGTGCAGGACTACGAGGCCCCGGACCACATGTACCTGCACCTGGACCACGCGAACGGCGCCCACAGCATGGTCGAGATGAGCTACTCGTACGGCCACACGGCCAAAGAGCCGAAGCACCTGTTTTCTTACGACGTGATCGGCACCGAGGGCGTCATCC
>Ga0272442_10009977_pt1 | contig 11763 bp, 5 predicted proteins | sample SSMForm2O_FD_200262 | JGI IMG/M metagenome (GOLD analysis project Ga0272442, IMG submission 200262) | Marine sediment archaeal communities from Little Sippewissett salt marsh, Falmouth, MA, United States - SSM-Form-2O | ecosystem: Environmental > Aquatic > Marine > Wetlands > Sediment ...
CCTGCCGCTTTCCATCAAGCAGCACATGTCAGATGCCGTGACAGGAAAGCGGCAGGGATGCCGCTTCTACGTTGTGGACAGCCTTCAACTTGCCAGTTACGAGAGGAGTGTACCTGCGGATTTGGGGGAGATCTTGGCCTGGTCTGCAGGACGCCCAACGGTTTGACAGCGCTGACGATGTCGATCATACTGCCCGAATCCAACCGACCGCCGGGACGGATGGGTTCCTGCGGGAAATCACGGTCCAGGCGGCAACAGTGCAACGGACAGGACCTGGCGTTGTGAATCTCGTGAAACCGCTCTCGATAGCCATGCTGCTATTGATGCTGCTGTCGACGGTGCATGCACAAAGGCCTGCAAAAGAAGAAGCTGTGCTGGCCAAGCCGAGCCCCAAGCAGATCCGATTCGCCGACTGGGAAGTGGGCGCGTTTATCCATTTCGGATTGAATGTATTCACCGGGCAGGAGCATGGGGACGGTAAGGAGCCGCCGTCCAAGTTCAATCCCACCGAATTGGACGCCGAGCAATGGGTGATCACGGCGAAGTCGATGGGCGCGCGCTATGCCTGTCTGACCGCCCGTCATGAAGGGGGCTTCTGCCTCTGGCCGTCGACGACGACCGACTACACGATTGCCAACAGCCGCTACATGGACGGCAAGGGGGACATCGTGCGGGACTTCGTGGGGGCCTGCCGGAAGCACGGCCTCGAACCGGCGCTCTACTTGACCGCCAGTCACGACGCGCACACCGCACTGTATGGGCACGAAGGGCATATCGGCTGGGGGGCGGAGCGGGACAAATGGGTCGAAGAAGCCTTCAAGAACACGTCGCGTCAGGCGTATTTCAAGGAAGTCCAAGTGGCGCAGATGCGGGAATTGCTCACCAACTATGGCCCCATCTCGTTCATGTGGTCCGACCATTGGGACGCCACCGATCCGAACGGCCCCTGGCGCGCGGTCACCCTGCTCGTCGAGGAGCTCCAGCCGGACATGGTGTTCATGGGTACGGAGACCTGGGTGCCCGGTAACGAAACCGGCCATGTGGTCTATCCCATGTGGAACGCCGTCCATACGGTGGACGGCACGCGATACGCTCGGCCCGCAGCGACCGCGGCAGACGTGTCGTTCGAGAACGACTACGGATTACTCGAAACCGATGTCCGCACCGGCCATCCGCTGGGCAGGTTCTGGCGCGTACGCGAATGCACCACGAACACGGCCTTCCACTACGGTGGTTGGTTCTGGCATCCCAGCAAGCTGAGGCCCACTCGCCCACGCAGTCTTTGGGACCACGTTGACCTCTACTATCGGACGGTGGGCTTAGGCGCGAACACGGTTATCAACCTGCCGCCGGATCAAAGGGGCCTGATACCGGATGATTTCGTCGCGGCGGCCAAGGCCTTCGGTGATGAGATTCGCGGGCGCTTCTCGAATCCGGTTGCCGAGCTGGCGGATCCGCCAGCGGGTGACGTCGTCGAACTCGCCTGGGACGAAGCCACCGAAATCAATACCATCGTTACGATGGAGCACATCGCGAACGGCCAGAAGATCGCCAGGTACACTCTGGAAGCCTTCGTAGATGGGGCGTGGCAGACGCTTGCGCCCATGAACCGGCACAACGCGTGGACGCCCTACAATCCGAATCCCGGCTACGAGACCATCGGCCACAAGAAGATCGACCGGATCATGCCGGTACACACCAGCCGGATCCGCTTCCGCTGTCTCGAAGCAGTCCGGCATCCCATTGAGCTGCGCCAATTGACCGTGTTCCATTGCCCTCCCAAGAAGCGCGCTTTCCCGGCCAACTATCCCTATTTGAGCGGCGTGGACACGCTCGTTGAATCCGCCCATGGCGCAGTCGGCAGAGATGTGAATTGCGTGGGCAACCGGCTCTCGCTCAACGGCAAGACGCACGCCCATGGCCTGCTGATGCATCCTGACGCCGTGACGAAGACCAGCGTCGTCCAGTTCGACCTCACACATCATCCCAAGGCGAAGGGCATACGAGCGATCATCGGCATCGACGACTATGTCGGAGATAACGGATCGTCCGTATTTCTCGTGGAGGGACTCCGGAACGGCGAGTGGCAGGAACTGTATCGCAGCCATCGGCTGACTGGACGTCACAAAGGCGTCTTGGTGCGCGTTACCTTCCCGCCCGGCATGGAGCAGGTTCGCCTGACCACGACCGACGCCGGCGACGGCGTGAACTGCGACCATGCCGTCTGGGCGCAGGCGCGATTTACGGAATGAGCTGAACCTGCCGCAGCGACACAAGGAGCTTCAACATCATGCGCCTTCTCATGAGCCTCACCTACACGGTGACACTGTGGGCCGTCTTTGGTCTTTCGGATGCGCATGCGCAGGCGTTGTCGCGGGAATCGCTGCTGGATTTCGTCAACACGCGATACCAGGCCTATTTCCACTACAACATGTGTACCTTCAAGAACGCAAACAGCGATGAGCAGCACGGGCGCTCGTCGGGCAAGGAACCCGCCACAATGTGGCACCCGACCGGGCTCGACTGCCGGCAGTGGGCGCAGGTCTGCATCGCCAGCAAGATGGCCGGCGGCTGGCTGACTACGAAACACCACGGCGGGTTCTGCCTCTGGGACAGCGCCTACACGGACTACGATGTCGCATCCTCCCGCGTGAAGACCGACGTCGTGCGAGTCTTCACGGACACCTTCCGCAAGGCCGGCCTGAAGATCGGACTCTACTACTCCATCCTCGACTACCATCACGGCGTCGAAAACGGCCAGGTGACGCGCGATGAGATCGAGTTCACCAAGGCTCAGATAACCGAACTGCTGAGCCACTACGGGCCGATTGATTACATCAACTTCGATGGATGGGCCACGTGGCCGACTGTGCCGACCTTTGATGACATGCCCTACGGCGACATCTACCGGACGGTCAAGGCGTTACAGCCGGAGTGCCTGATCGTCAATCACTGTTACGAATCCAACCTGGCCCATGCGGATGTGCCGTTCGCCGATGCGTCGGGCCGCGATTACTCGTTTCACCCGGATTACATGCGGCCAACAGCGGCTTCGGACGCGCTGCAAGGAAACTGGTGGTGGGATGACAGAGAAGGTTTTGGCGTCCGCCGTTCGGTCCGCGATATCCTCCGGCGCCTGGACAGTTACAACGCCCACAACTCCGTCTACGTACTCAATATTGCGCCCAACACCGCGGGCCGCTTGCCGGACGATGCCGTGCAACACCTCGCCACCGTGGCGGGGAAATGGAAGAAGCCGGCCGACCTGAAGAAGTACGGCGAGAACTGGGGCTACCAGTACGAGGTGGAAGAGAACCTGGCTTTCCTACGGCATGCCACCCAGTCGAGCACCCGCCCGTTCATTCGAGACAAGCGCGCCTACCCGCGCGCGGAAATCGCCGTGGACGGCGTGATCGAGGGCAATGGCGATATGGAGCAGACTTCCATGACGATGGAGGAGGACCGGCCGTGGTGGCAGGTTGATCTGGAACGGGATTGCCGGCTCGATCGCATCCGAATCTTCAACCGTACCGACCAGGCCAGGGGGCCCTTGCAGAATTTCGGGACTCTCGTATTGGACAAGTCCGGGGGGGTGGTTTGGGAACACCATGAAGATTCAGCGCCAAGAGGAGAATATGCTGTCGAAACGGAAGGCGTCCTTGGCCGAGTTGTCAAGATACAATTGGACGGCCATGGCCCGCTGAGTTTAGCCGAGGTTATCGTGCACGGCAACGAACGGTGAGGCGGCCTTCGTCAAAGGCCGCTCAACGTTGCCAACGGAACCACGGCGTAGACATCCAGCGGTCGTTTCTTGCGCGCCCTATCTACAAGTTGCTAGATTCGGAGGCGAGTCAGCCGTACGCCTCGTCGGACAGCGCGAGGCGGCCCTCAGGTCCCTTTTCTCAGGACACCGGTCGAGTAACGAAGGGAAGATGCACATGAGTACCGCTGCGGCGACGACCATGGTGTTGGTGCTGGGCCTCTCAGCCGAGGCGCCCATCGACATCGGATCGCGGCTGGAGATGATGGTCGACGACTACCTCATCGACACGATGGAGGGGCAAGCGCGTCTCTGTTTGCACCGGCCGACCGCGCGGGAAGTCGCTGTCGTGCATGACGCGCTGTGGGAAGGCAACTCTTGTGGCTACCACGTCGTGTTCCAGGATGGCAATCGCTACCGCATGTACTATCGGGGCTTCGAGCAGACGCTGAAAGGAGAACCGTCCCGAAAGACCATGGTGGCTTGCTATGCGGAGAGCACCGACGGTATTCAATGGCGCAAACCAAACCTGGGGCTGATCGAGTACGAGGGGTCGGCGGCGAACAACATCATCTGGATCGGTACGGCCGCCCACGACTTCACAGTATTCAAAGACGCCTGCCCCGAATGCGCGCCCGAGGCGCAGTACAAGGCCGTCGCTCATGGGGAAGACGGCCTGTGCGCGTTCCAGTCTGCCGACGGCATTCACTGGTCGCGCATGAACGATGGGAAAGCCATTATCACCAAGGGCGCGTTCGACTCTGAGAACCTGGCCTTCTGGGACTCGGTGCGGGGAGAGTACCGCGCCTATGTACGCGATTTCCGCGACGGCGTTCGCGACATTCGCACGGCGACCTCACAGGACTTCATTCACTGGGGCGATCCGGAGTGGCTCGAGTATCCTGGCGCATCCAAAGAACAGCTCTACACGAATCAGGTCATTCCGTACTACCGCGCGCCCCACATCTTCGTGGGCTTCCCGACGCGCTACACCGACCATGGCTGGGGGGCCTCTACCGAGGCGTTGCCGGAACTCGAGCACCGCCGCCTGCGTTACGACACGTCCCCTCGTGAAGGGACCGCGCTGACGGACGGCCTGTTCATGACCAGTCGCGATGGTCGAACCTTCAAGCGATGGGGGGAGGCCTTCATCCGACCGGGCCTGCGGACCAAAGGCAACTGGGTGTATGGCGACAACTACCAGGCGTGGGGCATGATCACGACGCAGTCCTCCATCGATGGCGCGCCGGACGAGTTGTCCGTCTATGCCACGGAGAGCTATTGGACAGGACATAGCTGTCAACTGCGTCGGTATACGCTGCGCGTCGACGGATTCGTCTCTGTAAACGCACCGCTCGACGGCGGGGAGTTCGTAACCAAGCCGCTGGTCTTCGACGGGAAGTGGCTTGTATTGAACTTCTCGACCTCGGCCGCGGGCAGCATCCGCATCGAGATTCGAGACGCGGCAGGCAATCCCATCGATGGCTACACACTGGCCGACGCTCCCGAAATCTTCGGCGATGCCTTGGACCTGCGGACTCCGTGGAAGCAAGGGAATGACCTTGCCACCCTCGCCGGACGGCCGGTGCGCCTACGCTTCGTGTTGCGCGACGCCGACCTCTACTCCTTTCAGTTTCAGGAGTAACCTGGGTGGACCAATATCAAGCAGCCGGCCGAGGTCGCGGACGGCCCCTCGCCGGGCCAGCCGAACCGAGCTTCCAAGGGAAAGGTACGGAATTCCAGGTTCGCCGATCTGAATATAATCTTGACGATGAGTTTCCGTGAGTTAAGCAGCAAGACGGCTTCTGATTCAAGCGTCCGGAATAGGAAGCGGCGCAAAGCCGCCCTGTAAGCGGAGGCAACGTGTCGAGAAGACGCGGGAGGTCTGTGATGGCTCTGTTCTCCAAGGTAACGACAAGGGTGGAGGTCATGGGGGCAGGCATACGTTCGATGTTTGCGGTGGGTACCGTGTTGGCTGGGGTGGTCTCTTCCGTGGCAGGTGCGGCGGAAGTGAGTGTGGTGGGCGGCACGTGTGTGCGGGTGGACGGGACGCCCTTCTTCCCGATCGGCGTGTACTCGGCCGGGGATCCTCGCGATTTTGCGATGCTTGCGGAAGCCGGTTTCAACACGGTGCAGACCTACTCCTGGGAGGGAGAGCGTTGCTGGGCGGATGGGGAAGCGTGGCTAGACGGCGCGCATGCCCACGGGCTGAAGTGCCTGGTCGGGCTGTACCGTGCGGATGTGAAGGCAATGAATTTCGAGGCGACGGCGCGCCGCATCGAGACGTACCGGGATCACCCGGCCCTGCTGGCGTGGCATACGATGGACGAGCCTGAATGGGACGAGGCAAAGAATCAAGGACAGGTCTATATGCCCGCCGTATACGCGTTGATCAAGGAACACGATCCCAACCATCCCGTGACGGCGGTTGTTTGCCGCTTCAGGGACACGAGGCTGTTCCAACCTTCGGTGGACGTGCTGCAGGCCGACTACTACCCGGTGCCGCCCATCCCCGCAAGCTGGTATGCAGGCAAAGGCTTCCGGGGCGTACAGATGTATGCTGAACGATGGCGGGAAGCCTGCGGCGGCACGAAGCCCTTCTGGTACGTCGGGCAGGTGTTCGACTTCAGCGTGTCCAAGGAGAAGAAATACGACGTGCCGGACGAGTGGAAGCGTCCGCCTACGCGCGAAGAACTGCGGTGCATGACTTACACGGCCGTGGCATCGGGCGCGCGCGGCATCTTCTACTGGTCCTTGTTGCGTGTGTTTCGGGACGAATGGAATCGCACCGTGTCGAGCAGCGTCCGGCTGTGGGAGGATCTGAAGAGCATCGTGGATGAACTCAACACGCTCATGCCCCTCTTGACGGCCGATACGCCTGAAACCATCCAGAACGAGTCCGGCGTGGTCTCCATGGTGAAAAGCGATGGCGCGCATACCTATATCATCGTGGCCAACTACGAGCGCAAGGCCGCGCAGGCGCGGATTCGTGTCCCTGGGCTGAAAGACGCGGACGCGGAGGTGCTCTTCGAGGGTGGCAAGGCGTCTGTCGTTGCGGGAACGCTGGAGGCCGGGCTCGCGCCTATCGAGTCGCACGTGTATCGCGTAGGCGGCTGAGGAATCGTGGACGACGGCGTACCTTTCGGCTTTGCAGCCGTTGACCTCGATGCGTTTCAGCGGGGGGGATAGGCCGTCGGGCGTCCTCTAGCGAAGCTGTTGTCCAGGCGCTGCATCCACCAGTTGTCCCTCTCGAAGCAGCTTGAGCAGAAGCGGTTGAGCCGTTCCAGGGCCAAGCGTGAGTGTTTCCCCGGGCTCGAATCGGGCGATAGGCGAACCGTCGGGCGCGGCCGCGACGATGACCAATCCCGCGGGGTCGCCTTTGACCTGCCCCTTCTGGTCGACGACCTGCAGGCGATGTCGCAAGCGCGCAACGACGCGAGTGGAATCGCGCGCCATCTTGAGCTTGAGCGCGTGATGGCCGCCAGTTGCGAACGGAGTGATCGCCTGGCCGGAAAGAAGGTCCATGTAGTGGTACTCGGAATCGGGCGTGATCGCGAAGACCGGCTGGTCGATGGTGTGCCCCGTGGCGTTGTGGAACGTCACAATCCGCTTGTCGCCGTTCTCGAATTGGTTCGCGTAGAGGCGTGGCACAAGCGTTGGAATCAACGGTTCGGCGAAGCGGCTTTGAAAGGCATCCGTGTTCTCTTGGAGCATGATATGTTGGGCCCGGGTGTAGAACGCCGAGAAGGCGCCCACCCCATTCCAGAGCATCCAGGCCTGTGCCTGAGGCACAGGGGGTCGGTCAATCTCGAACACCTTGCACTCGGGGAAGAAGAACCGAAACAGGTTGATGGGCGTTGGCCGCACCGGCCCGAGGCGCCGCACGTCGTACACAATCGCGCCTTCGAGCGCGGCCGCCATGTGGTCGTTGCCGGGGAACTCGGTAGTGAGGAGCAGGCCGGGCCGAACGGTGTCCATGGCGGCATGCACCTGGCGCACATTGTGGGCAAGGGCCTGGAGCCACGCGTTGTGGCCCGGTTCGGCAAACATATGCTCGTGCTTGTCGCTGTGACAAACGTATCCTCGGTGACCGTACTCGTCCAGACGCACGCCATCGATTCCAGTCTCGCGGCAAACGCGCGCGACCGCCTCGGCAACCCAGGTGCCGTACCACTCTGTGTCGAGACACATGGTGTAGCTGCCGTACGAACCCACATAGCCTTCCGGCGTTTTGCCGGTATGGTAGGCATCCTTCCACAGCGGATTCATGATGCCGTAGGTCGGCCCGTTCTCGCGGCCCATCTTCGACGTTGCGCAGGCCAGAAGCGGGTCGGTGTAGAACATGGGGACGATGCCGGCCTCTCTGACGCGCTCGATGTGTGCGCGTAAGGCGGGCAGTCCGCCCCATTGCGGCATATAGCCATCGTAGTCGCCGCGGTTGAGTGGATACATCAGCTTACCGGTCGCCGGTTCCATGACCCAGTACGACTTGTAGCGGTTGTAGAATGCGTCGCCGAGTTCTTCCTGCAACCGGTCCATTGGCGTGTTCCACGGCCCCAATTCGCTCCATGACCACCACGACATCATCTCGGCAACGTCGTTCTGCGGGATCAAGTAGTCTGTTCGATACGCACCATCCTTGAACAGGGGCGCCTGGCCCCAGCCCGTTGCCGCGATGTGCCAGCACCGGGTGAGCGTCGAGGGATACGGCCGCGGCGGCCACGTGTTGTGCGACCAGTCCGCATACATCCGCAAGGCCGCGCGCCAGTCGCCTGAATGCGCACCGATACATGCATCTGGTGCACGGAAAGCCTGTCCGGGGAGCCGGTCCCGGCGCAAGTAGTCAAAGGCCATGCCGATGCCGGGCGCCGGCTCAAGCGCGGCCCGCCACGGCATCTCCGGCGCAAGGTAGCCGCGTCCTGTGTCATCGATGCTGTAGTCACCACGGACGCGTTTTCCCTTCCTCAATGACGGGCATTTGTACAAGCCCGTTGGGTCATCGCAGCGCAAATACAGCCCGGCGCCCCGTACGGGGGAGAAGACATCGATCATCTGCCACCAGCAGGTGTTCTCGCCATAGGCCGTGCGCAACGTCGTCGGCACGTTGGCGATGATGCCGCCGCCCCAAGGGAACAGGTAGTAGTCATCGGCCGAGTCGTCCGAAACTTGCAGCCCGGCAAGGTGCGGAAACGCCAAGTGGAACTGAACGGTGTCTGCCGCCGTATTGGTCAGCTCGAATCCCATCCGCAGTTCGTCCTGGGTGATGGTGGCCGTGAAATCGCCCTGAAGCCCTGTGTCCGCGATATCAAGGCACGCCGAGAAACCGTTTGGGACTTCCTTAATGCCAAGAACGCGCGCGTCTCGGCATCCATAGACGCGGTCGCCGATCTTGAGGCGAAACAGATGCGTGTATGCGGGATGGGCCAAGACGTTCCTGGCAGCCTCAGCTACATTCAATTGCTCCAACGCAAGACACGGATGCAGGCGAAATACCGCGCGTAGTGCCCCGTTGTTTACAACCGCGTTCTCACGTGTCAACCGGCACACAGGTTCGCTGGTCTGCCGCGTGCCCGCAGGGCCGGCGATTGCAGGGCACAGGTCCACCATGAGACTCGGTTCGGTGGTAGGCAACTCGAACTCCAAAGAGACGCCTCGTAGCGTTGAGCCTGGCGCCTTCTCCACTGTGAATGCATCCACATCCCAATGGCCTGCAGGCAAGACATTGGTCAGGATCGCAGCATCGTCTGAGTGGCGCTGCGTCTGCAGCACGTTGCCCGCTGTGTCAAGCCAGCACGTAGGCGGCGGCGTCCCCTCGTAGGTGACCACCGCGGTCATCGCTCGTGCGCGGTCGTAGGCGTTGCGGTCAGGTTCAAGCCGCCACCCGTCGCCGTCCCTTCCACAGTACGCAATCACGCCGGCAGGGTCGCGGATGGCGTCGGGCAGGCTCCACGTCGCCGATGCACGCAGGTCCGCCTCTGACACGACCAGGCGGATGATGTACTCGCCCTTGGCGTCTATCGCGTTCAGGCGGGCGGTGTCCCACGTCTCGCCGGCGTCGAAACTGACCGCACTGTGCGTCGTTGGAACGCTATTGTCGATACCGGGATAGACATAGTCGTCGTTGTTCCCACCGGGGAGTTTCCGGATCACGATCTCGAGCGTCTCCGCCTCCAACACCTCCCGTGGGAGGTCAATGTCGACCCAGTCGGCCCGGAGGGGATCGCTGGGGCCTCCTCGTGCCGGGAAGCGTGGATCGGACGTTTGGAAGCACATCGGAATGTCATTGACCGCAATCTCGAAGGCCTCGTTCAAACCGTTGTGCGTTCGATCGCCTACGTTCCAACTGTAGTCCTGGATGGCGCAATAGAGTCGAAGTCGCACAACTGGGGCCTGTTTCCTGACCGTTTCCGGCAGAGCCGTGAGGTCAAGAACCTTGCGAACCTGGTATTGCGGCTTGTTCTGGTGAGCGACCCCCATTGAGAAGCCCCCCCAGGCCCCCGTTTCATTGCGCAACACGAGTACACCTGGCCGGGGCTGGTCCACCTGCCATTGCGCGTGCGCCACGGCGGCCACACTTAGAATCAAACCAATCAATCGGGCCATATTTCGCTCCTCAGTGGTGAGCAATGACCAGGACTACAGAATCTACACATCCTAGCAGCAAGGCTGCCGAATCGAGGCGGATCACGCTTCTAAGGAAGCGGCGCCTCAACCTTTGATAGTCGATCCGAGTTCGCCGTCAGGTCCCCATCGACGAAGATGCGCAGCCCTGGGCCTCTTCCATACCGGTCGCCGGTTCGGTCCCAAACGACGGTGACGGTACGCCCTTGGTAGGCCACATTGTCGAGGCAGAACCAATCCCAGGTGTCGTCCGGAACGAGCGGGTTGACAACGATCGTGCCGTCCGGTTGTGGCCGGATACCTACAAGGCCCGTGATGATCAGGTCGCAATAGGTGGAATGGTTGTAGTCTTTGCCGCGTTCCTTCGGCTCTTGACCGATCTTGCGCGTCCGCGCAATCCAGTCACCGGTGTACGGATCGAGGTTCTCATCAATCCACGGAACCACGGTTCCATCTTCGCGTGTGAGACGATGGCTGTTCGTGTAGATACGGAGCGTCTCGAAGTAATCGTCCTTCGTCATGGTGGTCTGCTCGTAGTTGTTCAGGAGGTTGGCCAGGCCGGTCAAGGTGATTGCCGTAGAGAAAGGCCAGCTTGGTCCGTTCCACTGGCACGCATGGCCTTCGTAGGATATCTTGAAGTCTGAGTGTCGCTGCTCCGCCGTCGTAGGGCCGTAGGGCGCATAGAAGCCTTTGGGGGCCATGAGTTGTTTCCACGCAACCTCGAAGCCGGGAGCGGGCAGATTCATATACCACGGCGTGAGGCCGTGAAGCTCCCGGACATCCGCGAGCGGTAGCTTCTCCAGGCCGAACTTCCGCGACGTGACTTCCAGGCGCAGCGCATTCGTCTTGACAGGCTCGAAGGTCACCGCGTTGAAGCGATCGAGGGCGATTCCATATCCACTTGGAGTTGCCACAGGGCGCCATGCGTCGCCCTCACGATAGAGAAGCCGCCACGTCTCGGGCGCGTAACACCCTTCTTTGTCCTCAAACCAATAGACCTCGACGCTGGTTGCCTCGATGGGTTCGGGAAACTCATACTGGACCCACTCCTGCGTGCCCTGATGATCCCAGAACGTCATGCGCGGAATCGCCCGGTCGTTGGAGTCTTTCGGCAGTACGCCGTCATTCAGCGCATCGAGGGTGTCCGCATGCCAGCAGTGCGATGCCGATGGTCTACCGCGCTGTGTCAGGTTGGCGTCGGCATTGATCGTCCACTCGAGGAGGCCGGAGGACTTGTGAGGATCGCGCGGCCGGACCTTGAAGAACCGGGCCTCGGCGTCCCAGAGGTCTGTCTGGACGAGATCCTTGATGCGGGCCGCTTTGGCGCGGTATGCCTTGGCCAACTCCGAGCGCCCCGCCATATCGGCGATGCGCGCGATGGC
>Ga0272442_10009978_pt1 | contig 11762 bp, 5 predicted proteins | sample SSMForm2O_FD_200262 | JGI IMG/M metagenome (GOLD analysis project Ga0272442, IMG submission 200262) | Marine sediment archaeal communities from Little Sippewissett salt marsh, Falmouth, MA, United States - SSM-Form-2O | ecosystem: Environmental > Aquatic > Marine > Wetlands > Sediment ...
TTCCGCCCGCCGCTACCGTACCAGCGAATGGCGGCCATCGCTCCTGGATAGCGGTTCCTGCCGGACGACGTGTGCAGTGGCTAGCTGGTGGCGATAGTCGGCAATTATCGCGTGTGGAAGATCTGTGGCTGCTGCGTCTGTTTTATCACCACAGTTCACCATATTCACAGTGATCTGCATCCGGATCGCGGGACCGTGACCTACTTTCACCGAATTTGGGAGCAGAGCTGTAGTGGCCAGGGCTTCGGAGACTGCTTTGGGAACGAATCGGTTGGCACCCAGGGTAGGGTAGGGTAGCAGGGTAGGCACCCAGGGTAGGGTAGCAGGGTAGGCACCCAGGGTAGGGTAGGAACGAATCGGTTGGCACCCAGAGTAGGCACCCAGAGTAGGACCCAGAGTAGAGTAGCGGAACGAATCGGTTGGCACCCAGGGTAGCGGAACGAATCGGTTGGCACCCAGGGTAGGGGCACCCAGGGTAGCGGAACGAATCGGTTGGCACCCAGGGTAGGGTAGCACCCAGGGTAGGGCACCCAGAGTAGGGTAGGGGTAGGGTAGGGCACCCAGGGTAGGGTAGGGTAGGGTAGGTAGCAGGGCAGGGCAGCACCCAGGGCAGGGCAGCCTCCAAACGGTTGTTCTCAGGAGCAAAGGCTTGATCTATACTGCTGGCTGCGATAGCACGCTTTGGGTGCGGTTCTGGCTCGCGGGGTTGACGATGCGGTTTCGATGCAAGGAGTGCGGGGCTCTTCACGAGATTCCGGACGAGCGGCTGGGCAAGGGCAAGCGCGTGCGCTGCCAGCGCTGCAAGGCCATCACCGTTGTTCGTCCAGGTGAGACCCGGCCCGAGCCCGAGCCGGCCAAGCCCAAGGTGCCCGATCTCGATGAAAGAGAAGATCTAGACGCCGAGATGGAGGCGCCCACCCGCATCGCCTCGATCGACGAGGTTCTGGCCGCCGACGAATCCGGTGGTCAGGGCTCCGATGCATCGATGGACGCGGCCACGCGAGTGGCATCATCCGACGAGTTGTTCGATGGCGGCGGGCCCGCGGCAGATGACGAGGACGACGACGGCATCGAGGCGTACGACGCGGTGGACTGGGAGCAGCGGCCCACGGTCGAAGCGCCGACCGAGAAAGAGGCGGCCATGGACGTGCAGCCCGTGGCCGTGGACATTCCGGCTGGATCAGAACCCGATCGGCCCAAGCCGCTACCCGCGGATCCGAGCTTGAGCGAGACCCTGTTCTCGGACTCGTTGATGGAGGGCCTGCCCGACGACCGCACCGGCACCGGCGAGCATACCGCAGTCCCGGAACCTGCGAGGACCGCGCCCGCGCCCAGGGATCCGGCCCCGGTTATACGCGGCGGCCGGTCCGAGCGCGGCCACAAGCTGCTGTGGTTCCTGGCCATCGTCGTGGTGCTCGCGGTTGGTGCGTTTGGCGCGATGATGGTCTTCCCCGAGCTCGGATTCCTGCCTGGGAAAGAGCGCAGCCCGGTCGGGTCACCGCCGGCCAAGCCGGAGAAACCCAAGAAGCCGGCCCCGCCCAAGCTGCCGGTTGATGTGATTCCCGAGACGCTGCTGCTGCTGCCAGGGCAGGAGCAGGCCACGTCCAAGGGCCAGGCCGCAGGCTTTCTCGATCTGGCGGAGCAGGCCGAGGCGCGCGGCGAGATACTCGAAGCGCGCCTGCTGGCCGCCGCCTCGCTGGCACACGCCGACGGCGAGGAGGCGCGGACCCTGCTGGCCCGCATCAGCGACGCGCCGCGGCCGCAGCTGGTCTGGCGCAGTCTTCCGGGCGTTCGTTGCAGCGCACTGGCGTACGCCCCGGACGGCAAGCGCCTGGCCTGCGCAACGGGCGAGCATGCTCTGGTGTGGGACCTTGCCTCGGGACGGGAGATCCAGCGGTTCGATGGCGGAGACGGCGCGGTCCGGGTCGTGGCCTTCTCACCGGACGGCGCCCGTCTCGCCACCGGGGGCGAGGATCGCGTCCTGCGTTTGTGGTCCCTGGCCGAGCCCGAGGGCGCGCCGGTCGAGATGTCCGGTCACCGTCAGGCGATCACTGCCGTGAGCTTCTCTGCCGACGGCAAGCGGATCGCCACCGGCTCGGCGGATCGCGCGGTGCGGCTGTGGGATGTGGAGGGCGCGGTGCAGGAAGGGGCGCGGCTGACCGGCCACCGCAAGCCCGTGACCGCGGTGCTCTTTTCCGCGGACGGGAGCCGACTCTACTCGGCTTCGCGTGATCGCAAGGTGCTGATCTGGGATACGGTCGAGTCCAAGAAGCTCCGCGCGCTCGAGGGCCACCGCAAGGCGGTGACCGCCCTGGCCCTGTCTCCCGCGGGCGGGCTGGCATCGGGCGCCGAGGACGGCGAGGTCCGACTGTGGCAGCCCGACGTCGTGGACGCTCCGGCGCGGGCGATCGAGGCGCACGAGGGCGCGGTGGCCGGGCTTGCTTTCCTCGAGGACGGCAAGACGCTGGCCTCGGCCGGTGCCGACCGGCAGCTGCGGCTGTGGCAGGCCGAGAGCGGCGAGGCGGGCCGGGTGCTCAAGCACGACGGCGCCATCATCGCGCTGGCGACGACCTCCGACGGCAAGCGGGTCGCCTCGGCCGGCGACGACGGGACCGTGCTGGTCTGGGATCCGTCGCAGGGAAAGGCTGTGGCGCGTCTTTCGGGCATGGTCGAACCGGTCAACGCGATCGACATCAGCAACGACCGACGGATGGTTGCCGGCGCCTGCGAGGACGGTACGGTCCGTGTCTGGTCCACCAAGACCGGCCTGGAGCAGGTGTTCCGGCCGCGGCCGGAAGGCGGCGCGATGAAATCGGTGCGCTTCTCGCCGAAGGGCAAATACCTGGCCACGGCGCACGGCGTGTCGGCCGAGGTGTGGGAGTACCCGGGCTTCCGCAGCGTGACCCACTTCGACACGCCTGCCGAGGTGCTGCGCTTCACACCGGATGGTTTCAAGATCGCGATCGGCGGCGCCGAGCCCCGGGTGGGCATCTGGGACGTCGAGAGCGGGGAAGAGGTGGAGACGCTCGATGGACCGGAGCGGGGCATCACCGCCCTGCTCTACGGCCCGGGCGGCAAGTTCCTCGTCGCGGGGAGCAGTGACGGCACGGCCCGCATCTGGTATATCGGCACGGACGATTCCGAGGTGCGCAGCGGATCGGCCCGCGACCCGGTGACCAGCCTGGCCTTCTTTGCTCGCGCCGGCGAGGTCCTCTTCGGCACCGAGCGCGCCGGTATCCGCCGCTGGGTGCTGGCCAAGGCCGTGGAGAGCAAGCCGATCAAGGTCGGCAGCGCGGTGCGCACGCTCGCCGCCGCGCCCGACGGCCGGACCTTTGCCTCGGGCCATGAAGATGGGCGGGTGATCCTGTGGAACCTCGCCACGGGTGAGCCGCTGGCGCGCCTGCCGGCCCACCGCGCCGCGGTGAGCGGCCTCGAGTTCTCCGGGGACGGACGGCTGCTCGCCACGGCGAGCCGTGACGGCACGCTCCGCCTGTGGCGCATGCTCGGCCCGCGCGAGGGCACGGCCGGGCGCCGGTCGGGCCAGGAGCTGCTCATGGCCGAGCGCAGGTCCACGCGGCTGACACTGATCGATGGCGAGCCGGCGAGTGATCCTTCACTGTATCGGACCTGGTTCAAAGTCACGCACTGAGCAGGGAGAGACTGCGCGATGGTGAGCAACCGTCCCGGAGCGGGAGGGCGTGGCCTCGCCGTGGCAACTGCTCTGGCGCTGTTGGCCGCGGCGCCGGGCTGCGGCAAGGACGACTGCCGCACCCACACCAGCACGGTATGCGAGGATGGCGTAACTCACTGGGTCGACGGCTGCGGCGAGCGTGAGGAGAAGAAGCAGGACTGCTACTGCGGCTGCGACGACGAGGGCGTGGACTGCCTGGCCTGCACCTGTCTCTGCCACACGACCGATGTCTGCTGCGACGGGTGCTTGGCCATCAACTGGGGCGGTGACTGCGAGGACGGAGACGACGCGACCGAGGACGACTTCTGTCTGGCCGGCACCTGCAGCGCGGGCTCGCCCGTGATCGCCGAGCCTGCGGCGCCGGTGGAGCCCGAGGCGCCCGAGGCCGTGGCGCTGACCTCCTGGACCTGCCCGCAGGACTGGAGCGCGGTCTCCCACGACTCCTTGCTCGACGACGCGGAGGATCCCTTTTCCTGGTGTGAGCCGCCAGCCCTGCCGCGCCTCACCCTGGCTGACGGGTACATCACGCCGCTGGAGCAGGGCGAGCAGGAGGGCGACCGGCCGGTCTGCGATCCGGCCGTGGCAGGGACCTATCCCGTGCTGGGGCGGGCGGACTGCCAGCGTCTCGGCGATCCCTGCCCGCAAGGGGGCGAGTGGCCTCAGATCCCGGGCGAGATCGAGGGCGCGCGGATCCACGTGCGCCAGGGAGCGACCGGCGGCGACGGATCCCAGGGCCTGCCCTACGGCTCGATCAACGAGGCCGTGGCCGCGGCCGCGGCAGGCGACGTGGTGGTCATCGCGGCCGGCGCGTACGCCGAGTCCGTGGTGCTCGACCGTGAGCTGACCCTCTGGGGTGCCTGCGTCGAGCAGACCGCGATCGAGGGGCCGGAACCCTATGCCCCGGACTCGGCCGCGGTGGTGGTCACCGAGCCCGTGACCGCCGGGCTGCGCAACCTGCGCATCTCGGGCGGGTCGATCGGCGTGCTCGCGGCCTCGGCTGACTCCGAGGTCACGCTCGACGGCGTCTGGATCCACCAGGCCACCGGGACCGGACTGGCGGTGAGGTCGGCCCGGGCAGCGGTGCGAGGCTCGCTGATTAGCGCCACCCTCGCCGATCCGAACGGCAGCGGCCGGGGCGCCACCGTCGAGACCCGCGGGCGGCTGGAGCTCGAGTCGGTCACGCTCGAGCGCAACCGTGTCGTCGGCATCGAGGCCTCGAACGTCAGCACGCTGCTGCAGCTGTTGGACGTGGCGGTGCGCAACACCCAGGGCAACGCCTCCACGCGCTCGCTGGGCCAGGGCGTGCAGGCGCGCTCCGGCGCAGTGCTGGAGGCGAGCCGGCTGCTGGTGCACGGCAACCGGGAGGCCGGGCTGTCGATCGGGGGCTCGGGGACCAAGGCGACCCTGGAGGACCTGATCGTGCGGCGCACCGAGAGCGAGGAGTCGTCGAGGGCCTGGGGCGAGGGCCTGTGGGCCGAGAACGGCGCCAAGGTCTTCGTCACCCGCGGCCTGTTCGAGAACAACCGCAGCGAGGGTATCATGGCCCATGCCTCGCTCACGCTGGTCGAGCTGACCGACGTGATCGTGCGCGACACCCGGAGCGAGGAGTCGAGCGGCGAGTTCGGCGAGGGCCTGTGGATCCAGGAGGGCGCGGACGCCAGGCTGGCCAACACGCTGCTCGAGGGCAATCGCGACATGGGCATCCGCGTCGGCGAGGCGGGTGGCACCCTCGAGCTCGACGGCGTGGTGGTCCAGGACACGCAGAGCGAGGAGGCCACCCTGGAGAGCGGCGTCGGCCTGTGGGTCGAGTTCGGCGCCGAGGTGACCGGCGGGCGGCTGCTGCTGGATCGCAATCGCTTCATCGGGCTGCTGGTGTCGCAGGACGGCTCCCTCGTCGACCTGACCGACGTCACCGTCCGCGATACGCTGTACCAGGAGAAGGACGGGCAGTTCGGCCAGGGCCTGCAGGTCAGCTCCCAGGGCGCGCTCGTGCTCCAGCGTGCGCTGTTCGAGCACAACCACAACTACGGCCTGATGGTCGCCAACCGCGGCACCATTGCCGAGCTCAGCGACGTGACGGTGCGCCACACGCAGGCCCAGTTATCGGACGAGACCGCAGGGGGTGGCCTGGCGCTGATCATCGCCGGACAGGCCACGATCCGGCGCGGGCTGTTCGATAACAACCGCACCGTGGGGCTGGTGGCGTACGACAGCGACAGCCTGCTCGATCTCGAGGACCTCACGGTCCGCGACACGCAGCACCAGCTCAAGGACTGGTTGTTCGGACGGGGCCTGGACGCGCAGCGCGGCGCCGAGATCAGGGTGCGCCGGGGATTGCTCGAGCGCAACCTGGCGATCGGCATCTCGGGCAGCGGCCGGAACACGGCGCTCGACCTCGAGGACGTGACCGTCCGCGAGACCCTGGCCGAGATGAGCACGAAGACCGGCGGTGAGGGCCTGTGGGTCGCCGACGGCGTGCAGGTTAGCCTCGCGCGCGGCGTGTTCGAGGACAACCAGACCACCGGCGTGCTGGCCCGGGGCAGCGATACCGTGCTCGAGCTCGAGGACGTGGTCGTCCGCGGCACGGGGGTCGAGGCCCTGACCGGCCATTTCGGCTATGGCCTGTGGATCTATACCGGAGCGCAGCTCACGCTGACCCGCGCGCTGCTGGAGCAGAACCATTCATGCGGATTCGGCGCGAGCGAGCGTGACACGGTGGCCGTGCTGCAGGACGTGATGATCCGAGACACCAAGTCGGATCACGTGGAAACCTGCCGCGGGTACGGGATGCAGGTCGACGAGGGAGCACGGGTCACGATGAAGCGTGGCTGGTTCCTGCGGAACCGCACCGGGGCGATCTTCGTCATGGACCTCGACACCCGGGTCGAGTTCGAGGACCTGCTGGTTCGCGATACACTCAGCCGGGAGCTTCTCCGGGACTACGGCCGGGGCCTGGGTGTGGACCTCGGCGCGCAGGTCACGGTGAACAGGGGCCTGTTTCTGGACAACCGGAGCGTCGGAGCCGGGGTCTGGTTCGAGGAATCGATCCTCACCCTCAACGATGTCGCCGTCATCAACACCATGGACGAGGAGTGCGCGGGCGATCCCTTCTGTCCGGGACACGGGGTGGGTGTCGGTGCGTGGCACGGCGCCGTGCTCGTTGTCTCCGGAGTCGAGGTCGCGGACTCGAAGCTGGCCGGTCTGCAGCTCGCGTGGCTCGGCTCGGCCATGGGCGAGGGGCTGTGGATCCACGATAACGTGATCGGCGCCAACATCCAGGACGTGCCCGAGGGCTACGACCTGTTCGAGGCTGTGGTCGATCTGCAGATGGCCGACAACGAGATTAATTTCGACTCCACGGCGCTGTCCGTGCCCGTGTTCATCGAAGACGACGAGGAGTAGCCGGGTCCTTGGCCAGCTGCGACACCGGCACCTTGAGATTGAGCCAGCGCCTGAGCTGCAGGCGGCCCTGCTCGGCCCACATCCGTCTGCCCGGGATCGCGACTCCGCCCGAAGCCTTGGTGTCTCGCAGCAGGCGTGTGTCCGGCTCGGGCACCGTGTCCAGCACGCGCTTGCCGGAGAGCACCGCCGGATCGCGGACCGGCGAGGCCTCGGGATCCATCGAGCCCACCGATGTGGCGTTGACCAGGATGTCGAAGCGTACCCGCCCCAGATCGGACAGCGGGCGCGCGCGTGCGCCGACCCGCGCGGCCAGGCTCTCGGTTTGCTCGGTGTTGCGGCCGAGCAGGGTCACCGAGGCGCCGGCCCCGGACAGGGCGAGGGACAGGGCTGCGGCCGTGCCGCCGTTGCCGAGGATCGCGGCCTTCTGCCCGGCCAGAGCCTTGCCCCGGGTCGCGTCCAACGCTGCCAGCGCGCCGAAGCCGTCTGTCAGCTCGCCCGAGAGCTTGCCGTTTTTCTCCACGATGATCGTGTTCACCGCGCCGGCGGCCTCGGCCTCCTCACTGCACCGATCGATCAACGTCAGCACCCGCTCCTTGAGCGGCATGGCCACGCTGGCGCCGCGCAGGCCAAGCTCGCGGAGCATGGCCAGCGTCTCGCGAGGCCGGTCCGTGACGACCGGCAGGTAGCAGGCGTCGAGCCGCTTGCGGGCGAACAGGGCGTTGAACACGTCCGGTCCAGGAGAGCGCATCACGCCGGGTCCGCCGAGCAGGGCGTACAGGTCGGCATCCGCGCTGGGAGGCAGGCGCCAGCGTTGCATCAGGTCGGTGCTCAGCTGACCGGGAGCGGTCTCGCCCCCTGCCCGGGCCGCGGTATAGGTCCAGATCGAGCCGAAGTGATGGTACATCGCGCGGGAGAGCAGGCCGGCCGGTCCGAGACCCACCAGCACGGCTGGCTTGGGTATCGACGCTCCGGCCTCGAGCAGCAGGGAGAGCTCGGCCGCATCCTCCACCATCAGGACCAGCTTCAGCGCGTCGCCGTTCGCCGCGATCAGTCGCTCGAGCAGAGCGCGGCGCTCGGCCTCGGTGCCGGGGCTGGTCTCGTGCGCCGAGACGAGTACGCGCGTTCCGACCGCGCGCGCGGCGCGAAACAGGCGGCGCCGCAGGGCCTCGTCCATGTCGAGTTCGAGGTCGACCCAGCCCGGCCCACAGCCCAGCGCATGCTCGAGCCAGCGGATGCGCTCCTTCTCCTCGCCGAGGAATCGTCCGTCCTCGCGCTGGGGCCGACAGGAGAACAGCAGCCGGCGGGGATCCACGGGCAGCCGGTCGAAGGCCGGAGCCGTGCCTTCCAGGTAGTCCAGGCGGACCTCGAGCAGATCCGCATCGGTGTGAGTGGCCAGGCGAGCGTTGAGGGCGCCCAGCGTGCGTTCGGTTCCGGTTACGCAGATCACCGGCTGACCTCCTCTCGTGTGCCCGGGCTCACTCGGCGCCTTCCACCGCGGCGCGCAGTACGGCCCGTGCGCAACAGCCCTGTCCGGACGGCAGGTCCTCGAATTCCAGCCGTCCTCCCAGATCCTCGACGATGCGTCGCGACACGGTCAGGCCGAGTCCGGTGCCGCCGCGACGCGTGGAATAGAAGGGCTCGAACACCCGCTCCCGTTCCGCGGGCGGGATGCCCGGGCCCTGATCGGTTACGCGGATCCAGCAGCTCCCGTTCTCCTCGCCGGTCTCGAGCTTCACCGGCCGGCCCTGAGGCGAGACCTGGATTGCGTTGAGCAGCAGGTTCACCAGCACCTGGCGCATGGCGTCGAAATCGGCCCGGGCCCAGAGCGTCTCGGGCAGAACGCCTTGCAACGTGCAATCCCGCGCCGCAGCCGCGGCCGCGACCAGCGAGCGCGCCGAGCGGGCGACCTCGGCCAGGTTGACGCGGCCCGGTCGGTAGCGCAGGTGCCCGGCCAGGGCCAGGTAGTCCCGCAGCAGGGAGTCGAGGCGCGCCACCTCGGCGCCGACCAGGGCAAGCTCGTCGGACAGCTCGCCGGGCTCGTGCGGATCCTCGATCAGGCCCTGCACCGTGGCGCCGATGGCCACCAGCGGGTTGCGGAGCTCATGGGCCAGCTGGGCCGCCATCTGGCCCATCGTGGCCAGCTGCTCCGAACGCTCCACCTGCTGCTCCAGGCGAGTGCGATCCTGCTCCCAGGCGCGGACCTCGCCGAGGTCGCGGACGCAGAGCAGGGCGCCGGCCGGCTCGCCGGACTCATCGGCCAGCAGCAGCCCCATCAGGTGCGCCGGGAAGCTGGTATCGTCGCTGCGGCGCAGGGGCAGCACCTGGTCCAGGTACCCGAAGGCGATCAGGCGCAGGCGGCCGACCAGCTCCAGGTCGCCCTGCTCGGCCACCAGGTCGGCCAGGTCGCGGCCGACCAGATCTCCGGTGCGGCAGCGGAACAGGCGATCGGCCAGCTCGTTGTGCGATACGATCTCCAGCTCCGGCGACACGCAGAGCACTGCCGACTCGGTGCCGGAGAGGATCAACGGCAGGCGCTCCTGCATCGCGGCCAGGCGTCGGCGGAAGCCCTCGGGCTGGCGCATGTCGATCCACTGCAGCAGCACGGTCTCGTGATCGGGCTCCAGCCGCGCCGCATGGAGCTCGAGCGGATGGCCTTCCTGCTCCAGCCCGGCGCCGCTGGCCAGGCCGGTCTTCCAGGCCGGTTCGACCCCGGCCCGCAGCCAGGCGGCGAGCTCGTCAGCCACCTTGCGCGCGCCCTGCACGCCGGCGGCCTCGAGGTCCTCGAGCCAGTCGGCGAGGGGTGCGCCGACTCCGGGAGCGGGCAGCGTCTCCGAGCCGCCGGCCTGGATCACCTCGAGCTGCCGGTCGAGGATCAGGAAGCCGGCTGCAGCTTCGGACGTGGTCTCCTCGCCGAGCTCCAGCAGGTCAGCCGCCTGGCGTCCGAGGCGCTCGCCCTCGACGAGCTGGGCCACGCGGCCGGCGTACTGCAGGAGCAGGCGTCGCTGCACCGGCGCGTACCCGTGCGCGCCCGCCTTGACGAAGATCACCACACCCTCGACCCGGCGCGAGCCGAGCGCGGGCACGCAGGCAAAGCTGTGCTCGCCGATCAGCCGGTCCACGGTCTGGACCGCCTCGGTGTCGAAGAAGTGATCGGTCAGGTCGGCCAGCGTGGACGTCTCGAAGATGCGGGCCTCGCGCCAGCAGCGCACGATCAGGCTCTCCGAGATGCTCGAGATCGGTACTGCCAGCCCGCGGATGTCGGTGCCGAGCAGACCCTCGGCCTCGCGCAGGTCCTCGGTGCGCTGGCGATGAACGCCGAGGGAAAGGGTCAGCCGATCCGCCTTCTCGTCGAACAGGATCAGGGCTGCGGCCTCGCTGCCGAGCACCGAGGCTGCTCCCTGCAGGAGCTGCTGGATCGACTGCTCGAGCATGCCGGCCATGCTTTCCCCCGGATGGACAAACCTCATACGGGCCGGGCCGGGTGCTGTCAAGGCAGGCGACCGAAGATATCCCGGTCTGCTGACCCGGGTCAGGGCGTGGGGCGGCCTCCCAGAGCCCGACAACGCGGCGGGCAGGGTTGCGTACTAGCCTCCTCGTGGGATCCGGGAGGCCGCCGGTTCGGGGAAGCTCAAGGGCAGGGCGACGGGCCCCCGCCGCAGGGGTCCGGGTGGCATAAGCCGAAGATACATACATGCCCTGATGGGCAATCTTCAGTTATTATGCACGTCATGATGCACTGTGAGTCCAGGCAGACCTCGCCCTCGGAGCATTCCTCGGTGAAGTTGCAGCCCGGCGCGCACAGGCCGCCGCGGCAGATCGAGCCGGGCGGGCAGTCCCGGTCCCGGTCGCAGGGCACGCGGCACCAGCCGTCAAAGCAGACCTCGTCACCCAGGCAGTCGGCCTGCCGGTGGCAGGCGCCGGGCTTGAGCTGGCAGGAGTGCTCGCGGCACTCCTCGTTGGCCGCGCACTGCTCGTCGTGCTCGCAGAGCGTGGCGCAGCGGCCGTCGAGGCAGCGCTCGCCATCGGCGCAGTCCGAGGAGCAGCGGCACTCGGGGCTGCTGACCTCGGCATCCGCGTCAGAGCCTTGGCCTTCGGCCTCGCCAGCCGTGTCCGGGTCTCCGCCTGGCCTGCAATCACACGATCCGCAGGTACCAGCCTCGGGCCAGCAGCCCCACGCATCGCAGCACAGGCCGTCATCGCACACCGCCCCGCAGCCGTTGCCGCCGTACACCTCCTCACAGCTCCCATCGAGGCAGCAGGCGGCCGAGAGCAGCGCTGTGATAGCCACGGCCGCAATCATGACCGCAATTCCCCTCCATTCATGCATCGCCGTATCCTCCATCGTTGCGTCACCGGCGCTACTGGGTAGCAACCCGCGGGCCAACTCGGGAGGCAAAATGATTCCGGCTGGTTGGCGTTTCGGGCCAGGCACTGGCGTCACGGGCGCTCACACTCGGGGGCGCCCGGTTCACGGTGCTGCGTCCGGTATCCCGGGCCAGAGTCAATCCTGAAGGGCCATTGGCACGCCCGCCTGGAACGCGTCACCACGATTCCGCGGTAAGAAAACGGCGTGCGGCCACCATCCTCGACCAGAGTCAGCAATGAGGCCGATTTTCGGCCAGCGGCGAGCCTGACGGGCTTTCACCCGTCAGGTGAAAGGCGTTGGTGT
>Ga0272442_10009979_pt1 | contig 11760 bp, 8 predicted proteins | sample SSMForm2O_FD_200262 | JGI IMG/M metagenome (GOLD analysis project Ga0272442, IMG submission 200262) | Marine sediment archaeal communities from Little Sippewissett salt marsh, Falmouth, MA, United States - SSM-Form-2O | ecosystem: Environmental > Aquatic > Marine > Wetlands > Sediment ...
GGAGGAAGCCGCGGGCCGGCTGTATGCAGGCACCCTGGGTAAAGGACTCTATCGTCTGAAAGATCGCAGTTGGGAGCAGGTACCCGCCCTGTCGGACGGGTATGTGAACGATCTCTGCTTCTACAATGGAAAACTGGCCGTCGGAACCATGAAGCGGGGGCTTTTAATGCTTAATCCGGAGAACGGCGCAATCGAAAGTTTCGCCACACTCGCTCCGGATCTGGAAGCCGGCAATATCACCCTGCTGCTGGTCGATGCGGCGGACAACCTCTGGATCGGCACTTACGGTCGGGGATTGTATGTCTGGCAGGCCGCAGAGGGAATTCTACGCCATTTCAGCCGCAGCCAGGGCGATATTCCGGATGATTGGGTACTCGCCGGGGCGCTGGCCGAGGGGGGGGGCAGCTATTTTGGAACCTTCGGCGGCGGGGTCGTATACTTTGCTTCGCCGTCAGCAAGGCCGCAGTTCATCGGGCTGCGTGATGGATTGCCTTCACTCGATATCAGTGCTGTATGCTCTTCACCACCCTTCCTCTATTTTGGTACACTGGGAGCCGGAGTTGCCATTCACTATGCTCACTATGCTCAACCTTAAGAATAGGCGCAATTTTAACCAACTCTATCTGTACCTGCTTGAGGAGTTCCTGCTCTCCTTTCTGGTCGCCTTTCTCTTTTTCTTCTTCATATTTTTCATCAACCAGCTGCTGGTCATGGCGGAAGAAATTTTCGCTAAAAAGGTACCCTTCTGGGACGTGCTCCGCTTTGTCATCTATTCCCTGCCTTCAATCATCGCCCTGGCATTTCCCTTTGGTTCCCTGGTGGGATGCCTGATGGCGGTGGGACGCCTTTCCTCCGACAACGAAATCCTGGCCTTTAAAGCAGCCGGGATCCCGCTGTTCAGGGTGCTGCTGCCCCTGCTGGTGATGGGGGTTTTCCTCTCTTTAATTTCCTTTGTGATGAATGATTATTTCCTGCCCCTGGGCAATATCCGCCTGGGCCGGATGTACCGCCAGATACTCTACAGCAATCCCGGAATCGAGCTTGAGCCTTATTCGGTGCGCCGTTTCGAGAACATAACCCTCATAACCGGGGATGTCAAAGACCGTACCATAGAAAACATGGTCATCATTGATAAAAATTCAGACAACCAAAAGCGAATTATCAGGGCCCGCCGCGCCCTTCTCACAGAAAGCCGGGCGCAACGGGGCGTGGTCTCCTTCCGGTTGGAGGACGTATCCACCCACGTTCCCGCTTCGTCGGGACAAGACCGTTATGAATACACCACCTCCTCTGCCATGGTCTATAACATCCTGCTCAAGGACATCAATATCTCCCTGATCAATCCGGGACCCCGGGAAAAAAGTTCCCTGGATGTCTGGCGTGAAATTCAGGTTATGGAAAGCAAGCTGGCTCAAAAACAGGAGGGCCAGGTCGGAGATGTCGCCCGAGCCTGGCTGGACGTTCGCGCCCAGGTGCGCCGGGCACAGGATTTTCCAGAACAGGGCCGCATCAGCACCGAAAGCTGGCAAAGCATCGCCGGCAGCTTCGATCTCTTCCGCAAGCAGAACCTCAAGATTGTCAGAGACCGCAATCTTCAGCTCTACCGCCTGGAGTTCTACAAGAAATTCTCCGTACCCTTTTCCTGTTTGTTTTTCGTGCTGTTCGCTTTTCCGGTGGGCCTCTATGCCCGCCGCAGCGGGCGTTCCGTGGGCTTCGGCCTGGGCCTGCTCATGTCTGCTGTCTACTGGGGGCTGCTCTTTACCGGACACAACCTGGGCATACGCCTCGAGCTTTCCCCCTTCCTGGCCATGTGGTTCCCCAATATTTTTGTTCTCGCGCTGGGCTCCATCGCCCTGGCGGCAAGGCTGCGCCGATGAAAACTCTGCACCTGATGATGATCCGCTCTTTCCTGGCTATTTTTATCTTCTCCCTGCTCTTTTTCATCATGATTATCCAGCTTCTGGACGTTTTTTCAAACCTTTGGCGCTACCTGGCCCATGAGGCCTCCATGAGCGATATCATGAGGATCGCCTGGTTCTATATTCCAAAATGTATCTCCTACGCCCTCCCGGTTTCTCTGCTGTTCACCGTAGCCTTCACCCTCGGCACCCTGTATAAAAACAACGAGCTGATCTCCATCCTGGGTTCCGGCATCAGCCTCTACCGGCTGCTCATTCCCTTTCTGGTCCTGGGCGTGGTCTTAAGCGTGGGCAGCTTCTTTTTCGAGCAATTTCTGGTCATTGACTCCTTCAGGCGAAAAAACGAGGTTTTCCGGGAGGTTGTCCATCAGGCCGTTTCCCGGTCGAACACTAATGTCACGGTCTTAAGCGCTGACGCCAGGACGATCTATAACGCCGAATACTACAACGATAATAAAAAGACAATCACCAAAACCATCGTTCTCATTCAGGATGCAAGCGGAAACCTGAAAACCCGCCTGGATGCGGATTGGGGAGAGTGGACTGGAGATCACTGGACACTCCACAACTGCCGCATCTACAGCTGGGATGCGGAGCGTGCAGTATTCAACAGCGAACGCCGGGTAGCCTACAAGGCCGTGGAGCTCACGGAGCCTCCGGCGACCTTCTACAAACCAACTCAGAAGATCGAGGAGATGGGCTTCCGGGATGCCCACCGCTGGGTGCAGAAGCTAAGGAAAGCGGGGCTTCCGCACCGGGAAGCCCTGACGGAGTATTACAACAAATATTTTTTCCCTTTCAGCGCCTTTATCGTGGTCCTTATTGCCAGCGGGGTAGGGGGACGTTTTAAAAAGAACGTATTACTCATGAACCTGCTGGCCTCCCTGGTCTTGAGCGTGCTCTATTACGTGATGCAGATGATAACCCTGATACTCGCCAAGAGCGGCTACATCCCCCCCCTGGCGGGCGCCAGTGCCGCACTGTTGATTTTCCTGGCAGGTGGCGTGTATCTTTTGAGAATCGCCAGAACGTGAGCGGAAAGGACAATCATGAACTATTTTACGGGTATCGACCTGGGCGGGACCTCCGCCAAGATCGGTCTGGTGGATCCTCAAGGACGGGTGCTGGACAGCACGGTTCAGAAGATAGACGCCACCGCTGGTTTTGCCGAGATTGCCGGGGCCATATCCGACGCGCTCGGGAAACTCGTTAAGGGGCAGCGCGGACGCAGGCCCGCAGCCATCGGCATCGGCAGCCCGGGATTTGTCGACGCTGAAAGCGGCATCCTTATCGGGGGAGCGGAGAATATCCCCTGCCTGCGGGGCAAATCACTGACTCGCTTCCTGGAGGATGAATTCCGGGTGCCGGTTTCCGCCGACAACGACGCCACCTGCGCCGCCGCAGGAGAGCTAAAATTCGGCAGCGGCCGGCATTTTCAAGATTTCGTCCTGCTCACCATCGGAACCGGAATAGGCGGGGGCCTGGTCCAGAACGGCAAAGTCTACCGCGGCAGCCGGGGATTCGCCGCGGAGATGGGCCATATGTGCGTCAGCCCCCGGGGACGCTGGTGCAACTGCGGCAGCCAGGGCTGTCTCGAGCAGTATGCCTCTGCGCCGGCCATCCAGCGGCTCTACCTGGAAAAAAGACGCAAGCGCGGCCTGCTTGCGGGTGGGACAAACGCAGATGTACGGGAGATTTTCAAGCTGGCCGAGAAGAAGAAAGACACTTGCGCCGTCGACACCGTGGAGGAAGCCGCGCTGTATATCGCCCAGGCGTTGGGCATACTGATCAATGTCCTCAATCCCCAGGCCTGCATCCTCGGAGGGGGCGTTTCCCAGGCCGGAGAAACCCTGCTGGGACCTGTGAGGCGCAGTATCACCGATTTCTCCTGGCCAACCATGCGCGAGGGTGTGGAAGTTCTGGCCGCGGAGCTGGCCAACAACGCCGGGCTGCTGGGCGCCGCCGCCGGCGCCATGGACAGGTACGGCGATGAGGTTTGAGGTCCGCCACCGGGACGCGCACTCCGCGGCCAGAACAGCTTGCCTCGAGTTGAACCACGGCAAGGTCCTGACGCCGGCTTTCATGCCCGTGGGTACAAACGCTACGGTCAAGGCCCTGCGCAGCGACGACCTGGAAGCCCTGGGCATCAATCTGATACTGAGCAACACCTACCACCTCTACCTGAGACCGGGAACCGAGGTCATCAGGAAATTTCAGGGACTTCACCGCTTCATGAATTGGAATCACAATATCCTCACCGATTCCGGCGGTTTCCAGATTTTCTCTCTCGCTCCATTTCGTAAAATCGAGGAGGGGGGGGTGCATTTCAAATCCCATATCGACGGCTCATCCCACGAGCTGACACCGGAGGAAGTGGTCAGAACACAGCTTATTCTGGGCAGCGACGTCCTGATGCCCCTGGATGTATGTACGCCCCCGGAGATCGACCGTACCAGAGCGGAGCGTGCCTTGGAGCTTACCACACGCTGGGCGGAGCGCAGCCGGGCTTGTTGGCAGAGTGAGCGGTTGCCTGGAAGCGGTGAGCTTTTCGGTATTGTTCAGGGGAATTTTTACAAAGATCTGCGAACCAGGAGCGTGGAGCAGATAACCTCACTGGAGCTGCCGGGTTATGCCATCGGCGGATTGTCCGTTGGCGAATCGAGCACTGTTTTCCAGGAGCTTCTAACTCATACCGCGGAGCTGCTGCCGGCATCCTGTCCCCGTTACCTGATGGGTATCGGCACGCCCGAATATATTTTAGCTGCCGTGGAGCAGGGAATTGACCTCTTCGACTGCGTGTTACCGACGCGTACGGCGCGAAATGCCCAGGCTTTTACCCGTTCCGGCCCCCTGTCACTGAAAAAGGAGCGGAACCGGCTGGACGATAGCCCCATCGATCCGGAATGCAGCTGTTCGACCTGCAGAAGCTACTCCCGCGCATACCTGCGCCACCTTTTCAAGACCAGGGAAATCCTGGCGGCTGTTCTGACCAGCTACCACAACCTGCACTTCATCCAGGATCTTATCCGGGATACCCGGGACGCCATACAGGTCGACCAATATTTGCCCTTCAAGAGGACCTTCCTGGAGCGCTACAGCCGGGACAGTTGAGCCTGGCCGAAGGCCTTGAACTGCCGAATACTAGATAAGGGGGGCATCATGAAAAAAACAATGCTGCTTGGTATCATCGCCATCGCCTGCCTGATCGTTCCGCCGGCAATATCGGCCCAGGAGGCAGGCGGCCTGGAATCAAAGGGATTCGAAGGCCAGAAGCTGGGTCTCTCCGTGACAAGCCGCGCTCAAAGCTATTTGCAAGTGGACTACCGCTACGGCGGCAGCGACGTGGGGGGCATGGACTGCTCGGGACTCGTCTACCGGGTGTTTCTGGAAGCCGCGGGAATGCAGCTGCCCCGCTCCGTAGCCGACCTCTACGATCAGGGAACAGAGGTCAACGGCGCCTTGTTGCCCGGGGATCTGCTTTTCTTCAATACCGACGGCCGGTCACCCTCCCATGTGGGGATCCACATCGGGGGAGGACAGATGATACATGCCGCTTCTCAGGGACCGGAAACGGGGGTGATCGTATCGTCCCTCAATGAGACCTACTACCGCCGCCGTTATCTCCAGGGCCGGCGGGTCATCCCAACCAGTCACCCCGAAATCGCCGTAGATCTACCCGCAGCGGGCTTTACTTTGAGGCTGGAACAAAACGTACCTCCGGGTTATCCTGTTAAGCTGCTGCTTCGCAAACAGGGGACGTCTGAGGAGTTTCTGACCGTCCGTTTCGAAAAGGACGGACGGCCCTGGTTTTCCAGGCTGGTTCGTCTGAAGCCGCCTTTTGCAGAGCTCTGGTTCACCCCGCCCGCAGGGAATTGGCGGATTGTCTGTGAAAACCAGCAGCGACAAGCAGTGGCGGATATCGAATTCAAATCAGGAAGGATTCCCTAATCATCGATACGACGGAAAAGATCAAAAAAAGCGCTTTTATCACCTTGCTGGTCATGGGCTGCACGCTGCTCTCCAGGCTGCTCGGGTTCCTGCGCATCGCCCTGATAGGCGCGCTTTTCGGAGCCTCCGGAGTGGCGGATGTCTGGAACGCCGTGTTCACCATCCCCAACAACCTGCGCAAGCTGCTGGCTGAGGGTGCTCTCTCCTCCGCGTTCATCCCGGCCTTTTCCGCAACTCTGCTGGAGCCTGACGGCAGCCGCCGGGCCAGGAGTCTGGCTCGCTCGGTAATCACTCTTCAGCTGCTGATCATTATTCCCCTGGTGATTCTTGCTCTGGTTTTCTCACGGCAGATCATATCGGCTCTGCTGTCTTTTCCGTCAGCGGAGAAGATGGCCATATCGGTTCGTCTGTTCCGCTGGGTCTTCTGTTACCTGCTTTTCATCAGCATCAGCGCCGTGCTGGTGGCGATATTAAACTCCCACAGTATTTTCATCGTGCCCGCTCTGACGCCCCTGCTGTTTTCAATCTGCATGATCGGTTCGACCCTGCTTTTCTACCGCAGCCTCGGTATTTTCTCCATGGCGGTGGGAATACTTTTGGGCGGTCTCTCTCAGATATTGTTCCAAACACCGGCCTATCTGCGTATGGGTTATGATTTCCGGCTCAGTCTAGCTTTCCGTGACGAGCGTTTTAAAAAGATCCTGAAAACCTGGGTTCCTGTGCTGATTTCATCATCGATCTTCGCCATCAACCAGCAGGTGGCCGTGCTTTTTGCCAGCGGCCTGGAAGACGGGAGCACCTCCGCTTTGAGCAACGCTCTGGTATTCTGGCAGCTTCCCTTCGGCATCTTCTCGACGTCGGTGGTCACCGTGCTCTTTCCCCGCCTGAGCCGGCAGGCCGCTGTGGAAGACCGGGAAGGACTGATAGATACGCTAAGCTATGGACTGCGCTATCTTCTCATCCTGCTCGTGCCGGCAGCCCTGGTTTACATTCTCATGGGGCAAGAGGTCATTTCGGTTGCCCTGGAGCGCCTCAGCTTCACGGCCAGGGGCACCTGGATGGCAGCAAGGGTGCTGCGGGCCTATTCCTTCGGGCTCTTCAGCCTGGGGGCCTTCACCTTCCTGCAGCGTTTTTATTACGCTGTTCAGGATTTCAGGACGCCCCTGATGACTTCCGCCGTGGTCTGCATTGTCGATATCATCCTGTCCTTGATCCTCAAGGAAACGCCGATGCGTGTGGCAGGTCTTGCGGCGGCCAATTCCATCGCCTTCACCCTGGGATTCCTGATACTGCTGGCAGGCGCCAGGAAAAAGTTAGGGCGCCTCAACGGCAGGAAGCTTTTAGCAACCACCTGGCGAGCCTCACTGGCAAACCTGCCCATGGCGCTGTTGCTCTGGCTCTATCTGCACCTGACCCGGGCGCTTTGGACGCCCGGCAGCTCGCTTGTCAACCTGGGGCTGCTGCTAGGCGCACTGTTGACCTGCGCTATCATCCTTTTCGCCATATATTATGCTACGGGGATCGAAATAATCCGCGATATTATAAGAGGAAGGATCGCCAAGGCATGCTAAGAATGAAAATTCGGCTAACAGCTCTTTGCCTGCTCCTCTGTTTGTCTTTCCCGGTAATTGCGGAGGAGGGTGACAAGCCGGTCGACCGGTGGCGGGAAACCCTGCGTTACGGAATCGACACTGAAATCACAGCCGCCCTGGATGCAATCCGCCGGGCCGGTGAGCGCTCCCTGGACAAAGAACTGCTACAGGTTTTCCAGGACAGTATCAGTACCGATGTCCGCCTGGCGATCCTGCAGTATTACAGGGAAATCGGCTTTCGTGAAGCCGCCCAACCCGTCCTGGCTCTGCTCAGCGCGGAGGATGACGAAGATAATGAGCTGCTCATCGGGCTGATCCGGTATTTTATTGACGTACCTCACCCGGATAGTATACCGGTTTTAATCTTGCTGCTCGATCACCGGGATCAGGGAGTGGCTCTGGCCGCGATCACCGCCCTGGGCCGCTCTGACAGCCTGGAAGCGGCCGAGACGATCGCTTCAAGGCTGCAAGACAGGGAGTATCCGCCCGAGCTGCGGCCGGACCTGATCCTGGCCCTGGGCAGCCTGCAATACACTCCCGCCTACGATCAGCTCGTGGCCATAATCCGCGACCGTAACAGCGAGAAAATCGAGCGACTCTATGCCTGCGATGCACTGGGAAAAATCGGCGATGCGCGCGCTGTGGAAGAGCTCATGAGGCTGTTTCAAGAGGAGGACAGCCTGGTCAAGATGTACGCCGCTTCAGCCCTGGCGAACTTCAGCATGGAAGAGGTCCAAAACCTGTTGATCCAGGGCCTGCGCGACGATAATCCCCGGGTAAGGATAACCTCCGCCAAGGCACTGGCTGATCCACAGGCAAAGGAAGCCGTGGACATCCTCATCTATAAAGCGAAAAACGATCCCGAGAAAGGCGTGCGCAGCGAAGCCATACGGACATTGGGCGCCATAGGCGGTCCTGCAGCTCTGGATTTTCTGGAAGAGCTCTACCTGTCTGAAAGCAAAACGATTGCCGACCGCGAGCTTGCCCTGACCGCTCTGGCGGACAATAAGCTCAGTCGTGCCCTGAAAGCAGCCGGCGATCTGATAAGGCGAGATACAGGGGCCCGCGACCAGACCGCACTGGAAATGACGGCCAAGAAGCTGGCGGGCCTGGAATCGCCTGAGCTGAAATCTCTTTATGACCAGTTGTTAGGAAGCACCAATCCCGCCCTGCGGGCTCATGCCCTGCGCGGTATCGGTAAGAACGGGTTTCGGGACTACCGGTCCAGGATCGAGGAACTTGCTGAAAAAGATCCTCATCCTGCTGTGCGGCAGATCGCCGCCTCTGTGTTGGGGACGCTCTAGTCTTCTTCCATCTCCTGGGGCCGGATCGACCGCATAAGACGGTTGATCTCCTCCAGGGGAGAAATAAACTGCTCAAAGTAGAATGTCACAACCTGCCCGTGCTTGGACAGCACTTCAATCCGTCTTCCCAGGCAGTCGGGTACCGGGCCGTCCAGGGTGGGAAAATACTCCGTTTTTCTGGGAATGAAGATATAACGGTCATTGTCATTTTTAATATCTCCGATACGCTTCGGCATCGGCAGGTAATAAATGAGGAACTTCGAGCCGTCGCCGCCGACACTGCGGGATCCTCCCCTGGGAACCTGGTGGATGTTCCGGCTGCCTATACGGGAGTTCTGCATGACGACCCGCATGATCAAAGGGCGGTGAAGACCGGACTGACGTCCGCCACGGTGTCCTGTTCCCACTCTCGTTGCCTCGGCAAAAACACCGGCAAAGGACAGCTCCTGCAGTTTGCGCACAAGAAGCAGCAGCAGGCGTGCGATGACAATCAGCACCAGGGCGCCGAGGATGAGCAACAGCCAGAGAAGATCCCTCGTCTGGCTTGCGGAGTAGGTGAAGCTTAATTCACCTCGGGATGGTGACAGCCGGGTAGGGGGATCCGCCGTAACGAGCTCCAGCATCAGGGAGCGCGGCCCGGGAGGGAAATTCCCGGGAAGTTTTAAAGCCAGGGTAAACTCTGCCGTCTGTTCCGGGTCGACGGTTACGCTGACAGGGCGGGCGAGCAGGTCGCCTTCGCTGCCGGACAGGCCCACGACGCGAAAGGAAAGAGCTTCCCGGCGGGGATTGCTGATACGGAACTGTACCCGGAACCGGCGGCCGACACTCCCCAGCGCGGAAGGGAAGGTCACCGTAGGTATACCCGTCAGGCGGGCGGCGAGGGTCTCCTTCTCCTCTCCTTCATAGACCTCGATCTCGCCGCCGAGCTCGGCGGCGAAAGGCTCGAGGGCCGGCTCTCCGGCCTGTTCGCCCCCTGCACCCGGGACAAAAGATCCGGGCATCTGCAGGATGTGAACGGACCAGCCCTCCCGCTTGATCCGGCGTGCGCTCTGGAGTAAAGTGGCCTGCACCTCCGCCGCGCCCATGACATTGGGGCTGTCAGGAGGCGGATCATGAATGCCGTCGGTAAGCAGCAGCACGAGCTTGCTGTTGGGCTCAGGAAGCTGCTCCACATAGGCAAGCAGCATCTCGATTGCGGCTACAAGATCCGTGTAGCGTCCCAGTGGGTAAAGCAGCCCCAACCGGCGTACCAGGGCCCCGAGGGTGGCGCTGTCTTCGATCACCGTTTGCATTTCGGTACGAGGGCTGTTGTCGAAGCTGAGCAGGTGAAAGCCGTCACCCGGATTCAGCTTGGTGATGAGGATATCTTCCAGGAGGTACTGCCGCAGGTCATCGAAGTAGGGGAACATGCTTGCGGAGGTGTCCACCATGACGACTATATCCATACCCTGAGGCTCCAGGTAAGCGACAGAGCAAAGCAGCAGAACAAAGGCAAATATCCGCGCTTTTTTCATAACTCAACTCAAATATGCTTCAGCAGTCATGATATCTTCCACCAGGTAGCGGAACTCCTTTTCATTGATTACGAATTTAAGTGTATCCCCCTTGGTATGATTCCACAACTCAGCGCCGAAGGGAGAGAGGTAGGAAATGATATTTTTTTCCGGATTGGACTCCCAGGGGCCCATAATCACGTATTCCTCCATCTCGTTGTTATCCAGGTTGCGAATTGTCACCCGGGTACCAAAGGAAACGGTATCCGTTTTGAGATGATCCTTATCAAAAATCTGGGCTTTCTGCAGGTCGACCTGAAGCTTGGAGGCGCTTGATTTGAGGAGCTCCTGTTTTTCCAGCGCGGCCTTGTATTCGGCGTTCTCTCGCAGGTCTCCCTTGGACATGGCAAACCCGATCTCCTTGGAATTTTCCGGGATATCCACCTCGATTATGCGGCGAAGCTCTTTTTGCTTGTTTTCGTAGCTTGTGCGCGCAACCAGCATGCCCCTGGAGATGCTCTCCTTTTCCGCTTCACCGATGAATTTATAGTTCGGGAAACTTTCCTTGATCTGGTGCTTGAGATTAATCTTAACGGAGGGGTTCAGCTCCTTGACCTCGTCTACCAGTATGTACAGACGTGTTACGGATTCCTCACCGGATTCCAGCAGGAAAGAAATCAGCCGCTCTTCCTTGAAGAGGAAATCCTGGATATATTTGTTGAGCTTTCTGTTCAGGCTGACATCCCGTCGGTTGTTGATTTCCCGGAAAGTTATATCCAGGAGATGGATCATACCGATCAGGATTTTCTCCATGTTAACTTCCATTTTGGCGAACCAGGGTTCATTCAGCAGGTTTCTGGAGATCCAGATGAACGGCTCGCGGTATTCCCGGTAGTGGCTGAATATCTGTACGCACATCTCCTTGAGAATATCCCACTGCTTGTCCGTTACCAGCTCATCCACGATATACCTGCTCTGGTACTGATAAAACAGCTGAGCGAATATCGCGGCCCAGTCATCTATCTGTTTCTTGACTTGCAGCAGGAATTCTCTTTTCAGTTCGTTGTCAGCGATACGTGCGAACAGCTCGGCGGGGTAGTCGATCTTCTCAAACAGCTCGGCAAAGCTATACTCCATGCCGGGATTGAGATGTGGATATTTGAGCACGATTTTCTGCACCAGCAGATAGCTGCAGATTACGGTTTCCGAAATAGCCCCGGAGGATTTCAAAAAGGAGTTGAAATAGGCGAACATCTCCGCAAAGTAATCGGAATCCGGATCGGAATGTTCCAGGAAATCCGAAATGGTCGCTACCCGGTCAAAGAAGTTCTTTTCGGCTGTGAATTTATTGAAGCTCTTTTCTTCGTAGGAAATCGGTTTGTCACGCACCACGAATTTATCCAGCTTATAGGGCAGGTTGCCGAATCCGGGATCCGTCTTCAAGAGCCGCCGAGCCTCGATGCTCCATTTCGACCATTCTCCGGCGGACAGAATGCCCGGGCAC
>Ga0272442_10009981_pt1 | contig 11758 bp, 6 predicted proteins | sample SSMForm2O_FD_200262 | JGI IMG/M metagenome (GOLD analysis project Ga0272442, IMG submission 200262) | Marine sediment archaeal communities from Little Sippewissett salt marsh, Falmouth, MA, United States - SSM-Form-2O | ecosystem: Environmental > Aquatic > Marine > Wetlands > Sediment ...
TGCTCGTGCCCCGGAGCCGCTCGCCTCGGTGGCAGGCGCGGGCGTACTACGGCATCGGCCGAGCCCGGCAAGAGCTCAAGCAGTACGACGAGGCGATCAAGGCGTACGGCGAGGTCGTCCGGCGGACCGTCGCCGAGGTCGCCGCCAAGGCGCAGTTCGGCATCGGTCAGTGCCGGCTGAATCTCAAGCAGTACCCGGAGGCGGCCAAGGACCTCCTGCTCGTGCCGCTGACCTACGGATACCCTCGGTGGAGCGCCGCCGCACGGTGCGAGGCGGCCCGGGCGTACGCCGAGATGAAGAACCCGGTCGAGGCGACCCGCCTGTATCGCCGGGCGATCCAGGACCACCCGTCGGGCCCGTGGGCCCAGGTCGCCCAGAAGCGCCTCGACGCCCTGCGATCGCCCAGCTAGTCAGGAGTGAAACCGGTGAAGACCACCCGACCCGTCTCCTGGTGCCCCCTGCTGGCTGCGGGGCTTGCCCTGCTGGCGGCAGTGCCCCGCGCCGGCGCGTACGTCGAGGCGCCCTTTACGCTCGGCAAGGTGCTGAACGACTCGACGAACGTCATCCTCGTCCGCGTCGAGCGCGTCGACCGCCAGAAGAACCTCATCGTCTACCGCAAGGTTCGCGACATTAAGGGCCAGGACAAGCGGGACGCGTTCAAGCACAACATCGGCACGCGCGGCTTCCACCCGAGGGAATGGAAGAACGTCATGAAGTGGGCCCAGCCGGGCAAGCTGGCCGTCGTGTTCCACAACGGCGGGCATGGCGAAGTCTGCATCGACAACTACTGGTACCAGGCCGGCGGGGGCGACTGGTGGACGATGACGCACGCCGAGCCGTACTTCCTTCGCAGCTTTGCGGGCAAGCCGATCAAGCTGGCGGGGCTTATCGAGCGGATGCTGGCCGGCGAGGAGATCGTCACGCCCTGCATGGTGGACGGGGACAAGAAGGCCCTTCAGCTTCGCACGGCGCGGGTCCAGCGGGTCAAGGCGAGTCTGAAGATCCAGGACTACAACGCCAAGCGGGACTTCGTCGGCTGGGGGGTCGAGGAGTTCGTCCCCGTCGGCGACATGCCGGGCTTCACGCACTGCGCGCCGGTGGCGAACGTCGGCCCCGGTGCCGGCGGCGTCGCGGCAACCGACCTCAACGGCGACGGCAAGGGCGATTTCTGCCTCTTCGGCGCCGGCGGGCTCGTCCTGCTGCAAAGCGCCGACGATTCGTTCAACGACGTCCACGTCCCCGTGCGCGGGGGAGCCCGAGGGGCCGCGTGGGCCGATTTCGACGGCGACGGCAAGAGCGATCTGCTGCTGGCTACCCCCGCCGGGCCCGGGCTGTTCCGCAACAATGGCAAGACCCTCACCGAGATGACCGCCAGTTTGCGCCACCGCGGCTACAGCCACCTGACGGCCGCCGCGTGGCTCGACTACGACGGCGACGGCCGGGCCGACGTCCTGCTCGCCGACGGCTTCCGCGGACTCCTGTTGTACCGGAACCTGGGACTGCCCGCTGTCCCCCCGCCGGGCAAGGGCCAGGCCGGCAAGTGGTATTACATCGGGCCCTTCGAAAACGCCAACGGCAAGGGCGTCGCCACCGTCTACCCGCCCGAGAAGGAACTCGACCTGACGAAGGAGTATCCGGGCAAGGGCGAAGCCAAGGCCATCTGGCGGGAAGGCAAGTTCTCCGACGGGAAGCTCACGAGCCTGGGCCTGTTTCGCCCGGGGCAGAACAACCGCCAAACGGTCGTCTACGTCTACCGCGTGCTCGACTTCGGCGCGGAGATGCTCCTGCCGGTCTCGCTCGGCAGCGAAGAGACGCTGACGGTCTGGCTCAACGGCAAGGAGGTTTTCTCGCAGACGAAGCGGCCCCGCCCCCCGGGCCGGAAGAAGCTGGCCCTGAAGCTGCGTCCCGGGCGGAACGAGCTGCTGATGAAGGTCGGCAACCACCGTGGCACGCCGCGGTTTTACTTCGCCGCGGACCGGCCCGTGCCCAGCGCGCCGCGACTGTTCGAGGACGTCTCGGTGGCCGCCGGGCTCGGGCCGAACGGGCTGGCCGGCAAGGCCAAGGGCGATCACCTCGTCGTGGCCGACGTCAACGGCGACGGGCGTCAGGACTTCCTCTATAGCGCCGCCGGCGGCGTGCTGGCGATCAACACGCCCAAGGGATTCGTCGCCGCCAAGGACTGCGGGGTCTCCTACCGTTGCGGCGGGATCGCGCCGGCCTTCGGCGACATGGACGGCGACGGCGACGTGGACCTCTTCGTTCCCCAGGCCGGGCAAAGCAAGCTGTTCCGCAACGACGGCAAGGGGCGCTTCGCGGACGTCACGGCCAAGGCCGGCGCGTTGGCCCAACCGATCGGCCAGGCAACGTGCGCCGCCTGGGCGGACCTGGGCAACCGGGGCCGGCTCGACCTGCTCGTCGGCTGCCTGCGGGGCCCCAACCGCTACTTCCGCAACGAAGGCGGCGGCGCGTTCTGCGACGCGGGAGCGGAGATCGGCCTGTACCGGCGGATCTTCAACACGCGAGGCATCGGCGTGCTCGACTTGAACAAGGACGGCGCGGGGGATATCGTCTTTAACAACGAGGGACAGAAATCGACCGTTCTCTTAGGCGACCCGTCGCGTCTGAAAGCGGTCGCGTCCCGAGGCAAGTAGGCCAAGGCCATGGGCTCTCGGATTCGTAGACAGACCGCCCCGACGCCCGCCGGAACCCGGCGGCGCCGAGGGGCGGTGCGTTCGGCCATCGTCGCGGCGAGCATGCTGTGGGCATGCGGCCCGGCTCGCGGCGACTGGATCACCGCGCGGGGCAACCTCGCGCGCACGGGGTGCCTCGACAACCGACCCGGGCCCCGCAAGCCCGTCGTGCTGTGGGCCCACAAGGCCCGCGAGCACTTCGTCGGCTCGCCGGTCTGCGATCTCGAATCGCTCTTCATCCCCGGCCTGGGGGCGTTCAATACGGGCACGTTCCATTGCCTGTCCCTCGCCAAGGACGCCCCCAAACGCGTCCTGTGGAGCAAGGCCACCCCCCTGCTGAAACGCCCCACCGTCTCCTCCCCGGCGATCACCCAGGGGTTGGTGGTCTTCGGCGACGGCATGCACCAGACCGACAACGCCATCCTCTACTGCTTCCGCCGGGACACCGGGCGAATCGTCTGGCAACTGCCCGTGCCGGGCAAGCTCGTCCACATCGAGGGCGCGCCGACGGTCTCCAACGGCCGGGTCTACGTCGGCGGCGGCGACGCGGGCGTTCTCTGCGTCGATCTCGCCCGGGCGAGCCTCGCGGACAAGGAGCACACGCTCGAAGAGATCGGCGAGTTGCTCGATAAGCGATGGAAGGCGCTCGTGGCCGAGTACGAGCAGGCGAAGAAGAAGGACCCCGACTTCGCCATCGAGCCCGGCGAGGACGCCCTGCCGAAACCCATCCCCAAGCTGCATTGGCAGGCGGGAAAGAACGCTTGGCACGTGGACGCCCCGCTGGGCGTATACGGCTCGAACGTGTACGTGCCCTCGGCCTACCTGGACGAGGAGAAGCGCGGCAAGCGGGCCTTGCTGTGCGTCCGGGGCCATTCGGACGGCCGGACCGAGGTGAAGTGGGAAGTCCCCCTCGAGATCAACCCCTGGGGCGGCGTGACGATCGTCCGGCGGCAGTGGGCTCTCGTCGCGTGCAGCAGCGTGCGCTTCGACCCGCAGCGTCTCGGCGAGGCCCGCGGCGAGATCGTCGCCGTCAGCATCCATGACGGCAAGGTCCGCTGGCGCAAGCCGGTCCCCGGCGGCGTCCTGTCGACCGTGGCCTGCACAGACGACCTGGCTATCTTCGCGGCCACCGACGGCAAGGTCCGCGCGTGGAAGATCTCCGACGGCACGGAGAAGTGGTCCTTCGCGGCGCGCCACGCGGTGCTCGCCGGCTGCGCGATCGTCAAGGACATGGTCTACGCCGTGGACATCCGCGGGGTGGCGTACGGCATCGACCTGGCCAGCGGCAAGGAGGTCTGGTCGCTCAATGTCCCCGCCGACCCGCTCGTCCAGGCGCCGGGGATGGTCTTCGGCTCGCCCGTCGTCCACGGCGGGCGCCTGTACCTGGCCACCTGCAACCTGATGGGCTCGAACACGGAGTCGCCTTCGGCGGTGATCTGCGTGGCCGACGAGACGACCGTCGCCCAGGAGAAAGCCGCCGCCGTGGTGACGGTCGATAAGGCCCGCCGGACCGTCATGATCGGCTGCCGGATCGCCCCGCGGAAGCTGCCGAACCTCAAGGAGATCTACCCCATCGAGGTGATGGCGACCTACCCGTCGCCGAGAGGACAGAAGGCCCACGAGACGGTCGTGACGTTCCTGGCCCACCCGAGCGACGTGCACAAGGCCCTGGAAAGCCTGGGTCTCAAGCCCGGCCAACCCGCCAAGGGCGAAGGAGCCCCCGAGGGACCCGAGGTGACGATCTCGCTGTCGTTCCAGGCCCCGGGCGGCGAGAAGCGAACCGTGCCCATCGAGAGCGTCCTCGTCGACCGCCGCACCGGGCGACCCATGCCCCCCATCCGATGGCACTTCACCGGCTCGGTCATGAAGCAGCCCGACCCCGAACGCCCGCTGAAGGTCTACGGGGCCGACTACGGCGGAACGCTCATCGCCCTGTTCCCCGTCACCGACGAGACCGTCTTCCAGTCGAGCCTGACCATGAAGGACGAGCAACTCCTGAAGATGGAGACGAACAAGTCCGTCCTGCCGGAGGAGTTCACGCCCGCTGAACTCCTCATCACCGTCAAGGACCCCGCCAAGGACCCCGGGCCGAAGGTCCACAAGCCGGTGGCGACGTACGACCAACGATTCGCCGCGCTCGGCTGCCACGTCACGGCCGCGCAACCGCTGGCTGGAGCCCTGCTCGACGGAAAGGACTACTCCGCTCCGCTGCCGCCGGCCGAGGTCGGCCTCGAACCGATCCTGCCGACCTTCGGGCGCCGCCCGTCGCTGACCCTCGGCGGGCTGTCGGACCTGCCTCCGCTGGCCCCCCGGATCTCCGGAGGCCTCTCCGGCCCGCGCCGGCCGGTCGCCGTCGGCCCGCTCGAAACCGCCGATTCCCTCCGCCTGGACAAGCCGCCGAAGATCACGATCCAATACCTTCGGTACGACCCGGCCCGGCCGAGCGCGGGGGACGACATCACGGCCGAGGCGGCCCGCGGGATGCTGCTGTCCGACGTGGACCCGTTCAGAGTCCGACCGGCGGCGTTCCTGAAAATGGCGATCCCCGAGCCCTTCGAGGCGATCCGGGCGGTTCGGCTTCAGACGCCCCCGAACGATCCGGAAGGCCCCGACGGCACCGGGCCGCTGCCGCCCAGACCGAAGCTGCCCACAACCAAGCCCTGATCCGCGCCGCGAGCACGGGCCGTCACCATGGCCAAAAAACGACCAACCTCTTCGCCGGTCAAGAACCCCCTGACGCCGACCGTCATGACGCGAATCGGCGGGCTCCGCGCCGGGCCGAGCTCACCCGGAGACTTCTCCCCCGACGCGGACGGAACGGCCACGTTCCGGATCTGGACCTGCTATGGGCATAGCCATCGCAGCAATGCTGAGATGGGTGAGCTTCGCATCGAGCGAACGCGCAGGCAGACGGGGCAGCGGCTCGTCATTCGCCAGACCCTGCGCAACAGCGGGGGCAAGGTCCACACGATCCGGGCGACCGTCTCGTGCGGGCTCGACCTCCTGGCTCGGCCGGTGTCCTGGACGCTGACGAGCGAGTTCTCCGGCGAGCACATGACCGGCCGGGGGAGTCTCCAGGTGACTCACGCCGGAGGCATCGAGGGCAACACGTGGCGGGACACCGTGGGGGGCACGACGTTCGAGCGAAAGCTCGCCGGCCCGCTGACGGCGGACTGGTGCCTTTTCGAGGCCGTCCAGCGAATGGACTTCCGCGCCCGCCCGCCCGAGACATTCGACGTGCTCGAGGGGCTCTCCGTCCTGAAGACCGCCCACCGCCTGGACTACCGGCCCAAGGAGGCCGTCACCTGGGGCCCGGAGAAGATCGCCCTGCACCGTTTCGCACAGACGGGCCGGGGCGTGTACCCCTACGAGTACTGGCTGGACGACCGCCACCGGCTGCTGCTGGTGACGACCGGGCCGCGAACGTACATCCGCCGCCCCGAGCGGCCGAAAGCCGAGGAGCACACAACGTGAGCAATCGGCGAGACCGACACTCCGGGCGCGGCAAGTTGTCGCGCCGCCAGGTGCTCCAGGCGTCGGCGGGGACCGTGGCCGCTCTGTCGACCGGGGCAACCTTCGGCGCCGCGCCGTCGCCGGCCCGGCCCGCGCTGAACGTGCTGCTCGTCATGACCGACCAGCAGCATATCGCGACGATCTCCGCCCGCGGCTGCCGGCACGTCCGGACACCCGCGCTCGACCGCCTCTGCCGAGAGGGCGTGACGTTCGATGAGTCGTACAGCACAAACCCGTTGTGCTCGCCGGCCCGCAGCTCGCTGTGGACCGGGCGCATGCCCAGCGAGACCGGCGTGCCGGTCAACGGCCGACCCATCCACCGGTCCATCCCGAACCTCGGGCAATGGGTGCGCGAGCATACGAGCCACGAGACGATCTACGCGGGCAAGTGGCACCTGCCGGCGAGTTTCACACACAACGTGCCCGGCTTCACCGTGCTGACCCCCGGCGTCAGCGGGCAGGGGAATCTCGGCGACACGAGCACGTCGCTCGCCTGCGAGGCGTACCTGCGAAACCGATCGAAATCCAAGCCCTTCCTGATGGTGGCTTCGTTCTTCCAGCCGCACGATATCTGCCAGTGGCTCCGCCTGAACCAAGACGACCCCGGCGACCTGCGGTACCCGCCGATCGCCGACGAACTGCCCCCCCTCCCGGACAACTTCCACTTCGACGCCAACGAGCCGGCTACCCTTCGCCAGAAGCGGGACCGCAACGAGCCCGGCGACAAGAAGGGCGCGTGGTCTCAGAAGCACTGGCGGTACTACCTCTGGAGCTACTACCGGCACATCGAGATGGTGGACGCCGAGATCGGCCGCCTGCTCGACGCCTTCCGCCAGAGCGGCCACGCCCGCGATACGCTCGTGATTTTCACCTCGGACCACGGCGAGGGGCTCGGCCATCACCAGATGGTCCGGAAGAACTTCCTTTACGAGGAAGCCGTGAAGGTGCCCCTGATCGCCTCCTTCCCCGGCCACGTCCCGGCCGGGACGGTCGACGGGGAGAACCTCGTCTCGGGGCTGGACATCGTGCCCACCGTCTGCGACTACCTGGGGATCGAGGCCCCGCCGAAGATGCACGGGCGAAGCCTGCGCCCGCTGCTGGAAGGTCGCCGACCGCCGCGCCGGCCGTTCGTCGCGTCCGAGATCGGCCATCGGGCCCGGATGATCCGCTCCCCACGCTACAAGTACGTCACGTATCGCGACGATCCCATCGAGCAACTCTTCGACCTGCGGGCGGATGCGGGCGAGACGAAGAACCTCGCGCCCCGGGCCGACCAAGCCAGCGTGCTCGCCGATCACCGCAAAATGCTCGCCGACTGGCAGAATCGCCTCTCGCCGGCACCGAACCTCTCTGAAGGCCAGGCCTGGCCCCGAACGTAGCCCGGTCAGTCCTTGGCGGGCACCAGCTCGATCGACCGCAGGTTCATCACCGCCAGCTTGGGCTTGGCCTTGGCCCGGACGGAGAGCTTCGCGGGGCCGGGCCCGGCCAGGCGAATCGTGCCCACTGTCTTCGTGGTGAACTTCGTCCACGAGCCGGTCGCCTCGACCTTGCCCTCGATCAGGTCCTTGCCGACACCCACGGTGAACGTGCTGCCGTCGCTGCCGGCCTCGCAGGCGTAGGTCAGGCGCACCTCGAACGCGCCGGCCTTGGCGAGCTTGAAGTCCCAACGGGCCCAGTCCTTCGCGTTCGTCCAGAAACCGAGCGTGTTCTTGTCGGACTCGAAGCGGATCGTCCCGCCGTGCGTCTCGGCGGCGGCGGCGGCAAACGCATAGCTGCCGTCGGCGCGCGGGCCGGTCAGGGCCGCGGCGATCTCGATCGTGCCGGCGACCTCCAGAACGACCACCGTGTCGATCGCGTCCGGCGCGGCCGCGGGCACGTCAATCACCGTCCCGGCGTCCGTTCGACGGGTGGGCAGGGCTGTACGCTTCCCGTCGGCCAGCAGGTAGGCCTTCTTCACCTCGCTGCGCAGGCCGGGCACGATCAGCTTGCCGTCCGCCGGCCAGTTGAAAACGTGCAGGTACAGCTTGCCCGGCTTGGTTGTGCATCGTCCCCAGGGTAGGCGCTGAAACGCGCTGGGGCCCGTGCCGTAAACGCTCTCGCCATTGGCCGCCAGCCACGTGCCCATCTCCCGGAGGCGTTGGACGCTGGGCTCGGGGATGAGTCCCTCGGCCGTCGGGCCCACGTTCAGGAGGAAGTTGCCCCCCTTGCTGACGATGTCCACCAGCTTGTGGAGGAGGTCTTTCGTGGGCTTCCAGTTGTGGTCATGCGTCTTGAAGCCCCACGTGCCGTTCATCGTCATGCACGTTTCCCAGTCGTACCCCAGCCCCTTGGCGGGGATACGCTGCTCGGGCGTGCCAAAGTCGCCGTCGGCGCGGTGGCGCTTCCCGACGCGGTTGTTGATGACCAGCTCTGGCTGGATCGACCGGCAGAAGGCGGCCAGCTGCCGGCCCTTCTCGCGGTCCCACTGCTTGATCCACTCCCCGTCGAACCACATGACACCGATGGTCCCGTAGCCGGTCAGCAGCTCGCGGATCTGGCCCTTGAGAACCTCGTGGTACTTCGGGAAGTTCGCCTTCTGGTCCGGGTGGTGCCAGTCCATGATCGAGTGGTACCAGCAAATCCGGATCTTCTGGCGATGGCACTCGTCGGCCAGTTCCTTGAGGATGTCCCGCTTGAAGGGCGTGGCCATGATGTCGTAGTCGGTGAGCTTGCTGTCCCACAGGCAGAAGCCATCGTGGTGCTTGCTGGTGAGCACGATGTACTTCATGCCCGCCTTCTTGGCCAACGACACCCATTTCTTGGCGTCGAACCGCACGGGGTTGAACTTCGGCACGAGCGTTTCGTACTCGTCGACGGGGATCTTGGCCCGGTCCATGATCCACTCGCCGATGCCGTTGATCTTCTTGCCCTTCCACACGCCGGCGGGGACGGCATAGAGGCCCCAGTGGATGAACATCCCGAACCGCGCCTCCCGCCACCACGCCATTCGCCGATCGCGCGGCGAGGGGGGCTTGTTCTCTTCGGCCCGTGCCGGCGGCGCGCTCGCCAGAGACACCACGACCGCCATCGCCCAGCCCACGGCCCGATTGAATCGTTGACCTCGCATAGTCCGAGTCCTTTCGCCCCTCAAGTTCCCCTCCTCCTCGCCTCGTCGGCCATTGTAGACCCCCGCCCGGCGGGAGGCAATCCCCCCGCCCGCGGCAGGCCAACAAAGCCTTGCCAAGGCCGCGGGCCCGGGAGTATCTTCTGATCGTTCCCGTCAACGTCGACGAAAGGAGCCACCATGCGAAACGCCCTGATTGCCCTGCTGGCCTGCACGGCTTCGATGTTCCTGCCGTCCTGCAAGAAGCCGGCCGCCGGACCCAAGAAACTCACCATCGCCGTCATCCCGAAGGGCACGACGCACGAGTTCTGGCTGTCGGTCAAGGCTGGTGCCGACAAGGCCGGTGCCGAGCTGGACGACGTCGAGATCGCCTGGATCGGCCCGGAGAAGGAAGACGACCGCACGCAGCAGATCGGGATCGTCGAGAACATGGTCCTCAAGGGCGTCGACGGCATCGTGCTGGCGCCGCTGGACCGCAAGGCCCTGATAGGCCCGGTGACCAAGGCCAAGGCCGCGGGCATCCCCACCGTGGTGATCGACTCCGGGTTGGAGGGCGAAGACTGGGTCAGCTTCGTGGCGACGGACAACTTCAAGGGCGGGCAGCTCGGGGGCACGCGGACGGTCGAGCTGGTCGGCGGCAAGGGCCAGGCGATCATGCTGCGCTACCAGGAGAACTCCGCCAGCACGGAGAATCGCGAGGCGGGCTGGCTCGACGCGGTCAAGAAAAGCCCGAACCTGAAGATCCTCAGCGAGGAGCAGCGAGCCGGCGCGACGAAGGAATCCGCCCAGACGGCCGCCGAGAACCTGCTCGACCGCTTCACCAAGGACGGCAAGTTTCTCGCGGACGTCATCTTCTGCCCCAACGAGTCCAGCGCGTACGGCATGTTGATGGCGCTGCAGAACAAGCGACTCGCCGGGAAGGTCAAGTACGTCGGCTTCGACGCCTCCCGGGCGCTGGTCCGAGCGCTGTACCAGCGCCAGATGCACGGCCTGGTCCTCCAGGACCCCGAGAAGATGGGCTACGAAGGCGTCAAGACCATGGTCGCTCACCTTCGCGGCCAGCAGGTCCCCAAGCGGGTGGACACGGGCGTCAAGCTCATTACGAAGGACGACCTCGACAAACCCGAGACGAAGGCGCTCGTGCCGCGAGTGAACGAATGGCTGAAGGACCTCAAGAGCGCCGGGAGTTAGCGCCCGCGACGCCGGCGGCGCCCGCGGTGGCGCGGCTGGAGATGCAGGACGTACACAAGCGGTTCGGCGCGACCGTCGCCCTGTCGGGTGTCTCGCTGTCCGTCGCGCCGGGGGAAGTCCATGCCCTCGTCGGCGAGAACGGCGCGGGCAAGAGCACGCTGATGAAGGTGCTCTCGGGGGCGATCCAGGCCAACGCGGGCACGATCAAGCTCGACGGCCAGCCCTATCGGCCCCGCAACCCGCTCCACGCCCGACGCGCGGGCGTGGCCATGATCTACCAGGAACTGTCCCTGACGCCCCACCTGACCGTCGAGGAGAACATCCTGCTGGGCATGGAGCCGTCGCGGCTGGGCGTGATCCGCCACGGCGAGGTCCGCCGCCGGGCCGCCGAGGCGATCCGCTTCTTCGAGCATCCCGAGATCCGCCCCGGCGTCCAGGCCGGCCGACTCACCACCGCCGCCCAGCAGCTCGTCGAGATCGCCCGCGCGCTGGCCGTCGGGTGCCGCGTGCTCGTCCTCGACGAGCCCACCAGCAGCCTCGCCCAGAAGGACGTCGAACGCCTCTTCTCGCTGATCGAACGCCTGCGAGGCCAGGGGCACGCGATCGTCTACATCTCGCACTTCATCGAAGAGGTCAAGCGCGTCGCGGACCGCGTCACCGTGCTGCGGGACGGCCAGGCCGTCGGTACGGCGGCCGCCAACGAACTCTCCATCGAGCAGATCGTCGCCATGATGGTCGGGCGGACCGTCGAGGACCTCTACCCACGCTCCCAGCGGACGCCCGGGGACGTGGTCCTCGAGGTCGAGCACCTCGCGGGCGACAGCAAGCCGACCGACGCCAGCCTGACCCTGCGCCGCGGCGAGGTGCTGGGCGTCGCCGGGCTCGTCGGGGCGGGGCGGACCGAGTTCATCCGCGCGCTGTTCGGGCTCGATCCCGTCCGCCGCGGAACCATCCGCCTCGGCACCTACGTCGGATCCGCCAGCCCCGCCAAACGCTGGGCCCAGGGCGCCGGGCTGCTCAGCGAGGACCGCAAGGAAGAAGGCCTCGCCCTGGGCATGACCATCGCCGACAACGTCACGCTCTCCCAACTGCGGGGCTTCGGACCGGTCGGCCTGGTCCTGCCCAGCCGACAGGCCGCCGCCACGCGACGGTGGATCGAACGCCTCGATATCCGCTGTCGAGGCGCCGACCAATGCCTCCTGGACCTCTCCGGCGGCAACCAGCAAAAAGTCGCCGTCGCGCGAATGCTCCAGCACGACGT
>Ga0272442_10009982_pt1 | contig 11758 bp, 9 predicted proteins | sample SSMForm2O_FD_200262 | JGI IMG/M metagenome (GOLD analysis project Ga0272442, IMG submission 200262) | Marine sediment archaeal communities from Little Sippewissett salt marsh, Falmouth, MA, United States - SSM-Form-2O | ecosystem: Environmental > Aquatic > Marine > Wetlands > Sediment ...
GGTGACGGCACCCCGGTTGATCCCGTGGGCGGTGACGCCAATGTCGATGGTGCTATCAACCTTTTGGATGTTTTGGATTTGATTGAATTGATCTACGGCTGAACGGGTTATAGTATCCCGAAGGCTGGTAAATAGTATGAATTCGCCGCCCCGCAAACTGCGGGGCGGCGGAGATTATCCCCGCCCAATACAATTTTTTTATTGACTCATATTCACTTCAGTTGTATAATTCGCTGAATAAAACTGCTTATAAAAACGTCTATTTATACAAAACCGCTTATGAAGGAGGTGAAAACCAGGGAATCCTTTGATAATGTAGTTAAAGCAGATGGTAACCGGTCGGCCGGGTTTTGCCGGGATTTGGCACAGTCAGCCGAATGCGGTACCGATTTCGTTAGGGCTCTCTTTGATGCAGAGGTGCTGATTTGACGGAGGAATCTGTGACAACTGACACATTTCGTGACTCCATTGTAACAGATACAATAAATCAGTGCTATATGAAGAAAATTAACTTGTGAGGCAGGAGATATAGGATGAAAAAAAGTTTTTATGCAGTGATGCTTGTCGCGCTGGCGGTACTGTTCGCCGGTTCGGTTTATGCTGTTGATTTTCGAGTGGATTTCTTTGATGGTACCGATGTGGTAACCGAGATCGCCCCCAATACCGACTTTGCCATTAGAGTCTATATGAATAACGGCCCTGATGCTGTTGATGCCGAACGGTTGGGTTACAGTGCGCCGTTTGAAATCTACGGTGAAGGTGGTGTGACTAATATCACCTGGCTTGATTCCAGCGGCATAGGTGGTGAGGCGGCTGTCGGAGGAGCTTTGGTGATCGCAACTGAATTTGGTTCCAGCGGCAGTTATTTCTCCACCATTAACACGGTTAGTGTTTTTGATGCGGCACAGTGGGATGGTATACTTCCCGATACCTTTAATCATACCACCACGTGTATCCCGATAACGGGATGTTCCGGCTGGGCGACAGGATTGGGTGAATTACTGGTTTATACGCTGTACTTGAACAGTGGCGCCGATGTTGGGAACATTTGTTTTGACTCGATTGAAGTAAACTCCAACGCGTCCTATAACTGGTTATGGTCACCGGTTTCTGATGAATTCGGCGGCCCGTATTGTATTGCGGTCAGTACTGGATCGGGTGTTCTCGATGAAAGCGGTCCGGCGATTCCGACCGATTTTGCATTGGCGCAGAACTACCCGAATCCGTTCAACCCGTCGACTATTATCGAATACGCCCTTCCTGGCAAGGCCCATGTTGAGGTGAGTGTCTTTAACGTGCTCGGTCAGAAGATCCGCACGCTGGTCGATGAGGATCAGACGGTCGGTTATTATTCGGAAGTTTGGGATGGCACCGACGATAATGGTAATTCCGCGGCATCCGGTATTTATTTCTATCGCATTGATGCCGGCGACGAGTATACCGAAACCAAGAAGATGATGCTGTTGAAGTAATTTCTTTTGGTTGAAAAATTACCCCTGCCAAATGCGGCGGGGGTTTTTTTATATTATTTATTGGCAATAACTTGCATATTAGTTGTGATATATTTCACATGCCGACTATAAGTTGTTGTTTAATATTATGATAGGGTGCGACAAATATATTTTGATTAGTGGTTTCGTCGGCGCCAATTAAATCACCCCTGTAAGTGTCTGTTAGCCAATAGGATGTGATGGCAATGAAATTGTGGTTGAGAGATTGTGTCGACCATTTTGGCCTTGGTTCATAAATCTTGTTGACTTGGCCGTCCATTTTCATTAAGATTCAGGCACACATTGTTGCTTTTGTAATTCTTGTAACCTGATGAACGGTAAGGTGTTATATGTTAGGGGTTAATGAGGGTCGGTTTACTATTGGCAAGGAAGTTTATTACCCGTTTTCTGTTGAACTGCATTATTTTCGAGTTGACAAACGGTATTGGTCAATTTGTTTCGAGCGAATCAAAAAGGCCGGCTTTCGTATTCTATCAACTGCGGTGCCCTGGAATCTTCATCAGGATCAACGCAAGGATATTGATTTTACGGGCTATGTCGATGCCAGAAAGGACTTGATTGTATTTCTGGAGCTGGCTCGCGAGTTCGGATTCAAGGTTATTTTGCGTCCCGGTCCGTATATTTCGGGACAATGGCCGAACGGTGGTTTGCCACGTTTTCTTTTTTCCGATTTGAAGTTGTTTGCCCGCGACGCCAAGGGTCAGGAACTGCAATTACCGGACAATGCCGGTGTTTCCGGGGGATATCTTCCCAGCTATTTGCATCCTCATTACCAGCATTTTTTATTGAATTATTTCAAGTCTTTCATTGAGGCGACCAAGAATTATGTTTATCCGCGCGGCCCGATTTTTATGGTTGAACTTGATTTTGAAACTTCATTCGGGCGTTTCTTGAATCCCGCGTCGGCGGATTATAATCCTGATGTTCTGGCTCGTTTTTATCCGGAATTTCTGGCGAGTCGTTATGTCGATATCGGCAAGTTGAATCAGATGTATCGGATTAAGCACAAGGATTTTGCGGAGGTCGAGCCACCGCGTGAGTTTGACGGTCTGGATGTGAAAGAGATGCCGAAGGCGATGGATTGGATGCGTTTTCGGGAATGGATGTTGAAGGGTTATCTTTCGACGCTGGAGGAAGTATTCAAATCTTACACGGTTGAGCCGCTGTTTTTCAGGTCGCTTTATTTTCGTCCCGGTGATCTTCTACCGGCTTTTTCTCTGGTTCCGCAGGATCGGGAAACCATGCTGGGGGCAAACGTATTCCCGGAGGGTGCATATTTTGATCTGGCGCAGAAAGGTCGTTTTCTTGCCGGTGAATACAAATTTGCCTGGGCATCGTCTTTTACTTCGGGAGCAGAGGCCACCGAGCGGGAATTGAAGGCGGGGGTTCCTGATTATCCCGACAATCTACGACGATTTTACCTGACCGCCGGGCTGGCCAGCGGATTCCAGGGATTCAGTCATTACATGTTTGTCAATCGCGACCATTGGCACGGTGCGCCGCTGGACGTTGACGGAACTATCAACGATGGTTATACGGTGGTTCGTGATTTCAACGCCGCGATCCTTGACATGAAGGTATATGAAATGGAGCGGGTTCCCAAGGTGTGCCTGGTCGGGAATCGGCATTATCAATGGATGCGGTATTTGACCGATTCCAAGCAGTTCGGTTATATTGATCGGCTGATGACCGATTCCGCGGCGGGTTTCGCCCGGGATTTGTTGCGGTTGAAGCTTGATTATGATATTCGCGAGACATTTGATATTGATGAGTTGAAAAAATACAACCTGGTCTTTTTGCCGACGGCGGAATTCATGCCGGAAGCGACGCAGGAGGCAATTGTCGAATTGTTGAAGCTGGGGACGAATGTGGTTCTGTGCGGGTTGATGCCGAGATATGACGAGAATTTCAAGGATTGTCCGGTTCTCAGCCGATTGATGCGGATCAAGACCTCACTCGGTAATAACATCGATTTGGTCAAGAACAAGATCAACCAATTCCCGGCGTATTTGTACGGGCATGTGCTTTCCACCGATACCAAGGTTAAGAAGCTGGTCTGGATCAGCAAGAAGACGGTAGGGGTGGCCTCATCCCGATATAAAGGCACGTTGTATTTCTTCAGTTTTGACATCGGCTCCAACGGTGACCATAACAAACTGACCTTCCTGGAATCGGTTCTGGCTGATTCCGACATTGTCCCATATATTTATTGTTCCGACCCTTCGGTCGACGTTGTCGTGCACAAGGCCAACAAACGAGCCGTTATGTACGTGGTGGCGCCGCCTCCCGGCGAGTTGTCATCGATGGCTGACACGTCCACTCGTGAAGTGGTGGTCCGGGTTGATTTACGCAAGGTCGGGATTGTTTCCGCGAAGATTAAAATGACCGATTTGATGGCGGGAGAAGAAGAGCAGGCGGTCACGCTGGCGTCCGATAATCTTCGCCGGGGAATTACGATTAATGTCGATTTTCCCGACGGCCGAATGTTTCTGTTTGAGAAAAAATAGTCCTGGTCTCGCACAACACATAATCCGGGGGGGATAATGCGTATCGCAATACCTGTTCTGGTAATATTTTTCACCGCGATATTCGGTTTCTCGTGTAGCGGTTTACATGTGGAAACCCAATATGATACGGGCATGGTGACGAGTTCATCGCCGATTGCCTCGGAGATCGGTTGTCAGGTGTTAAAGGGTGGCGGCAATGCCTTTGATGCCGCGGTGGCAGTCGGTTTTGCTCTGGCGGTATGTCATCCGCAGGCCGGCAATATCGGCGGAGGGGGATTTGGCCTGGTGTATTCGGCCAATGACGGCACGGTTACCGCGCTTGACTTTCGTGAGACCGCCCCGGGGGCCGCAACCGCCGACATGTATCTTGATACCGATGGTGAGGTCGTAAGCAATGCGTCGCTTCTGGGTGCTCGCGCGGCCGGTGTACCCGGAACGGTGGCCGGTTTGTATGAACTCTGGCGTCAGTATGGGTCAGGGGATTGGTACGATTTAATCAAGCCGGCGATCGACCTGGCCGACACCGGATTTGTCGTGAGCGAACATCTGGCCGGAATGATGGCGGGGTACAAAGAAGAGTTGGCGGTTTTTCCCGAAACCAGGGCGATTTTTATGCCCGGCGGAGTTTTGCCCGAAGCAGGCCGGAAACTGTCTCAATCCGATCTGGCGTTGACGCTGGAGCGTATCGGTCTTGACAGCACCGATGGGTTCTATCGCGGTCAAACCGCCGATTTAATCGTGACCGCCATGGAGGCTCACGGGGGGCTGATCACTCATGATGATTTGGATGGCTATCGACCGGTCTGGCGTCAGCCGGTAACATTTACGTTCGATTCGCTTACGGTGTATTCCATGCCGCCACCGTCGTCGGGCGGCGTGATGATCGGTCACATCCTCAAACTGCTGGAACCGTATGATTTTTACGCATATTCTCCGGATCATCCGGAATACATGCACCTGTTTGTCGAGGCCTGCCGACTTGCCTATGCCGACCGTGCAGTGCATCTCGGCGATCCCGCATTTGTCAATAACCCGGTGTCGATGCTTCTGGACTCGACCTATATCGATTCGCGGCGCAAATTGATCGACCGTGACCGTTCCGGTGTCTCGACCGAAATCGGTTCGGGCATACCGAATCGCTACCATGAATCGGAATCCACCACGCACTTTTGTGTTGCCGACAGTGCCGGCAATGTTGTGAGTATCACCTATACCATCAATACCGCTTTCGGCTCCAAGCTGGTGGTGGATGGTGGGGGATTCCTGTTGAACAACGAGATGGACGACTTCTCCATCAAGCCCGGGGTGGCCAATATCTACGGTCTGATCGGTGGGACCGCCAATGCCATTGCCCCCGGGAAACGCATGCTTTCATCAATGAGCCCGACCATTGTCATGAAGAACGACCGACCCGTGCTGGCGCTCGGATCGCCGGGCGGTTCGAAAATTATCACCACCGTTACCCAGGCGATACTTGGCTTCGCGCGATTCAGACTCAGCGTGGGGGAAATCGTCGCGCTTCCCCGATTTCACCATCAATGGATGCCTGATACGCTTTACATTGAGCAGGGGGGTTTTGATATTAGCGTGGTGCAGAATTTAATCGGTCGGGGCCATCTCATAAAAGAACGAAGCAGGTATTCCGACTTGCAGATCATTCATATAACCGATGAACATTTATTAATTGGTGCGTCTGATCCCCGTGGCGGGGGAGCGGTCAAGGCCTATTGAACCGTGGTTGACTCCGAGGTGTCGGTTTCGAGAGCTTCGTGGCATTTGCGATTGATAACCAGGTAGCCGTTGACCGCGGCGCCCATACCCAGTAAGACCGTCAGCAGATAAATCAGTCCGCCCGCATATGGGATATGGAACAGCAGGCTTAAAATAATCAGACCGATGATGAGCTCCACACCGATTGGAAAAGGCTCCGGTCGGAAAATTCTGAAGATAACTCTTCCCAGGGCAATTGACACATAAATCTTCCCGACATAAAACAGTACCACTCCCAGGCAAATCAAGATAACGCCGACTGGTATGCCGACTATCAGAATCATCGCAATCAGTGCTCCGACGGTGCACACGGCCAGCGTGATAAAGCCTACGGCAAAGGTCATTCCCGGTCGTGATGAGATCTGCCCGGCTGATTCACGGGTGTGAGCTTTGAGAATAAGAATCAGGATAAAGCCGGTGGTGAGGGTGAGCAGAAACAGAATGAAATCAAAAAAGTAAGACAGCAGAGATGCGGCTTCGTCTTCGGCCTGTTCCGGTAAATTCCAGGTGACTTCACCCTCGATGACGATATCCTCGTCCGTTTCCATTTCATTTTGGGATTCGTAGACCAGGTCACCTTTGATAACGGTCGGTGAATAGATTTTCAGTTGTTTTGCCTTGACCTTGACATTGCCGTCGATGACGCCGCTGATGATGACATTGTCGCCGGTAAGTGTGGCATCGTTTTGGACATGACCCGAAAACCGGGTTGTGGTTCCCAGGCAGACCAGGTCCCGACCGATCTGTGTCGTCTTGCGGATATTGATCTGATTACCCACCAGCAGGACATCCCGATTGATTTCTCCGCCGATGGTGACGCTATTGGCGAAGGCGCGCACCGATTTGTCGATGGTGCCGTGAATGTCAGCCGTATAGGTAAAGACGTTGATATTGCCCCGAATGTCACCGGAGCTGGAAAAATCATACACGAACGCCAGGACGTCGCCGTCAACCAATCCGTTTACTTCAACAAAGTTACCGAAGGTATACAGGTCATCGCGGATACTGTCGGTTCTGGCGACGATCGTTCCATCGGCGGTTTTAAAAACCGATCCGACCGCGGATGTTGCAAGCGACAAAAATACCAGTGCACACAGCAGGGCTGTAAGGGGTGCAACGGTTCGACGTTTCATGTATATCTCCGGTTACAAGCCTAATCTGTAATACGTGTTGAACAGAAACAGGTTGCCGATATGTCAGTCGGACAAAAGGCTTGTGCAAAACTCTTTTAACTAATATTATTGTATTTGCAGTACCGAAAGGCAACATAAAAGTGCGATGAATATACTTTACCCATTTTTGATCGCCCTGATCTGCTTTATTGTGGCCTACCGTTTCTATGCCCGCTATATCGCAAAAAATCTCGGTGAAAACCCCGATCGAATAACTCCGGCTGTCGAGAAAAACGATGGTGTTGACTATGTCCCGACCCCCGCACCGGTATTGTTTGCTCATCACTATGCCACCATCGCCGGGGCCGGACCGATTATCGGGCCCACCCTGGGAATTCTTTATGGTGTCGGGCCGGTCTGGCTCTGGATCGTCATCGGTGGCATCTTTTTCGGGGCGGTGCATGATTATTCGGCGCTGTTTGCGTCGATTCGCGAGAAGGGAAGCTCGATGGCGGAGATAGCCCGCAAGGCGCTGGGCGAGAGCGGTTTTATGATGTTTATTGTCTTTACTGCCATTATGCTGTTACTGGTTACATCGGCCTTTCTATCGCTGACGGCGGTTTCGCTCACCTCTCTCTGGCCGATTGAAAAGCTTGGCCTTGAGCATGGACAAACCCTGTTGAATACCACGACGGTTGACGGGCAGGAAATGGGTATTATCGGTGGGATTGCCTCGACCTCGGTGATTGTTATCACCGCCATCGCACCCCTATTGGGATTTTTGATTTTTAAGAAGCATCTCAAGACCAGCCTTTCGTTCGTGCTGGCGGCGGTGGTGTGCCTGGTGTCGATTTACATCGGATTCAAATTTCCGGTAAGCATTTCGGGGTTTGCCTGGATGATAATCATTTCGATTTATGTCCTGATTGCCTCCGGTTTGCCGGTCTGGTTTATTTTGCAACCCCGGGATTTTATCAATGTCCAGATCCTCTATGCCGGTTTGGGAATTATCATGTTGTCGGTCATCATCGGCGGATTTACCGGCCTGACCACTTCGGCCATGCCGGCTTTAAACCTGGCGGAGGGTTCGCGGCACATGGGGCCGGTCTGGCCGATTCTGTTTATCATTGTTGCCTGTGGAGCTATCTCCGGTTTCCACGCGCTGGTGGCCGGGGGAACCTCCTCGAAGCAGTTGGCCCGCGAGCCGCAGGCGAAATCAATCGGTTATGGGGCGATGCTTCTGGAGTCGGTGCTGGCGGTGTTGGTGGTGGTGGCGATTGCCTCGTCACTGTCGCATCATGATTACATGGCAATCACCTGGCCGGAAACCGGCAGTGGCAATCCGATTCTGGCCTTTGCCCTGGCGGTGGGACATCTGGTCAATCACTCGCTGGGTATTCCAACCGCCCTCGGTTCCATTATCGGTATTCTCATGGTCGAGGGTTTCGTGGTTACCACGCTTGATTCCGCGGTTCGGCTGAATCGTTATATTTTCGAAGAATTCTGGGGGCGGATATTCAAACAAGTTCCGACTATCTGCAAGCAGTACTGGTTTAATTCCGGTCTGTCGGTAGTGCTGATGTTTGTTCTGGCAATCAGCAACGGCTACAAGCTCATCTGGCCGGTATTTGGCGCCAGCAATCAACTTTTGGCGGCTTTAACGCTGATTGCGGTATCGGCCTGGCTGAATCTGGCCGGCAGAAAGAACTGGTTCACGGTGATTCCGGCGGTGATTATGCTGATAACGACCATCGCCTCCCTGCTATATTATTTGGTCGCGCGGTATATTCCGTCGCACAACATTGTGCTGGCCGTAACCGATCTTATCCTGCTGGGTCTTTCGGCCGGAGTGGTGGTGCAAGCCTTTCGCAAAACCTTCTTCTCAGGCAAATCGGGTCACAAGTCCGCTGTTTCAGCCTAATTTGTTACGCGGCAATTAATAATATCTCCCTAAATGCCGATAATTTCATAGAGCGAGCACGTGCCGCCTTAATAAATATGAAGATATTTCAGGATAAAGGCAAAACCCTGCTTCCAAGGGTTGATTCGATTTTTCTTTTATCCAGACTCCTGATTATTGTCGGGACGGTCTGGGTCTTTTTCCTTGATTCACTTACTGGACAAAGCAAGCTTCTACTGGAAGTTCTAACGGCTTCATTTGTTCTGCAACTGATTATCTTTTCGTATGTTATCCGCAAACGCACCTATGATCTCAAATACGCCTACCTGTCAATATTGTTGTTTGATTTTATCTTCATTTCGGTTCTGATTAACCTCTCGGGTGGTTATCACTCGGACTTTTTCCTGTTTTACTATCTGACGGTGGCGTTTTCTTCATACATTTTCACCTTTCGAGTATCGATGGTTGCCAATGTTGCGGTCACCGTTGTCTATGGATTGCTGGCATATGAGAGCTTTGAAAGCGGACACCTGGTGGGATTGACCCTGCGGGTGGGCCTGATGTGGTTTTTATCGCTTACCATTGCCTTTGTATCGGATTATATCAGGCGTTCCGAAAAGCGCCTGTTAAAGCTGTTTGACACCTTAAATCTGCGCACGGCGGAACTGGAAAAGTCCCAGGCGCACCTTGAGATGATTTATGAGAACACCAGGGTGCTGGCGGGTATTCTTGATGTCGATGGTGTCACCGAGGAGGTCATGAAAATTCTCGGGGAAATTCTGGCCTATCCCGCCTGTGGTATGTTGCTCACCGGTCCCGGGCATAATTTGATTTATCGGGGACGAAACATCGGCGGCCAGCTTAATTTCCATCTCAAGGCGGCTGACGGTGAGAAAAGTCAATTGATTCGCCGGGTCATTGATCAGGCTGAATCGGTAAGTATTGTCGATATTTCCTCACGCAAAGACTATCAACCATTGCGGTCAATGTCCCGAGCGGTGATGCTGGTGCCGATGATTGCGCATGGCAAAAAACTGGGTGTGTTGACCGCGGAATCACCCGAAGCCGGTGCTTTTACCGAAAAGGACGAGGCCATGCTGGCGGTGGTGGCGCGCTCGGCCGCCATGGCACTGGATAATGCCATGCTCCACCATAAAATGGAAGAGCTGACCATTACCGATGAGTTGACGGGGATATATAATTACCGGTATTTCACGCAAAAGCTGAAAGAGGAACAACGCCGCGCCGCGCGCTATGATCAGCCGTTGTCGATGATCATGCTTGACATTGACTGGTTCAAGCGTTTCAATGATACCTATGGACACGAGGTCGGCAACCTGGTGCTAAAAGGGATCACGGAGGCGGTTAAACAGTGTATCCGCGACGTGGACATTTTCGCACGCTATGGCGGCGAAGAATTTGTGGTTCTGCTTCCGCAAACGCCCAAAGAGGAGGCGTCTGTAATCGGCGAACGGATTCGGACCAAGATTGAACAGGCCTCATTCGATGGGGGAGATAATATTCCGGATTTGAAAGTAACCGTGTCGATCGGGGTAACTTCGTATCCCGAAAACGGAAAACCGTATGATGAATTGCTGACGCTGGCTGACCAGGCGCTTTATCGCGCCAAAGGAGCCGGCAAAAACCTGGTTTGTGTGATTTAAGATGATTGATCGAATCGGACAACTGTTTATTACGGGATATGAGGGCGAGACTCCGTCGGAGGATTACCTTGCCTTTTTGGAAAGACAAAATCCCGGCGGTATCATTCTGTTCGAGGAGAACTGCAATCCGCACAGCCGGGCCGAAAGCAGTCTTCAAAAAATATCCGCGCGCACCAATGTCCCGCCGTTTATCGCGGTTGATCAGGAGGGTGGTCGGGTCTGCCGCTTCCGGGGTGTTCCGGCCGAATACGGTGCACCGTCGGATTATGCCGAGCATGACAAAATCGATTTGTATGCCGAACACTTCAGCCGTTCCGCCTATTACCTGCGGTCGCTCGGGATCAATCTCCTGCTGGGACCGGTGGCGGATCTAAATCTTAACCGTGACAATCAGTGTTTGCAGGGACGGACCTTTGGAAGTCAGAGCTCTCGCGTCATACCGTTTATCGAACGCACCATTAAAATCGCCCACAAGGCCGGGCTTTTGACCTGCACCAAGCATTTTCCCGGATTGGGTGCGGCCAAGCTCGACCCGCACGAGGAACTGGTTTCCGCCGATTATACATACCAGACATTCCTGAATCGCGAATCATTCACGTTCCAGGCGGCGGTGCGATCCGGAAGTGATATGATCATGACGACTCATCTGCTTCTCCCCAGCCTTGACAATTATCCCGCCACGATCTCGCAGGTGGTGGTGGAAAAACTGCTTCGTGAGACCCTGGCATTCGACGGCATCGTGATCACCGACGATTTGCTCATGAAGGGCGCCGACCGCTTTGGCAATCACGGTGAGCGTGCCTTCAAGGCCTTCCATGCCGGACATGACATCCTGCTGTTCGGTCGAAATTACCGTGCGGCCGATGAGGCCATCCAATATTTCAAACAGGCGTACCGCAAGGGATTGCTTGATAGTGATCGATTGCGATCATCGTTAAACAGGATTTCCGGCATCAAGTCCAAGCTGACGGCGTCGGTTGTGTAAGACATGCTGAAAACCATCAGGAAAAAATCACTGGTTGTCATCGGTTTGAACTCCGGAACGTCTGCCGACGGGCTGGATCTTGCCGCCGTTAAGATTACCCGGCGGAGCGACAAAATTGCCTGTGACGGGCTGAGTTCCAAAACGATTGCTTACCCCAAATCACTGGCGCGCCTGGTGCAACAGGTTATCACCGAAGACAGGATCGGCCTTGACGAGGCCGTGCATCTGGATTTGAGGCTGGGGCGTTTTTACGGTGAACAGGCCCTGCTCATGTGCCGCAATCTCCGTCGGCGCGGACTTCCCGCGGAC
>Ga0272442_10009983_pt1 | contig 11757 bp, 7 predicted proteins | sample SSMForm2O_FD_200262 | JGI IMG/M metagenome (GOLD analysis project Ga0272442, IMG submission 200262) | Marine sediment archaeal communities from Little Sippewissett salt marsh, Falmouth, MA, United States - SSM-Form-2O | ecosystem: Environmental > Aquatic > Marine > Wetlands > Sediment ...
ATCGGGCTCACGTTTCTCCTGGGGGGTATTCTGGCATCGAAGACGGGGGCAGAGACGGTGAAGGACATCCTGAAAGAGGAACAGCTTCGCACGATCGGCCGGCTGTCCGAGTACCTGGATCGAAACCCGGACGCGGCAGACAGAGCGGATGCGTTGCGTGCCATGGCCGAGGCCTACGCAGGGCTCGAGGACGACGATCGGCTGATGGAAACCCTCGAACGGAAGTACGATGCCTTGGACAAGGGCGTCCAGGCCGATCTGAACGATCTGATGGAAGGCACGGTGAAGCCGCTCGTCGAGGTATACAAGCGCAACAGAAGAGTGTCCAGAGGACTCGCTTTTGTGGAGCGCGTGCGAGAGGACATGGAAAATCATCCCCGTTCCGATGCGATCGGAGGACGCCTTCGGCTGCTTTCCAAGGACCTCAAGGTGTTGGCGGTGGGAGACCAGCCGTCTTTGTCTTTCGAAGGCCTCAATGGGGAAAAGGTGGACCTGGCGGCTCTTCGCGGCAAGGTGGTGCTCTTGGACTTTTGGGCCACGTGGTGTCCACCGTGTACAGGGGATGTGCTTCATCTGAGGGAGATCTACGAGGCTGTCCACAAGAAGGGCTTCGAAGTGATCGGCGTTTCCTTGGACAAAACGGAAGCTGAGCTGCTCAGCTTCATCGAGGAGAACGAGTTGTCTTGGCCGCAGTTCTTCGACGGGAATCAGTGGCGGAGCGCCCCTGTGGAGGCGTGGGGGGTTCGCTCGATCCCGGCCACCTTTCTCATTGGGAAGGACGGAAAGGTCGTGGCTGTTGGGCTCAAGGGACAGGAACTGGAGGACCGCATCATGGAGCTTCTGGACTAAGCCATGGCATTTCGTCTCAGGGCGGGAATCGTCGCGTTGACCTCGCTCCTGTGTCCTCTCCTTTCGGGCCTGTGCAGTGCAACCCAAGGAGAACAGATCCTCCTCGGGAGAGTCACTGACCTGGAGACGGGCGAGCCCATTGCCGGTGCGGGGATCAGGGTCGTTCCCTTACCAAAGATCAGAGCGGCGTTGGGCCTCTTTATCCGAGATGTGGACGACCCGCTCAGTCCCTGGGAGCAGAGAACAGAGACGGATGGGAACGGGATGTACCGTTTCGAGGGACTCCCTCTCGTTCCCATCATGGTGGGGGCCGTCGCCGAGGGATACGTGACCCTTCCCTTTGTGGAGCAGTCCAGCCTGCGGCGATACGTTCATCTGGAGCGAGGAATGGACAACGTCTACGACATCGCCCTTTATCCGGAGGACGTAGTGGAGGTGACGGTGGTGGACAGCGAGAACAGGCCCGTCCAGGGGGCGTCCATTTCGGTCTGGTCAGGAGGGAAATGCCACGATTATCCCGGGCGGACTGACCAACAGGGCAGGATCACAGTCAATAAGGTGAGCCGTTTTCTGCACACTCTCCGCGCATCGCTCGATGATGGAAGTCCCGGTGCCCACGTGCCCATGCCTCGTTTCTACGGGGGGAGCAGACACGACCGATCCTGTGTCGTGATTGAAGCGAATGCCTTTCGCGAGAGGACCCCCTCTCTTGAGACAAAAGGTCCGGTCGAGGACCGAGAAGCAGCGGTTCAAGGCTCCGGGGAGGAGACGCCCGCCTCCGCTTCACACTGGATCGAGGTAAAGGCGCTCGATGAAGAGGGACAGCCCGTGCCGGGCGTCCTCGTGTCGCCGTCCCGTCTGTCCTGGGACCCGTCCTCAGTGAGGATCACGGATCAGGAGGGCAGGGCCAAGCTCATCGGTCTCTCTGGTCCCACGGTCAAGCTCCATCTTTACATCTATGACTCCTTCTTTCCTGCCAAGGAGGAGTTTGAGGTGGACCAAGCCGTTGAAGTGGAGATGAAGCCTCTATGGCGTGTCGCCGGGAGAGTCCTCGATGGGGAAACCAGGGAACCCGTCCCGCATTTCACGATTCGGAGGGTGTACATTACCAGGGGCATGGGGCGCCACAAGAATCTCTTCCTTCACCACATCCTCAACTCGTCGCAGGGACGATTCGACCTCGGGTCCACGCATGCCTCTGAGATCCTGGAGATCGAGGCCAAGGGCTATCTGTCACGCTGGGGGATCCACATCGAATCCAAGCCCCCTGGCGAACCCCAAGAGGAGGTCTACCTCTTGACGCCTGTCGATGGGGAGGGACTGACCGGGAGGCTGGTGACGGAAGATACAGGAACGCCTGTTCCTAACGCCCTGATCACCTATGCGGAGGGGGAGGGGGAAGGGACGTTGTTGAGCTGGGAACACATCAGGCCCAGCAGTCTTCGATGGAAGCACGCTCAACGAACCTGGTCGGACGCGGAGGGCGATTTCGTCTTCCCCGAGGGGACTTCCCAAGGGACGCTTTTCATCGAACCGGCTGGACGCGCCCGGCGGGTGGTGGCTCCAGAGGAGCAGGGGGCCTACGAGACAGACGCAGGGGAACTACGGATTCCACTGAGGGAAGAGGCCTCCTTCTCAGGCGAGGCCCTTTGCGATGGAACGCCTTTGAGATGCGCTTGGTTATCCCTCTGGAAGGAGGGGGAGCGAGGAGAAGGCCTTGAAGCCGTTTACTCCGATTGGGCGGGCGGATTTCAGTGGCGGGGGTTGTCCGCCGGCACGTACCGCTTGTCCCTTTACCCGAACAAGAGAGACCAGACGCGATTCGGATCGAAGAGGACCATTTCTTTCCACCTCGACGAAGGGGAAGAGAAGTCGCTGACGTTCGGTTCGTCCGAGAACAGTTCCAGTTTCGCCGGACAGATCGTTTTCGAGAATGGGCCGCCGGAAGGCGACCGTTCGAGGATTTTCAAAAACACGGAGATGGAGCTGAAGCCGCTCTTTGATGCAGTTTGTGACGAGATCACTCTCCGACCGGACGAGGGGGGGTGTTTCCAGTGCACTGGCCTCCAGCCTGGCGCGTACTACCTTTCCGTGGCCCTCCACGCCGTCCACAGTAAAGGCGGGCTACGATGGGAACCTGCGGCCGTCCACGAGCCGATCCAGATCGTGCGAGGCACGACGAGGGACATTGTCATCCGCTGGAAGGCGGTGTGGACGGAGGAATAGCGGCCGCGGGGGGAAGCGGCTTACTTGGGATTGGGGACGAAGTTTCCGCCTCTGCACTGCTTCAGATAGTTCAGCGCATGGACTTGGCCTGTCATTTCCAAGTCTTCGCGATAGACAGGGTCGTGCCAGCCTTCGATGTCGATGCAGCCTTCGAACCCGCCCTGTCTCAAGATGCTGATGATGTCCGTCCAGTTGCTGTCGCCGAAGCCCGGGGTTCTATGGTAGGCGAACTGGACTGGACCGTGAATTCCGTGTTCGCGGATGACATCCCAATGAACGGTGGCGTCCTTCCCATGGACGTGGAAGATCTTGTTGACCCACTTCTTGAGTTGTGGGATGGGATCGATGAGGCTGACCATCTGGTGGCACGGCTCCCATTCGAGTCCCAGGTTGTCAAAAGGAACTTCATTGAACATCATCTCCCACGCGTCTGGAGAATGGGCAATGTTGTGTCCGCCGCGGTTCCAGTCGCCGCCCATGTCGCAGTTTTCAAAAGCGATGCGAACGCCTTTGTCTTCGGCGCGTTTCGCCAGGGGCGTCCAGACTCGTTTGAATGTCTTCATGCAGTCAGGGATCGAAGTGTCGGGGATTCGTCCTGTGAAGCCTGTGACCATGTCGCATTCGAAGAGGTGGGCTGCGTCTATACACTTGCGGAAGTCCCGCAGCGTTTCCTTGTCGGTCATGGGATTGCCGAACATGCCAATGCAGGAGATGATGACGCCTGTGCCGTCGAGAAATTCGAGGACGTCGTTCGCCAAGCGTTTCCAGTTCTTGACGTTGGCGTTTCCCCAGAAGAAGAGGACGGACGACTCGAAACCGTGCGGCAGGATTTGCTTCATGTAGGGGATGACATCGCTGCCGTCGCCAGCATTGACGATAGTGCCGATTCGGATGGTTTCGTTCGTGAGGGGATGGGGGCACGGCTTCATCTTGTTCTCTCCTTGAGTGTGTTGATTGTTTCAGTTGATATGGGATCATAGCAGGTTCTCTTGAGATCCGGACGTGAATGCTCAGGGACTGGAAAGCCCTTTACTTCTGTAGCACGGCCGTCACGCGCGTCACAAGATGTTCGCGCAGGATGCGATTCGCTGTGAGCTTCCCTGAGAGATCCATGGGCGCGGATCGGGCTAGCATTTTCAGCCGCATCAGTCGGAGGGAAAAGGGGGACGACTCCAGCACTTCTTCGAAATGATGCAGGCTCATCTTGTTGAGATGGAGCAGTTCGTGAAGGCCTTGGGGGGGGGCGGAGGCGTCCTTCAGAGCTTGAACCTCTTGGTCGAGATCCGCTTGCCGCCAGACGTTTAGGAGCGTCCTTTCCGAGAAGAGAAGCTGTGCCCAAGGGATACGAATCCGTTCGAAGAGGTGTCCCCCCCAGGGAGAGCCGTAGGGAGGGAATGCGATGAGAACCGTTCCCTCTGGTTTCAGTACGCGATGGGCTTCCGCCAGACTCTGTCCCGGGTCGTGGACGTGCTCCATGGAATCGAGGAACATCGTCACGTCGAACGTCTCTGAAGCGTAGGGGAGATGAGCCGCGTCTCCCACGTCAAAATGGACGTTGTGAATTCCCTTCCGTTCGGCGAGTTGCCGCGCCCCCTCGATTCTGTCTGCGTCGGTATCGATGCCCTGGACGAAAGAGGCGCCCAACTGGGAACAGAAGGCGGACTTTCCTCCCCATCCACAGCCCACGTCGAGAACGGACTTGTCCTCCATGCGATCGTAGGGGGCGAACCATGAAAGGCATGTTCCCGCCGTGGCAAGGTCCCACTCGGCGAATCGAGCCATATCCTTTCTGTCCCCCAATGCTGGCGGTTTGATAACCCAACGGAGGGGGGCCTTTGTTAGGATGGAATGGATCGCCTTACATGTGGAAACGCCGACGTTCACGTCGATGGCCCCTCCCTGTCATCCTTCCTCGAGAAAGCGTTCAGCCAGTTGTCGCGCATGGTCCGGCAGTTGACCTGCGTCAAGGACACGCCGCACGACGTCTCCCGCGGTCTCGGTGCGACCCGGATAAAAAGCTTCCCTGTGCAGGTCTTCCCCGCGCACCCTGAGCACGGGAATGCCTTCTTGGATTCCGGGACTGCTCGTGGTCAGCTCGCCCAGTCCGGGTATGGTGAACTTCTCTGCTGCTCGCTGCAGGGCTTTCAGCCAGAGCGCATCGGGCAGTGTGTCTGCAGGGGATGCGGCACCGTCAAGGTGTCCCGCGACTGGTGTGACCCGGTCTTCCGCACCAGAGCGGGCCAGGAGCGCGTTTAGCTCCTCGCAGAACGCCGTGAGGTCCACCTCTTCGTGGATCATGCTCGCGTCGATGCGGTGTTCTTTCACGGGCCTTCCCGCATGCAGAGGACCGTTCCGTCCGTGGTGGTCATGTAGAGACGTTTCCCTGCCGCTGCCAGGGCGTCCCAACAAGGCGGAGAGTCCAAGGTGTATTCAGTCACGGTGCTCCCGTCTTTGGTGGAGACGATCTCAAGACGTCCCATAGAGCGTCCCGTCCCTCCCGCCAGAGGATCTTGATGACCGGCCAAAAAGAGATGATCGGACGCCACCAACATGGCGCGCACCCATAGGTGCGTGGTCCTGGTCCAACGAGGCTCCAGTTTCTTTGACATGCCTCGACGCTTCTTGGCCGCTTGCCTTTCCACCAGCTTGGGATCCTTGGTGGTGGAGAAGAGAACGTAGTTGGGCGTTTCTTTAGGTTCATCTCCCCACGGATGGAGCGAGGGCGCGAGCCCCACGTGTGTCCCTGCTGTGCCGTACTGATTGAGCCTGCCAAAGGAATAGATCGCGGAATCGTCCACCACCATAATGCGTCCCGCGGGAGCAATATATCCAGCCTTGCCCCAGCCTCCCCAACCCGTCTGCATGCGGGAGCCGTAGATGAAATAGGTTCGGTGCCACCAGGATCCGTCCAAAAAGCCTGCGGGACAGAAGAGATGGACTGTGTCGATGCCTTGATCTTCTAGGTTGGCGTTGAAGCGTCTATGCCGCATGTAAAGGCTTTCTCCGTCACTCGAAAGGATGTCCGGGAGGGCCCCTGGCATGAATACACCGCGAACAGTTTCCTGCGGCTCTAGGCCGGTGTGCTCGTCCCGCTCATAGATGTGCCTACGGGTTTGGACATCACCGGTGGCAGGATCGATACGAAAGAGATATATCCCGCCATCGATATAAGAGGATCGACCTGCCGCGAAGTAGGCCGATCCGTCGTGGACCAGGATATTGCCCTGAACGGGCCAGACCGATTCAAGCTGTTCGTAGGCTACCATCAGCCTGTCTTCAGGGGCTGCTCTAAATCTCCATACCAAGGCTCCGTCCGAGACGCGAAGGCAGTAGACTGTGCCGTCTCTGCAGCCGAATAAGCAGAGGCCTTGGTGGAGGGTGGGAGGAGAATCGACCCGTCCTCCCACGGTCCTCTTCCACACGATCTTTCCAGTCTGAGCGTCCAAGGCGTACACGGTATGGGAGTGGATCTGGGACAAGAAAACCTTGCCTGCGGCGACCACGGGACTGGTCAAAACGCCGCCAAGGCGTCTTCCCCAAGCCTTCTGCAAACGGTTGGAAAGCGGACAAGATGCTCTGCCCGTTCTTTCCCTGTCGTGTCGGTAGGTGGGCCAGTCGTCCGTTTCTGGAGGGGCTTCGTTGGGCGCACCGTAGGCGGGTCCCTTTTCCAATCGGTCCTGTTCCTCTCTTAGGGAGGTGTCTTCTGCCCGTTCAGGGGCGAGCGCCAGGAAGCCGTGAAGTTTGGCTTCCACATAACAAGCACATGAATGAGGCGGAGCGTAAAGAAGTCCGTTACAGGGCATGACCCCGTACTGGCATGCGCCGCGGACCCAGTGATCGGCGACGCCCTTTCCTGTCTTGAGATCCACCCATTCCACCCCGGATCGACCTAACACAAGAAACCTGTCGGTCGCTTTGTTTCTATGACATCGGTGGTGTCCCATTCCGATCTGGAAGAACTCGCTGTCAGGAGGCCTGCTTCGTTTCACTTCACCTGTATATGGATCCAGACCTTGAGTGATGCCAGGTTCCTTGGAACGGACCAGGTTGCCTGTCCACACCAATCCGTCCGCCACCAACACGTCCACAGGGGAATTGTAAGCTTCCCGGGCGGGAGTCTCCCAGAGCTTTTTACCTGTCTTCAACGAGAATGCCATGAGCTTTCCCACGGGCGATTCTCCACCCTGTGAGTAGACGGTCCAAACCACTTCCCCCTCTCCAGTTGTTTCTTCTTCTACCTTCGAGGCCGCGTCTCGATCCGCGGAAAGCACCACGTCTTCGTACACCACCAATGTGGGAGCGGTCCATGCCCATCGGCTTGTCGCGAGGGGACGGTCTGCTCTCCATAGTTCCTCTCCTGAGTTGGAATCGAGGGAGAGAAGGTGGCGGGTGTTTTCAAAAAAGACTCTGTCCTGGGCCACGGCGAGCGCTGTGGGCATGAGTTCGCTGGTATCCTCATCTTCCTTTTCCCAGAGAAGATCGCCGGACTCGGCCCTGAAGGCCATCAGACGCTTGCCGCCAGGTGAAACATAGGAGGCCCATCGTCCCCGGTCGTGCCGAGACACGGCAGCCCCATGACCGATGGCCGGTCCTCCCACCACGGCGAGAAGGCCGTCGTCATACACGATCTCCAGGGCATCCGAAGTGTCCTCATAGACGCGCTCGATCTCGCCAGTTGCGGCATCCAGCGCTGTCACAGGTTTTCCATACCCCAGGGTAACGAAGACCGTGTCGCTCACGGCCACCAGGCGACGCTGAATCGCAGCGGGACCCGTCCGGAATCCGCGAAGATGTCCCTCCCACGGATCGATCTTGCGCTTCCAGAGAAGGATTCCGCTGAACGCGTCGCGCGCCTCCAGCCACCATTCGGCCGGCAACGCTACGGCCGCGGCCGGCGCCTGGTCCACGATCGCGAAGAGACGTCCATTGCTGGACACAGCCGCGCTCGTGCTGGACAAGTGATCGTGGCTTCGTGCCCACGCGGGACTGCTCACCCATTGGAGATGACGGGGGGGACCCACCACGGTGTCGTGAGAGACCGCGTTGTTGTCCGGTCCGTGCAGCGCGTGGGTCCATTCGTCGATCTCCTGCGGCCACTCCTTGGGCTTAGCCTTCCATCCCAGTGCCTTCTTGACGTAAGCCACGCCGCCTGGACAAAGAACCCGCATGACCTCTCTCATGGGAACGTCTCCCAGGTCCTCCGCCACCACGAGGCGAACCAGGTTATCCGCGTAGGGAAGGCGATTACCCCTTAGGCGCTGAAAGGAGACGGGACCATACAGGTTCTTGGCTGTGAGGCGCGATCTGGCTTTTTCAATCTTCTGGGCGTCCCTGTCCAGTCCGTGCACGAGGAAGCTGTCCGATGCCCGCAACGCCGTGGTCAGGGCGCCGTCGCCACATCCTAGATGCACGATCAGACCGCCTTTGACACCTGTGGTTTCCAGGATGTTCCTGGCTTGCTGCTCAGCCGTTGCGGCCCAGGCCTGTGGCAGGCTTGCTGCCAGCGCCAAGAGGACGGACAAAAACGTCGTTGTCGTTCTTTGTTTGGGAAAGGACATAGGAACATCTCCTTCCAGCCTGGGATTGATCGACCGTGTGACACGGATTTCCTGAACTTCAGGCGCCTCGTGCAAGATATCCGGCGTACCTAGGAAGGGTCAAGCGCGGATTGCGCTTCCGGATCCTCAAGGAGCTGGCGGAGCCTGGAGGCCAAGGGATCAGGAAGATCCTTCAATGTGTCTTCGTCGATCAGTCCCACACCGATGAGATCTAGGAGATGTACCTGGTCCTTGCGTCTGAAGCTGGTGAGTTTCATGCGGACCAGCGCATCGAAACGAAGCACGTTCAGTCCGCCAGGCAGGCGTTCCGCTTCTTCCATGCTCGGTGCAGGGAGAGCGTATTCCTGCCGCACCTTTTCGCCGGAGAAGACTACATGGATTGCGTCCCGGGCAGAGGCGTCTGGACCGTCCAGGAAGAGATCTACGCCCCTCGCGTGCCTGTAGACGAAGCTTGCCCGTTCGAGGGCCGCCTTTGCCTCGGGAAAGGTCTCCCGATCCAGGAGCAGGTCCACGTCCTGCGTGTTTCGTGCCGCGGAATCATCGATCGTTGCTATCCATGCAGCCACCGCATTTCCGCCAATCACGGCATAGGAAACCCCAGCCGCCTCCAAGGCGCTCGTGGCCCTTAATAGCCTGTCTCGTACTCTGTCCACCGCGAGTACCATCCTTTCGAGAACGCTCATGGTCTGTCCAGTTTCCCCATGCGAAGGCATGACTTGAGTATCCATCAATGAACGTCCCGAAAGCAAGCGGCCTTACCGAAGATGCCCGACCAAGACACACGGGATGCGCCTTCCCCCGGGGATCTCTCCGGTGACGTTCATGACCGTGTGGTCATCGAGCCAGACGAGGCGAGGGTCGTTGATGGCTCTGGGCATGGGGTTGGCTTCCGAGAAGAGGTCCTCTGTCGCGTCGTAGACGAGGACACTGTTCGAGAAAGATGCGCTGTCACAGCCGTAGGGGGGGCGCGTCGAGCCGTCTGGGTTCCGAATCTCCCGTCCCCAGTACCCGCCAAAGAGAAGGATGAAGCGGTCCTTCCACGTTTTGGAACTCCATCCGCCGCAAGGGATGGGTAGGTCGCGCACGCGGGACCAGTCGTCTTTGGCTGGATCGTAGCACCAGTTGTCCACGCAGTTCCAATGCTTGCCTTGGTGGCTGAAAATGCCGCCCAAGGCGTAGAGCTTGCCTCCGGCTGGGGCCAGGGCATGATGCGATCGGGGCGTGCCTGGACAGTCCTTCAACGCCCTCCAGCCTGCTTCGATTTCGTCCAGATCCAATGTGTGAAGTCGTCTTCCCACGTTTTCCACCGTGGAGTCCCATCCTTTGTGGGGACCCTCCATGGCGTAGTGGTCTCCTCCGAAGACGTAGAGGGTCCTGTTGAGCAAGACGCATCCTGCCTCGGCCGTGGCACACGGAAGATCAGGGAGTCTCTCCCATCTATAGACGTCTCTGAAACAGAAGGGATCTTCGTAGCTTTGTCCCCCGACGCAGTAGGCGTGAACCCCATCGCTCACCGAATAGACGCCGTAGGCCCTGGCTTTGCCTGGAAAGAGAGGTCGGACCTGTTCCCATCGTTGGGAGGGTATGTGATATGCGGCCAAGAGCCGATGGTATCCATCGTAGTAGCCGTCCACGGATTTGAGTTCGTCAGGAACCCGACGTCCAAATCCTGTCATATAGACGACATAGTCCCCAATTCGACCCACGGATCCTCCGTTGTAGGTCCACGGAAAGGGATTCCCCTCTTCCCAACGGATTTCCAGCATCTTGTCGATGCGGCTTTGCGGATGCCAAGGATCTTGTGCGGCGTGTCCGCTTCCTATGAGACATAAAGCGATCAGTTGATCCATCATGGTGACCGGTTCCTCCATGTTTAGAAGGGTGCTATGGCTCTCCTAGGGCTTCACGTCTAGGAAGGACTGTATCTCTTTGATGAGAAGAGTTGCGTTTAATTGATGACCTTTTTCATTCGGGTGCATGCCATCTAGAAGCAGTTCCTCCATGGACTGTCCAGTTTTCGCGTCGTAGTCCCTATAAGCTTGATCGATGTCCACCCAAGGCACGTTGTTTTCTTGGGCCACGCTACGCACGGCCTCCGCATAGTCGGGCAAAAGCAAGTTGAAGCCGTCTGGATCGGAGGGGTCGTACGGCGGCTTGCCGTAGAGTTCGCGTGTCCTGTCGACCCAACGCAGGGGATTGGGGGTCATGAGCACCACACTAATGTTCTTGTCCGTGAGCGAATTCACGAAGTAGCTTAAATTTTCCTTGTATCGTTCTAGAGAGACCCTTGCTTCTTGAGCTGGCGGCTTCTTCCAAACGTCCACGGCTGAATCATTGATGCCGAACTGAATGAGGACCAAACGAGGGTTCTTATCCAGTACGTCCCTGTCGAAACGTTTTCGAGCCTCTTCCGTGGTGTTTCCACCCTTACCCGCGTTGAAGATCCAAGCATCCTTTCCCTTTTCTTTGAGTTGGCTGTTGAGGATGTCCGAGTAGACCGTCAGTTTGCCGCGCGGCGCTGTGGTGGAATCGCCAAAGGCAACGATTCTCGTCCATTCCTTGAGAAAATCATTTTCATACAGGCAAGCGCGAAGCGGTCCCTGCATCGTGGTGACCCAAAACTCGGCTGGCTTCCATTCGAAGAGATGAGGGTAGGCCACGCGACCTCCCTTGTTCCAGGCGATGACCTGAGGTGGACTCCAGGTTTCTCCTTCGTTTTCCGAGAAGGAAATGGACAGTTCTTCGCGGCGGACATAGCCCGAGTTTGGGAGCGCGTTCCACAAGAGAACCAGACGGCCGCTCTGTAGGCGTTTCATTTTCCCCGGAGAGCCAGTGGATCGGATGGAGGAGGGAATAGGATCGGTCCAGTTGAGGCCCTGGTCCTCGGAGAAAGATTCGTAGAAGAAACCATGGTAGCTTCGCAGCAGCATCCAGAGTCGTCCGTCTTTGAGTTCTTCCAATGTTCCTTCAATGGAGCCTGCATGATCGCCTTGTCCCCCGATATCCAGATTGCGCGTCTTGATCCAGGTTTTGCCCTCGTCCTTCGAAACATAGGGAATCGTGACGTGTCTTCCGGCCGCCAGTAATTCTTGTCCCGGCAGCACCACGTTTCCGTTACGCGTCT
>Ga0272442_10009984_pt1 | contig 11757 bp, 11 predicted proteins | sample SSMForm2O_FD_200262 | JGI IMG/M metagenome (GOLD analysis project Ga0272442, IMG submission 200262) | Marine sediment archaeal communities from Little Sippewissett salt marsh, Falmouth, MA, United States - SSM-Form-2O | ecosystem: Environmental > Aquatic > Marine > Wetlands > Sediment ...
ACAGGAAATCAAATAAGCTAAATTCTCGATTGCCCGAACGTGGCATAGCTCACCCCATGTCTTTGCTCTTCCGACTGGCCAAGCTGCTACATGTAAAAATATTTCAACACCATGATTAACCGCCATCTTTCTGAAAAGTTCAGGAAATCTTATATCATAGCAAATACTAAAACCAAGTTTTCCTAATTCCGTATCCACAAATACAATTTTTTTGCCTGGATTTAGGTAAGCGGCTTCCTTACCCTCTCCTTCACTTACCAGATGAATCTTTCTGTAAACAGCGATAATCTTTCCTTTTGGATTTAGTAATATCGCAGTATTGTAAAATTTATTTTCTCTTTTTTCTACTATACTTCCTAAATGTATATAAGCATTTATTTTTTTAGCTTTTTCTCCAATCCTCGACACTATTTCACCATTTAAGCTTTCAGCTTCAGAAACATAGCGGTCAAAAGAACGCCAACCAATTGCCCACAGCTCTGGTAATAATATTAAATCGGCATCTGAATTTTGATCAATTAGTCTTTCTACATAATCAATCCGCTTAGATTTGCTATCACCCTCGGATAACCATAACTGAATCGAAACAATTTTAGTTCTCATTATTACCCCTATATTCAAATAATGAAATTATAAATATGCTATCTCCATGCTTTAATAAATATTTTTCAAAATGAACAATTTAAATATTCCTAAAAATTGACAGAAACTTCTTCATTCAGAAAAATATTTTATTTTTTAAATTTTGGATCTAAAACATCTCTCAATCCATCTCCTAAAAAATTAATTCCTAAAACACAGATAGATATGACGACACCGGGGAAAAAACATATCCAGGGAGCTCTTCGCAAAAATAATTTACCATCACTTAGAATATTCCCCCAACTGGGTACATCCGGTGAAACTCCTAATCCTAAAAAGCTTAGGCTAGCTTCAGTCAATATAGAAATAGCAAAAAAGAAAGTTCCTTGAATAATAATAGGTGCTATACAATTAGGCAAAACATGCAAAAAAGCAATTCTTAGATTGCTAAAACCTAGTGCCCGTGCAGCTAAAACATATTCCTCTTCTATCAGTACAAAAACTGCACTTCTTACCACACGAACCATTCGTGGAGTATAAATAACAACTAGGGCGAAAATTACATTAATTATGCTTTGGCCTAGAACTGACATCAAGGCAATCATTAAGACTAGAGAGGGCATAGACATAAATGCATCCAAAATGCGCATGAGTATTTCGTCAATTTTTCTTGAAAAACCAACCAATAAACCAAGTGTGGAGCCAAATACACTTGTAAAAAAAAGAACACTTAATCCTACAATTAAAGATACTCGTGATCCATAAACTACCCTACTAAAGATATCTCTTCCGTAACGATCCGTACCGAATAAATGATTTTTCTCTGGACTTTGTAATCTAGCACTAACCAACATTTCAATTGGGTCATAGGGAGCAATTAATGGTGCAGCAATAGCTGTAATTATTACAATACAAACAATAATTATCCCAAATACAAATGCTTTATTCCGATAATATTTCTTGAAATTTGAAAAAATACTTTTTTCTTGTTCTTTTTTTTGAATAAACTCAGCATTATTTTCTAAAAAATCTAATTCTTTCATTCAATAATCCCCTTTTAATACTTTATCCTTGGATCAATTAATACATAAACAATATCGGTTATTAAATTAACACTAACCAAAATAATAGTATAAAATATCACAATGCCTTGAATGACCGGATAATCTCGAGAAAAAACAGATGATACTAATAAGCGACCAATACCTGGAATATTAAAAATTGTTTCAATAATTACTGAACCTCCCAGTGAACGGGCAATACCTATGCCGATAATAGTTGATAATGTAATAAAAACATTCCTTAAAGCATGTTTGTAATTTACTAACAGCTCAGATAATCCTTTCGCCTTTGCTGTTCTAATATAATCAGACCCTAAAACTTCCAACATGTTGGATCTGGTCATTCTTGCTTTTAATGAAAATGAACCAAAAACAAGTGTTAGCACAGGTAACACCATGTATCTCCCACTCATTAACAATCCTTCACTTAGAGGTTTGTATCCGGTTGGAGGTAATAAACCTAGATTGATAGAAAAATAATAAACCACCATTAAGCCCAGCCAAAAAGTAGGAATGGCCGCACCACCAGTCGCTATAACCATCATGAACCTATCGAAAATATTATTGTGATTAATTGCGGCCACAACACCAGCTATTATTCCAAATAATGTTGATAAGGTAATTGATATTAGCGTGATTGTTAATGTTGGTCCAAAGTGTTCGAAAATCACTTTTGTAACAGGTTGACCATTAAAAAAAATGGAATTACCAAAATCACCCTTTACAATATTAGAAATCCATTCTATGAATTGGATAGGTATTGGTCTATCTAAACCCATTTGCTTAGAAAGAAATTCAACATCTTCTGCGGTAGCTTCAGGTCCTAACATCATGGCTGCAGGATCTCCGGGAAGGACTCTGATTATAAAAAAAATAAATATTGCAACAATTATTAGTATTGGTATTAGAGCTAATAGCCTTTTTAATAAATAATTAATCAATTATATTCTCCCTTTTTGAAAATGAATTTATCTTAAATTTTGAAGTCAAGCATATAAAAATATACTTGACTTCAAAATTTTAACTATTTTTTATTGCTCTTTCCAAACATTCCAAAAGAATGGTTCATTAAAATTCGCAAATCCTTTGAATTGTTTATTCAGTATTCTTAAATTTCCATAATCACCTATTTTAAAAGCAGGAAATTCTGTATAAAAAAGCTCTTGAATCTCTTCCATTATTGTATATCGTTTATCCAAGTCTAGCTCTATCTGGAATTTATCCAGTAATTCAAGAAATTTGGAAGTTTCCCACCAACCTGGATATCCCGGATTCAAAATAGTGAGCATAGCGGGATCAGCTTTCCATGTCATACCTGAAATAAAAATTTCCCATAATTCTGGATTTTTCCGTCTATCTGACAGGGTCGCAAAATCACTGATCTGTAAATCAACATTAAAACCTGCTTTTTCTAGCTGTTGTTTAACTACAATTGATATAATATCAGTTTCTCCCATGGACGCCAGAATTCTGATTTTATCTCCATTGTATCCTGCTTCTTTTAAAAGCATCTTGGCCTTCTCTGGATCTGCCTGATCATACATTTCTTTTCCAATATCCGACCACCACATAGAACTTTTTAGTGCTATACCCGGATTTGCTTCCCAAAAGTTTTCATCTCCACTTGCTGCTTGTAGTATCGGCTCCACATCCAATGCTGCCACTACTGCTTGACGAATTTTGACATCAGTCATTACACCGGCTCTTTTATTAAAATACATGACACGAGATGCTCTGAGGGCAGAGGGATATGTTTGGATATCAGGATGGTCTTTTAACCTTGCATACTCATCTCCTGATATGAAATCTGAAAAATCGAATTCTCCACCTTCAACGCCATTTACACGAACAGCTTTATCCAAAATAGGGTGCCAGATAATTTCATCAAGGTAAGCAACTTTTTTACCACCAAAACCTGTAGCTGGAAAATCAACAGGCATATAATCATCATAGCGGTCCATCTTAATATACCGTTGTGTTTTCCACTCTACAAATTTATAAGGCCCTGTTCCAATATATTCTTCTAAAGCCTTATCAGGATACTTTTCGCATAACTCTTTGGGGTAAATATATGCTCCACCCCCAAACCTTGCCAAATAAGTAAGGGCAACTGCAAGAGGCTCAGTTAACTTCAGATCAAACGTCAATGGATCTATCACTTTAATTGAATCAACATATTTAAAAAGATTTCTTCCATTACTGTTTAGCTTTGACCATCGATTGATTGATGCTACAACATCTTCTGTTGTAAGTTCTTTGCCATTGTGAAATTTTACACCCGATCTTAACTTAAAAGTGTATGTAAGTTTATCATCACTTATTTTTGGCAAGTCAGCAACTAGCATAGGAATAAGTTTTAAACTATCATCAAAAGTAAGCAGGGTTTCAAACATATGAGAAGCAAGAATGGAATTTGCAGTTGTGGGGCCTGCTACAGAATCAAGCGTCGAAGGATATGTATCAATTACTGCATTTAAAACTCCTCCCATTTTTGGTTCAGCAGCATAAGAATTAGAGAATAGTAAAATAACACTTAAAGCTACTATTGCAAAAAATAATAATTTATTTCTCATTTTTAATTACCTCTCTTTAATTTAAATTTTAATTCCTTGTAAGAATTTTACTTAAAGACTGATTCGTAGCTTTTTAACCATTTTTCTAACCATTGCTAATATAAAATTACCTTCACATATTCACCATTCACCTCCCCTTTTTTATTCTTAAAAGATAGAATTTATTAAATATTAATATTTCTTAATGGTTTATTTTTGAATATTTTACCAAAATAAAAAATTTCAAATTCGAAAAAGTTTATAGAATAAACCTATCAAATATTAACATACTTTTATTATTATTTTTTTCAATACAATAATAGCTTTAACAACCTTAATGGATTTAAACAATTAATAATCTCTAAAATTTATTTTCAAGATTTTTTAAGTTTATTATTAAAATAGCATAGATATTGACTATGTTTCTTCAAGTAGCAAATAAACTCTTATTATTTTATCTGAAGGAAAATAAATGTTTTCTTGTTAAATCTTTTTATCAGAATAGGATTATCAACTTGTTTTATGTCTTTTGGATTTAAAGTAATCATATAATTTTTTAAAGGAATATCCAATTCCATTGAATCATATCCATAATTGAGTGATACGAGCATTTCTAAAATCTCCTTTTTTTAAAGTATCTCTGACACCTTATCGGCTATTTCACTTAATTTGTCAATCATGTGAACGCCGGCATCTTGTAATATTTTTCTTTTATACTTTACACCGCCTTCGCCTCCAGGAGAAATAATCGCTCCGGCATGTCCCATGACTTTTCCTTCAGGGGCAGCATCACCTGCGATAAATGCTACTACGGGCTTTTTCATATGCTCTTTTATGTACCTGGCTGCAATTTCTTCATCCGAACCACCAATCTCACCTATAATGACAATGATTTCTGTTTGAGCATCTTCTTCATATAAAGGCAAGAAATCAATAAAAGATGAACCCGGGATAGAATCCCCTCCAATACCAATCACGGTGGATTGACCGATTCCTCGATTTGAAAGATTATTGACTATTTCATAGGATAGGGTAGCGCTTCTGGACATAATACCAACATTACCCGTTCTGTATAGGTTGTCCGACATAAATCCGACCTTTGATTTGCCCGGAGAGATGATTCCCGGTGTATTTGGTCCGATTAAAGTACATCTTTTTGATCGTGCATAATAGTGAGCAAAGAGCATATCATGAACAGGTACGCCTTCAGCTACCGTTACCACCAATTCTAATCCGGCATCAATGGCTTCTAAAATACCATCTTTGGTAAATCTGGGAGGAACGAATAATATACTGGTATTGGCATCCGTACTTTGCACAGCTTCAAAAACACTATTAAATACAGGGATTTTCTCAAATTCTTGTCCACCTTTTCCCGGAGTTACACCAGCCACTACATTTGTACCATATTTTTTCATAAGGGATGCATGATAACTGCCTTCCCTACCTGTAATTCCCTGAACGACTAATTTAGTTTTTTTATCAATTAAAATGCTCATAATCCTACCCTCTATTTATAGTTGACACTATATTTTTTACAGTTTCTTCCAAGTCGGTGTCAGCATCCAGGTCAACACCTTTTAAAATATTGATTCCTTCATCGCGATTGGTTCCCTGCAAACGGCATACAACAGATATATCCTTTGGAATACTATTCAAAGCACCGGCTATTCCCCTGGCAATTTCATCACAACGGGTAATACCACCGAAAATGTTAAATAAAATTCCCTTGACATCATTATCCTGTGTCACCACTTTGATAGCTCGCATCACTTTTTCCGGAGTAGCCCCTCCACTTAAATCCAAAATATTGGCAACACCCATATTATATTTATCAAGTAAATCTAACGTGGATAATGCTAAACCAGCGCCATTACTTATAATTGAAATATTTCCTTTTAATTTAATGACGACGAAACCCGCTTCTTTACCAATTATTTCCAAGGGATCTTTTACTTCTTTATTCTCTATTTCTGTCAACGATTTCTGACGATACTCCGCATTATTATCTATTTCCATCTTTCCATCCAAAGCAATTAATTCTCCAGTTTCTGTTAGTGCCAAAGGATTAATTTCCACAATCATAGCATCATAAGTTTTATAAATGGAATAAAGTATCCTTACTATCTTTCCGAGCTCTGAAAGCATTTTCTTATCATTATTCAGCAATGGGAGTAATCGATTGATGTGAAATGACTGTAGACCTGTTAATTCATCAATGTATATTTTGACAATCTTGTGTGGGTTGGTCTTCGATATTTCCTCAATATCCATCCCCCCTGTTGCACTGAAAATAATAACTGTTTTTTTTATCTTCCTATCAAATGCAATACCAAGGTATAATTCCTGCTTTATCTCCGTTTTTTTCTCTACAAGTACACCAATGGGGATATTGCCTTTTATTTCAGTTTTTAGTATTTCACCTGCTACTTTGACTACATCGCCTAAATCATCAACTATTTTCACACCTCCGGCTTTCCCTCTTCCTCCAACCAGGACCTGGGACTTAAGAACAACCGGAATGCCAATAGCTTCAGCTATTTGTTTTGCTTCCTGAGGATTATTAGCAAATTTCCCTGTTAGAATATTAATTTTGTGATTTTGAAAAATCTCTTTTACCTGATATTCAAATAACTTCATCCTAAATTCTGCTCCTTCATTAAAAAATAATTGATTATTTAATCAGCGAATAACCCAATTCGAAAGCTTTCAAATTGGTGTTACTGCTTTTTTTGGGCACTCTATTTAAAATAGCTTTTTTCATGCTATCCAAGCTAACGATCTTGCTTATGCCAACCAGGGCACCTAAAAAACAAATATTCGTTGGCAATGTCGTACCTAAATTCTCTCTAACGATTTCCGTAAAAGGAAATGCGTAAACATTTTTATTTTCCTGAATTAAATCACTTTCTATCAGCGATGAATCCAGAATAACCAAACTATCCTTTTTTATCTTTTTACTATATTTATCATATGCCTGTTGAGATATGGAAACAAGAATATCGGGTAGAGTAACTGAAAGATCAAGAATTTCTTTTTTACTGGCAATAATTTCTGCACTACTGGCGCCACCTCTTGCTTCTATACCATGCGACTCTCCGGAAATAATGTTAAAACCATCCATCATCAGAGCTTCAGCAAGGATGATACTGGCCAAAACTAAACCCTGTCCACCTGTTCCGCTAAATCTTATTTCAATTTTTTCCTGTTCTTTAAATTTCATTTTTAACTAACCTCTTTATTAAAATGAGTGATTCGATCATATTCTTCTATATATTCAGGCCTTTCTTTTTCTACCAGGATTCCTCTCACTAACTTGTGTTCCAATTCATCTTTAGAGAGTTTTTCTGCCTGTTTTTTGGTAATAGTCATTTCTTTGATATTTTTAATCATTTCCGATGGTTTGCTATTTTTATTTCTTCGACCAAATTGGGTAGGACAGTTGGTTAAAGCTTCAACTACTGAAAATCCTTTATGTGAAATTGCTTTCAACATTAACTTTTCTAATTCCACAATATGAAAAATATCTCCCCGGGCAACAAAGTTTGCACCTGCTGCTTCCACCAGTTTACAAATATCCATTTGAGGCTCTATCATGCCAAATGGTGCAGTTGAGGCAAGATGTCCCGGTTTGGTTGTAGGCGCATATTGACCACCGGTCATTCCATAAATTTCATTAATAGCAATAATGGCTGTCAAGTCGATATTACGACGAGCAGCGTGAATGAGATGATTACCGCCAATTGCCGCAGCATCACCGTCTCCCATAAAAACGATAACCTTTAATTCGGGATTAGCTAATTTTATACCTGTTGCAACAGTCAATGCTCTTCCATGAGGTGTTCTAATAGACGGAAAGTCAAGATAAACAGGTAATCTTCCGGCACATCCAATAGCACATACCATAATGGTTGTATTTTGATCTAACCCTAACTTATCGATTGCCCTAACCATTGCGGCCAATGCAGTGCCATGACCGCAACCTGAACAGGCAAAATGTGGAATTTGATCCAATCTTAAATATTTATCTAACTTACTCATTTTTCCCCTCTATCTATTTTTGTAATTTGATGATATATTTCTTCAGCGTACATGGGCAAACCAGAAACTTTACTGAATTGGATGACTTCTGCTGCTCCTTCAATTGACTGTCTCACTAATCCGGCAACCTGCCCTTCGAAATTCATTTCCGGTACTAATATCTTATCTACTTTACTTGCTATTTCTCTTATTTCTCTTTCAGGAAACGGCCAAATAGTGATAGGACGAATAAAGTCAACCTTAATTCCATTTTTTTGGGCCATTTTTATGGCACTTTTCGCTGGCCTGGTAGTAGATCCATAAGCTAATACTGCTATTCTTGATCCTTTTTCTTTTATTCTTTCTACCATAACAATATCATCGTAATATTTTTTTAATTTATTATTTATCCTTCTAATACAATAATCTATAACATCCGGTGCCAGATTAGGAACTCCTTTATCCCCGTGAATCATACCGGAAATATTATAGCGATAACCCCCGCCTAAGGGCGGAAGGACCGGTATACGGGTATCATCAACTTTATACGGAAGGTATTCCTCTTGGGGAACTGCATCCGTTCTTCGATTGATAATTTCAAATGAATCCGGTTCAGGTATGGTAATACTCTCTCTGATATGGGCTAAAGTTTCATCTCCTAAAATAACAACCGGAACCATATATTTTTCTGATAAATTAAAGGCAGTAATGGTTAACTTGTATGCTTCTTCAACGCTGGACGGACTGAGGGCAATCCTCGGGCTTTCTCCATGGGATCCCCATTTGGTTTGCATGATATCTCCCTGCTGTGGTTTTGTTGCTCCACCAGTACTCGGTCCGACTCTTTGCGCATTATAGATAACGATTGGTATCTCTACCATGGCCGCATAACCTAAAAGTTCCTGCATCAAGCTAAAACCAGGACCAGAAGTGGCTGTCATAGCCTTTTTCCCGGCAGCTGATGCACCAATAATGGCGCCAATGCTTGCTATTTCGTCTTCCATCTGAATAAATCTTCCACCATACGAAGGCATTTTTTTAGATAAAAGTTCAACCACTTCCGTTGATGGAGTAATAGGATATCCGGCACACACTTTTACGCCTGCTACAAGTGCTGCTTCTGCTATAGCCTGATTCCCCTGCATCAATACTTTTTTAGACATTAACTTCCTCCTTTATTTCAATGGCAAAATCAGGGCATCTTAGTTCGCACAATTTGCATTTCGTGCATCTTGACTCATCTTTGACTTCCGGATAGCCTTTTTCATTTGTACGTAAAACCTGCATGGGACATAAATCTACGCATATTCCGCAGGCTTTGCATCTTTTTAAATTAATAATAATCAAAAAAATATTCCCCCTTATTATTCTTTTTTTTAATTCTTGTATTTTATTTTGATTTTCATTGAAAATTGAAAAATGATTAAAGTCAATGCTTTTTTGTTATTGGGCAATAAGTTTAATAATTAGTTTTTTATGTATTTTTAAACATAAAAATACTTCCTCTTCTTCTATTTTGCAACTGCTAATTTCGTTGACTATTTTTTAACAACACCTGATAAACAGAATTACCCGCTTTGACCTGCAGGTCGTAAATTGCTTCCTCCGAATACCAACTGGTATGAGGTGTAATCAACACATTGTCCAAATCCATCAAACTTGACTTATAATAATCATTTTCATCTTTATAATCCAAAATATCCAAACCAGCCCCACCAATTTTACCGATTTTCAATCCTTCGAGCAAAGCATTTTCGTCAATCAATCCTCCCCGCGAAGTATTGACAATGAAAACGCCTTCTTTCATTGCACTGATTGATTCCTCATTAATCATGCGGTGAGTTTGGTCATTTAACGGCGCATGAATCGAGATAACATCCGACTGTTTCAGCAGTTGTTCCAATTTTACAAATTCCACCCAATCGTATTGCTCTTCCTGATGGAAATAGGGATCAAAGGCAAGTATTTTACTTTTAAAACCCTTTAATTTTTCAGCCACTTTTCTTCCGATATTTCCAAAAGCGATAAGTCCTACGGTCAATTCAGAAAATCTTCTTACAGGTTTAACACGATCATAGTTAAACTTTTGATTTCTTAATAGTTTATTCTGTAAGTATATTTTTCTTGTAGTGGCAAGCATTAATGTAATGGCATTTTCTGCTACTTCTTCAATACAGTAATCAGGGACATTAACAACTTTTATTCTTTTTTTTTGTGCAAATTCTACATCCACATTATCAACGCCTATGCCATATCTTAAAATGACCTGGCAGTTCGTTAATCGGGAAATAAATTTTGAAGTAATAACAGCATGATTAACCAGTACGGCATCAGCATTCAGGGCATTGTATCTTTCCAAATGTTCCAGAAGCTGTTCTTCAGATGCAACCTCACCATTAGCTATTTCATTACAATCAATGATTTCCACTTCTCCTAATTTTTTCAATTGATTGATTTCCTTGTCAATATTCGGAAAATAGTAGTCGGTAAATATGATTTTGTATGTTTTTTTCATCCTTCGTCCTCTTTTATGCGTTAAAAATTTTTAGATATTCCATTCTTTTATCAATATAGTTTAAGCTTTTTTGATATATTTCCTTTGTTGATCTTCCACCTGACGAATCTTTTGATAAATTTATCTACTAAATATTTTTTTACTCTGCGACATTTTTTAGTATATTAATGATTGTATTTTCCATATGTAGCTTACTCAATTGCTCTGCTTTTTCCGGATTATGATCTTTCAAAGCCTCCATTATAGCCTGATGTTCTTCCAGTGATTGATTGAGCCTTCCAGGAAAACTGAGCGACTTATATCTATATCGATAGATAAAATTACTTAAATTGTTACGCATTTTGATAATCCATTTATTTCCGCAGACATTTAATATAATATCGTGAAATTGATCGTCTAACTCACAATAGGTTGGTAAGTTTTTTTTAGCAAGACATTGAATCATCTTTTCGACTTTCTTTTTTAAATTATCTATTTTTTCTTTGTTGATTTTAATGGCTGTTGTCCCGGCTGCTAAACCTTCTAATGCTCCACGAACTTGCAAAACTTCTTTCATATCAATGAGTGAAAATTCCGATACGGTCATTTTCTTATTTGGGGATGTTTCGACAAGGCCTTCTGCGGTTAATTTCCGTATGGCCTCTCTAATGGGGGTTCTACTGACTTGCATGTCTTTAGCAAGGTTATTTTCTGACAATTTTGTGCCAGGTTCTAACATGCCATAAACAATTTCTTTTTTTATAGCCTGGTATACTTTTTGGCTTAATAATTCGTAACCTTTTATCTTCAAAATATCTTTCATTTTTCGCTCCCTGAGGATATTTTTGATATTGGTATACATTATACAATTAATTGTCTTATTGTATACATTATACTACTTTTTATAAAAAATCAAATTTTTTTAATTTAATTTTGATTTATAGTAACTGCATATTTTTGATCACGAATAGCTATTAGAAAAATATGTATTATAAATGGACCAGTTAAAATCCTAATGCCCTTCTATTCACTGTAAATTTAGGTATTT
>Ga0272442_10009985_pt1 | contig 11757 bp, 12 predicted proteins | sample SSMForm2O_FD_200262 | JGI IMG/M metagenome (GOLD analysis project Ga0272442, IMG submission 200262) | Marine sediment archaeal communities from Little Sippewissett salt marsh, Falmouth, MA, United States - SSM-Form-2O | ecosystem: Environmental > Aquatic > Marine > Wetlands > Sediment ...
ATTTATTCATGGGACGAAGGCTATGTTTCTACTGGTTTAACTCCAGAACCTCCAGATGATTTTATCTCTTTTATCGTTAAAAAAAATGAATTAACCATCAAAAATAACGTAGCATCTTGTAATGATATTCCCATTGAAAATGCAAAAAAAGGCGAGATTTGCAAGAAAAATTATCTTAGAATAAACTGGAAATCTGCAAATATTATTTTTGCGATTTGTGAAGATTGTGCAAAAACAAAGAAAAATACTATTTTTAACATCACAAAATATCTTATTGCTCCAGATATAAAAAAAGATTTTGAAATAAAAGTTGTTGGGCAGGTTGTAAAACAAAAAGATCTTGATCAAATGGAGACATATAGTTTGAATGAGTATTTATCTGGAGAACTAACTGATATTGATTTCATAAAAAAAAATATGGAAAAAAGAGAAGAGTCAATAAAAGAATCTGGTGAAAAAATATTGATTTTGAATGGCGTTTCTTATGGTACTGATGTTGATAGTTTTATTAATGCCTTGAAACCCAATAAATATGAAAAAGAAGGTTTAGAAATAATTCTTGAAAAAATAAATGAACCTGTTATAGTTGATGATGTCACACCTAATAAAATCCTAGAAAAATTTTGGAAAGATCATGGTCAAGAAACAATAGAAGAAATAATTAATGATAGTGATATGGCAAAAAAATTTGCTACAATTCATGAAACCCCATCTGATATTTTAAAACTTGTTTTCAACTTTAATGAACGTCAAAAAATTTTGTCCCAACTTCCAAAATATAAATCATTACCAAAGCTTGCAAATTTTATTGATAACGTTGTTAGAACCTATAAAACATTTGGAGAAAAAGAAGCAATTGCAGAAGCAAATAAGAGACCTGATAATCCTAAATGTAAATCTGTTGCTTATGCCTTTTTACTTGTTTTTAAAAAAGCAAAGGATAAAAAATGGCAATATTCTCAAATAGAAATTGAATATGGAGAATTTTTAAAGGAATATGCAAAAAAGCTTCTTGATTCAGATCCTAAAAATTATCATAAAATTTTTCAAGAACTTTTAACAGTTAGTGGGTCATCGGAAAATATTGATGGAAATTTAATTAAAAACTAATCATTATTAAAAAAGGAATTAAAGTTTAATTTTTGTATTGAAATTTCCCATATTTTTAGTGAAATTGAATTCCAAATATTATTATCAATTATATTTATAACTTTTCCAATAATTTGATTTTCATAAATTGACTTATCTGTAATATCATTATTATCTATTGGTTGATATTTTTTAAGTGCACCAAAAGTATCTGTCATTTTAATTTTGTTACATACAATTTCCCCATCATTTCTCCAATAGATTATAGAGTCATCTTCTTCTATTTTAAAATCAGGATGTGAGGATTTTAAAATAATAATATATTCTTCATCTGTGGTTTTTGATGCAAATAACCCTTCGTTTTCTAAAAAAAGATAATATTCAGAATTCTCAAATGAATCGAGAAAATTATTCATACCAATTAATTGAGTTACAGATATAAATGGAAGGCTAGCAATTGATATAAATACAAAAAGTTTGATAGAGTTTTTAATTATTCTTTTCATCTATGCCACCTCTTCCGTGTTATTTAGTTCCTTGTTAACGCTTGTCATTCAGAATATATAAAGATTATCTGTTAGAATTCCGAAAAAAGAAAATGTCAATTTGACAAAATGTCAATATTTGTATTTAATAAACCAAAACTTTATAGGTATAAAAAAGATATATTGATTATAATTAAGATGGGATCATTACACAATTAATTATAAATTAAAAGTGGATGGGAATGTCTAAAAAAATATTAGTAGTTGATGATGAAGAAGATATTCGAAAAAGTGTACAAAAAATTCTAGAAATAAACGGTTATGATGTTTTAACAGCAAATGATGGAGATGAATGTTTAAAAAAAGCAGAAGAATTCAAACCAGATCTAATTCTGCTTGATATTATGATGCCTGGGATTTCAATTGATGAAGTTGTAAAACAACTTAAAAATATTAAAATTGCTTTTATGAGTGTAGTTAGAATTTCTGATGCAAGAAAAAGAGGTCTTTGTTCACAAGATAATATAATGGATTTTTTTCAAAAACCCTTCAACGTAAACGATCTGATAGATAGAGTTGAACTAATATTAAATGAATATCAAACCTAGTTAAATGATTTTAATTGAGGGATAAACAATTGAATAAAGATAAAATAAATTTCAAGAATCTTATTTTATCGAAAATAAATAGAAAATTAACCCTCTTATTTATTATTGTAGGCTTTGTTGCACCCGCACTCGCAATATATTATTTTTATACAATATCTATTGAGTCTTTTGCAGTTGATATTACAAATGATCAAACAAATTTATTAAGAACAATAGCTGCTGGAATATTAATTTTAATTGCAATAGATGCAGGTTTTATTGGTTTTTTAATATCAAAAACAATTTCTAAACCAATAAAAGAACTATGTGATGCTACTCATAAAGTTGATAAAGGTAATTATAGTATCAGGTTAGAAACTAAATCATGTGATGAAATCGGTGAGCTTGCAAATGCTTTTAATAAGACTACAGCAAACTTAGCAAAAATCAGAGAAGAAAGACAAGAAATTGACAGGGCAAAAACAGAATTTTTAAGCATTACTTCTCATGAGTTAAGAAGTCCTATGACTCCGATGAAGGCTCAGCTTCAGATGTTGATACAAGAATATTTTGGAAAGTTAAGTAAAGATCAAAAAAAGAGCTTAGAAATAATTATGAGAAATGCAGATAGACTTGATAATATTATATCTGATTTTCTTGAAATTTCAAGGATTGAGGCTGCTAGATTAAAGTTTAATTTTCAAGAAACTGATATTGCTCAAATTGTAGAAGAAACAATTGATTTTATGAAAGCTTTTGCAAAAGAAAAAAATATAAAATTAACCACTCAAATAGAAACACTTCCAATAATTGAAGTCGATTCTGGAAGATTAAGTCAAGTTTTAAGAAACCTTGTAAATAATGCTATAAAGTTTTCTGAAAGAAATAGTAAAATAGAAATAAGTACAAAATTGGATAAAGATTGCATACTTTTTAGTGTCAGAGACTATGGTTGCGGTCTTACATATGAAAACCAGATAAGAATTTTCGAACCATTTTATCAAGTTGAAAGTGCAGCAAGAAGAAAACATGGTGGTACAGGTCTAGGACTTGCAATTTGTAGAGGGATTGTTGAGTCTCAAAATGGTAACATTTGGGTAGAAAGTAAACCCTCTAAAGGTTCAAAATTTAGTTTTACTATACCACTTGAACCTGTAAGAGATATAAAACCTATTAAAGTATTATTTTCAAATAAAAACACAATAGAGCGTAAAATAAAAGAAGAGTTTAAAACAGTTCTAGGTCCTCTTGGTCAATATGAATTTGATGAACTTAAAAACAAAAATGCAATAGATAAAAATGAACTTGAAGGCTATATTAACTTTTTAATAGAAAAATTCATAATTTCAAATAAATGTGGTGAAGATTTTAAAAGTAGAATAAATAAAATTTTTGGAAATGAAAAAGATATTATAAACAACAATTATGATTCATATAGTGAATATAATAAAGGAGAGTTATCAATTTGAAACTAAGAACACTTCTAATAATAGTATGTTTAGCTATTTCAACAATTCCTATTGGAATTATCGGAGGAATACAAGGGTTTCAATCTGAATCAATAATGCTTATTGGTCTTATTTTTTTAGTTACTTTTTTTGTTGCACTAACAATATCCTATTTTATTGCAAAACCTATTGAAAAGCTAACTGAAAATATTGATAAAATATCTAAAGGAACGCTTGATGTTAATTTAGAAGCAAGTGAAATTAGAGAGATAAATAATCTTGTTAATTCTTTAAATAGAGTGATGGCTAGTTTAAAATTAGCAGTATACAAAGTTGGTATTAAAAAAGGAGAAATTTTTGATGAGGTAATTAAGTCAAAAGAAAAAAATATATTAATAAAAAGTCCTGAAATTAAAAATGAATTAATAAAAACTGAGATTAACCAAGAAATTTCAAAAGAAAAATGGACTGAACAAGAATTAGACTCTGTTTTTTTATTTGATGAAAATGCAAATATTATTGATTGTAATGATAATATTTTGAAAAATTTAGGATATAATAGAAAAGAGATGCTTTCATTTAACATGTCTGATTTTGATGCACTTGAAAGTAAACAAGAATTAAAAGAAATAATAAATCTAACCAAAAAAAATGGGTCATATTGTTTTAAAACAATTCATAAAGCAAAGGATGGATCACCTATTCTTGTTTATGAAAACTTGCAGTATCTTAAAGAAAAAAAGGCTTTCAAAGCAATAGCTAGAAAAGATTAATTTTTTGGTACACTTATACCACTAAATATATAATACTTTTTTTGATATCACCAATCGTCTGATATTATGATGAAAGCTGCTAAAAGATGTGAGGTTATCTCATATGCAATTAGAGAAGTTGTAATACCTGCTAGAAAACTCGAGAAAAAAGGAATTAAAGTCCTTCGTTTAAATATTGGAGATCCCAATAAATATGACTTTGACACCCCTCAGCATATGAAAGATGCATTATATAAAGCGGCAAATGACGGTTTTAATGGTTATTCACCGTCTGAGGGTGAATTTGAACTTAGAAATGAGATAATAAAACGAGAAAAAAAAAGAAATAATGTTTCTTATGGTCTTGATGATATATGTATAACAACAGGAGTTACTGAAAGCCTCCAGATTTTAATTAATGCATCACTTGAACCAGGTGATGAACTTTTGATTCCAGGTCCAACTTATCCACAATATAATATTATAACTCGTTTTTTAAATGCAAAGCCTGTAGCCTATGAATGTAAAGAATCAGAAGATTGGCAGCCTAATGTTGAAGATATTAGAAAAAAAATTACTAATAAAACAAAAGGTATAATTTTAATAAATCCAAATAATCCAACGGGTGCTCTTTATCCAAAAAAGGTATTAAAGGAAATTATTGATATTGCAGGGGAAAATAAATTAACGATTATATCTGATGAAATATATGATGATATGACCTTTGATAAAAAACAATATGCAACTGCTAGTCTTACAAAAGATGTACCAATAATTACTTTTAATGGTTTTTCAAAGGTTTATTTAGTTCCAGGTTGGAGGATTGGCTATACTATGTTTCATCATTCTGGCGAGCTTGATAAAATCCAGGATGCTTTTATGAGAATTGCTCGTTCAAGACTTTGTGCAAACTCTGTTTGTCAAGTAGCTTGTATTTCAGCCTTAAAGGGACCACAAGACCATATCAATGAGGTTAATAATAAACTTAGAAAAAGAAGAGATTTTTCATATAAACGTCTGAATGAAATCCCTGGAATTTCTACAGCAAGACCTGATGGTGCATTTTATATTTTTCCAAAAATCGAGGCAATGCAAAATGGTATTTGGAAAACAGATAAAGATTTTGTTTTAGACCTTCTAAATAAAGCTCATGTATTGGTTGTACATGGATCTGGTTTTTGCTCAACTTACGGTAAAAATCATTTCAGAGCAGTGATTCTACCAACCCTGGAGACACTTGAAAATGCTTTTGATAGTCTTGAATCATTTATGAAAAAAAGAATGAAAAAATAAAAAAAATCAAGTCGAAACAATATTAAACAATCTTTTTATTTCATCAAAATGTGATAAAAAAACCTAGAGGAACTAGAGATTTTACATCTGAAGAAATGGAAAAGCGTAATTTTATTGAAAATAACATGCGTTTAACTTTTCAAACATTTGGTTATTGCGAGATACAAACCCCTACCTTTGAAAATCTTGAATTATTTACTGCAAAATCAGGGGATGCAATAATTGATGAATTATATTCATTTACTGATAAAGGTGGAAGAAATATTGCACTGAGACCTGAACTTACTGCACCTGTCATTCGTTTTTATGTTGATAAACTCCAGATGGAGCCAAAGCCCTTAAAGTTTTTTTATTTTGGAAATTGCTTTAGATATGATAGACCACAAAAAGGTAGATATAGAGAATTCAAACAGGCTGGTTGTGAAATAATTGGAACTGATTCTGCAGAGGCCTATTCCGAACTAATTGCGATGGCTTACAAAATACTTGAAAATACAGGTTTAAAAAATCTTGAATTAAAAATTGGAAATTTAGATTTGTTAAATTCAATTTTTAATCAGTTCAAATTGAAAAAAGATCAACAAAAATATTTAACACCTTTAATTGATAAATCTATGTTTGAAGAAGTTTTTGAAGCATTAATTGATTTTGGAGTAAATAACAAAGATGCAGCTAACCTAACAGATTTATTACAAACTTCTGATATCAAAGAAATAGAAAAATATATAATAGATGAAGACTCAAAAAAGGAATTTATTAGATTTAAAGAAATTTTAAACTTTTTAGAAAAATCTTTTGAAATAAAAGATTATAAAATCAGTCTTGCAATAGTTAGAGGACTTGATTATTACAAAGGTATTGTTTTTGAAATTGATTCTCCTAGCCTTGGTGCTGAAAAGCAAATTTGTGGAGGCGGAGCTTATGAACTTATTCCTCTTTTTAATGGTAAGAACACTCCAACAGCTGGATTTGCAATAGGTTTTGATAGAACAATTCTTGCACTTGAAAAACAAGGGTATAAATTTCCAACAAAACAATTAGATTTTTTTGTAATTCCATTTAATAAAGAATTAATAAAAAAATCTTTAGAAATTACAAAAACCCTTAGAAAAAAAGGGTTATTTGTTGATTTGGATCTATTAAGAAGAGGGCTTAGTAAATCATTGAAATATGCAAGCTCAATTAATGCAAAAAAAGTAATAATTGTTGCACCAGATGAACTTAAAAAAGATTCTGTTACAATTAGGGATATGGGTAGTGGAAAACAAGAAATCATAAAAATAAGTAAGTTAAACTAAAATAATAATAGAAATTATACCATATAAAATGATAGATAATAATAAAACAAAAATTTTCATACTTGATACATCTGTAATTTTATCAGGTAAACCTATTAGTTTTGATAAAAATTGTATGATTACATCAGATGGTGTAACAAAGGAACTTAAACCTGGTGGACGAGATTATAATTCATTTCAATTTCTAATCGAAAAAGGATTAAAAGTCCAAATCCCTTCAAAAGAGTCAATTGATAAAATAAATAAAACAATAGAGAAAACTGGAGATATAAATAGACTTTCAAAAACTGATATAGAAATTTTAGCACTTTCATTAGACGTTAATAAAGAATATGGAAAAATTGCAATTATAGTCACTGATGATTATTCAATTCAAAATGTTGCAAATTATTTAAAAATTTCATTTCAGACAATAAATCAAGCAGGAATAACGAAAAGATTTATATGGAATTACCGATGTCGAGGGTGCGGAAAAAAATTCAAAGAAAATATAAAGATTTGTCCTATATGTGGAGCAGAGACAAAAACAGTTATATCAAAGAAAAAAGGGATTAAAAAATAATGTGGTAATAAATGAATTCTAATGATTTTTTAAAAAAATTTAAGATAAAATTCTTGAAATTTTGGAGAAATGAAGATAGTAAAGTCTCAATTTTAAGAGATATATTTATTGCTCTTGTTTTTGTTTTAATTATTTTAATTGCTTTATGGACTTATACTGGTCAATGGTTCGGTGCTCCAATGGTTGCAATTGAATCAGGAAGTATGATGCATGAAGATGAACCGTTTGGCCGCTATGGAACAATAGATGCAGGAGATATGGTATTTCTAGTAAACATAAATGAAAAAGATGATATAGTCACATTTATTGATAAAGACCCTGATAATTTTTATTATGGAAAATATGGTGATGTAATCATTTATAAACCATATGGAAAAGATGACAAAGAACAAATAATTCACAGGGCGATGTGTTGGGTTGAATACAATGAAAATTATAAAACTTACACAGTAGAAGGCTATGGAGTTTTTAATGAAACTTCAATTACAATTCCTAGTTTAGGCCTTGATGAATGGGTTATCCCAAAAAGAGATCCATATGGGAAAAAAATCACTCCACATTCAGGATTTTTAACAAAAGGTGATAATCAAAGGACAAATGATAAATGCGATCAAGTTGGTGGAATTTGTGTTGAACCAATAAAAGCTGAATGGATAACTGGGAAAGCAAGAGGAGAGCTTCCTTGGATTGGAACATTAAATCTACTTTTCAATGATATCTTAGGTGGTAAAAACACAGTCGGAAATGTTCCTTCTGATAGTATTATTTGTCTAATAATATTCATAGCAATTTTAATTTCCATACCTGTTATTCTTGATTTTTATAGCTATTATAGAGAAAAGAAAAAACAACAATTTTAATTTTATTTTTCAATATACCAATCTGGCAATTTCTTATATTTTATTGGATCTTTAAATCCAGATTCTTTAAAACCTTTTAATCTGAGAAGACATGAATCACATCTACCACAAGCTTTTTTTTCCCCTACATAGCATGACCATGTATTTTGAAAACAAGCATTAAGCTCTTTACCTTTCTTTATTATATCTGACTTTTTTAGATTAAGGACTGGTGCATTTATTTTTATTATCTTCCCTTCAACACCCTTTTTTGTTGCAATATTTACAACTTTTTGAAAAGCTTTTATAAATTCTGGTCTGCAATCTGGGTATCCTGAATAATCCGTTGCAGTAACACCAATAAATATCGATCCAGCATCAATTGCCTCAGCATAAGATAAAGCAATTGATAAAAAAACAGTATTTCTACCAGGTACATATGTAATTGGAATTTCTTTGCCAATATCTGATAATTCATGATCTAATTCAGTATCCAACGATTCATCTGTAAGTGAAGAGCCTCCAAATTCATTGATATTAATCTTAAAAATAATATGCTTTTTTGCGTCTACAGATTGCGCAATTTTTTTTGCACAATTAATTTCTTTTCTATGTTTTTGGCCATAATCAAATGTAATTGCATAAATTTCAAAACCTTTGTTTTTTGCAATATTTGCAGTAACACAAGAATCAAGTCCCCCTGAAATCAAACAAACAGCCTTTTTTATCATAAAACATCAGATTTTTTTAATAATTCTTGCACCTTGACCAAAACCTTCGTCAACACCGACCTCAACAGATTCAATATTTTTTGAAAAAGAAACTTCTTTTATTAATTTTTCCAATAAATATTTTGAAAGGTTTTCAGCTGACGTTGAATTAATAGGCAAAAAAATACAATCCTCTTTTGGAAATATGTATTTTTTTCCAAAAGAGTTGATATTTATGTTATTTCCTTCTTTTTTAATATTAACTGCATTGCTATTTTCAGGAATTAAAATCATATGGTCAAGTTTATTAACAATATCTCTTAATTTATCTTTTACATATGAAAAATCCATAATTATTCCTTTTTCGTCAGGTTTACCAGATATTTTTAAATGTACTGCATATGTATGACCATGTAATCTTCCACATTTTTCATATTCTGGAATAATATGAGCTGAAGAAAACCTGATATTTGATTTCCAACCATCTATATAAATATAAGAATTCATAAAATCACTTTTTTTTGTTCATATAATCTTTTATCGCCTTTTTTAATGCATCTGCTGCAAGGTTTGAACAATGCATCTTAATTGCAGGAAGACCCCCGAGTTCATCTGCAACATCTAATCTTGTAATTTTTAAGGCTTCATTAATTTTTTTTCCTTTTACCATCTCAGTTAAAATACTGCTTGTGGCAATTGCAGCAGTGCATCCAAATGTCTTAAATTTTATATCAATAATTATATCATTTTTAACTTTAATATAAATAGCCATAACATCCCCACATTTTGGATTACCGACCTTGCCAATGCCATCTGCGTTTTTTATTTCACCAACATTTCTTGGGTGGAAAAAATGTTCTTTAACTATATTAGTATATTCTTCATCCATATTTTTAAACCTATTTATTCCATAAAGGAGACATTTTTCTTAATTTTTTTACAATACCTGGTAAAACTTCAGAGATATAATTGATCTCTTCTTTTGTAGTCATTCTGCCCAATGACAATCTTAATGATCCATGTGCCTGCTCAGGTTTTAAACCAATTGCTAAAAGAACATGGGATGCCTGAAGTTTTTTAGATGAGCAAGCAGAACCAGTAGCAGCTGCAATTCCTTTATCATCAAGCATAAGATTTAAAGATTCGCCCTCAATAGCATTAAATCTAAAGTGTGCATTATTACAAAGTCTTTTTTCACTATGTCCATTTAGATAAGACTCTTCAATTTCTAAAACATTTTTTATTAACAAATCTCTTAATTTTGTCATATGTCCTATATCTTTTTCAAGTCTTTTTTTACCAAGTTCACATGCTTTTCCAAGACCAACAATTCCAGGTGTATTCAAAGTACTTGATCGAAGGCCTTTTTCATGACCTCCACCATGAGCAAAAGGCTCTAATTTTAGGCCTTTTTTAATAAAAAGAGCGCCAACTCCTTTAGGTCCATATATTTTATGTGAGGATAATGATAGTAAATCAATATTTAATTTGTTTACATCAATTGGGACTTTGCAAACAGCTTGAACTGCATCTGTATGAAAGATTATTTTATGTTTTTTTGAAATTTTTCCAATTTCTTTCATAGGTTCAATTGTGCCTATTTCATTGTTTGCAAACATAATAGTTATCAAAAATGTATTTTTTGAAATTGAGTTTTCAAGCTCATTTAAATCAATGATGCCATCTTTATCAACAGATAGATATTTTATATTAAATCCTTGTTTTTCTAAATGTTTACATGTTTCTAAAACTGCTGGATGTTCAATTTTTGAAGTAATGATATGAAAACCTTTTTTTTCTCTTTTGTCCTTATTTAAATAAGCAGTTCCCTTAATTGCCATGTTGTCTGATTCTGTTCCGCCTGCAGTAAAAATAACTTCATCAGATTTACAATTAAATAATTCTGAAACCTTTTTTCTTGCATTTTCGACACCATTGAACGATTTTCTACCAAAATTATGAATTGAAGATGCATTCCCATAATATTTATCAAAATATGGTGTCATTTTTTTTAGAACTTCTTTATCAGCTGGAGTTGTTGCTGCATAATCCATATATACTTTCTTCATTACTAGTCTCCCCTTCCAATTTCCATCATTCTATCTAAAGGTTTTTTTGCTTTTTTCATTATTTCATCTGAGAGTTCAATTTTTGGTTCCAAGGTTTTAAGGCTATTCAATACCTTTTTAATTGTAATTTTTTTCATATCCGGGCAAATAGCAGTATTTAATGGAAAAAATTTTTTTTCTGGGATTTCTTTATTCATTCTATATACTAGATCTTTTTCTGTTCCAATAATAAATTCATTTTTATCTGATTTTTTTGCATGATTTATCATCCCATTTGTTGAATATACAAAATCAGCAATATCAATAATCTCTGGTCTACATTCTGGATGTACAAGTATTTCAGCATTTGGATGTTTATTTTTTAGATTAATTATTTCATCTTTATTTATTTTATGATGTGTTGGACAATTACCAGGCCATAAAATCATTTTTTTATCATCAATAAATCTTTTTATATATAGCCCTAAATTTTCATCTGGAACAAAAATAACTTCATCAACCTTTAAGCTTTTAACGACTTTTACACCATTTGAAGAAGTACAACAAATATCTGAAATAGCCTTTACTTGGGCGCTAGTGTTAACATAAGTAACAACTTCTGCATTTGGATATATATTTTTAAGAG